>WNGG01006229.1_pt1 | contig 13761 bp, 7 predicted proteins | sample 5400661 | NCBI WGS metagenome assembly WNGG01 (sample SAMN13153372, study PRJNA577476) | soil metagenome | isolation source: 100 cm soil or saprolite under Garry oak tree replicate 1 | place: USA:California | collected 2016-06-15
TTCGTGGTGGACGGTTCGAGCCACGTGAGCGCGTCGTGTCAGAATCCCACCTGGACGATCATGGCGCTGGCGTGGCGCTCGTGCGAGTACCTGGCGGACGAATTCAGAAAGGGGAACCTGTGACGGACGGGACCAATCAGGACGACGGGCAGACTTCCCCCGAGTCGCTCTCACGGCGCGACATGATCGCGGCGACGGCAGCGGCGCTCGCCACGCCGCTGCTGAACGTAAAGGCGGTGACGACGAGCCCGGCGCGCGACCTCGCGCCGCGCTTTCTGACGGCGGCCGAGCTCGCGCTGCTCGACGAGCTCACCGAGCTCATCATCCCGGCCGATGATCACTCCCCAGGCGCGCGCGCCGCCGGCGTCGCGGCGTACATCGACGGCCGGCTGGCCGAATCGTTGGAGCCCGACTGGCAGGAGCGGTGGCGCGCAGGCCTGCATGCGGTGGACGGGGTGTCGCGCGAGCGCCACGGGAAGCCGTTTCTCCAAGCCACGCCGGACCAGCGGGTTACCCTCCTCACCGAACTGGCAGCCGGCGAGCAGGACCCGAAGACGCCGCTCGAGCACTTCTTCAAGGAGCTCAAGCGGTGGACGGTGCGGGCGTACTACACGTCCAAGATCGGCATCCACGTCGATCAGGAATACAAGGGCAACGTGTACCAGCGGGGGGAATACGCCGGGTTCGACGCCACCTGAGGCCTTCTTGACAACTCGCCATTCGCGGGACATTTCACCTCTGAAGTGAGGGTGCGATTTCCGTGCACCGAGCCTGACACTTCACTCCCACCCGGTCGAGGGCAGACGTATGATTCGTAGCCGTCACGTCGTTGCCGCGCTGGTCTGTAGTGTGTGGTGCGCAGTGCAACTCAACGCGCAGGACTCCACGGGCGCCGTTTCGGGGCAGGTCGTCGACGGTACGACCCAGCAACCCCTCCCCAATGTCGAAGTCGCGATCGCCGGAACGCCGCATCGAGAGCTCACCCGCAGCGACGGGGCGTTCTCGCTGAACGGCATCCGTGCCGGTGCCTACCGCCTGCGGGCGACCCGGATCGGGTACGGCTCGCAAATCCAGGACGTCACCATCACGGCCGGCGGCACGACCACGGTGCAGTTCAGCCTGCTACCGGCGGCCGCGATTCTCGAGCCGGTGGTGGTGACGGGTTACGGCACCCAGCGCCGCGAGGCCATCACGGGATCGGTCTCGACGGTCAGCGCTTCCGCGGCGAACGTCGGGGTGGTCAACAACGTCGACCAGATGATCCAGGGCCGAGCCGCCGGCGTCGACGTCATTCGCAACAATGGCGAGCCCGGCGCCGGGGTGCAGATCACGATCCGCGGCGGCAGCTCCATCAGCAACACCAACGACCCCTTGTACGTGATCGACGGCGTGCCGATCAACAACGTCCCAACCGAGCCGCCGAGCTACGGCATCGGTGGCACGCCGCCGCTGCCCCGCAACCCCCTGAACCTGCTCAACCCCTCGGACATCGGGTCGATCACCGTTCTGAAAGACGCCTCTGCGACCGCGATCTACGGCAGCCGCGCCGCGAACGGCGTGATCCTGATCGAGACGAAGAAAGGCGCAGCGGCGGGCGGGCCGACCATCGAGTACGACAGCTACGTGGCCGCGGCGTCTCCGGCCAAGCATCTGGACCTGGTGACCGCAGCGCAATACAAGCAGGTCATCCAGGGCCAGTTTGACATTTGGCGGGCAGATTCGACTGCCGGCGTCCCGGATTCACTGCGTGGCGGACTGAAGCCGTACACATTCGGGCCCATGAGTACGAACTGGGAGCGCGAAGTCACCCGCACGGCCGCCACGCACAATCACGACCTGTCGTTCTCCGGCGGGAGCGAGGATACGCGGTATCGGGCGTCCCTCAATTACATGAAGGACGATGGCGTGGCGCTGTCGAGCGCGCTGGAGCGCATTCAGGGGCGGCTCACGGCCACGCACAAGGCGCTCGACAACCGGCTGCGCCTTGGCGTGAACGTGACGACCTCGCGCATCAACAACCAGTATCTCACCTTCGAGAACCGCGCCGGCTTCGAAGGCGGGGTGTTCCAGAACGCGGTCATCTTCGATCCGACGCAGCCGGTCACCGTGACGGATGCGACCGGGACGCATTACTACGAGACCGGCTCGTCGTCGGTGCGCAACCCGGTGGCCCTGGCCAAGCAGATCACCGACCTCGGCAACACCACCAGAACCATCGGCAACACGACGGCCGAGCTGGATCTGGCTCCGGGCCTGACGGGGCAGGTGACGGTCGGCGTGGACCATTCAGGCGGCGGACGCCAGATCTACTATCCCAGCGATAATCCCGTGGGAGCGGCGTTGGGGGGAGGGCTCGCGCGGCAATACGACCTCTCCAATTCGACAGTGACGGTGCAGAACCTGCTGACCTTCCGCCGGCAGCTGGGCGAGGTCCACACCTTCGACGTCGTGGGCGGATACGAGTACAGCAAATACACCAAAAACCTGTTCATGGCCGAGGGTAAAGGCTACTTCACCGACGCGTTCAGCTTCAACAACCTGGGCGCCGCCGTCACGCGGACGGACTCCTCGTGGTCGGAAGAGAGCCGGCTCGTGTCCTTCCTTTCCAGGGCCAACTACGGCTTCAAGGACCGCTTTTTCGTGACGGGCGTGCTGCGCTACGACGGATCGACCAAGTTCGCCGAGGGACACAAGTGGGCGCTCTTCCCCGGGCTATCCGGGTCGTGGCACATCAGCCAAGAGGAGTTCATGCGCGGTTCGTCGATCTCGGACCTGCGCCTGCGCCTCGGCTGGGGCCGGCAAGGCAACCCCGGCATACCGCCCTATGAGTCGTTGCAGACCCTGGAAGGCGGCACCGGCGGGACGTATCCGTGGGGCGACGCGCCGCATACCGGCGTCACCCCGACGCGCAACGGCAATCCGAACCTCAAGTGGGAGCAAACCGCGCAGTACAACGCGGCGGTCGACTTCGGCCTCCTGAATAACCGGCTCGCCGGGAGCATCGAGTACTACATCAAGAACACCTCCGACCTGATCCTCGAAGTTCCGGTGCCGCAGCCGGCACCCACGGAGACACGGCTCGAGAACGTCGGGAAGGTGCGTAACCGCGGCCTCGAGCTCTCGCTCGATGCGTTGCTGGTGGCACGCCCGGGCCTGACCTGGCGGACCGGACTCGTATTCGCGGCCGAGCGCAACAGGGTCCTGAATCTCGGTCCCCACACTTCCATCAGGTCGGGGATCGTCAGCGGCCAGGGGCAGTCCGACCAGTGGGCCGAGCGCATCATGCCGGGGTCCCCGCTTGGCACGTTTTGGGGGCCCGTATTCGTCGGCGTCGACGCGCAGGGCAAGCAGCTGTTCAAATGCACCTCACTCGGCCCCTCGGACACGCTAGCGAATGGGACTCAGGTGTGCGCCAATGGGCCGTTGACGACGCCACGCGCTAGCAATTTCGAAGTGATCGGTAATGCCAACCCGGACTTCAGCCTCGGTCTACACAACCAAGTGACCTGGCGGAAGTTCGACATCAGCTTCCTCATCCGGGCGGTGGTGGGACAGGACGTGTTCAACAATACCGCGCTCGTCTATTCCACCAAGGGCAACGCGCTGCAGGGCAAGAACTTCCTGGCCCCGGCCCTGACCGATCCGACGGGGATCCACGAGCCTGCCATCTACTCGTCCCGGTGGATCGAGGACGGGTCGTTCGTGCGCCTGCAGAACGTTACGGTGGAATACGCGCTCGATCTGCCCATCTTGACGCGATCGGCCCGGAGCGCTCGCCTCTACGTGTCAGCTGATAACCTGCTCTTGCTGACCGGCTATTCGGGCTTGGACCCGGAGGTCTCGAGCATGGACCAGGGCAACGCGAAAGACGTCGGCCTGGCGGCGCGCGGCATCGATTATCTCAGCTATCCACGCTCCCGCACCATCACGGGGGGCATCCGTCTCGTGTTCTGAGGAGCTCTGGTCCTATGAAGAGATTCTTCGTGACCACGTCGATCGGCGCAGCGGGCCTGTGCGCGCTGCTCCTCGTGCCTCTCCAGGGATGCACCGACCTCAATGAGGTGCCCTCGAGCGCCATCACGCCGAGCACCTTCTTCAGGAACGAGGCGGAAGTGCTCGCCGCCCTCGCCGGCGTGTACGCACAATTGCGGACCACCATCGGCAACAACGACTACTACAGCCTGAGCGAGGTGACCACGGACGAGATGGTCGTGCCGACGCGCGGTCAGGACTGGTACGACAACGGCACCTGGCTCGAGCTGCACCGCCAGACCTGGTCACCGAGCACCCCGGGCACCGCGAGCTTTCAGAACACGGCGTGGAACACGGCCATGGCCGGCGTCGCGCGCGCCAACCTGCTGCTCGAAGCCCTCCCGCGCGTCCACGGCGTGGCGGATTCGTTGGGCATCACGGCCGAGGCGCGGACGCTCCGGGCGTTCTACTATTACCTCCTGATGGACCTGTTCGGCGGCGTGCCGATCGCCACCGAAACCGCAATCAAGCCGCGGCCGCGGAGCACCCGCGCCGAGCTGTTCCAGTTCATCGAATCGGAGTTGATTGCGGCCCGCGCAGACTTGCCCCTCAAACGGGACGCCGCCAACGCCGGACGCATGACCAAGGGTGCGGTCGATGCCATCCTGGCGAACATGTACTTGAATGCCGGCGTGTTCACCAAGGACACCGCCGGGGCGGGCTCGACCCAGATCAAGGCCACGGCCTACAACTCGTGCGCCGGGGTGCCGGTCGCCGGTGGTCTGGACGCCTGCCAGGCCGCGATCAACCGAGCGGACAGCATCATCAACTCGGGCGTGTACACGCTGGCCGCCTCGTTCTCACAGAACTTCACCGCGGACAACTCCTCGTCGCCGGAGAACATCTTCGCCGTCAAGTTCATCGCGGCGGACGGTCTGGGACTCGACTTCGTGATGCGGGGGCTGCACTACAACCAGTTCAATCCGTCTCCCTGGAACGGGTTCGCGGCCCTGGCCCAGACGTACAACGCCTTCGATTCGCTGGACAAGCGCCGTCAGATCTTCCTCGTCGGGCCGCAGTTCAATCTGGAGACCGGGGATACGATCTGCATACGGCCGGGGTGCGCGAAGGGAGCTCCGCGCCTGGTCTACACGACGAGCATCGCTAACGTGACGGCGGCGACCGAAGCCGAGGGCGCCCGCATCTATAAGTGGCCGTTCGACCCGAAGCACGTGGCCCAGAACAACGGCAACGATTTCGCCTACTTCCGCCTCGCGGAGATCTATCTGATCAAGGCTGAGGCGGAGCTCGACGGGGCGACCGGCGCCCCAGATCCCCTCACGCTCGTGAAGGCCGTGCGCTTGCGTTCGTTCCCGGGGGGAGACACGCTCAGCGCCGTCGACCTCAATGGGGTCCTGCGGGAGCGGCTGTTCGAGCTTACCGGCGAGGCCAAGCGGCGCCAGGACCTGATCCGGCACGGTAAGTACACTCAGGCCTGGCAATTCAAGCTAGCGGGGGCGGATCATCTCGTCCTGATGCCGATTCCGCAGACGCAGATCGACGCCAACCCGCTGCTCAAGCAGAACGACGGGTACTGATTGCCGAGAGCTGTCAGGGATCGTCACAGCAGGGTAGGGGCGCAGCAGGCTGCGCCCCTACGTCTTCTTGTGGGCGGGCTGTGTCTCCTCGGCGCTTGCTCCGGTGCGGGCGGGTCGGCGGCGGAGGTGCGCGGCGGTGCGAGCGACGGTCCGCTGTTCACCCTGCTGCCCTCGAGCTACACCGGCGTCCGCTTCGAGAACCGCCTCCACGATACCCGCGACCTCAACGTCTTTACCTATCGCAACTACTACAACGGCGGCGGCGTGGCGCTGGGCGACTTGAGCGGCGACGGGCTGCCGGAGATCGTGCTCACGTCGAATCTGGGCGGCGCGCGCCTCTACCTGAACGAGGGGAAGTTCCACTTCCGCGACGTCACCGAGGAGGCCGGCCTGCACAGCAAGGGGTGGACCACCGGCGTGACCCTCGCCGACGTGAACGGCGACGGGCGGCTCGACATTTACGTCTGCCACGCTGGCAAGCTGGATGGGGCGCTTCGGGCCAACGAGCTCTACATCAATCAGGGGCTCAACGCGCACGGGGTCCCCACCTTCCTCGAGCAGGCGGTCGCCTACGGCGTCGCAGACACCGGCTATTCCGTCCAGGCGGTGTTCTTCGACTACGACCGCGACGGGGATCTGGACCTGTTCCTGATCCGCAATTCTCCTCGGCCGGTCTCGAGCTTCGGGATGCGCAACATGCGGAACGTGCGCGATCCGCTGGGCGGCGCCAGGCTGTACCGCAACGACGGCGGGCACTTCGTCGACGTGAGCGAGCAGGCCGGGATCTTCGGGAGCGAGATCGGGTTCGGCCTGGGCGTCGTCGTGAGCGACGTGAATCGCGACGGCTGGCCGGACATCTACGTCTCCAACGATTTCTTCGAGCGCGACTACCTCTACATCAACAATCGGGACGGCACGTTCCGAGAGGTGCTCGACCAGGCGATGCCCTACCTGAGCTACTTCTCGATGGGGCTCGACATCGCGGACGTGAACAACGACGGCTGGCCGGACATCTACACGACCGACATGCTGCCGGAGGACGAATACCGGCTCAAGACGACCTCGTCCTTCGAGGGCTGGGACGTCTACCAGACCAAGGTGCGGGAGGGCTATCACCACCAGTTGATGCGCAACATGCTCCAGCTCAACAACGGCAACGGCACGTTCTCGGACATCGGCCAGATGGCCGGCGTGGCGCGGACCGACTGGACCTGGAGCGCGCTCATCGCGGATCTCGATCTCGACGGCTACAAGGACATCTACGTCGCGAATGGCCTGGCGCGGGACGTCACGTCACAGGATTACGTCGCCTTCCTGGCGAACAAGGAGACGATGCTCGAGGCCGCGAGCAGCAAGCGGGTCGATTTCCTGCGGCTCGTCAACGCGATGAGCTCCACGCCGCTGCCGAACTACGCGTTCCGCAACAGGGGCGATCTCACCTTCTCGAACGAGAGCGCCACCTGGGGGTTGAACACGCCGAGCTTCTCCAACGGCGCGGCGTACGGGGACCTGGACGGCGACGGGGCGCTCGACCTGGTGGTGAACAACGTCAACGAGGAAGCCTTCGTGTATCGGAACAACGCCCGCACGCTCCTGCAGAACCACTATCTCCAGGTGAAGCTCGAGGGCGAGGCGGCCAATCGGTTCGCGATCGGGGCGAAGGTGACGTTGTGGCGCGGCGGCCAGCAGTTCTTCCAGGAGGAAGAGCCCACGCGCGGCTTCCAGTCGAGCGTCGACTATGTGCTCACCTTCGGGATCGGAAGCCGTGACACCCTCGATTCGGTCAAGGTGGAGTGGCCGGATAAGGCGGGGCGTGTGAGCCTGCTGACGCACGTCGCAGCCAACCAGCGGCTTACCATACGGCAGTCGGATAGTCGGATAGTCGGATCGTCAGGCTGTCGGGCGGTAGACCATCCGACTATTCGACTATCCGACTGTCCGACGCCGCTCTTCACCGACGTTACGGATCGGGTCGGATTGCCGTACGTGCACCGCGAGAACGACTTCGTGGATTTCGACCGGGAGCGCCTCATCCCGAAGCTGCTCTCGACCGAAGGGCCGTTCCTGGCCGTGGCGGACGTGAACGGCGACGGGCTCGACGACATGTTCATCGGAGGGGCGAAGGGTGAGCCGGGCGCGCTGCTGATCCAGCAGCGCGACGGCAGGTTCGTGCGCAGCAACGAGAAGCTGTTCGAGCAGGATCGGGGGTCGGAGGACCTGGGCACCGTGTTCTTCGACGCGGATGGCGACGGTCGCCCCGACCTCTACGTCGTGAGCGGCGGCAGCGAGTTCTCGGACCTGTCGCCCGCGCTGCAGGACCGGCTCTACCTGAACGACGGGCACGGCCGCTTCCACAAGGCGAGCGGCAGCCTGCCGACCGAGTACATCAGCGGCTCGCGCGTGGCGGCGGCCGATTACGACGGCGACGGCGACGTGGATCTGTTCGTCGGCGGGCGCGTCGTGCCCTGGCGCTACGGTGCCGATCCCCAGAGCATGCTGCTCCAGAACGACGGCCACGGCCATTTCACCGACGTCACCGCGCGGCTCGCGCCCGAGCTGGCGCGGGTGGGCATGGCGACCGATGCGGTGTGGCAGGACGTGGACGGCGACGGTCGGCCGGACCTGGTGGTCGTCGGCGAGTGGATGCCGATCACGATCTTCCACAACGCGGGCGGCGGGAAGCTCGTGCGCACGCACACGCCCGGGCTCGAGCAGAGCGAGGGGTGGTGGAATCGCATCGTGGCCGGCGACTTCGCCGGCCGTGGGCGCGTCGATTTCATCGTCGGCAACCTGGGGCTCAACACGCGGTTCCGCGCCACCACGGCTGAACCCGTCACCATGTACGTGAAGGACTTCGACGGCAACGGTTTCGTCGAGCAGATCGTGTCGCTCTACAACCACGGGACGAGCTACCCGCTCGCGATGCGCGACGATCTCATCAAGGCGCTCCCTTACCTCAAGGTGCGCTATCTCAATTACAAGGATTACGCCCGGCAGACCGTGACGGCTATCTTCTCGCCCGACCAGCTCGCGGGCGCCATCTTCAAGCAGGCGCGCACGTTCGCGACCGCGCTGGCACGGAACAACGGGGACGGCTCGTTCACGCTCGTGCCGCTGCCGCTCGAGGCGCAGATCGCCCCGGTCTACGGCATCCTGGCGCGCGACTGCGACGGGGACGGGAAGACCGACCTGGTGCTGGCCGGAAACTTCGACGGCGTGAAGCCGGAGATCGGGCGGATGAGCGCGGGCTACGGCCTGTTCTTGCGGGGGGACGGAGACGGCACATTCACTCCGGTGCCGGAGTCGCACAGCGGTTTCTTCGTGCCGGGGCAGGCGCGCGACATCCAGCGGCTCAGGACCCGGACCGGGGATCTCTACGTCGTGGCCCGGAACAACGATCGGCCCTTGTTCTTCCGTGCCACGCCGGCGCGGCCGCAGGTCGCCGCGAGGAAATGAGTGTATGTGGCGAGCGATCCCAGGCCACCTGATCGCGCTCGCCGTCTTGGCGGCGGGTACGGGATGCGCCAACATGTCTCCGGAGTACCGGACGCACGCGCCGGATCCGGAGCTGCTTCACGCGGCGGTGCACGACATCACCGGCGTCATTGTGTACGACATCTTCAGCCCGCCGCAGGCGAGCCGGGTGTACGCCTACGCGAGCATCGCCGCCTACGAGGCGATCAGGCCCGGCTACCCGGCGCAACGCACGCTGGCCGGACAGTTGAACGGGCTGACGCCCCTGCCGGGCCCGGAGCCGGGGGCCGAGTACTACCTGCCCCTCTCGAGCATCCACGCTTTCATGATCGTGAGCCGGGCCCTCACGTTCTCGCGCGAGCGCGTGGACTCGATGCGCACCGCCTTGGAAGGGCAGATCCGACGCACGGGGATCCCCACCGCGGTGTTCGAGCGCTCGACCGCGTACGGTGACACGGTGGCGCAGCATATCCTCGCCTGGGCGGCACAGGATCATTACCTCGAGACCCGGGGCTACCCGAAGTACACGGTGACCTCGGAGCGCGGCCGCTGGCGGCCCACGCCACCCGCCTACATGGACGCCGTGGAGCCCCACTGGGGCGAGCTGCGGCCGTTCGTCATGGACTCGAGCGGCCAGCTCCGGCCGCCGCCGGCGCCCCGCTTCGACATGACGCCCGGCAGCCCATTCTTCCGGGACGCGAAGGAAGTGTTCGAAGCCGGGAAGCGCGTGACGGACGCACAGCGGCAGCTTGTCTTCGCCTGGGACGACAACCCGTACGTGATGCACGTCCAGGGCCACACGATGTTCGCGACCAAGAAGGTCACGCCCGGGGGGCACTGGATGGGGATTACGGCGAGCGCCGCGCGCCAGGCCGGCGTCGATTTCATGCGGTCGGCGGAGGCCTACGCGCGCACGGCGATCGCGCTGGCCGACGGGTTCATCAGCTGCTGGGAAGAGAAGTACCGCAGCAACTTGATCCGGCCCGAGACCGTAATCAACACCTATCTGGACGAGCGCTGGCAGCCGCTGTTGCAGACGCCGCCGTTCCCCGAGTACACGAGCGGCCACAGCGTCATTTCCGCGGCAGCGGCGACGGTGCTGACAGACGAGTTCGGCGACGGGTTCGCCTTCGTGGACAGCGTGGAAACCGAATTTGGGCTGCCGGCCCGGTCGTTCGCCTCGTTCAAGGAAGCAGCCGCCGAGGCGGCCATCAGCCGCCTGTACGGCGGGATCCACTTTCGGCGGGCGATCGAGCAAGGCGCCGTCGAGGGGCGGCGGGTCGGCGAGCTCGTGCTGCGGCGGGTCCGGACCCGGGCGGAGGCCGCGACCCAGCCATCAGCTCACTGACCCGGCCGCTTCGTCTTGATGATGATGACGCCGTTGGCGCCCCGCACGCCGTACATCGCCGTGCTGACGGCGTCCTTCAGCACCTCGATGGACTGGATGTTTTCCGGTGCGATGCCGCTCAGGCTGCCGTTCGGTCCCGGTTGAATCTCGATGCCGTCGAGCACGTACAACGGCTCCTGGCTGCCGTAGATGGACGTGGTGCCGCGGATGCGCACCGCGACGCCGCCGTCGGCAGTCCGGGTCACCGTGACTCCGGCGACGCGACCCGCGAGCACGTTCTCCACCGGCTCGCCGGGCGAGCGCTGAATATCTTCCGCCGTGACGGTGGAGCGGGACGCGGGGCTGGGCGCGGGGGGAGGGGTCTGGTCCGGGTTCGTGCTCCGGTGGCTGCACCCGGCGATGAGCCCGACGAGGAGACCGACGGGCAGGAGGGAGCGGCGTGAGAACACTGTCATGGGAACCCCCTGGTAAGAGGGCGCAGGCCTACAATAATACCTCGAGCGTGAAAAGGACATGTACATGTGGATGCGCCGCTGGGCTTGCCCCCTCGCCCGCCTCGCCCTGGTCGCCCCCCTCATCGGAGCGACCGCCGCCGGCCAAGCGCCGCTCCGCGTCGCCTCACCCGACGGCCGCAACGTGGTGACGGTCGAGCTCCGCGACGGGGCGCTCTCCTACAGCCTGCAGCGGGACGGTCGCGCCGTGCTCCTGCCGTCCCGGCTCGGTTTCGCGTTCCGGGGCGCGCCGCCCCTGCGCGACGGCCTGCGGCTGGTCGACACGACCAGGAAGACCGCGGATGAGACCTGGACGCAACCGTGGGGCGAGGTCGCACGCGTACGCGATCACCACAACGAGCTGCGCGTCTCCGTCGTCGAAGTCGCGCCGCCTAGCCGGCAGTTCGGCGTCGTGTTCCGGGTCTTCAACGACGGCGTCGGTTTCCGCTACGAGGTTCCGGAGCAGCCCGGGCTCGGAGCGTTCGAGATCACCGAGGAGCTGACCGAGTTCGCGCTGGCGGACAACGCGCGCGCCTGGTGGATCGCGTCGAATCGGCCGCGGCTCGACCGCTCCGAGCAGTTGTACTCCTCGTCCCCCGTGAGCGTGCTCGACAGCGTGCAGACGCCGCTCACGCTCGAGACCCGGGACGGCCGCACATTCATCGTCATTCACGAGGCCAACCTCGTCGACTATGCGCGGATGAACCTGCGCGGCCCGCGCATGGAGAGCCGGACGCTGCATGCCGACCTGGCGCCCTACGCCGACGGCATCAAGGTCCGCGGGCGCACGCCGTTCGTGACGCCGTGGCGCACCATCCAGCTCGCCGACCGGGCGACCGATCTGGCGCCGTCCGTCCTCGGGCTGAACCTCAATCCGCCCAGCGTGCTGCCGCGCACGGACTGGATCAAGCCGATGAAGTACGTCGGCATCTGGTGGGGCATGCACATCGGCACCATGACCTGGAGCTCGGGACCTAAGCACGGCGCCACGACGGCGAACACGAAACGGTATATCGACTTCGCGGCTGCCACCGGCTTCGGCGGCGTGCTGGTGGAGGGCTGGAACGTGGGCTGGGACGGCGACTGGATCCAGAACCGGAACGCCTTCTCGTTCACGCGGGCGTATCCCGACTACGATCTCGCGGAAGTGGCCCGGTATGCCCACGCGAAGGGCGTGAAGCTGATCGTCCACAACGAGACGTCGGGGGGGATCGAGAACTACGAGCGGCAGATGGACAGCGCCTTCGCGCTGTACCACTCGCTCGGCGTCGATGCCATCAAGTCGGGCTACGTGACGGATTTGACCACGGAAGGCCACTCGCACTGGGGGCAGTACATGGTGCGGCACTACCGCCACGTGATCGAACAGGCGGCGCACTACGGGATCATGCTCGACGTCCACGAGCCGGTGCACGACACCGGGGAGCGCCGCACCTATCCGAACATGATGACGCGTGAGGGTGCGCGGGGACAGGAGTACAACGCGTGGGGCGGGGAAGGGGGGAATCCACCGGAGCACGAGACGATTCTCTTCTTCACGCGCATGCTCGCGGGGCCCATGGATTTCACCCCGGGGATCTTCGACATCCTGATCGAGCGGGGCACCGGCAGGCCGCGACGGCTCGATGAGCCGCGCGTGCGCACGACGCTCGCGAAGCAGCTGGCGCTCTACGTGGTCCTCTACTCGCCCCTCCAGATGGCGGCGGACCTGCCCGAGAACTACGAGCACCAACCCGCGTTCCAGTTCATCCGCGACGTGCCGGTGGACTGGGACACGACGCGCGTGCTCGAGGGAGAGATCGGCGACTACGTGGTGGTGGCGCGCCGGGAGCGGAACGGCCGGAGCTGGTACGTCGGTGCCATCACTGATGAGGAAGGCCGCACGTTCGATGTTCCGCTGTCATTCTTGCCAGCCGGCCAGAAGTACGTGGCCGAGGTTTATGCGGACGGGCCGGGAGCGCACTGGCTCACGAACCCGCTGCCGGTCACGATCTCCCAGCGCGCGGTCGACGCCAATTCGCGTCTGCACCTCGTCCTTGCTCCCGGCGGCGGGCAGGCGATCCGGATCCGCCCGGCCCGCTAGATGCGACGGGACCGGTGGCCCTTCCGGTTCGGCTCCTTGACAGCCGCTCTTCCACACCCCTGGGAGCCTCACCTCCGGGGCCACCGGTCCCGTCGCCGATCGTGTCCGGCGCGACGAGCAGGCCGCGGATGAGTCAGCGGCACCGAGGGGCGGTCCCGGAGGCGAAGACGCAAGGGGTTGGGTGGGGTGGCTGTCAGGCGTCCCGAGCCGGAGGGACCGCCCCTCGGCGCGCTGCATGCTCGTGGGTCGTCCTAGCGCTCACCGCAGTGGTGGCGCTGGCGGCGTGCGGCCGCAACCGCGCGCCCCAGCATCGGCTCTACGTGAACAAGGGCAACTACCGATTCGAAGACGTCACCGAGCGGGCGGGCGTGGCGGATGCCGAGGGCTGGAAGACCGGCGTCACGATGGCCGATGTCAACGGGGACGGCTGGGTCGACATGTATGTCTCCGCCGTCGACTACCTCGGGATGCATGGGCACAACGTGCTCTTCATCAACAACGGCGACGGCACCTTCACCGACCGTACGAAACAGTACGGTCTCGACTTCGACGGCTATTCCACCCAGGCCCTCTTCTTCGATTATGACGGAGACGGCGACCTGGATATGTACCTGCTGAACCACTCGACGCAGACGGAGCGCGCCATCAGCCCCCGTGCGGGCCGCTACATCCGCGATCCGCGAGCGGGCGACCGCCTGTTCCGCAACGCGGGGGGGGGCCACTTCGTGGATGTGAGCGAGCAGGCCCACATCTACGGGGGCGCGTACGGCTTCGGCCTGGGCGTGGTGGCGAGTG
>WNGG01010091.1_pt1 | contig 13757 bp, 12 predicted proteins | sample 5400661 | NCBI WGS metagenome assembly WNGG01 (sample SAMN13153372, study PRJNA577476) | soil metagenome | isolation source: 100 cm soil or saprolite under Garry oak tree replicate 1 | place: USA:California | collected 2016-06-15
GCGCCCTGCCGAATCAAGCGGATTCACTAATTCCCGTCCAAATTGGTCAGCGCGCTGTTCCTCTTCTCCTTTTCAAGGGCACAGGCGAGCGGCTCTTGCGGCGTCTCAAAAAAACAAGATTCGAGAAGCCGCCCGCACGGGATTAGGGTACCCTCCCTCTCGGAATGGGGTTGCCAGGCAGAGGAGGGGACCTTCGTGGAAAAAGCAAAGGAGTTCTTCGCGGCAATCCAGAATGGCGATGCCGCCACGGTGAAGGCGCTGCTGGACGCGGAGCCGGCGTTGGCGGGTGCGCGGAATGAGCAGGGGCAGTCGGCGGTGCTGCTCGCGATCTATCACGGACGGCACGAAATTCGTGACCTGCTGCTTGCGCGGGGCGTATCGCTCGAACTGCACGAAGCCGCTGCCGCGGGTAAGCTTGAGCGCGTGAAGGAGCTCGTGGATGCGAAACCCGCACTGGCGAAGAGCTATTCGCCGGATGGATTTCCTGTAATCGGACTCGCCGCATTTTTCGGCCAGCGAAGCGTCGCGGAATATTTGCTGGAAAGGGGCGCGGATCTGAACGCGGCCGCGACGAACGGTACAGGCTACAACGCTCTGACGGGAGCCGTCACGGGCGGCCACAAGGAGATTGTCGCGTGGCTGCTCGCCAAAGGCGCAAACGCGAATTACCGTTATGGTCCAAGCTTCTCGCCGTTGCTCGCTGCGGCGGCGAACGGGCATCTCGACATTGTGAAGATATTGCTCGAGCACAGTGCAGACTTGCGCGCTCAGTCCAACGAGGGGAAGAACGCACTCACTTACGCGACGGAGCGAGGCCACACCGCCGTTGCGGAATACCTCCGCAGCCGCGGGCTTGTGTAGCCACAGCCAAATCGGTCAGAAGGTTAGTCTACTCTTGAGGGAATGGAAATAACTGCTAGACTCGGCACGCTTAGGCCTCGGCCGGGTCGTTAGGAGGCAAGTCCTTCGATGCACATCGACCCATCCTTCAAGAGAATTCCGTTCCCATCGGAATCCTCAATTTTCTATCTTATTGTCCTAGAGAAGAACTCCTCGGTCTTTCCAATCTATGTGGGCGAGAGTAACCGCAACGTTGGGCGATTGGGAGACTATGTGTCTGCGAATTTCAAGGCCTCGACAGATTTCAAAGTTGGGCGCGCTGTCAGATACTTAATGGAGTGTGGCCATTCACCAGTGGTCTACTACAAGGGTTCTGTGGACCGAAAGAGAGAGCAAAACGAACTACTCAGTGAGCTAACTCAGAACGGATTCCGGCTCTTGAATCACCTCAGTGGATATGACTATCGGAGTGCGGATGAAGAGAAGGAATTGGAGAAGATAAAGAAGTTTACGGACCTTCTGATTCGGGATTTTCAAAAATTCAATCCGTAGGCATTTTTTCTGTCCCACTTGCACTCTAGCTCCTGCCCGCGTCACAATGCGGCTACATTGGGCGCCCGCAGCCGAGGGCTGCGAGGTCACAAGCGAGGGAGGCTACATGAGCGCGATTGCCAATGTCAGCCGGCGCGGTTTTCTACAAGGGATGCTTTCCGCCGGAGCATTTGTCCTCACCATTCGCGTGTTTCCGGACTCGCTCATCCCGGCATCGCGGGACGCATCCGCGGCCGGCGATTCCCCGCTGAAGGGCGCATTTCAGCCGGGCGTGTATCTGGCGATTGATACCGACGGGACGGCCTACATCATCGCGCACCGCTCGGAGATGGGGAATGGCAGCCGGACGGCGGTGCCGCGGGTCTTGGCCGATGAGCTCGAAGCCGACTGGAACCGCGTGAAGCTCGTGCAGGCCACGGGTGACGTGAAATACGGCGACCAGGATACGGATGGATCGCACTCGGTGCGCAGCTTTTTCGACGCGTTTCGCGAAGTGGGAGCGACAGCGCGGTTGATGTTGGTGCGCGCGGCGGCGCAACAGTGGGGAGTGCCAGAGGCGCAATGCAAAGCGGATCTGCACACGGTGGTGCACACGGCGAGCGGCAAAAAGCTTGGCTATGGCGAACTCGCCGCTTCAGCAGCGAAACTGCCGGTACCGAAGAAGGAAGAGTTGCAGTTCAAGCCGAGGAACGCTTGGCGCTATATCGGAAAGCCGGTGAAGAGTTACGACATCGTCGCGCTTTGCTCCGGCAAGGCTGTTTTCGGCCAGGACACGCACGTGGACGGGATGCTCTACGCCGCGGTGGCGCATCCGCCGGTGTTGGGAGGGGCGGTCAAATCGTTCGAGGATAAGGACGCACTCGGCGTCGCGGGCGTAAAGCAGACCGCGACGATTGATTCGTTCAAACCTCCGCACGGGTTTCAGGCGCTCGGTGGTGTGGCCGTGCTCGCGGACAACACGTGGGCGGCATTCGAGGGGAGAAAGAAGCTGAACATTCAGTGGGAGCACGGTCCACATGCGAGTTTCAACTCGGATGCGTACAAGAAGGAGCTACAGGCAACGGCGCGGAAACCGGGGAAGGTTTTCCGCAACGTCGGCGATGTGGACGCGGAGTTTGCTAAGGGCGGCAAGATCGTCGAGGCGGAATATTACGCGCCGCTGCTGGCGCATGCGTCGATGGAGCCGCCTGCGGCACTGGCGGAATTTCGCGACGGCAAAGTGAACGTCTGGGCGTGCACGCAAAGCCCGCAAGGCGTGCAGGATGCTGTCGCTGGAGCTTTGGGGATCAAGAAGGAAGACGTCACCTGCCACGTCACGCTGCTGGGAGGGGCGTTCGGCCGCAAATCGTTTCCGGATTTTGCCGTGGAAGCGGCGGTGCTCTCGAAAAAGGCAGGGAAGCCGGTGAAAGTCGTTTGGAGCCGCGAGGACGACCTCAAATTTGATTACTATCATTCGGTAGCGGCGCTGTATATGAAGGCCGCTTTGGGGGCAGGTGGAATGCCGGCAGCGTGGCTGCAGCGGTCGGTATTTCCGCCGATTGGGTCATCGTTCGCAGCCGATGCTACGTATAGCGAACCGGGTGAGCTGGGACTCGGCTTTACGGACGTGCCGTTCGCGCTGCCCAATCATCGTGCGGAGAACGGACCGGCCGTGGCGCACGTGCGCATTGGCTGGCTACGCTCGGTGGCGAACATTTATCACGCATTTGCGGTCGGATCGTTCACGGACGAGTTGGCGCACACCGCGGGCCAGGATTCGCTCGCGTACATTCTGAAGCTGTTCGGGCCGGACAGGATCATCCCGAAGGGCGAACTCGGGACGGACTATCCGAACTACGACGGAGATTACGCGAAGTACCCCATCGACGTTGGGCGCTTCCGGCGCGTGACGCAACTCGCCGCCGAAAAGGCGGGCTGGGGAAAGAAAAAGCTCGGCAACGGATTCGGTATGGGGATTGCCGTGCACCGGAGCTTTCTGACGTACGTCGCGACCGTCGTGCAGGCGGAAGTGAATGACGCGGGGCAGGTCAAGATTCAGCGCGTGGACACGGCGCTCGATGCCGGCACGGTGGTGAATCCGGAGATGGTGCGGCAGCAGTTTGAGGGAGCGGCGGTGTTCGGGATGAGCCTGGCGCTGTATGGCGAGATCACGGCGACAAACGGAGTGATCGATCAGAGCAACTTTGGCGATTATCAGCTTGCGCGGATGCGCGAGACGCCGCGCGAAACGAACATCTATATTGTGGAAAACGATGCGCCGCCGGCGGGCGTGGGCGAGCCGGGTGTACCGCCGTTTGCGCCGGCGATGTGCAACGCTATCTTTGCCGCGACGGGCAAGCGAGTGCGCGAGCTGCCCCTTTCTCGCGCGAAGCTTGCATGAGCCTAGCCGAATTCCGTGGAACGGTTTATGTCTCGCATTCTTGTTCTCTTCAGCGCAGCTACACTCCTGACAGCGGTAGGTGTATGCGGCGCACGGCGCTCGAAAGGAGGGCCCGCCATGCCGTTGAAACTGACGAGCTCTGCATTCAGTGCAGGAGGCACGATCCCGAAAAAGCACACCTGCGACGGCGCGGACGTTTCGCCGCCCCTCGCGTGGAGTGATGCTCCGTCCGCGGCGCAGAGTTTTGCTTTGATCGCGGACGACCCCGATGCACCAGTTGGCACGTGGGTCCATTGGGTGCTCTTCGATATCCCGGGGAAAACGCGCGAGCTTCCCGAAGGAGTCGCCAAGCAAGATGAACTCGCGGACGGCTCGCGGCAGGGTCGCAATGATTTCCGCAGGATCGGCTATGGCGGTCCGTGCCCGCCGCCAGGTGGACCGCACCGTTATTTCTTCAAGCTGTACGCGCTCGACGTCAAACTGAGTCTGAAGGCGGGCGCGACGAAGGCCGAAGTCGAAAAGGCCATGCAGGGCCACGTCCTCGTGCAAGGGGAGTTGATGGGCCGCTACGGGCGCTGAGTCGGCGTTGACACCCCGGAAGCGCTCGTCAATACTGTGACGCGATGATCGGCCAGATCCGTGGACGCCTCGCCGACAAGCGCCCGAACCAGCTCCTCGTGGATGTGGGCGGGGTCGGCTATCAGGTGCAGGTGCCGCTCTCGACCTTTGCCGCGCTTGGCGAACTGCACACCGAAGTCACCCTGCTGATTCACACGCACGTGCGCGAAGACGCGCTGGCGCTCTACGGCTTTCTTTCTTCCCGCGAAAAGCACTTCTTTGAACTCTTGCTGAGCGCTTCCGGCGTCGGTCCCGCGCTGGCGCTGAAGATTCTTTCCGGGATGAGCGTGGAAGAACTTGTGCCGGCGATTCGCGGCGGCGATTTGGCGCGGCTGACACGCATTCCCGGAGTGGGTCGCAAAACAGCGGAACGCATCGTCGTGGAATTGAAGGACAAGCTCGAAGCCGTCGCCGTGTCGGAAGAAAAGCCAGCTGCGTCGGCGGGAGGAACGGAAGCGGACGTAGTTTCCGCTCTGATGAATCTCGGCTATGACGGGCGCGCGGCGGAGAAAGCCATGGAGGAAGCGAAGGGCGCGGCGGGAACGGGGAATTTCGAGAAATTGCTGCGGTCGACGCTGCAGACTTTGAGCCAGCCGAAGGGCCGAGCAGCGCGAACCGCGTAGCATTTCAGTCGGGCAACCGTAGGGGCGCCCGCCGCGGCGGGCTGCGCTCCTACAAAGCCAACTCGTCAGATCGAGAGCCAAACGGAAGAGCCATGGCGGACGCGACGGCAAAACGGGTTATGCAGCAGGGGCGACCGGAGCGGATTGTCTCCGGGCAGGCGTTTGACGAGGACGCGCGAATTGAAGCGAGCGTGCGGCCCAAGCGCCTGACGGAATACATCGGCCAGCGGCGCGTGAAGGAGAACATCCAGATTGCCATCGAGGCGGCGCGGAGCCGCGGCGAGGCGCTTGATCATGTCCTGCTGTACGGCCCGCCGGGATTGGGCAAGACCACGCTGGCGCAGATCATCGCCAACGAGCTGGAAGTGCCGATCAAGACCAGCGCTGGGCCGATGCTCGAGCGGAAAGGGGACCTGACGGCGATTCTCACTTCGCTCGAGATGCGCGAAGTTTTTTTTCTCGATGAGATTCATCGCTTGCAGCCCGCCGTCGAAGAGGTGCTCTATCCCGCGATGGAGGACTTCCGCGTGGACCTGATCATCGGGCAGGGGCCGGGCGCGCGGATTCATCCGTTTCATTTGAGCCATTTCACGCTGGTGGGAGCGACGACGCGCGCGGGGCTCATCACGGCGCCGCTGCGCTCGCGCTTCGGCATCGTGCATCGGCTGGATTTCTACGAACCAGGCGATTTGCTCGAGATCGTTCGTCGCTCGGCGAAGATTCTCAGCATCGTGCTGGAGGAGGGCGGTGCGGAGGAGATTGCGCGCCGCTGCCGAGGGACGCCGCGCGTGGCGAACCGGCTGCTGAGGCGCGCGCGAGATTTCGCCGAAGTGCGGGCCGCGGGTCGCATCACGAAAGCTGTCGCTGAGGAAGCGCTGGCCATGCTCGGCGTGGACGAGAACGGCCTCGACGAAGTGGATCGCAACCTGATGCTTGCGATTCTGGACAAATATGGCGGCGGTCCCGTGGGGCTCGGGACGCTCGCCGCCGCGCTCAGCGAAGAAGAGGACGCGATTGAAGAGATGTACGAACCCTATTTGATGCAAATCGGGATGATTGACCGCACGCCGCGCGGCCGAGTGGCTACGGCGCGGGCTTACGATTATTTCGGCAGGGAAGCGCCGCGGCGGCAGCCGCGATTGTTCTGATCCAGGGACAGGCTCACCCAGCCTGCCGACGGCGCGTCCATGGTATTTTTTTGCCGCAGGAGGTAGCCATGCGATTGTCGTTCCTACGGGGAGCTCTCCTCGTTGCTCTTGCCGTCAGCCCGGCCTTGTTTCTCCGCGTCCCGCCATCGCGATCCCAGTCACAAAACGCCGGCGGGTTGCTCGTGGTGATAAACAAGGATGGGAATCACCAGTCGGTCAGCCTGATTGATACGGAGGCGGGCCGCGCCATTGCCACGGTGCAGGAAATAGGCACTCGAGGGCATGAGGTGGCGACCTCGCCCGATGGAAGATTGGCGTATGTGCCGATCTACGGCGATTCGGCTGTCGGACTTCCAGGCACGGACGGCCGGAGCATCGAGGTGATCGATCTCGCCAAGAGGAGCTTGGCGGGCGAGATTGATTTGGGGCGGCCGGTGCGGCCGCACTGCGCAAAGTTCGGGCCGGACGGCTTGCTCTACGTGACGGCAGAACTCGACAACAGCGTGGACGTGATCGACCCGCGAGCGCAGAAGCGCGTGGCCTCGATCCCGACGGGGAAGCCGGAATCTCACATGCTCGTAATCTCGAGCGATGGGCGCATGGGGTACACGGCAAACGTCGGCTCGGGAACCGTGTCCGTGTTGGATTTGCGGGAGCGAAAGAACCTTGCAGTGATCCCCGTAAGCGAAGTGGTGCAGAGAATCTCGATTTCGCCGGACGACCGCTTTGTGTTTACTGCCGATCAGAGGCGGCCGCGGCTCGCCGTCATCGACACGGCGAAAAACGCCGTGACAAACTGGGTGGCGCTTCCCTCGATCGCGTTCGGCACGACGGCGACCCCGGACGGCCGTTGGTTGCTGGCCGCGCTACACGGCGCCAACCAAGTGGCAGTCGTTGATCTGAAGACAATGAAATTGGATCGGACCATCGACGTAGCCAAGAGCCCCGAGGAGATCCTTGTGCGTTCAGACCGCCCGATCGCGTACGTGTCGTGCAGCGCTGCGGGAAAGGTCGCCGTCATTCATCTCGACACGTGGAAAGTGGACAAGTTGATCGATGCGGGGCCGTCTCCAGACGGACTCGCATGGACCGCGAAGCAGTAGCAGTAGGCGATCCGGCCTTCGATGCCTGCCCGGCAAATCTATCTTTCTCTTGGGTCAAACATAGGAAACCGGGCCGCAAACATCGAGCGTGCGATTGCGGCGCTCGATGAGGCGGACGTGCGTGTGCGGCGAGTTTCGTCGCTGTACCAGACCGAACCGAAGGATTTTCCCGCGCAGCATTGGTTTTTGAATTGTCTTGTCGAGGCAAAGACGAATTTGCCGCCTCTGCCGCTGCTCGATGCGCTGCGGCGAATCGAGTTTCAGATGGGAAGCCGCAAGCTCGTGGCGCGAGGACCACGGCGGATCGACGTGGACATACTTCTATACGGCCGAGCAACCATCCAGCTTCCTGAGTTGCAGATTCCCCATCCGCGGATGCATCTGCGGCGTTTTGTCCTAGCCCCGCTGGCGGAGATTGCACCGGCGCTCTCCCACCCGGATTGGGGCGACACCGTGGCAGGTCTTCTTGCCAAAACGGCCGACTGCGGCCAGGTGCGGAAAGTGTCGACCGCTCCGTAGGGAGGCAGCATTTTTCGCCCTACCATTATGATCCGGCACTTCGCGCCCAATGGATGGTGGAACCCATCAGGTGCGGTGGAGCTTCAAGCGGTGCAGCGTCATTTCTCTGGGCTGCAGAGCTTCGAGGTCGATCTGAGCGAGCCTGCCCTCTCGGATTTCGCGCCAGCGATAGACGCCCGGCTCGCTTTCCTGCGTTTCGCGCCCTTGGAGCGGCCGCAGGAACTCCCGCGCCTCTTCCAGGGACGGATGCTCGCGCAAGGTAGGCCGGGCCAGCGCCTCCACGGCGTAGCTCCGCAGCAATTTGTTCCAATAGTGGTCGAAGAGGTCGCCCGAGGCAAAGATGTCGCTCCAGGCGACTTCGCTGCCATAAGCGACCACAACGCCGACGACGCGCTCGCCTTTCAGACCTGAAGTCGCCTTGGCGAAACGCTTCTGCACTTCCTCGACAAAGTTCTCAATCGGCACGCCGACCGCGCGCGAATCGTAGATCTTGGCGTAGGCCTGAGTGGGCGCGTCTCTTTGCACGGCGCCGCTGATTTCGGCCATGGAAAGCGGCGGCGGTGGCGCGGCAGCCGGAGCAGCCGCGGTCGTGCCGGAGCGGACCGCGTCCCAAACTTGCTCCTGCTTCTGGTCCACGGCGGCTTTTTCGCGCACGCTCGGATGCACCATGATGTTCGCGGCCGCAAACACCGAGCCGGCGGACCAGCGGCCGTGTTCGACGCAGAAGACATCCAACGGAAGAGGCTCGGCGTCCGGCGGGACGATGCGGTCTTTGGAAATGATGCGGTCTTGCTTGCCGCCGCTCACCAGTTCGCCGGCAAGCAGAAGAAGCGGACGCTTGCTGCGGTTAACGAGGACCAGGCGGTTGACCGAAGCGCCCGCCTGATACTCGGGGACGGGTACGGGGCGAATGCCACGGTCACGGATAATCGTTTCGCTACCCTGCTCCCGAACGACGACGCTGCCGCTCGATAGCCCCTCGTCCAGGGTCAGAAAGCCGCTTGTATCGGCCCCGCGTGCGCTGGCGACGGGGAATATTGTCAAGTTTTCGTAAGTAACGGGTTCCAGCAGATGCCAATCGATGTCCGGTTTTCCCGGTGGACCGGATGGCGGGCTCGGCGGCGCCCAGACAAATCCCAGCCAGCCAATTCCCAGCAAACTTCCGAAAAGTGTTCCCAAAAGCGTGCGTTCCATGAGCGATCCCTCCACGCGCGGCGTGTGCGCGCTGGAGTTAGAACGCACTCGCCGGGATTTCTTGCAGGGATTTTCCGCCTGTGACGCACTGCGCGCCCGGGGGGACTGAATGGCCTGCCCATTTCAACGCATGCTCACGGGCGGGCGTCACCGCCTTTTTCATCGTGGCCCGCCCGGGCCAAGCACAGAGAGAAAAGATCGGCCAGGTGCCGCAAGCCGCTGACAGTCAACTCATGGACAAGTCGGACAGGCGCCACAGAGTTGGGGATATGCGCCCGGCGAAGAGACGTGCTGAAACCGGGGGCCGCGTGGGCCGTTAGCTGGTGGGCCGGCCGAGGTCGGTCAGAGGTTTCTGGCGCTTCTTGCGCTGCGTGGAGGCTTCCTGCTCCGTGCTTTCGTACTCGGCCAATTCTTCTTCCGTGTAGCTGTAGCCGTCGCGCGAGGCGAACATAGTGTTTTCGCGGCCCGCGGCCTTCTTTTTCTTTCGCAGGCCGCTGAATTCGTGACGCACCTGGCGGAGCGGGGCCTCGATCGCCTTGATTTCGACTAACAGGTCGCTCACCTTTTCCAGGAATTCGTGCAGGTGAAACGGCCGAATGACATAAGGCAGGTGGGCTTGTTCGAGGGCCGTGGCGTAGTTCTTGCCCGCGGTTTCGGGTATGACGAAGAGGGCGCGAATGCGCGCGCCCTCTTCAGCGGGCACGGACGCGAGCTCATTAAGGGTCAGGTAGGCGGCTCCGTCGGTGCCCGTGAGCGTAACGTTTGCGATCACCAGCGCCCACTCTCCCATTGCGAGTTCGGCCAGAAGCGAGCGCGAGTCCGGCGCAACCCGCACGCGCCAGCCTTCGGCGTCCAGGATCTGCCGAAGAGCGGACTGTTGCTGGGGGTCGTCATCGAGGATGAGGATGCCGACTTGGCGGAGTACGGGGGTCGGAGTGGTGCCCATCTGCTAAGTATAGACCCCTACGACGCCAAGTCCCGCGGAAGTGAGGCGCAGGCTGCGAATCGGCTAACTCTTGACTCTCCAAAGAATGCTAGCCCTCAATGGCGGGATACGACTACGCGGCTTTGCCCGTGGCATTCGATCAGCTGCCCGAAACGCTGTGCTTGGTCGTGCATTCATCCCATCTCGCGACTACTGCCCGATCACGAGGTCGGTTCCGGGGCGATGGCTCTTCAACTCAGTGCCATCCCAAAAGATGCGGTAGGTGGCGGGCTTCTGTGTGATGGAGAAGCCCGAGAAATAGATCTGCAAGCCGTCGCGAGACCACTCCCCGTGCTTTGCGGACCTGCGACGGACAAAGCAACCCGTCGCTTCGAGCGAATCTCGTATAGAAACATGCCCGAAGCCGAGTGCTCCTTCGGGTCAACGGGTACATCGGGCGGCGGATGCGCAAGAAGAGTCGAAATCAGCAGCAAGTCCGAATTTGCCGGGTGAAGCCGGATCGTCATTCCGCTATATGGAAGGAAGTCCGCGCCGCAGATTTCCTTTAACGTGAGGACTTGCTTGGGATTGCCGTCATCGCCGATCCAAACAAGATTCTGCAGGTCATTCGCAAGAAGACTGTGCGTATCTGCCCAGCCGTCGATAGAATCGAAATTGTCCCGATCGAGGACGGATGCAGCAGCCGGTTCGCTCGGGTTAAGTGCCCAAAGCTGCCACTTCCCATCCTCGAATTTGAGGAGGGCGACGCGGGTGTCATCGGGTGACCAGAACGGCGCGCGGACATTGCCTCGGAGAAGTTCTTTGGTGCGGCCTGCGTCGAAGTCATATTCGTTGATCGTGCGAGTTTGCCCGCCGGGTTCGTCCCGGACGAATAGAAGCTTTTTCCCGTCGTGCGAAAGGGAGAGGTCGTAGCCACTCTCCGCCACGACGCGACTAACGCGCGCGCGGCTAAACATCACTCTCCCATCCTGGTTGTGGTATGCGACGGCGACGGGCGGTTTGGAGTGCAAACTCAAGTAGCTCGGCGGCGGTTTCTTGGGCTCCTCGTCCTTGTCTTCCTGTTTTTCAGTCGGAAACAGCTCGGGAGCGAAGTTGGCGCAACCGGTGAAGGAACCGAGTTGCGCGTGCTCGGCGGCGACGGTGAAGGGAAGCGGCTTGTCTGCGCTGGGTTCGGAACACGCCTGCCGCTGGAGACGAACAGCTACATCGGCCCCGGTCGCCGTGTCTTTCGCGCGATAGATCCAAGAGTCGGCAGCGCCTTCTTGAGCGACCGCCCCCGGCTCGAGAGGAATCGGCGGATACCCCGGCCGCTCCCATTTCTCCGGCCCCTTGGGCCCAAGCGAGATGCTCCAGGAGCGGTCGTTGCCGTGGCAGAGCAGTTTAATGGGATAGTGCCGCGATTGCGGAACGGGAACGGTTTGTTGCCTGTTGGGCGGATTCGACTGTGCGGAAACCCCAATCGTCCGCATCCCAAGGAGGGTCCCGCCAGCTAAGATCAATAGAAAGACAACGAATCGAGTCGCGCAGCGCACGGCTTACCTTTCTTTGACGAGAAAAGTATACAGGCAGCGCTTCGACGCTGCACGCAACCGCCGCTCGCTCGGCAAAGGGGGACCGTTAGCGGGGCCGGCCGAGTTCAAACTCGGCGCGGCACCCGCGATCGACCCAGATTTCGCGCTCGTTATAGCCCCAGGTGCGGCCTTCGATGCACTCGGAGCCGCTTCGCTGGCGAACAAGACGCACCCCCCGGTTCGTATCCGCCGGGCAGCCGTGCCGGTGCATGTCCTCCGAAGCGCAATAGACTGTAGAAGGGGTTTCGCTTCCGGAGCGAGAACGTCCGACTGCGACTTCAAATTCCGCGCGGCAGCCCCGATCGACCCAGATTCCCCGCCGGTCATAGCCCCAGGTGCGGCCCTGAACGCACTCGCTCTCGCTACGCTGGCGGACGAGGCGAACCCCGGCGCGCGCGTCGGCAAAGCAGGCGTGACGGTGCATATCATCCGAGGCGCAGTACACGCGCTGAGTGTAGGGTTGATCGTCCCGATCGTTGTCCCCGTCGCCGCTCCCGAGTTCAAAATCCGCGCGGCAGCCGCGATCCACCCAGATACCCCGATCGTCGAAGCCCCAGGTCGTGCCGTAGATGCAATCGGAGTCGCTGCGCTGGCGGACCAGCCGGGCGCCTTGGTTCGCGTCGGCCTGGCAAAAGTGAAGACCCATATCATCCGACGAGCAGGAGACGGTACGGATCGGAGCGTTGCGGTACCATTCGGGAGTGCCCAGTTCAAAGTCGGCGCGGCAGCCACGATCTACCCATACGCCACGGCCGTTGTAACCCCAGGTGCGTCCGTAGACGCATTCGGATTCGCTGCGTTGCCGGGCCAGGCGTAGGCCATACCGCGTGTTTGTCGCACAGAAATCTCGACCCATATCATCCGAGGCGCAGTAGATCGTGTAAGTAGTCTCCCAGCCGCCCCAGTTCACGCCGCCGGTCTGGAACTCACCCCGGCAGCCGCGGTCCACCCAGACACCGTGGTCGTCATAGCCCCACGTCTGGCCGAAGCTGCAGGGGGATTCGCTCCGCTGACGGATCAGTTGCACGCCGCCGCGCGTGTCGGCGTCGCAGTGGTGGCGCTGCTTATCGTCTGAGGCGCAGGAAATCGTCTGGACGCCTTGAGGAGCTGGAGGCGCGCTCGCCGCGCTTGAGGCGTGATTGTGGAGGCCCGCGACCGCCGCGAAGGCCAGAAATCCCGTAAGCCCAAGAAGACGACGCATGTCAGTCTTCCTCCTAGTATGAATTCGGCACAAGCCCTGCGCAGCCGCGGTAAGTGCACCTTGCGGCATCGGGAAGAGCTATGTGAAGGGATTAGAGCAGACACCCTGTAGCCACGCAAGGATTGCGCGAGCGCCATGTGTCGTTGATGTTCCTGTCCTACAACCCGGTAGATTGCGAGAACTGGGTAAGAGGAGAGACAGTGCAAAGTCGCGGAAGCGGATTTAGGAGACGAATAAAAAGCGAAAATGTACTTGACATGGCGAATAAAAAGCGAAATACTCTAGTCGAGCTTCGAGGCGGACTATGCCACCAGTTCTTTCCACATCGGCCGAGCGACTCCGCGTCGCCAGCCGCCCCGTTCCAAAGCCTCCAGCAAGTCTCTTCCCGCTTACACCCAAACAGCCAGACCCAGAGCGCAGGGCCGGCGAGGTTGCCCCCCTCGCATCCGGCCCGGGCGGGTCCCTTGCGGTCAGCTCCGCGGCGGATTGCCCCCCGCCGCAAGCCGAGGCGTCCCGTGCTCCCCAGAGCACGGATGCCCCGAACCGTAAAGTCCCCGCTACACTGGTCGGCATCGCCCGCCTCGCTGCCTCTTCACCGCCAGCGGAAACCCGCCGAAAATCAGCGGCGGGGCCGGAGTATTTTCATCTGCCCGTACGGTCGGTCCTGAATCACTGCGATTCCGAGCGCGTGCCTTTCGAGTGGACGATCAACCCGTACCGCGGCTGTGAATTTGCCTGCCGGTACTGCTACGCGCGCTACACACACGAATACATGGAGCTTGACGGAGCCGACTTCGAGCGCAAGATCTTCGTCAAGCAGAACGCCGGACCACTGCTGGCCAGCGATTTGCTGCACAAGTATCGTTTCCCGGCACGGTTCTCCCCTTCACGGTTTCCGGAGCATATCGCCATCGGCACGGCCACAGACCCATACCAGCCTGCTGAGCTGGAATTTGGCGTGACGCGCGCCTGCCTGGAGGAACTGGCGAAACTCGAGGGACTCAGCCTGTCCATTACCACGAAATCGCAGCAGATTGTGCGTGACCTGGAACTGTTGAAGCG
>WNGG01009016.1_pt1 | contig 13756 bp, 10 predicted proteins | sample 5400661 | NCBI WGS metagenome assembly WNGG01 (sample SAMN13153372, study PRJNA577476) | soil metagenome | isolation source: 100 cm soil or saprolite under Garry oak tree replicate 1 | place: USA:California | collected 2016-06-15
GAGGCGCTGGATGCTCTTCGCTCCCAGCTGGCGGGGAGAACAGAGCAGCCCGGAAACCTGGACGTATATGACGGACTTAATGCAGATGACGACGTCGATGAACCGCTCCGTCGTCCTGCTGAGGGCTCGCAAAATGAGCGCGCCCATCCTGTCACCGCCGAAGCGTATCTGAAGGATGAAACGGCCTGATCTTGCCTGCTGACCCATCCCGGCATGGCGCCAGACGTAACGAGAGCCAGGAGGCAGAAGACCCCGGGTCAATGCCACGCCAGGCAATGCGCCGTTTGGTGCCTTACCGCGTTCGCTGGCTCGCTAAGCTAACGTTCAAGCGAGTCACCGGCCTCCACTACCGCGACTTGATGTCGGTACTGGCCGACGTGCGCGACCGGGTCGATGGTCTCCAGAAGACGTTGGGCGACGTTCAGACCAGATTGGACGCCCAGGAAGAGGTCATGAGTCTGTTTCTGCGCCGCATGCGGGCTCTGGAAGATGAGTTCGCCGATGTGCGGCGTTCACTGGAGGCCACCGACGAACCGCAACGGAGTCTCCAGGCGCTGCTCGTTAGGCGCCTCGACGAGATCGACCTTTGGGTTCGTCGAATCGGACCTTCCCCGTTGTCGTCAACCATTTTTCTTACCCCCTCCTCGGAGCAGGAAGGGGACGACGAGCTTGTGGTCACAAGCGATCTTTCTGATTTCTACATGCGCTTCCAGGATAGGCACCGGGGCAGCGAGGAGATTATTCGGCAGCGCCAGCAAAAGCGGGTTACGTATTTCTCTTCATGCCGACAAGTGCTGGACATTGGCTGCGGCCGCGGCGAGTTCCTCGAACTGCTCCGAGAGGCAAAGATTGCCGCCAAGGGAATTGATCTCAGCGACACCGCCGTGGAAAGCTGCCGCCGTAAGGGATTGGCTGCGTTTCAAGCGGATGCTTTCGACTTCCTCGCCGACACCGAGGCGGGAACTTTCGATGGAATCCACATGAGCCACGTTCTCGAGCACATGCCCTTCCAGACAGTGGTTCGACTCCTGAAGACCTGCGCCGCCCATGTGCCGGCGGGAGGAGTCCTTGTCGCGGAGACGCCGAACCCACATTCGCCGGAGGCCCTGCACGCTTTCTTCCTGGACCCAACGCACGTCAGGCCGCTGTTCCCAGAGACCCTCACTATCCTTCTTGAGTCACTCCACTTCGTCGCCCTAAAGACCCATTTCCTGAACCCCCAGCCGCGACAGACAGAGGATAGTGAGCGGCGTCCGCAAGACTTCGCCGATTATCTGCTGGTGGCCATCAAGGACGGCGACCTTGAGCCCAAGACTTCGAACGACAAGCAGCCCGGACGCTTAGGCCAGCCACACAAGCCTGTCCCGACTGCTCCGCCTTCTGCATGAAGCCAGCCATACCCGACCCACGAGTGCACTTAGGACTCCACGCCTGCCAGGGCCCGGAGGAATTCCTTTGGCACGGGCTTGGCCGGTACGTTCGCGACCACGCGTTCCACCTCATTCAGAACCATGGCGAATTGATCGCAGGCCTGCATGTTGACCGCGATCTGCCGGTGCCGCGGACGCTAGGTGACTTCAGCGGATTCGGGCTTCTTTATCAGAATCAGTCTGGCAACGGACAGCCCAATGGAGCCCTTGATGCGGATATCTTCCACGCCATGTCCCCCCTTTGGCCAACAATACCGCTCCATCGTCTCATCCCTGGGGCGATGGTTCGGGCCGGGGCCAAGATCGTGGTAACACTCTACGACCTAATACCACTCGTTTATAGGGATTGGTATCTGCGAGACCCCGCTCATAAACGTTGGTTCCACTCGAGACTAAATCTGATCAAAGACGCAGACCACGTCCTCGCCTTGTCGGCCACGACTCGGGACGATGCTGTGCGGCTACTTGGCCTGGATCCTAACCGAATTACCGTTATTTACGGGGGCGTTAGCGATTTCTTTCGGGAAGCAGGCGCGCCGGTAGAGGCCGTCCGTAGGCAAGTGATGTCCCAACTCCCGGCAATTCGAGGGCCCTACGTCGTGCACCCTGCCGGAGCCGCCCAATACCGAAAGAACATCACCGGTGCGATCGATTCCTTGGCGCGATTACCTCCCCAGCTGCGCGACGGCCTCCAATTAGTCGTCCTTGGCTTCCTGCCCGCTTCAGACGTGACAGCTTTGCAAGAACGTGCGCGAAGCCAGGGACTAGCGGATCATTTGGTACTGCCGGGTTTCGTGTCCGACGACCTTTTGCGGCAGCTGTATCAAGCGTGCGAGCTCTGCTTGTTCCCCTCCCTGTACGAAGGCTTCGGGCTGCCCATTCTTGAGGCGATGCGTTGTGGGGCCCCGGTGGTAACAAGCGACCGATCGTCGACCAAGGAGCTAGTCGAGCTCCCGGAAGCACTCTTCAATCCGGAGGACCCTTCCGACATTGCGCGGGTAGTCGCACGCGTGCTTACAGATGGCTCGCTTCGATTGCGCCTTAAGGAATATGGTCTTCAACGCAGCCGGGAGTTCACTTGGGACCGCGTGGCGCGCGCCACAGCGGATAGCTACCGAGAGCTGGCGGGACGCCGCGGGAGGCCGGCACAACGGATCGAAGCATCAGGGACACCACGACTGACGAGGGGAATGAGAGGTGGCGGCGCCGACGGAAGCACCCCCAAAGTCCACATAAGCCTACAGCCGTGCCAAGGTTCTGATGGACAGCTGTGGCAGGGCGTTGGGCGCGTGGCCTGGGAGCTGACTGCTCAGTTGCTGAGGAATCACCGAGAGATTATCGCCGGCCTGCATCTAGATCCGGCGCTTCCAGTACCACGATCGCTAAGCGTCAGTGGGCAAGATCTCCTCAGGCACCCCCGGTCCGAAGCGTTTTTGAATGTAAGCCGGCCGAACGTCATCTTTCACGTGGTCTCACCGTTTTGGCCGGTAGTTCCCCTTCACCGGCTGATACCCCCACCCTTTATGAGGGGCGGAGTCAAAGTTGTCGTAACTCTACACGATCTGATCCCGTTGATCTATAAGGATGCATATCTCACTAACCCATCAGATAGGCAGTGGTTCTTTAGGAGGCTTAGACTTCTGGAAGAAGCAGATCACGTTGTGGCCGTATCTCGAGCGACACGCAACGATGCTATCCGTCTACTGGGACTTAGTCCTGATAGAGTAAGCGTTGTCTACAATGGTGTTAGTAACTTCTTCCGACCCTGCGAAACTGCTCGCGAGGTGTCGCTGGCCGCAGTCTCGCACCGCATTCCGGCCATAGATGGACAGTATCTGTTCTACCCGGCCGGCACCGGCCAATTCCGCAAGAATGTCAATCGCTTAATCGAAGCCTACGGGCGTCTGCCTTCATCTCTTCAACAGCGCCTTCAGCTAGTCATCAGCGGTCATATGCTGGACCAGGAGAGGACAACTTTCGCAGAGAGCGCTCAAAGGCTAGGTCTCGATGGCCGGCTCGTCCTGACCGGCTTTGTGGACGATGAAACGCTTAGAGAACTCTATCAAGGCGCCGATCTATGCCTTTACCCGTCCCTATACGAAGGCTTCGGCTTGCCTATCCTGGAGGCGATGCGCTGCCGCACGCCTGTAATCACCAGCGATTGCAGTTCGATGAAAGAATTACTGGAGATTGACGAGGCGCGGTTCGATCCGGAGGACACCAACGACATTGCCTGTGCCATCGAACGCGTTCTATCGGATGCCTCTTTGGCCCGGCGGCTCGTATCTTATGGCGCTCAGCGTAGCAAGGCGTTCACTTGGAAGACCGCCGCCGACCAGATAGTTGAGGTCTATCGCCGGGTTGCGATGGCCGAGACGCCCCAGGCATTGCTCCCCCGATGAGGCGCAAACTTGTTGCCGTTTGCTCGCCGTTTCCACCCGAGAAGAGCGGCATAGCGGACTACAACAAACGCCTTCTAGGGGAGCTTTGCAGGAGGCACCCCGTGGAAACCCACATTGTCGTCGGGGGAGATCCGGCAACGTACGAACCGTCGGACGTTCCCCAGATGACGCTTGTCTCCGTGCGACAGTTTCGCTGGCTTGCCGAGCATGGATACTACGACTCGATTATCCATTGCATGGGTAATAGCCCTTTCCACGGTTACATTTACGACCTGATGAAAGAACATCCCGGGACGGTTTGGCTCCACGATATTCGCCTCACCGACTTCTACCGCTGGTACTACCAGCGGCACCTGGGTCGAGACATCAGCAAGCTCCCCGAGGAGCTTGAGGACTGGGCCGATCGCTATCCTGATCACAAGGGCGACCTGCTGTTGCGGGACAACGTTATCCAGCACCAGCAAGGGATCTATCTGGCCGGGGAGGTCGCGAGCTTGGCCGAAGGGCTGATCGTAGGCTCAGGGTACTCCAAAGAGCTAATTCAGATTGAGGGCAAGACGGAGGTGCCGGTGGCGGTGATACCGCTGGCCGCGGCCGCCAGGAACGGCCGGCCGACTCAAGAGGACTGGGAGTCACTTGCCAGGCGCTATCGCTTGAGCGGCGACAAGATTCCGATCGTAAGCGTTGGGATTGTAGCGCCCACGAAGTGCCCTGAGGCGATAATTGACGCCTTTGCCAGCGTGGCAAGTGAGGACAACGATCTTGTATTGGTGTTCGTGGGTCCCAGCGATGACCCCTACATGCGAGAGCTGGAGAGGCGCGCGACGAACCTCGCTATTGGCGAGCGTGTTCTCTTCCCGGGGTATGTTGACGAGGACGAGTTCGACGCCTGGCTCGCTGCATGTCGTTGCGCAGTCCAGCTCCGCTTTCCGAGCAACGGCGAGTCGTCGGCGGCGATACTACACTGCCTTGCCGCGGGCATTCCTACTATCGTTAGCGACCATGGCCCTCTTCGCGAGCTACCGGATGAGGCGGCGATCAAAGTGCCCGCCCAGGTTGAGCCTGCTGAACTGGCGAACGCCATGCAGAAAATCGTCTCCAATCAGGCGCTGCGTCTTCGGCTTCGCGACGGCGCACTACGCTACGCCAAAACCGTATCCATGGAAGCGGTCGCCGACCGTCTCTGGACAGAGGTCCTTTGTGCTCCCTGACGAGTCCCCTGCGAAATCACGGCTAGCCAAAGGGCTGAATACTTGCCTCCGCTAGGCGACGCGTAACCGTGCAGCGCCGAACGAGTGCGGGCGCCGACGCTTCTGTTGTTGGCAGGCTGGCGCCTTCGACCTTTGAATCGGAATCGACCTCAAAGGCCACGCAGGCGGTGGCCCCGATCCTAGCCGAGCTAGCCTTGATTGGTCTCCCCGCGGTAATCGTGATCATGGTCGTCTCGGCCGTGCTGGCCTCGCGTCAGCAGTTCATTGGTTTTTTTGGAGACGTTCAGCACTTTATGTGGTTAACGAACACCTTTAAGGACGTGCTTTCCACCGGCGATCCCATGATCAAAAGGGAGTTCTTCGGGGTACCAACGCCATACGCCTACAACCCGATCGTCATGCTGGAAGTGATCGCGTCTCTCCTTGTATTGGAGACGAGCGGCAACCCGTTCTTCTCGTATAACTTCCTTCTCCTAGGATGCCTACTTTTGAACTTCTGCTCAATGTACCTCGTTCTCAGGCTGCTGCGCTTTGGTGCGGTTATCTCATTCGTCTTCGCCGCCGTTTTTCTGTTTGCCCCAGCTACCATGGCCCACGCCACCGGCCATGTCTACTTCGTCGTAACCTTCCTGCTGCCTCTTTACCTTTACTGCCTGTACCGCCTGAAACAGCAGCCGCAAAAGATCGCCTACTGGCTAGGCCTTGCTGTGATCAGCGGTGCGTATCTGTGGGTACGCGAGGAGCTGGGCCTCTTTATCATCCTCACGTCAGCACTTGCTCTCGCAGTGAATGCTCGATCTACGCTTCACAGGAGGCTATTTCCTCACCTAGGCCTATGGCTCGCAGTTGTGGGTTTATTCGCTCTGCCGATTCTCGCTCTCCATCTGCAAAAACGACACTACGACCACGATCACGGCGTCCACACGACACGGGACATTCAGGAGGCCCAGCTCTATTCCTCCTCACCGGCGAACTACCTATTTCCAAGTGATGAGAGCCTCATCTACCGCCATCTGCCGGTCGTCTTCAAGCATGCGAACAAAGCGGAGCACCTCAATTATCTTGGGCTCATTAACCTCGCAGGATTGGGCGCATGGCTTTTCATGCTCGTGTTCCGCCGCGACCTTCTCGACTCACTGCTGCGCGGCGCGCCGTTTCTGCGCGCTCTCCAGTGGGAGCTAACCTTGATGGCCGCTGCTTCGCTCATCCTAAGTCTGGGCCCGGTCCTTAAGCTGAACGACTCCGATCTTAACCTTCCCGTCCACGGTTTATATGATCTAGGCCTGCCAATTGTGGACCAGCTTCGCGCTTGGGGGCGCTTCGGAATTTTCTCGTTCGGGGCCGCGACGTTGCTCTCAGTGCACGTGTTCAGGTTTCTCCTCACGAAGTATGGCACCGCCGCTCGTCCTCTCCTTCCATTACTGGCAATTCCCGCTCTTCTGCTCGTGACCTTTGATCAATATCCGTGGGGTACCATTTATCGGCATAAATTCGAGGTGCCGCCTGCAGTGCACGAGATCAAGGCCACCCCGGGAGACTTCTTCGTTCTCGATCTGCCGCTGAACATCTATAGCGGGGCGCTGAACAACGCAACGGCACAGCTCCTTCAGGTCTATCACGGCAAGCGCATCGTCAACGGCTATTCCCCGTTCGTTCATCGCCCGTTCGAGCAGAGGGTCCTCAACTCTCCTCTCGTCTGTTTCAACTATCCGCAAATGATAGACACCCCTTCGGATGAATGCCGCGCCTCCACCATTAGCAAGTTCTTCACAGATGAGGACATCGGTTACGTTGTGTACGAGAAAATCACCTGGGGTTACCAACCTGGCTTTGGCCCGCAGGAGGACGCGGTGCTGAGAGAAAAGTCATTGAGAATCCTCAACCAATTGACCGACATGGGTGCGCTCGAGGTCTCCTATGACGACGCTTCGTACACCTTTTACCGTAGGTCCTCGCGGCCGCCGTAGATGTGCGGCAAGCCTTACGCTGGGGCGCTGTCTTTAGATTCTACACGCGCAGATGTGGCACCCCCACCTCTGCCGGGTGGTGCACTGTCTCCGTGTACTGACGTAGCACTTCTCGCGCCGGGCCCTCCGCCCGCATGCTACCGTGCTCCAGCCAGATCGCCCGTTCGCAGAAAGTGGATATCAGCTCCAGGCTGTGCGACACTACGATGATCGTCATGCCCGTCCGCTGGAATTCGTGCATCCGCTCCATGCACTTCTCTCTGAAGAAGGCATCACCGACCGACAATACCTCGTCTACCAACAGGACTTCGGGATTGCTGTGAATAGCAACCGCAAAGCCCAGCCGCATGTACATCCCGGAGGAATACCTTTTGACCGGAGTGTCGATGAACTCCCACAGCTCGGAGAACTCCACGATGTTATCAAAATGCTCGCGGATTTCGCGGCTCGGCATGCCAAGGATGGACGCGTTCAGATAAACGTTCTCGCGGCCTGTTAAATCGGGATGGAACCCAGCCCCCAGTTCGATCAGGGGCGAAACACGCCCAGCGACTCGAACCTCGCCTTCGCTAGGCGCCATGACGCCTGCGATCAATTTCAGGATGGTGCTTTTGCCGCTTCCATTGCGTCCGATTATTCCCAGGGTTTCGCCACGATCGAGAAAGAAGCTGATATCGCGAAGGGCGTAGAAGGGATCGGCCCATCCCTGACCTCGAAAGAGCGCCGGGACAAACTCCCGTAGCGTCTTCCCTTCCTGGAGTTGGAAGCGCTTACTTACGTGCCAGAACTCGATCTCGCGTTCGCTAAATGCGGTCTGCAAACGCCGGCTCCATTTTCTTGAATAGATAGTACCCCACGAGAAATGTTGCGACTGCTATGACCAAGCCGAGAAGTACCTTCTCCACTCCCGGATCCTCTCCGTGTAGCAAAACACGCCTGTATGCATTGATGAAGAGGGAATTCGGGTTGATTTCGTAGAGGAATCTGTATCGTGGTGGCACGATGTCGACCGTATAGAGCACCGGCGTCAGATAAAACCACATTGTGAGCACGACTCCAACGAGAAACCTCACATCATGGAAGAAAAGGTTCAGTGCGGCCAGCGGGTATGCTAGGCCGAGAGTGAAAATCAAATGGATGGAGAACAGAACCGGAAGCCACCACGCGGTCAATTCGGGCGGGTCGCCGTAGTAAACCATCAAGCCCATGAGAATGAGAATGCCGAAGCCCAAATCCACCAGTTTAGTTAGTACCGCCGCCGTCGGAAGGACCTCTCTGGGAAAGTAAACCTTCGTGACAAGACTCGAGGCACCTACTACGCTTTCTGTGCCGGAGGCGATCGCGCTTGAGAAGAAGATCCACGGAATCAATCCTACGAACAAGAAGAGAGGGTACGGCGTACCCTCGCTGGAGAAGCGCAGGATTGTGGAGAAAACGAACGTCATGATCAACATTTGGCTGAGCGGATTGACAAAAGCCCAAGCGTAGCCCAGCACAGACTGCTTGTACTGACCGCGCAGATGCCTGACCGTCATGTGCCAGAGCAGCTCTCGCCTTCGCCAAAAGCCTATGAGATGTGCGCCGACATCGTTCACGCCAAAGGTATGTCGCAAGGGATGTCTGGTTGCGATTTGGAGATGAGTCACGGCTTCCCTTCTGACCATGCTACTAATGACTAACGCGTAAGCGTCCCTCAGCGTTTCACCAATGTTAGCCATCGCGAGGTGGGGCCGCAACTTCTTTGAGACTACGGGCCTTATCGCTTCGAACCATTGCAGACTGCGGTTCCTCCATAGAGAACCAGAGGTTTGCTCGGCGCGTTGTAAAGTGTCGGAAGGCGGCGTTCGGCTACAATTGCCAGTAGCCCAAGTGGATCTATGCCTAATGAGGTAATTTGGTTGTCCAAACCAGAGGTCATCTGTGCGACGTAGCAGAGCATCAAGGCTCGTCCGCAGGCTGTTAATCGGTGCCTATTTCGTCGCGCAGCCAGTTCTGAAACCAGCTTTACGCGCCACTGTTGGCCGAAACGAACGTCTCTGGCGGAGGCTGGAGTCGGTTCGCGACCGGCTGGTGAGCGGGTCGAGCCTTCCTGCTGGACTGGACGCACCACTTCACCGTCGATTGTATACAGGCATATTTCTCATTGTTGGCACGCCAGTACGGTGGATGCTCAAAAACACAGTCGGCCGGAACCGCCGCCTGTGGCGGCGAATACGCGGCATTCACAAACGCATGATTGATGGCGCCCCCGGCGAGACTTGGTCACCGGACCCGGCACTGCGGATTTCTCAGCGGGGCATACGCCGCCAGCCATTCGGCGTAAACTTGGCTGGCTACCTCACTTCGGAGAAGGGGACCGGAGAGGCCGCGCGCTCGGCCGCAGCGATACTACTGGCCGCCGAGGTGCCGCTCGCGCTCAACAATCTGATCGATTCGGGGTCAGCAAACCTCGAGATGCCCACACAAGAGCTAACGAACGCAAATCCCTACGCTTTCAACCTCGTGTACGTCAACGGCGATCAGGCCGCAAACTTCGCCTTTCATAAAGGCAGGCCGTACTTTGAAGGGCGCTATAACATCGGAGCTTGGAACTGGGAGCTTACGAGCTTCCCCGAGGAATGGATGCCACGCTTTCAGTACTTCGACGAGATCTGGGCCCCGACCAGCTTCACGCGTGACGCCCTGCTGCGCAACTCGCCCATCCCCGTGGCGACGGTCCCATACGCGGTAATGCCACCGGCACCAACCATTCTTCCTCGCTCCCACTTTGGGTTGCCAGAAGACGAGTTTGTCTTCCTTTTTATGTTCGACTATCACAGCGTCCTTGAACGCAAGAACCCGCTCGGTCTAATCGAGGCGTTCAAGCGTGCGTTCACGCCCAGCGAGGCAGCAACGCTTGTCATCAAGTCATCCCACGCCGACAAGGGGACAATCCGCATGCTGCGTGAGACGGCGCACGACGCAAGGATCATCGTCACGGACGAAGTTCTTAGCCGCGGCCAGATAGCCGCTCTGTATCACCTCTGCGATTGCTACGTTTCGCTGCATCGCTCCGAGGGTTTCGGGCTAACGCCCGCAGAGGCTATGGCGATGGGCAAGCCTGTCATCGCGACCGGCTATGGCGGAAACACAGATTTCATGACGGACGACAACAGCTATCTTGTAAGATACAAACTGATTGAACTCGACCGCCATTACCCTCCGTACGAAAAAGGATGGGTCTGGGCTGATCCAGACGTCGACCATGCGGCCGAACTGATGCGTTCCGTTTACAACGACCGCGCGCACGCGGAGGCCGTTGGGAAGACGGCCGCTGCCGATATTTCGCGACTACTCGGCATCGAGACAGTCGGTAGAGCCATGCGTGAACGCCTCAAAGCAATAGCAAACGAGATAGGCATAGCGATGCCGCAGGCAGGAATAACAGGCGCCGAGGCGCGATCACTACGGAGAAGGGAAGCAATATGACAAAGAAGGCGCTGATCACAGGCATCACTGGCCAGGATGGCTCTTACCTCGCGGACTTACTTCTAGAGAAGGGCTACGAGGTTCATGGGCTGATCCGTCGCACTTCAACCTCGGATCTCAGCCGAATAAGGCACATCCAGGACCGCATTAAGCTTGTCCCAGGCGATCTGATGGACCAGCATTCGCTGACAACCGCTGTCCACGAGATCCAGCCGGACGAGGTCTATAACCTTGCGGCGCAATCGTTTGTCGCTGCCTCCTGGTCGCAGCCGGTCTTGACCGGCGAATTGACCGGCATGGGCGTTACCCGGATGCTGGAGGCGGTCCGTTTGGCGAAGCCGGACGCGAGGTTCTATCAGGCGTCGTCCTCTGAGATGTTCGGCAAAGTGAAGGAGTCGCCGCAGAACGAGAGCACTCCGTTCTACCCGCGAAGTCCCTACGGCGTCGCCAAGGGGTCACTCGATCACGGTCAACTATCGCGAGTCCTACGGGCTCTTTGCCAGTGCGGGGATCCTTTTCAACCACGAGTCGCCTCGCCGAGGGCTTGAGTTCGTCACCCGGAAAGTAACAAACGCGGTCGCCCGGATCAAACTTGGGAAACAGAATGAGCTGCGGATGGGCAATCTTGACCCACATCGCGACTGGGGTTTTGCCGGCGACTACGTTGAAGTGATGTGGCTTATGCTCCAGCAGGAAGAACCGGACGACTATGTTGTTGGTTCAGGAAAGGCCACTTCCGTCCGGGATCTGGTTGAGCTGGCCTTCCGATACGCCGGACTGGATATGGAAAAGCATCTCGTGATTGATCAGAGCTTCTTTCGTCCCGCGGAAGTGGATAGGCTGCTGGCGGACAGTAGCAAGGCAAAGAGTAAGCTCGGCTGGGAGCCAAAGGTAAGCTTTGAAGAACTCATCGAAATGATGGTCCACGCCGATCTGGAGCTCGAGGCCGCCAGCGCTGATCGCGGTGGCGAAAGTCTTAATAGAGCGACCCGGGTCGCCCCGCCGTCAGGCTGAAGCCATCGACAAGGTGCTAGTCCTATCGCGACCGACTAGGACGCTGCACGATCTTTGCGACTGGCTCACCGCTGAGCGGCGGACTCCGGGGCCACCCTGGCCCCTGAACGCAGTCCTGCTCACGCTGATCACCGTCGCGCCGCTTCCCCTGGCCGCTCTGGTTCTGGGCGATGCGACGTTCCTCTTTTGGCTCCTTCTGATCACAGACCTTGTATTGCTCTTTGTCGTTGCGCTGGCGACGTTCCGCACGCCGGCTTTGTTCATCGCCGTCATCATCATTTGGTTTGCTCTCCAACGCATTGTGGTAGCTCTGCTAGCTCCGCACATCAGCGCCGATCTTGTCCGGCTGCTCCTTACGTATAAAGAGGGCTTTTACCTCATACTTGTCGCGGCCGGCGCTATCAGCGTGGCGGTCCGTCACCTGCGCGGCGAACGAGCGCTTCCAATTCTGTTCGCGGCAGACGCCATCGCCCTGGCGTTTCTTGGTTGGTTAGCCCTGGTCTTTATCAGCGACCCACAGACATCCTCACCCGAGCTAACGTATCTCAGGCGGTTCGCTGCTCCGCTGCTCCTCTACGTCGGCGGCAGGCTGCTCATCTCACGGCGTGATCAGTTGTTAGACTGCATGCGCCTGTTCGTCGCGATCGCGGTCGGGGTAGCCGCGTTCGGGCTTGTGGAACGTTTCGCTCTCGACTTGTCGTTTTGGCGTGATACCGTTGACGCCACGACTTTCTATGGAAAGCAGGTGGAGTCTGGCCTCCTACCCCAAAACTGGACCGTAATCTACAGGGGCGTCCCGGATGGAATCTTTATCGCCTTACCGCTTCAAGAGCCCGTCCGCCGCCTCGTCTCGACATACTTGGAGCCGACTACGCTGAGCAGTCTGCTCGCGCTGGCGCTGCTGCTGCTTTTGCTTGTGCCGGACCTAGCATGGAACAGAGCCGGCCCGCTTCGAAAAACTGTTGTAGTCGCCGCAATTGTCGCCTTGGGAGTCGCCGCTATGGCGACACTCAGCCGTGGAGGCATGGTGACCTTCATCGCCGCAACCGGGTTCGTGCTGGCTGTGCGCTGGGTTCGCAGCCCCGGCTGGACGGTGAGCGTGCCCCTCCCTTTCCTGATTGCCCCTCTGCTCGTGTTGATGGGGTTGGGCGCGGCGCTCACGTCGTTCGATAACGTTCCAGCCGAGGGCGCTGTGCGGGACGTACTGGCAACGCGGGCAATTTCTGGACTTTCGGACGAACCCCAATCTGCGGACACGCCCCCGCCGCCGGCAAGCGCTGATACACCCCTGCAGGAGATCGGCGTCCACCCACCGGGCAGCACCGCAGATGCTGCGTCAAAACATTTGCGTGGGCTCACCAGTGGCCTCGAAGAGATGCTCACAAAACCACTTGGTCGCGGCCTTGGCGCAACCGGCAACTGGAGCCGCACACCCGGCTCAACCAGCGAGAGCACGGTCGGCGTCATCGCCGCGCAACTTGGAATAGCCGGGTTCGCTCTGTACTCTGGCTTCTTCGCTTCCGTCATAATCGGCCTTACGGCCGCTGCCTGGAATCGGCGCGGCATCTGGTCCGACATTCCCCTGGTGCTCGCAGGGGCGATGCTGGGCTTGTTCATCGTCTCGTGCGTCTCGGAATCCGCCGCTGGCATCCTCGGCAACGCCTTCTATCTTCTCTTCGCCGGCTGGGCGCTCTCCATTACGAGCGCTGCCTCTAACAGACTGCGCCTTCGGCTGCTGCCGGAGCGCACGGACGACCTAGCGGCCGGTAGCGCCGAGCCCTCCTCTTGAGTTGACGCATCGCTCGCATCCAACCACACTAGGGCATCAGCAGGCCGGCGCCCGCGTTCACCCTCAAAGGATTCCATTGCCGAATTTGGAACCGTTTGTAAGCATAGTTATCCTCAACTGGAACGGCCTTGAGGACACGCGGGAGTGCCTTCAGAGCCTTCGGCGCATCGGATACTCAAACCGACGCATTGTCGTAGTCGATAACGGCTCCGCGGCGCGTGAGGCGGCGGCGCTCCGGGATGAGTTTGGCGATGTCTCGGATGTAATCGAAAACGAAACTAATCTTGGTTTCGCTGCCGGTGCCAATCTGGGCATCCGGCACGCACTCAAAAGTGGAGCGGAGTACGTACTCTTGCTTAACAATGACACTACCGTCGAGCCGACGTTCCTGACCGCGCTGGTCGAGGCCGCCGAGTCCCGCGGTGATGGAGCGGCTTTTTGCCCAAAAACCTATTTCTACGCGCAGCCCGACATG
>WNGG01006968.1_pt1 | contig 13754 bp, 11 predicted proteins | sample 5400661 | NCBI WGS metagenome assembly WNGG01 (sample SAMN13153372, study PRJNA577476) | soil metagenome | isolation source: 100 cm soil or saprolite under Garry oak tree replicate 1 | place: USA:California | collected 2016-06-15
TTCCGGTGAGATCGCGAAACACCACACCGGGCCGGTTGGCGGTCGCGATGATGCGGGTGACGAGCGCGACACCCATGCCGCCGGCCACGAGACTGGCGATGGTGTCCATCTGCGAGGCTTCCTGGCCGACCCGCGGCACGAAGCCGGCCTGCGCGCAGGCTGTGAGCACGCGTTCGTGCAGGCCCGGCCCTTGCCGCGCCGGAAAAATGATCCAGGGTTCGGACGCGAGGTCCGACAACGCAATCGATTGAAGCTCCGCGAGCGGATGGTGTTCGGGAAGTGCTGCGACCATCTGGTTTTTGGCCAGCACCTCGACGCTTAGTCCGTCGGCATCGCGAAGCGGAGGAATCACGAAGCCGACGTCGGCTTCATCGGCATGGATTTTGGCGATCTGCTGCGCCGTCTGTGCTTCCGTGAGGATCAACTCGACTTCGGGATATTGCTCGCGAAAAGCGCGCAGGATGGGCGGCAGTATTTCCCGGGCCGCACTCGCCACAAATGTCACCCGCAGCGCGCCGCTCAATCCCGCGCCGGCGCGGCGTGCCGCGAGAACGGCGCGCTCCGCCTGCATCACCGTGCGTTTGCATTCCTCGAGAAACACCCGGCCCGCCGGGGTCAATCGCGCGATCCGATTGGTGCGCTCGATCAGCAGCGTTCCCAATTCTTCCTCGATCTGCTTGATCGTGACCGTGAGCGGCGGCTGGGCCATGTGCAAACGATCGGCGGCGCGGCGAAAACTGAGCTCTTCTGCAACGGCAATGAACTGTCGAAACTGACGCAACTCGATCATGCTCTGTCCCGGCGTCCCTCAATTCCAGCAGCGCACGCAGGTTATCGGATCGAGCCGAAAAACACGAACGAATTCAGGTTCGCGCTCAAGCCAGCTCGCTTCGGGCGGCGAGCTTTGCCTGGCTCAGGTAACTATCAGTTTCTTCACGGGCGTCGGATCGAGGTTGAAAATGCGGGCCGCGTTCAGTCCGAGAATGTTGCGCTTGGCCTGTTCGGTCAGGAACGGCAGATCGCAGATTTCCTGCGGCAGATCGAAATCGAAATGCGGCCAGTCCGACGCGAACATCAGCTGGGTTTCGGCCTTGATCATCTCGAAGGTGTTTTCCAGCGCCTTCGGATGCGTCGTCTCCATCGGCTGCGTCGTATAGAAACAATTATGATTCATGTACTCGCTCGGCATGCGCTTGAGCTGAGGCGCCTCGGAAGGACGCATCAGGTACTGGTCATCGAGCCGCTGCATCAGGAACGGCACCCACGCCAATCCGCTTTCGACCCACAGCGTCTTGAGTTTCGGGAACCGCTCTGGAATCCCGTTCAGGACCCAGTTGGTCATATGGACCATGTTGCACCAGACGAAGCCCAGCGCGTGCATGCCGAGAAACCGGTTGACGGTCGCAAGCGAGGGATCCTGCCAATGATAGCCGGCGTGAAAGGCCAGCGGCTTGCCGCGCTCCTCTATCATGGCGTAGAGGCGCATATAGTCGTTGTGGTGCACCGGCTTGTTGCGGGTACTGGTCACGCAGAAGCCGATCACGCCCTTCTTGTCGCCTAACTCCTCGACGGTCCGCTCGGCTTCCTCGGGCGTGTTGAACGGCAGGTAGACCAGGGATTTTATCCTGTCGTCGCCGGACAGGATTCGCTCGATGAGCCAGCGGTTGTAGGCGCCACCAAGCCAGACTTCCATCTCCGGCTGAGGATGCATGCCGAGAAACAGCATCGGTGTCGGGAACACCACCATGTTGTCGATGCCGAGCGAATCCATCGCCCGGCGGGTCAGGATCACGTCGCGATGGACATCGGTTTCCTCGACGATTTCCCGCTGACCGTCCTGATGCGGGATACGCCCGCCGACCGACTGATAACGAAGTCCAAGGTCGCCGTTCAGTCCATAGGGAGGCGCGCCGACCCGCTCCGCCTGAAATCGCATCGCGTTGTCCCGGACGACGGGATCCTCGATATAGGTGACGATCTCTTTCCAGGACACCGTTTCAACATGATGGGCGTCGATGTCGCAGACGAACCAATCCTGCAGGCCGCGCTTGAGCGCGTTGCGCCTGGCATGCGCGAGGATGTCGCGCGTGTCGGTATGAACGTCGATCTGCTGGACGGGCGAATATTGCGGCCCGAATTTGCCCTGGATATTCATGATCTTTCTTTCACAAAATATGTGTCCTCGTCCGGACGCCGCCGATACCAGAGCGCGAGCTCCATCGGTCCGAGGTGCAGCGCGCGCAGCATCTCGGACACCGCCGAAAGCAATTCGGTCGGGGTCATCTCGCTGTCGCGGGTACCTGCGATCGGCGGAAAGGTGCGTTCTTCGCCGTCCGATTTCGCGACATAGAGGCGGATCGCCGCGGTCAGGATTTGCGCGACGGCTTCATCCGATACGCGGGACGCCTCGCCCTTCTCGACAAGTTCGCGCGAGGCCCGCAGCAATTCCGGCGCTACGGAATCGATCCAGCCATAGAGATCGTTCCTGCGGTCGGGTTCAGACGCTGACATAAATTTCTCCGTTCCGGATCGTTAGCTCGGCCTTGCGCAGCCGCACCCGGCTGTTGCCCTGATGAAATCCGGTCTTGATGCTGAATTCGTAGCCGTGCCAGGGACAGACGATGTGGCTCTCGGCTTCGTCATATTGCTGCGTCCGCGTGGTCTTGTCGCTCGCGACCGGCTCGAGCACGCGCTTCATGATGCGGCCCTGGCAGACCGGGCCGGCGCGATGCGCGCATCGGTTATGCCAGGCGTAGAATTCGCCGCCGATCTGGAAGACGCCGACTTCCGCATCTCCGCACACCACCACCTTGCGATCGCCGTCGGCATAGTCGGCGACCTTGCCAGCCATATACTCGGCCATCCCGCTTCCTCCCGATTCCCGTTGCCGCCGCGCGCGCGGAACCGCCGGTCGCCCCCTTCACTTCGGGGGGCTTGCGACCCGGCTGATCAGCATCGGTATCCGAGTGCGATCCTCGGCGACGCCTGATCGGACCGCCAATACTATATTTGGATGGAGCGATACGCGGCGCGTATCGCGAAGGCCAGTGCCCCGGTCAAGGGTTCGTCACGCCCGGGGCTTCGAGACGCGCCATCTCAAACTCCCGCATTCGGAAGCGCTGAACCTTCCCGCTTGCCGTCGCCGGGAACTCATCGACAATCCGGATGTGGCGCGGCACTTTATAGGACGCGATTTTTCCGCGGCACTCGACCCGGATCTGCTCGGGCGTGAGCGAGCCGCCCGGCCTGACCCGCACCCAGATGCAAACCTCCTCACCGTATTTTTCGTCGGGGACGCCGAAGGCATAGGCTTCCGAAATATCCGGCAGAGTGCTCAGGAATTCCTCGACTTCGCGCGGATAGATATTCTCTCCGCCTCGAATGACCGTGTCTTTGATACGCCCGACGATCTGGACGTAACCGGCTTCCGACATCACCGCCAAATCGCCGGAATGCATCCAGCCCTGGGCATCGATCGCGTCGCTGGTGGCGCCGGGATCGCGCCAGTAACCTCGCATCACCGAATATCCCCGTATGCACAATTCACCCGCCTGTCCGACCGGCAGTGTTTCACCCGATGAAACATCGACGACTTTGGCTTGCAGATGCGGATGAATCTTGCCGACAGTGGAGACGCGTATTTCGTTGTCATCGTCGGCCATCGATTGATGCGAAATCGGCGAGGTCTCGGTCATGCCGTAGACCACCGTGATTTCGCGCATGTGCATCCGGCCAACGGCTTGCCGCATCGTCTCGGTCGGGCACGGTGCAGCCCCCATGCAGCCGGTCCGCAGGCTGGTCAGGTCGTAACGATCGAAATCGGGATCGTTCAGGAGCGCGATGTACATCATCGGAACGCCGTAAAAGGCGGTGCAGCGCTCTTCGGCAATCGACGCCAATGCACTTTTGGTATCAAAACCCTCGGCGGGAAGGACCAACGCACTGCCGTGGGTAACCGCCGCGAGGGCGCCGAGCACGAGGCCGTAACAGTGAAAAAAGGGAACCGGCAGACAGATGCGGTCTTTCTCGGTAAAGCACTGACGCTCGCCGACGAAAAATCCATTGTTGAGCAGCCCATGATGGGTGAGAAGCGCGCCCTTTGGACGCCCCGTCGTGCCGGACGTATATTGAAGTCCGCAAGGTTGGTCGCAAGATACCATCAACTCCAGCGCCGCGGCCTGCCTGCGCGCGGCAGGGTTCGCCAGGGCAAGAAAGTCCGGCCAGTTCAACGCGGCTTCGGCAGGCTGGTCACCGAAATAGATCAGCTGCTTTAAATGCGGCAGGTTTCCCTTCATCCCCGCCAGCGCATCGACAAAGGAATATGTCCGGAAATTTCTCGCTGCGATGATGACGGTCGCTTCCGAATTGCCGAGAATATATTCGGCCTCGCCCTGTCGCAAAGCCGGGTTGACCGTGACGACGACAGCGCCAATACGAACCGCGCCATGGTGAGCGATCAGCCACTCGGCGCAATTCGCGCTCCAGATCGCCACATGATCCCCGGCATTGACCCCGAGCGCCACAAGCGCAGCCGCAACCGTATCGGCCGCCTCGTCGAGTTGCGCGTAGCTGTATCGTTGTCCCTGAAAGATGCTGACGATCGCGTCGCGATCCGGGAAGCGTGCAGCAGCATTGCGCAATGCAGCGCCAATGGAAAAATCGAGAAGTGGCTGATCCGAGATGCCCGACGAGTGAGAGAGCGAAAGGCTGGTCATTTGTGCGTCTGCCTTATGCGTAAGCTGCGATGGTGTCGGGCTCAGGTGAAGTCGTTTGCAGAAGATATTTATCCAGGGCGTCGCCTTCCGGATCGGAAACAGCCGCTATCCTGGCGCCATGAACGATTTCGGCGGCGGCCCTGGCCTCGGCTATCGCCGGCTCAATCACGCGCCTGAAGATCAAGTTGAAATTTCTGACCCCGCGACGATAGGTCTGGCTATAGCCCTTCACGAGATCGGCGCATTCGGCCACCTCCACTCCGAATCGATAATCGATGTGGGCCGCGGATTTGACCGCGTCGAACCATCGCGACGTCAGCGCGAATTCTTCCGCATAGCGCCAGGATTTCAGCCGGAGGAACCGCATGCGGGCCAGTGCACGCATCATCAGGAAGCCGCTGATGGTATGGGATTTGACATAGAGGCCGATGTTGAATCGATGTTCGAGGCCCCGCCGGCGCAGCAAGTCGAGAAAGATGTTGCCAAGCCGCGGCGGCAGCAGCGCGCAAATTTCTTCCGGGCCTGGCTTCAGATATTCCGTGATCAAGACCGGCTCATCTGCCTTGGCCCTGGCGTCGTTACGCACCGACGCGAACCGATCGCGCCGCGTTTTCAGGTCGGCAACCCGGATCACATCCTCATAGGTCATGCGCAGGGCAAGATAGCGCGCGCCTTCGATCGTCAATTTCCAGCCGCGGGTCGCGCCTTCGAGCGAACGGTCGAGCGCGGTCAGTTCCCGCACCTTGGCGATGTATCCCTCGGCATAGGAACGGCTTTGATAATCCTGGCATCGTCGAAACCCGTTCTCGATCGTATAACGCGTCTCGACCGGAAATTCCGGGAACACGGCCATGGCATCGGACGACGCATCTTCCGCAATCGGCGTCGCATCGGGCATGTCCCCGCGGGCCGCGGCAAATCCAAGTTCAAACCCGCGCATGTTCGCATCGAGCGATTTGCCCGATGTCTCGATGGCTTGCTCGAAATGCCGGCGATCGATCTCGAGCACATTGGCGCCGGCGAGCGCACCGAACAAGACGGCGTTGATGACGGTTCCGGCCTGCTCAGCCGCCTTTTCCATGTCGAAGATAATCGCACGGCGCGCCAGAGCATGGACGGCCCTCAGGGCCGCTTCGCTGTCGAAGCGGCCATCGTTCATCGCGATTTTTTCAGACGTGGCAAAGACACGATGCGCCGATGCGATCATCGTGGTTCTATCAGGAGAAATGTAGCCGATCTGGGCGGCGCGCGCGGCTTCGATCAATTCCGAAGCCATCATCACGTCCACCTGACCAGGCACAGGGGTCAGTGCAAAGACCGGTCGCCGCGTTCCGAGTTCGGCCAGGGGAATAGCGGAATATTCAATGTAATACGTTGTTGCGCCGGTTCTCTGCGCAACGCCTGGGATCGATGTACTTTGTGCCAGATAGCCGGCATTGCGAATGGCGGTCAGGGTCCAATCCGACAGGACGCCGCCGCCTTCGCCGCCGAGAGCCGCGATAAGGATACTCTTTGTCCTGGAGCCACCTGCGTTCATGTGGCCGCCTGCTGGAGGTCTTGAAGTTTGCCGATCACGGTGGTGCGCAGTTTGTGCACCAACCGATCCCATCCGGAGGGATTCTGGATGATGTCGGCCTTATAGAACGAGGGGCACAGGATCGCCGCGTGTGCGATTTCTCCGCAATTACCACAGCCGACGCAGCCATTCGTGACATGTGCAACGGGGTTCTTGCGAAGCGGATCGCTGGTGGATTTGATGGTGAGCGTAGGACAGCCCGACAGTCGAATGCAGGAATGATCGCCGGTGCAGGTCGATTCATCCACACCGAACCGGGTTCGCACCACGCGCTCGCCCTGCTTGAGCTTGGCGGTGGTTATCGGCTTTTCGCGGCGTTGACGCGCCAACATGCACTCGCCGTCGGCAATCACGACACGAAGTCCCTTGCCGCGAGCCAGGATCGCGCGCTTGAGCGAATTGACGACTTTGCCGACGCGGTAGGCGGCGACATTTTCAACCCATTTGACGCCGACGCCGCGCAGCGCTTTCTCCAGGTCCATCTCGCTGGCCTGGTCGCGCGAATTCGAGCCCGTCGAAGGGATGTGCTGATGTCCAGTCGCCGACGAATATCCATTCTTGAGAATGACAAGGACACCTTCGTCTTTGTTGAAGACATGATTGGCGACGCCTGTCGTCAGCCCCTGATGCCAGAATCCGCCATCGCCCATGATGCTGACGACCGGATTTTTCATCATCGACGAAAGACCGGTCGACGATGCAAGTCCGAGACCGTAGCCGAGAATGGTATTGCCGATCTTGAAGGGTTCCAGCGTTGCGAAGCTGTGACAGCCGATATCGGCGCTCACATGCACTTTGCCGACCTGTTCCTGAACAAGCTTGATCGCTCCGAACACCGGACGCTCCGGACAGCCGGTGCAAAATCCGGGCGGCCGTGCCGGGACAGGCGCGCCAAGAATTTCGAGCGCCGTCCTTTGATTATCCTGAATCGTTTTCAGCAATTGAGTGGCCGCGTAGGCGCCGATCTCTTTCGGTCTTACCTTGGTGAAGAACTTGTTGAAGCCTTCGATCAGGACGCCCGCAATATATTCGCCGGCCATCGGCAGGCAGTTCTTGCCGGATATCTTCGTGTCCACACCGGCATCGGACAGGATGGCCTTCAGATCGTTCTCGATGAAATTGGGCTGACCTTCCTCGATGACGAGGACACCGCGTTTACCAGCGCAAAATGCCGTCAGTTCGTCAGGCACCAGCGGATAGACGCAATTCAGAACATGCAGCGGGATGCGGCTGTTGCCAAAATCGTCCGCAAGCCCAAGCGCGCGAAGCGCTGCGATGACATGATTATACATGCCGCCCTGCAGGACAAATCCGACGTCGGAGACGTCGCCAGCGATGGTATCGTTGACCTTGTACTCCCGCAGGAATTTGATCGCTGCAGGCCACCGCACGTCGACCTTCAGCTTTTCCTGCATGTAGGTCGCGGGAGGCAGGCTGATGCGGTCCTTGTTGAAAACCGGATTTTCGATCAAGTCGCGCTGCGAGTATCTCGCGCGCTTGTTGTCGCGAGGTCGGAAGCGGCCGCTGAGATGGCAGGCGCGAATGCGCAATTCCATCATGACCGGCGTATTGGATATTTCCGACAGCTCGAACGAGGTTTCGACGAGATCGACAATCTTCTGCAGGTCGGGGCGCGGATCCATCAGCCAGATCTGCGATTTCATGGCGACCGCGTGGCTGCGTTCCTGAATGATACTCGAACCCTCGCCGTAGTCCTCACCGACGACAATGAGCGCACCACCCATCACGCCGGCCGACGAAAGATTGGAGAGCGCATCGGAAGCCACGTTGGTTCCAACGATCGACTTGAACGTCACTGCCCCGCGAATCGGATAGTTTATCGACGCGCTCAACATCGAAGCCGCACCGGCTTCGTTCGCGCAGGTTTCAAGATGAATGCCGAGCTCCTGAAGAAGTTCATTGGCGTCGCTCAGGACATCGACCAGTGCCGAAACGGGAGCTCCCTGGTAGCCGCCGACATAGGAAATTCCGGATTGAAGCAGGGCCTTCGTTACCGCGAGGATGCCCTCGCCTTCGAAATCTTCGCCGCTTGCTTTGCGAAGCTGGTGAATTTCGTCGCTGAACGATCTTTCCGGCACGCTAAATTCCCCCGCACGCTATTTTTATTGTTAGTTGCGCTTTCAAATCATCGAAGCGCGGATGCTGCGTTTTCGATCATGCGCTTTGGCCCAGGATGAAGAATAAATAGACCATATCGGGTTCAGGTATGAAAGTGGAAATGAGGCGGCGCGCGGCATCCGCCAACCTTCCAACAGAACCTGCCGGTTCAGGCAAAATGCGACCTCGTCATATCCCGCTGTCGGCACAGGGAACGCTCAATATTCCGGATGGTGGATTTCCATTCCTTCGTCTTATTGGCCATGAGATTTTAGCGTGACGGCAGTCCGGATCCATGGCCCGGATTGTCGGTTGCCATTTTTGCAATCAACTACCATAAATGAACTGAGTGTAACGCCCCCAAGCCGGCGCCATCGAGACATCCAGGAGGTCGTTCAATGCCCGCTTCCCAGGCAAACGAGAAAACCGCTTCGACAATTGTGGGCCGGACGGCGAGCGCGCCGATTCTATCCGGCGACTACGACCGGGACGTCAAAGCGTTCTCGACATTCTGGCTTCAGGGTCTTTCGTACCTCGATGGACTTCCGGGGCGAGCCAAACGAAGCGAAACCCAGCAAGCAGACGCAGTGGCGTTACTTTCGGACGCGCGCCAGTCGCGTCGCACTTTTCTTGGCGCCCATGTGGGGCGGGTCTATCGGGACCTTACCGACGGGTTACGCTCGTTCCGCCGGATTGAAGAATTGGCGATTCTGGCTGGCGAGAAGATCCCCGGTCTTTGCCCGACCTCCCTGCGCCTCACCAAGGAAGCCACGCTCGTTCAAGCTGAGAAAGACGGTCACGAGATCGATCAGGGATTGTTCTTCAACTACGTGCTTGGCGATCAGGCATGCGGTCGTCACCTTTGCCACGCGATGCTGCTTCCGCGAAAGGAGGCCTTCGAGAAACTGGACCAGTTGAAGCGACACGGGAAAGTCGATCTCGACCATGCCAGCGTCGAACGAAAAGGCAAGGCCTCGATCGTATCGCTGAAAAATTCGCGATATCTCAATGCCGAGGACGACACCACGTTAAAGGACGTCGAAACGGCCGTCGATCTCGCCATGCTCGATCCCGAGACGATGATCTGCGTGCTTCGCGGCAGTGTGATCGAAGATGGGAAATACCAAGGTCAACGCGTCTTTTGTACCGGGATCAACCTCACGCACATTTACTACGGCCGCCTGCCCTATCTCTGGTATCTGGTGCGCGACATCGGCTTCGTCAGCAAGATCTATCGTGGCCTGGCAAAGCCGGATGTTTCCCCCGACGAAGTCTATGGCGAGACGACTGAAAAGCCCTGGATCGCAGCGGTGGAGAAGTTCGCCATCGGAGGAGGATGTCAGTACCTGCTTGTGACCGACTACAACATTGCGGCGAAAGATGCCTACATGACGCTTCCGGCGCGCAAGGAAGGAATCATCCCTGGCGCCGCCAACATGCGGCTGCCCCGCTTCGTCGGAGATCGCGTCACGCGTCAAGCCATCATGAGCGAACTCCGAATGGAGTGCGACAGTGCTACCGGACGGATGATCTGCGACCGTATCGTCGAGCCGGAACAGATGGACCAGGCGATCGACGAGGCCGTCGAATTGCTGACAAATTCGGGCGCGGTAAACGCATCAAGTAACCGCAAGGCCATCAGGGTCGTTCAGGAACCGCTCGATGTGTTCAGGACCTATATGGCGGTATACGCCCGCGAACAGGCGTACTGTCACTTTTCACCGGCGCTCGTCAGCAATCTCGAGCGCTTCTGGAATGCCCAGCAGCGAAAACTCTGAGCGGCGGAAGCAAGCGGCTTGAATGGTGCGGCGGCCAGAAAAACAACTATCCGGCCGTTGCCAACGCCATTCAAGGCTGATGCGCCGTCTCGATGACGGTGGCGACGCCGGGCTCGAGGATTTTCAGACGCGAGCCAAATCCAAGCGTATCGAATGACGCGCGCAGATCCTTTGCGTTCTGACGGAAGTGCGCCCAGCCGTCGGTGTGCAAGGGTACGATCACGGCGTCCGGAAACGCGCGCGCGGTTTCAATGGTGTCGTTGGTATCCATGGTGAGATGGAACGGGCCGCGGGTCTGCGCCGCGCCTGCGAACGGCAGCACCACGCCCGCCTTGAACCGCCGCGCCACTTCCGCCACGCCGTCGTACCAGACGGTGTCGCCGCTGATGTAGATCGGCGGGCTCTTGTCTTTCGAGGTCAGCACGAAACCGATGACGTCACCAGACAGCGGTTCGATACCGGCGGGACCATGACGCGCGGGTGTCGCGGTGATGGTCAGGGAACGGCCATCCTTGCCGTCCAATTCGGTGGTCGCCCACGGCATGAGGCCTTCGGCATGACCGCCGAGCCGTTTCGCGCCGACGATGGTCGTCAGGACGCGTTTGGCCTTGGCGAGAAACGCCTTACCCGAATGATCGAGATTGTCCGCGTGCTGGTCGTGACTGAGCAGCACGGCATCGACTTCGCCGATCGCCTCGGCGCCGAGCGCGGGGCCGGACAATTTTTCAAGCGTTACATGCGGCAATTGATAAGCGCCGGGCGCATCAAAGGTCGGATCGGTGAGGAGCCGAAAGCCGTCGACCTCGATAAGCGCGGTGGGGCCGCCGATCAGTGTAATCCGAAGCGAATTCATGGGGACCTCGCTGTTTTACTGCGCCGACGTCGCGGCGGGACGTGTCACCAGATAAATGCCGAGCGCCACCGGAACAATCCCCATCAAATCCCTGGCCTCGACATGCTCGCCAAGCACGATCCAGGCGAACAGCATGCCGAGCGGCGGCATCAGGAAGTGATAGGCGCTCGCGGCCGTGGCGCCGCACACTTTGAGCAAATGAAACCACAGCAGAGAGGCCAGGATCGATCCGCCCAGCACGAGAAACGCGAATGCACCCAACAGCCGCGCACTCGGCACGATATCGCCGACATCAGAGAACGTGAACGCGATCGGGAGCAGCACAATCCCCGCGGCCAGATTCTGGACACCGTTGCCGATCCACAGACTGCCCTTCGGCGCCAGCAGTTTGAACAGGATGGTGCCTGCGACGATCGACGCCAGCGATGCCAGCAAGAACAGGATTCCGTGCAGGCTGTCGGTGCCGACCGACATCCGATGCCAGACGATGAGGCCGACCCCGGCGATGCCGAGCAGCAGCCCAGCGACCTTGCGCCAGTTCAGCGCCTCCCCGAGCAGCAACGCGGCGAGGCCCGCCGTGAACACCGGATTGGCGCTGACGATCAGACCGCCAAGGCCAGCAGACACGGTCTGCAGCCCGACATAGCCGAGGCCCAGAAACAGCGCGTTGTTGGCGACGCCGAGAGCCGCGAATACGAGGACATCGCGCCATGACAGCGACCACCTGTCCCCGCGCAGTGCTGAGATTCCGAGGATCAGTATTCCCGCCAGCGAGCACCGCGCCGTAAGCAGGATGAGCGGCGGGCAATCGGTGACGCCGATCTTGCTCGCAACGAAGGCGAAGCTCCAGAGCAGGCAGAACAGCACGATGTAGATCGGCAGCGGATTGAAGGCGGCGCGGGAAACCGCGACTGGTGGCGCAAGCGACATGGGAAGTTCTCCTGTGTCCCCGATCTAGGGCCGCGCCTTGATATTATGAAATTAAATGATAAACTGATCTCCAGTGGAAATATGAATGGACCGTTCCATGCTCGATCTCGAACTGCTGCGCAGTTTCGTCTCGGTGGTTGATTCCGGCGGCTTCACCCGGGCCGGCGAACGCGTTCACCGCACCCAGTCCACCGTCAGCCAGCAGATCAAGCGGCTGGAAGACGATATCGGCCAGCCGCTCTTGAACCGCACCGGCAAGAGCGTGACGCCGACCGAAGCCGGCGAGCGGCTGTTGTCTTATGCGCGACGGCTATTGGCGCTTGCGGAAGAAGCCCGCGACGTGCTGGCACGGCCAACCGATGAAGGCGCAGTGAGGCTCGGAATCCCCGAGGACTTCGCGGCCTACCGTCTGGCCAAATTGCTGGCGAGCTGTTCGCGATCCCGCCCCGGCCTGCGGCTCGATGTGCGGGCCGACCAGAGCGTCTTTTTGCGGCGCGATCTCGATCGCGGCGAACTCGATCTGGCGTTGCTCAAACGGAACGCAGGCGAAAAAAGCGGCATCGCAGTGTGGCCCGAGCGCGCGATCCATGCGCTCGAAAGCGCCGGACGTGCATGGCACATGGCCTATGCCAGTTCAGGCCTCGCCGGTATCCAGGCCGCGGTCGCCGCCGGACTGGGCTTGAGCATCCTCTCCGAGATGTCGATCCAGGCCGACCATCGCATGCTCACCGCAAAAGACGGCTTCGCGCCGATCGACAAGACCGAGGTGGCGCTGATGGCATCACCCGACGCCAGCCCCGCGACATTGCGGCTCGCCGATCGCCTCGCCGAATTCTGCAACAAGGTGCAGGCGAAGGCGGCTTAAGCCTCGATCAATAGCAGCGCGACGCGGCGATGGTGTGCAGCCTGACATCGCCGAGCACATGCGCCATGAAGCCCGGCGTCTGGAATATTTTCGCGAACGCCGCGTCGCGGATACTGAGGCCACCGGTGTAAGCGCCGAACGCCGGCATCACGGCGCGCTCGCCGTCGCAGGCAAAACATCGCCGCTCCATCGAGCGTCCGCGTGTCGACACCCGCGCTTTGGGATGCAGATGTCCAGCGATTTCGCCTGATGCTCCGGTCGGCTCGTGACGAAACGCGATCGGGCCGATAGCGACTTCGGTGGCGACCACACCTCCGAGATCGGACGGCAGCGCGGGGTCGTGGTTGCCCGAAATCCAGATCCAGTCGCGCCGCACTTGCAACGCCGAGAGCGCATCGCGGTCGGATTCGGACAGCCGCTCATGGGCGGTGCGGTCATGAAAACTGTCGCCGAGTGCAATCACCATGCTCGGGTCGTGCCGCGCGATGACCGCGGCAAGGCGACCGAGTGTCGCCACCGTATCGTAAGGCGGCAGCAGCACGCCGCGCGCCGCGAAGCTGGAGCCTTTTTCCAGGTGCAGATCCGAGACCACGAGCAGGCGCTGCTCTTCCCAGAACAAGGCGCCAGAGAGATCGGCAACCAGGCTCACGTCCGCGACGTCCAGCGAAGATCGAGTAACGATATCGATTGCAGTTCTCGTCATGGCCATTTTATTCTACGACATCGCCTCTTTGACGAGTTCGTCGGCGGCTTCCGCCAGCAACTCGTCGGATGCTTCGCCATAAACTGATTCACGGCCGATTTCCAGCATCACCGGCACCGCCAGCGGCGAAACCTTGTCGAGTTCCTTGTGGACAATGCGTCCCTTGATTCGCAGCAGCATATCACCGAGCCGGCGAAGATCGAGCAGGCCGGTCGC
>WNGG01010402.1_pt1 | contig 13753 bp, 15 predicted proteins | sample 5400661 | NCBI WGS metagenome assembly WNGG01 (sample SAMN13153372, study PRJNA577476) | soil metagenome | isolation source: 100 cm soil or saprolite under Garry oak tree replicate 1 | place: USA:California | collected 2016-06-15
CAGCGCTGCCCAGGCGGCCAGCCCGGCGTTGTCGGCCCGCCTCCTGGCCGCCGGGCGCAGCGCGCTGACCAGCCAGGCCCAGATTCGCTCACCGTCCTTGAGCAGGAAGAACGTGATGAACACGGTCAGCACCAGCCCGGTGAGCAGCTCAAGGAAGATCCGGCCGCCGGTGACCACCGTGCCCGCCACCAGCGACTTGTGCTGCGTCAGGAACCGCACGAGCTCATCCGAGTACTGCTGCAGGCGGACGCTGCTGATGTGGAACGGCGGTCCGGCCAGGGAGGTCTGCACCTGGTGAGCGGTACGATTGACCTCCGCGGACAGCCTCGGGTAGTCCGCGCTGACCCGGTTGGCCGCGAGCGTGCCCAGGCCGGCCAGCACCGCTATCGCGGCCAGGAGCGTGCACCAGGTGGCGGCCAGCGAGGGCAGGCCGAGCCTGCGCAGCCGCGCGGTGAGCGGCTGAAGCAGCGCGGTGAGCAGCAGCGCGGCCAGGCAGGGCAGCACCACCAGGCGCAGCACGCTGGCGACCCGGAACGCGACGTAGATCAGCAGGCCGACCACGAGCAGCCGCCAGGACCAGGCGGCGGCCTGCTGCAGGAAGCGCGGCACGGCAGCGGCGGCGGGCGGCGGGCCGGCCGCCGACGCGTCCGCTGGCGCGTCCGCCGGCGTGTCCTTTGGCTCGTCCGGCCGCCGCGGGGCCGGCGGCTGGGCCGCGGCGGCCTGGGCGCGCTGCCGGAGGCTGAGCGCCGCGGCGCGGAGCCGGCCGGCCGCGCCCGCCGGCCCCGCGGCGGCGACATCAAGCGCGGCCGTGTCGCCCCGCTCCGGCTCGCCGCCGGAGGCCGGGCCCGGGCGGGGCACCGGCAGCGTGCCGTCGCCGCGGTCGTGCCCGGGCTGCCCGGGCGGGGCCTCGGGCCCGGTAGCACGCCATCGGCCTGTCATGCACTCCATGTAACCAACTACCGTGGCGTGATGCGTCACTACCGGGAACAGCTCCGCGCGCCGGCCTCGTATTGGGTGCTCGGCTTGCTCAGCGCGGCCATTCTCGGCAGCACGCTGTGGGCTGGTTTCAGCACGGCAGTCGCTATCGCGGTCTATGTCGCGCTCGGCGGAGGCTGCGCCGCGGCGCTGCTGATCTGGGGCGGCGTCACGATCGAGGTGACCGACGGGCAGCTGCGGGCAGGCACGGCGGTGCTGCCGCTGCGGGCAGCGGGCGAGGTGGCGCAGCTTGACGAGGCCCAGGCCCGCGCGATGCGCGGCCCGCGCGCGGATCCCGCCGCGTTCCTGCTCATCAGGCCCTACCTCAGGGCCGCCGTCTACGTCGAGGTCAGCGCGGCGGCCCCGGCGCCGCCCTACTGGCTGCTCGCGACCAGGCACCCGGCCGAGCTCGCCGCCGCGATCGAGAGTTCGCGTCCCGCCGCGCACGCCGGCGCCGGCCCCGTGGGATGATCCTCGGACGGTCGTCAGGAAGGGAATATCGGATGGCAGCCAAGAGCATCGGCGGCGGCGCCAAGGTGGTCAGCATGGTCGCCGCGTTCGTCGCGGCGAACGTTGCCAGGAGGGTGATTACCGCCGGGTGGAAGCGGGTCACCGGCAGCGAGCCGCCAACCGATCCGCAGGATCCTGACGTCGCGCTCAAGGAAGCACTGAGCTGGTCCGTCGTCATGGGCGTCGGCATGGAGGCGGCGCGCCTGCTCGCCACCCGGGCGGTGGCCGCGCGGCTGCGCAGCGCCAGCGCCCGCGCCGAGGCCGCCGGCGAATAGCGCTCCCCGCTGGCGCGGCGCGCCTAGCCTGGGGCGATGACCGAGCAGAACCGCTCGCAGCTCTCGTACAAGCTCGGGTACGCGATCCGGCACCCGGGCCGGATCGCCCGGTATGCCAGGCGTCGCGGCCGCGACGCCTGGCTCAGCCTCCGCTCGGCTGACCATCTCAGCTATTACCGGGCGGTGGTGCGGTCGGACGCGTCCCGCGGCGCCGGGACGGCGGTCGGCAGCAGCACCCGCGAGTCCTGGCTGCGGATCGGCCAGCTGCAATTCGACTACCTGCGCGGGCACGGCCTCGAGCCGGGGATGCGCCTGCTCGAGATCGGCTGCGGCAACCTGCGGGCCGGGCGGCTGTTCATCGGCTACCTGGACGCCGGGAACTACTACGGCGTCGACATCTCGCCGGACATGCTGCTCGCGGCGCAGGACACGGTCACCGAGTTCGGGCTGCAGCGCAAGCTGCCGCACCTCGCCCTGGTCAGGGACATGACGTTCGCGTTCCTGCCGGCCGGGCAGTTCGACGTGGTGCACGCGCACAGCGTGTTCTCGCACTGCCCGGCCGAGGTCATCGACGAGTGCCTGGGCCACGTCGGCAAGGTGATGAGCCCCGCCGGCTTCTTCGACTTCACCTTCAACCAGACGACCGGCGAGGAGCATCAGGTCCTGCGCGAGGACTTCTACTACCGCCCGGAAACGCTGGTGGCCTTAGCCCGCCGGCATGGCCTGGCGGCCCGCCGCATGGATGACTGGGCCGAACTGGGGCACCCGCAATCCAAAATCCGCGTTACTCATGACGAATGACCGCGCTGGAGGTGAGCCATGGCCGAGCCGCATGTTCTCGGCATCGTGCTGGCGGGCGGCGCCGGCAAGCGGCTCGCGCCGCTGACCGCCGACCGCGCCAAGCCTGCCGTGCCGTTCGGCGGGCTGTACCGGCTGGTGGACTTCGCGCTTTCTAACCTGGTGAACGCGCGGTGCCTGCGCATCTGCGTGCTGACCCAGTACAAGAGCCACAGCCTGGACCGGCACATCACGACCACGTGGCGGATGAGCAGCCTGCTCGGCAACTACGTAACGCCGGTGCCGGCGCAGCAGCGGCGCGGCCCGCACTGGTATACCGGCTCGGCCGACGCGATCTACCAGTCGCTCAACCTGATCTACGACGAGCAGCCGGACATCGTGGCGGTCTTCGGCGCCGATCACGTCTACCGGATGGACCCGAGCCAGATGATCAGGCAGCACGTCGAGTCGGGCGCCGCCGTGACGGTCGCCGCGATCGGCGTCCCCCGGGCCGACGCCACCGCGTTCGGCGTGCTCGAGGTCGGCAAGGACGGGCGAACGGTCGAGGCGTTCCTGGAGAAGCCCGCCGACCCGCCGGGCCGCCCCGGCCGGCCGGGCGAGGCCTTCGCCTCGATGGGCAACTACGTGTTCACCAGCGACGCGCTCGTCGAGGCACTGCGCAAGGACGCGGCCAACGACGACAGCCTGCATGACATGGGCGGCGACATCATCCCGATGATGGTCGCCCAGCGCAGCGCGCAGGCTTACGACTTCCTGCAGAACGAGGTGCCCGGTGCGACCGCGCGGGACGCCGGCTACTGGCGCGACGTCGGCACGCTGGACTCCTACTTCGACGCGCACATGGACCTGTGCGCCGTGCACCCCGTCTTCAACCTGTACAACGACCAGTGGCCGATCCTGACCAGCGTGCCGTCGGTGCCGCCGGCCAAGTTCGTGCACGACAGCGGCGACCGGGTCGGCCGGGCGATCTCCAGCCTGGTCAGCAACGGGGTGATCATCTCCGGCGGGCTGGTGCGCAAGTCGGTGCTCTGCCCGGGGGCGCGGGTCGACAGCTGGGCGACCGTCGAGCGCGCCGTGATCATGAACAACACCCGGATCAGCCGGCATGCCGTGGTCAAAGACGCGATCCTGGACAAGAACGTCGTCGTCCCCGAGGGCGTGACGGTGGGCGTGGACAAGGAGCACGACAAGGCGCGCGGGTTCGTGGTCTCGGCCGGCGGCATCACCGTGGCCGGCAAGGGCAGCTGGTGCCGGAGTGACCGCCGGCGGGCCTCGGGGCAAGCTCGCGGTGGCGTTGCTGACGAGGGAGTATCCGCCGGAGGTGTACGGCGGGGCCGGGGTGCACGTGGAGTACCTGGCGCGCGAGCTCGCCAGCCGGGTCAGCCTCACCGTGCACTGCCAGGCTGCGGCCGTGGAAGGCGGAGCAGCTCGGCGGCGGCTACGCCCTGTCGTCCTGGTGCGAGCGCACCGCGCTGGAGGCGGCGGCCGCTGTCATCGCCGTTTCCGCCGGCATGCGCGATGACCTGCTCGGCTGCTACCCGGCCGTGCCGGCCGAGCGGGTCCGGGTGATCCGCAACGGGATCGACACCCGCGAGTACGCCCCCGATCACGGCACCGACGTGCTCGAGCGCTACGGGGCCGACCCGGGCCGGCCGCTCGTCGTGTTCGTCGGCCGGATTACCCGGCAGAAGGGGCTGCCCGTGCTGCTGCGCGCCGCTGCGCGGCTCGACCCGGACGCCCAGCTGATGCTCTGCGCCGGCCAGCCGGACACGGCCGAGCTGGCCGCCGAGGTCACCGCGCTGGTGCAGGACCTGCGCGAGACCAGGTCCGGGGTGATCTGGCTGTCCGGCATGCTGCCCAGGCGGGAGGTGATCCAGCTGCTGTCGCACGCGGCCGCGTTCGTCTGCCCGTCCCTGTACGAGCCGCTCGGGATCGTGAACCTGGAGGCGATGGCGTGCGGCACCGCGGTGGTCGCGTCCGAGGTCGGCGGCATCCCCGAGGTGGTGGCCGACGGCCAGACCGGGCTGCTGGTGCCGCCCGGTGACCCCGCGGCGCTGGCCGACGCCATCAACGCGGTGGTCCGCGATCCGGCGCTGGCGGCCGAGATGGGCCGGCGCGGCCGCGAGCGGGCAGTCGCGGAGTTCGACTGGGCGGGCATCGCCGCCCAGACGGTCGCGCTCTACCAGGAGCTGACCCGGGCCTAGCATGTCGCGCCGCCCCTGGTTAAGATATATCGCGACTAGCGTTGCCGAGGAGGGCCACTGATGGAGCAGCCAGCGATGGGCGCCGCGCCCGGGCCGGAGACCGGGCCCTCGCGGCCGATCCGCGCCTCCGACCAGGACAGGGAAGCGGTGGTGCAGCAGCTGCAGGCCGCGTTCGCTGCGGGCAGGCTGGACGACGACGAGTTCGACCAGCGGATGCGCGCGGCGCTCACGGCCAGGACGAGCGCGAGCCTGGCGCCGTTGCTCGATGACCTGCCGGCCGCGGCCGGGCGGCCGGCTGCCCCCGCCCCGGGGCGCGCGCCCGGGCGGCTCGCCGTCGCGCTGAAGAGCTCGGTCCGGCGGGGCGGGCGCTGGCGCGTCCCTGACCGGTTCACCTCGGTCGTCTACAAGGGCAGCGGGCTGTTCGACCTGCGCGCCGCCGAGCTGACCGCGCACGAGACCACCATGGTCGCCGTCGCCTACAAGTCCAGGATCGACATCCTGGTGCCGCCGGGGATCCGGGTGGAGATGGAAGGCTTCGGCGTGACCAAGGGCTGGTCCGCCGACGAGGAGTGGGAGGACAAGCTGCCCCGCGACGCTCCGGTGGTGCACATCAAGGGGATCGCCTACAAGGGGACGATCGAGGCGAGCACCAGGCCGCCGGGCAGTGCTGCCCGGTAGCGCTGCCGGCGCGCCGTCAGGTAACTGAGCCGGCGGCGGCGCCGGTCACCCGGTCGCCCCAGCGCGCGAGCTCGCCCTCCAGGTCGAGCGGCGCGATCATGCCGCCGCCCGTCAGCTCCTGCTCCCAGTCCTCGGCCGGCACCCGCCACATCACCTCGAACTCGATGCCGTTCGGGTCCTTGGCGTACAGCGACTTCGATACCCGGTGGTCGCTCGCGCCGACCAGCGCGCCGCGGTCGGCCAGCTTCGCGCGCACCTCAGCGAGCTCGGCCAGGGTGCCGACTTCCCAGGCGAGGTGATAGAGCCCGAGGTACGGGCCGGCCGGCAATTCGGCGCCCGCGGTCTCGAACAGGCCCAGGTCGTGATCGTTAGCCGACCCGGTCGCCCGGAGGAACGCGGCCCGGCCCGGGATCTCGGTGCGGACCTCGAAGCCGAGCGTGGCGCGGTAGAAATCGACGGTCCCGGCCAGGTCCTTGACGTACAGGACTGCGTGGTTCAGGCGGCGAACGGCCATGGCGGGTCTCCCGGTAAGGCGCTGGTGCTATGGAGAATGCCGGGATCGCTCAGCTGATTCCCGGCATGCGCTGCCGCCGCGGGGCCGGGTACCGGGGCGATACGTGCGGCGCGGGCGGCCGCGGCCGCACCAGCCGGGCGAGCCCGGTGCGCTGCGCCTGGTCCAGGTCGTCGTCCACGAGCACCACCGGCACCCCGGCCCGGTCAAGCAGCGACGCGGCGACCGCCGAGCGGTAGCCGCTCTGGCAGTGCACCCATACCCGGCCCGCGGGCAGCTCGCTCATCCGCGCGGGCAGCTCGTGCAGCGGGATGTGCACCGCGCCGTCGATGCGGGACTCCGCCCACTCGCCGTTGCGGCGCACGTCGAGCAGCACCAGGCAGCCTTGCTCGCGCGCGCGGGCAAGCTCGGCGAAATCCACCACCCGGTAGGCGGACAGCGGCTCGCCGCCGGCCCACGCCTCGGCCGGGCCCGCGCTGGCCGCGGCGGGCCTGTCGATCCCGATCCGCACGAGCTCGCGCTGCGCCGCGGCCACGTCCGCGGCGGTCGAGCCGATCAGCGTCAGCGGCGTGCCCCACGGGATGAGCCAGCCCAGGTAGGTGGCGAAGCTATCGCCGAGCTCGAAGTTCAGCGCGCCGCGCAGGTGCCCGGCGGCGAACGCCTGCCGGGTCCGCAGGTCCACCACCCACTCCCCCGCCTCGATGCGGCACCGCAGCTCGGCTGCGTCGGCGCGGCCGGGTGGCGACAGGTCGGGCGCGCCAGGGCCGGCCGCGTTCGCCGGGCCCATGTGCGCGTAGTACGCCGGGTAGGCGTCCAGCCCGGCCAGCATCGTCTCGGCGAACTCGGCCTCAGCCATTGTCAGCGCCGGGTTGACGCGCTTTTCCGCGCCGATCGTCGACGATGTGCCGGTCACCTCGGTGGCCGAGCAGAAGCTGCCGAACCCGTGCGTCGGGCAGACCGACGCGCTGTCGGGCAGCTCGGCGGCCAGCCGCCGGGCCGAGGCGTGCTGCGCCCTGGCCAGCTCTGCCTGGTGGTCGGCGCCGAGCAGGTCGGTCCGCCCGGTCGAGCCGAACAGCAGCGAGCCGCCGGTGAAGACCGCGGTCACCGGGCCGTCGCCGGCCAGCGCGTACGACAGGTGGGTGAACGTGTGGCCCGGCGTGGCAAGCACCCGCAGCCGCATCGTGCCCACCTCGATGACATCGCCATCGCGGACCGGCATCCGCTCGAACGCCACCGGGTCGGCGGCGTTGATGTGGTACGCGGCGCCGGTGGCGCGGGCGAGCGCGTAGCCGCCGGTGACGTAGTCGTTGTGCAGGTGCGTCTCGAAGACGTGGGTGATCTCGGCGCCGCTTGATACGGCCAGGTCGAGCACCCGGTCGAAATCCCGCTGCGGGTCGACGACGAATGCCGCCGCGCCGTCGGTGACGAAGTAGCCGCGGTCACCCAGGGATCTCGTCTCGATGGCCGTTATCTCGATCATCGCCGACCTCCCCCGGCCACCCCTGCCTGGGTGGCCCAGTGTAGATGCCGCGTGGCCGGATCGGCGTCTTGCGACCGTACTCCTCCAGCGCGTGCGCCAGCCAGCCCGCGCTGCGGGCGACGGCGAACACGGCTTCGCCGGCGCCCCGGATCAGCCCGGCCACGTCCGTCAGGGCGGCAAGCGCGATCTCGATGTTCGGCGCGGGCAGCGCCCGCCGCCGCGCCTCGGCCAGCACCGCGTCCGCGATGGCGAGCCGCGGCGAGCCCGGCGCGAAATCGTGCAGCAGGGACAGCAGCGTGACGGCTCGCGGGTCGCCGGTTTCGTAGACGAAGTGGCCGAGGCCGGGAATCCGCTCCCCCCGCCGCAGCATGTGGCCGATTACCCGGGCCGCGTCGGCTGGCCCGTCGGCCGAGGCCAGCATCAGCTCGGCGCCCAGGGAAGCGCCACCGTGCAGGGCGCCGCCGACCGCGCCGAGGCCGGCCGAGACCGCCGCGTACGGGTCGGCCCGCACCGACGCCGCCACCCGCGCGGCTAGCGTGGAGGCGGCGAGCTCATGATCGGCCAGCAGCACGAGCGCCGCCTGCAGCACGGCCGTGAGCCCCGGCTGATCCGGGCACGGGCAGAGCCTGGCCGCCAGCCGCTCGGCGATGGACGGGCCCGGGCTCGCGGCCGGGCCCGCGGCTGCCATGGGCAGGCAGTCGACGAGGCCGGCGATCAGGCTGCGGGCCGCGGTGATCACGGCCGGCGGGTCCAGATGCAGGCGGAGCGGATCGGTCGCCGCCAGCGCGGGCACGATGACCTGCAGCCGCTCCAGCGGCAGCGTGCCGGCCGGCAGCGCGTCCTGGGCGGCGGTGCCGACCGCGATCGCCTCGCCGGCAGCGTGCCAGGGCCCGGTTCCGGCGCCGCCGAAGGAGCCGGTCCACAGCAGGCCGGCGACTTCCTCGAAGGTCCGCATCCCCGCCAGCAGGGTTGCGTCATGCCCGCGGTACCAGAGCTTGTCCCCGGCGATCTCGGTCAGCGACGTCTCGATGACAAGCTCGGCCGCGCCGGGCTTGCGGCGCGGCCTGCCCCGGCCGGCCAGGGCCGCCACCTCATCGGAGTCAAACAGGCTCGCCCGCCGGTCCGCTCCCCGCCGCCGGGTCAGGACGCCCCGGCTCACGTAGGAGTAGAGGCTGGCCTGCTTGATGCCGAGCCGCTTGGCCGCCTCGGCGGCGCCGATCCAGTCAGTCACGCTAGTCCTCTCGCCTCATATAGTTGATTTAAATCAACATTGATTTCAAATGTACACTAACGATCGACTACATCGACCGTGGCGGGACGCCGCAGCGGCAGTGCCCCGATGAGCCGGGAGGCCAGGAATGCCCACGATCCACTTCCTCGACGTCACCAACCGCGACGGCGTGCAGACTGCGCGGACCGGCCTGTCCAAGTTCGGCAAGACAATGATCAACTTCTACCTGGCCAGGCTGGGCGTGGCCCAGTCGGAGCTCGGCTTCCCGTTCCTCTTCCACGAGGTTCCCTACATCCGGGCCAACATCGCGCTCGCGGAGGCCGGGGCGCTCGGCGACCTGCGGCTGTCCGGCTGGTGCCGGGCGATCCCGGCCGACGTGGAGCGCGCCGCGCCGCTGGGGCTGGCGCATTACAACCTGTCGATCTCCACCTCCGACCAGATGATCGAGCACAAGTTCCGGGGCAGGCTGGACCGCGCGGCGGTGATATCGGAGATGACCGCCGCCGTCACCGCGGCGAGGCAGGCCGGCGCCCAGACCGTCGGAGTCAACGCCGAGGACGGCTCGCGCACGGACGACGCGTTCCTGCGCGAGTTCGCGCTGGCCGCCAGGGAGGCGGGCGCCGACCGGGTCCGCTACTGCGACACGATCGGCGGGGACAGCCCGGAGCGGATCCGGGAGCGGTTCGCGAAGCTGGCCAGCGCCGTCGCGATCCCGGTCGAGACGCACTGCCACAACGACCTCGGCATGGCCGTGGCGAACTCGGTGTCGGCCGCGCTCGGCGACCTCGACGCCGGCCAGGACGCATGGGTAAACACCTGCATCAACGGCATCGGCGAGCGCTCAGGCAACGCCGACCTGCTGTCCTGCATTCTCGCCTTCCAGCACGCCTTCGGCGTGTCCGGGCGGGCCGAGATCGGCGACCGGATCGACCTGACCTGGGCCCGCCGGTTCGCGCTGTGGGCGAGCTACGCGTTCGGCCAGCCGCTGCCGCAGAACCAGCCAGGCACCGGGCGTAACGCGTTCGCGCACGAGTCCGGCATCCACGCCGACGGCGCGCTCAAGGACCGGCACAACTACGAGCTCTACGACGACGACACGCTCGGCCCGTTCCCGGCTGACTGGCACGCCAGCACCGGCCGGGTCGTGCTGACCGGCGAGTACGGCGGCCTGGCCGGCCTGCGGCACGTGCTCGACGGCCTCGGCATCGAGGCGGGCGGCGACGAGGAACTCGTGTTCAAGCTGGTGCAGCTCTCGTCGTCGGCTACCGGCAAGCCGCTCACCGACGACGAGCTGCGACTGATCGCCGGCTACCCGCGCGAGCTGTCCCTGCTCTACCCGGGGCTGCTCAGCTGACCGCGCGCGGCCGCCGGGCCGGCCGCGGGTCCGTGGCCTCAGCGGCCGATCTGCTTGCGGCCCCGGGCCCGGCGCAGGCGGCGGCGCTGGGCCGGGTCGAGCATCGCGTACAGGATCGCCGGGATGGCGATCGCGGCGGCGATGACGGCGATGGCAAGCCACGGGCTGATGATGAACAAGATGAGCCCGACGATGACACCGGCGATGCCGTACTTCATGTGAGGCGACATACCGGACTCCTTCTCCTCTGCGGGATCACGCACTCCCGCTCTGGGTCATCAGCTAACTAGACCACATGCGCGGTCGCTACGGTAACGCTAGGCGAGCGGCGATAAGTTCCGGCTGCCGGATGCGCCATGATGGGGGCACGAAACTGGAGGACGCCATGACGCTGTCGCTGCCGGTCGACGAGGGTGCTAACGAGCTGCTGACCCGCAGCCCGCTGGCGCTGCTGATCGCCATGCTGCTGGACCAGCAGGTGCCGCTGGAGAAGGCGTTCGGCTCGCCGCAGGTGCTCGTGCAGCGGCTCGGGCACGAGCCGACCGCGGACGAGCTGGCCGGCTACGACCCGGCGGCGCTGGCGGCGATCTTCAGCGAGCGCCCGGCGCTGCACCGCTTTCCCCGGGCGATGTCCGGCCGCGTGCAGGAGCTGGCCAGGGTTCTCGCCGACCGCTATGACGGCGACGCCGGCCGGGTGTGGCGGGATGCCGCGACCGGCGGCGAGCTGCTGGCCCGGCTCTCCGCGCTGCCCGGGTTCGGCACCTACAAGGCCCAGATCCTGGTCGCGCTGCTCGGCAAGCAGCTCGGCGTGCGGCCGGTTGGCTGGCGCGAGGCGGCGGGCAGGTTCGGCGAGAAAGGCTCGCGCTACTCGGTCGCTGACATCGTGGACGATGCGTCCCTGGCCGAGGTCCGCGCGTTCAAGAAGCAGCTGAAAGCCGCGGCGAAGGCGGCCGGCTGATGCCGGGCGGCGCGGCCGATGCCAGGCTCCCGGCGACCGGGTCGCCGCTCTAGCGCCCGGGGTCAAGCGCGGCCCAGACGACCTTCCGGCCGGGGCCGAGCATTGCCCAGCCCCAGGCGATCGTCAGCGCCTGGACGACCTGCAGCCCCCGGCCGGCCTCGGCGCACGGATCCGCGGGCCGCAGGACCGGCGGCTCGGCGCTCGGGTCGGTGACGGCGCAGACCAGGTCGCTCACCCGGTGCCACAGCGTGAGTTCCACCTGCCCGCAGGCCGACTCGCCTGGCCCGACCTGGGCACCGTGGAACAGCGCGTTGGTCACAAGCTCCGAGACCACCACGGCAGTGTCCGCGAAGGCAGCGGACATGTCCCACTGCCGCAGCGTCTGCCTGGCGAACTCGCGCGCAGCGCGCGGCGACTCGGGCCTGGTGCCCGCGGCGCGGCCAGGCCCGGACGGCCCGGCTGCCAGCGACGGCAGTAACGCAGGCGGCCGGAGCTGACCGGGCTGACCGGACAGGCCGGGAGCCGGCCTGCCTGCGTCGGCTGACCTGCGCGCAGGCGCCGCCTGGTGTCCGTGCATGAGATTACCCCGGAGCATGATCGCGACTGTGCAGACGGGCCAGCCCGCACTCCGCTACCATGCCAGTCACAGTGTGCAGGTGCAAGTGCTGTTGCACGTGCACAAAGTTTGCGCAACAACTGCACGATGGCTGCAATGGCCAGGTCAACGGCCTGCGGCCGGCGGATTGGCCCCCAGTACTGATCTGTCAAGCACAGTGAAAGAGGTGCAACGTGGACCTGGCTCACAGCGGCATACCCGCAACGTCGCTGAGCCGGGCGATCTGGCGGAAGAGCCGGCGGAGCAACCCCAGCGGCAACTGCGTCGAGATCGCGTTCCTGGCGAACGGAGAGATCGCCGTGCGCAACTCCCGGCACCCAGACGGCCCCGCGCTGGTATTCCCGCAGCCGGACTGGGATGCCTTCCTCTGCGGCGCCAGGGATGGCGATTTCGGCCGGCCTGCCGGCTAGCTCGGCTGCCTGTCCGCCGCCCGCCCCGGGCAGGCGGCCGGCGCCGGAGCCGGCCGCCTGCCCGGCCCGCGCCGCTTGCCCGGGCCTGCCACCGGGCAAGCCGTTTTGATATCTCAAAACATGATGTGGCGCGACAGAGGCTGACGTGGGAGACTGCCGTGGTCTGCGTGTTCAGGGGAGGACACATGATCACAGCGGAACCGGGCGACAGCCAGGTCCGCAGCCTGCTGGAGCCGCCGGGTGGCGGCGGTCCTACCGTGCTGCGCTTGCTGCTTGGCGCACAGCTGCGGCGGCTACGCGAGGCAAAGCGGATTTCGCTGGAAGAAGCAGGTCATATCATCCGCGCCTCGCACTCGAAGATGAGCAGGCTTGAACTCGGCCGGGTCGGCTTCAAGGACCGCGACATCGCTGACCTGCTCACGTTCTACGGGGTGACGGACGCCGGGGAACGCGAGTCGCTGCGGGCCCTGGCCAGGAGGGCGAACGAGCAGGGCTGGTGGCATGACTACTCCGACATCCTGCCCAGCTGGTTCGAGGCCTACATCGGGCTGGAGGAAGCGGCCACCCGCATCCGGTCCTACGAGATCCAGTTCGTTGCCGGCCTGCTGCAGACCGAGGCGTACGCCCGCGCGGTGACTTTACTGGGTCATGCGAACTCGCCAGCCTCGGAGATCCAGCGCCGGGTCAGCCTGCGGATGGCACGCAAGCGTCTGCTCAGGGGCCCGCAGGCGCCGCACCTGTGGGTGGTGATCGACGAGGCGGTGCTGCAGCGGCCGATCGGCGGGCCCGGCGTCATGCGGGAGCAGCTTGACTACCTGATCGACTGCGCGGCCATGCCGAACGTGACCCTTCAGGTCATCCCGTTCCAGGCCGGCGGCCACTCGGCGGCCGGCGGGCCGTTCAGCATCCTGCGCTTCGCCGAGGCCGACCTGCCCGACGTGGTCTACCTGGAGCAGCTGACCAGCGCCATCTACCTGGACAAGCGCGAGACAGTCGACCATTACCTGGCGGTGATGGAGCGGCTGTGCCTGGATGCGTTCCCGGCCGAGCACAGCACCGACGCCATCAGCACGATCGCCCAGGGGTACTCCTAGCCTCCGGCCGGGCCGGTGCCTCCGGCTATGCTCCGCTTATGCGGATCTTCCAGGTTGATGCGTTTACCGACTCCGCGTTCGCCGGGAACCCGGCGGCCGTCTGTCTGCTCGACCGGCCGGCCGATCCCCGGTGGATGCAGCAGCTTGCGGCCGAGATGAACCTCGCCGAGACGGCGTTCCTCGATCCCCGCCAAGGCGGCTACGGGCTGCGCTGGTTCACGCCCGTCGTCGAGGTGGCACTCTGCGGCCACGCCACCCTGGCCAGCTCGCATGTGCTGTTCGAGACCGGCCTGGCCGCCGAGGGCGAGCCGATCCGCTTCGACACGGCCAGCGGGCCGCTGGCGGCGCGCAAGGACGGTGGCGCGATCGTGCTTGACTTCCCCGCCACGCCCGCCGTTCAGGAGGAGCCGCCGCCCGGCCTGCTGGACGCGATCGGCGTCTCCGGGCCGGCCTGGACGGGCCGCGCGCCCGAGGACTTCCTCGTCGTCGTGGCCGCCGAGGAGGATGTCATCGGCCTGCGGCCGGACATGGCCAAGCTGGCTGCGGTGACCATGCGCGGCGTGGTCGTGACGGCCCCGGCGACGCGGCCGGGCGCCGACTTCGTGTCCCGCTTCTTCGCCCCGGCCGTCGGGATACCGGAAGACCCGGTCACCGGCTCG
>WNGG01008540.1_pt1 | contig 13751 bp, 13 predicted proteins | sample 5400661 | NCBI WGS metagenome assembly WNGG01 (sample SAMN13153372, study PRJNA577476) | soil metagenome | isolation source: 100 cm soil or saprolite under Garry oak tree replicate 1 | place: USA:California | collected 2016-06-15
CGGCAATGACGAGCTTCATCCGGTTCGACATGTCCGATACCCTTCGTCCGGCGGGAGAGCACTTCCGCCACCTCTTACTATCCAGTCTGCGTGATCTGGGCAGCATAAAGTTCAGCGAACCGCACGCTCGCAATCGAGGCAGCACGCCGTCGCCCGGCAAAATCACACGGCTGTACCATCTGAGGTGTCTGCGTCAGGCTGCGACCCGGGCGTGTCTGGAGATTCGCCCGCATGTGGCGGCTCGCCCGCGTGTGGCGGCTCGCCGCCGAGACGGCGCTCAATGGCCGCCAACCACCCCTTGACGGTTGTCATCAGGGCCTCCAGCGAACCTAGCCGGTCCTCGATCGACGTGAGCCGCTCGGCGATCTCGTCGGCCCGGGAATGCAGGCGCACCGCCCATGGCGGATCAAGCCTGGAGCTGACCGCCGCCATTTCTGGGTCCGGCTCCCCCTTTGCCACCTGGATCGCCTGCTGACGGACCCGATCCAGGCTGGCTCCGAGCTTTACCAGCACTTGAGCACCCACGCCCTTGCCCTCGCGGATTAGCCCGAGCAGGATGTGCTCGCTGCCGATGTGCTGGTGACCGAGCTGCAGCGACTCGCGAAGCGACAGCTCGAGGACCTTCTTGGCACGTGGCGTAAACGGAATGTGCCCGGTCTGCGCCTGCTTCGCCTGACCCAGGCCGATTATGCCCATAACCTCCTGTTGCGCCGCCTCCAGGCTGATCCCGAGCGACGTAAGCACCCTGCTGGCCGCGCCCTCTCCGTCACGGAGCAGGCCAAGCAGGATGTGCTCGGTGCCGATGTAGTTGTGATTGAGCGCCCTGGCTTCTTCCTGAGACAGGACGACGATCTGCCGTGCGCGATCTGTGAACCTCTCGAACATTGCTGCTCTCCACTCGGCTGGCGCACCCGTCCCACGTGGCGGCCGACGTGTGAGCGGGCTTGCGACCTCAACACGATTGTGGTGGTTAGCACCAATTCACGCCAGTTTGGCAGCTCTGGCAGGGCTCAGCGGTGGTCCCTCGCGCCTGATCCCGCGCGGCGGCACGCTCAGACTTCCGCCAGCGGCCAGTCCGTCACGGCGTCCGCTGAGGCAGTGGTGACCGAGAACACCTTCGCGTCGCGAAGGTCGGCGTATACCTTAGCCCCTGGCCTGACCCAATCGATGTCCTCGTTGGGAAGCTGGGCCAGCAAGACCTGGCCATCGGGAAGCCGGAGGTGGATCTTCGAGGTCCAGCCCATGTTGGTGATGCGCTCCACGTTGGCTGGCACAGATCCGTTCTCGGCCGCAGTGGTCAAGCGGACGTCGTGCGGCCGGACGTACGCCCGGGCCGTCTCCCCGTCGCGCAGGTGGTCGACGTCGGCTGGTGCGCCACCGGCCACCCGCAGTCGGCCGCCTGACACGTGACCATGAACAATATTGGCTGTACCGACGAATCCAGCGACGAACGGCGTGGCGGGCCGGTTATAGATCTCGTCAGCCGTCCCGATCTGCTCCACCCCGCCCTGATGCATCACGACGACCTCGTTAGCGAGCTCAAGAGCCTCCTCCTGGTCGTGGGTCACCAGCAGGCTGGTCACGCCAAGCTCACGGTGCAGGTCGTCCAGCCACCGCCGGAGCTCCTGGCGGACCCGAGCGTCCAGGGCGCCGAACGGCTCGTCAAGCAGCAGCAGCCGGGGCTGAGGAGCAAGCGCCCTGGCGAGTGCCACGCGCTGACGCTGGCCGCCCGAGAGCTGATCCGGATAGCGGTTGGCAAACGGCGAAAGGCCAACCAGTTCAAGAAGCTCGCCGACCCGTTTGCGCTGCGCGGCCTTCGATTCCCTGCGCACGGACAGCCCGAAGGCAACGTTGCGGCTCACCGTCATGTGCCGGAACAGGGCATAGTGCTGGAACACGAACCCAAACCGTCGCTCCTGCACGCTCTTGCCCGTTTGCTCCTCGCCGCCGACCCAGATGCGGCCCACATCGGGCCGCTCCAGCCCTGCGATCATGCGAAGCACGGTGCTCTTGCCCGAGCCACTCGGCCCGAGGAGCGCGGTGATCTTTCCGTCCTCAGCCTCGAAGCTGACGTCCCTGACCGCCTCAAACGAGCCGAATCGCTTCCACAGCCCCTGGACGACGATGCCCTCGCTCATGTGCCGCGCCCCTTCTCCTGCCTGCGCTTGAAGATCTCAATGCCGGACAACATGAAGATCGACACCATGGCCAGCGTGAGGGCGACGACGTAACCCGACGTGTCATGTCCCTCGTCGAATGCCCGGAGGATGTAAAGCGTGGACGTCTCGGTCTGCCCCGCGATTGTGCCACTCACGATCAGGACCGCGCCCACCTCGCCCAGAGCCCTCGCGGTCGTCAGGGCGATGCCATAGAGCAGCCCCCACCGGACGTTCGGGAGCGTGACGCGGAAAAAGGTCTGCAGATGTGAAGCCCCAAGGGTGCGCGCGGCCTCCTCTTCCTCCGTCCCAAGCTCCTGCAGGAGCGGCGCAACCTCGCGGATCACAAACGGGATCGAGATGAAGATGGTGACCGCCACCATGGACGGCACCGCGAACAGGATCTGGATCCCGCGCGCCGCGAACCAGGGCTCGAACCATCCGCCGAGCCCGAACAGCAGAACCGCCGACAGTCCCACCACCACGGGTGACACAGCAAGCGGGAGGTCCACCAGCGCGCTCACCACTGCCCTGCCAGGGAAACGATCTCGGGCGAGTACCAGCGCTACCGCCACCCCCAGCACCGTCGTGACCACCAGCGTCTCCACCGTGATGAACCCGGTGAGCACGTAGGCGTGCCTAGCGTAAGGGTCGGCGAACACCGCACGCCAGGCGCTCAGTCCCGGCTTCAGTGCGGCGATGGTGATCCCGATCAAGGGCGCAACGACAAGGACACCGACATAGACCAGGGTTACACCGATGAGGCTGCCGTGGACGAGCCGACGGCGCGAGCCGCCGGACAGCCGAGGGGGCCGGATTTCGGTGGTGCTCATGACTCGTGCTCCCGCAACTCCTTGTGGCCGACCAGCCGCTCGACCACCAGCACAAGCACGAACGCGAGCCCGAACAAGATCGCCCCAATGGCCGCAGCTGCCCGGGGGTCCTTGAACCCGGTGATCAGCTGGGTGATCAGGACCGGCGCGGTAAGCGTCTTGTTCGCGATGTTGCCTGACACGATCACAACGGCGCCGAACTCGCCGAGCGCCCTGGCGAACGCGAGCAGGCTGCCCGCCACGATGCCGGCCCGCAGGTGAGGGAGCATGACACGCAAGAACGTCAGCCACCGGCCCGCGCCGAGCACCTGCGCAGCCTCCTCCTCACCGCGGTCGAGTTCCTGCATGACCGGCTGCACGGTTCGTACCACCAGCGGCAGCGTCACGAACAGCAGCGCGACGAGGATGCCGAGCTTGGCGAAGATGATGTGAATCCCGTGACGGGCCAAGAACCCCCCTACCGGGGAGATCGGCCCGTACAAGGCAACCAGCATGACGCCGGTGACCAGCGTGGGGATGGCGAACGGTATGTCCACCACGGTGGCGAGTGCGCGGCGGCCGACGAAGCGGTATCGGGTCAGCACGTAGGCGGTGATTGTCCCGAACACGGCGTTGATCACCGCGACGAACGCCGCCATCTCGATCGTGAGCATCAGCGCCTGCCGCGCGCCGAGCTGCGAGAAGGCGTCGCGTAGGGAAGCGATCCCGCCGCCGAACCCCCTGGTCACCACGGCTGAAAGCGGCAACACGACCATTAGGCCCAGGTAAAGGATGGCGAGACCGCGAAGCCCGAGGCGACCCCATGCCGGTCGTGCGCGCGGTGCCCCGCCGCTCCGCGATGCCGGGCGCGGCGGGGTTTGGGTGACGTCGAGTCCGGCGATGCTCATGCGCCTCCTAGCCCTTGGCTGCCTTAAGCGCCCGGGTGAAGGCCCCGGATGGGCCGAAGACGGTGTTGCTGAGCAACTGGTTCCACCCGCCGATGTCGTTGGTCGTGAACAGGTCGGTAACCGGTGCCTGGCCCAGCTGTGCGCTGCCGTGGCGCGCCTTGGCCGGGTCGATGACGCGGAAGTATCCGACCTTCTGGAAGATCGCCTGGGCCTCCGGCGTGTGCAGCCAGTTGACGAAGGCGTTGGCGATCGGCAGCACACAATGCTTCTGGGCGTTCTCGTCAACCACCACCGTGGGGTTCTGGATCAGCACGGTCGATGGCGGGAGAACCAACTGGTCCTTGTTGCCGCTCGCCTTGGACAGCAGGATCTGGTTCTCGTAGCTGACTGCCACATCGCCGTTTCCTGACTGGAAGTTCTTGAGCGAGTCGTTGGCGCTCTTGTCCATCACGGTGACGTTCTTGAAGATGCCGGTCAGCAGCTTCTGTGCGCTGGCCGGGCTGTTCGCGGCGTGGCCGGGAACCTTGCCCCGCATCGAGGCGCCGTAGGCGGCCACGATGTTCCACTTGGCGCCGCCGCTTTGCGCCGGGTCGGGAGTCAGAATCTGAAGGCCTAGCCGGGTCAGGTCGCTCCAGTTGGTGATGTGCTTGGGGTTGCCAGGGCGAACGTCGAAGGCGACAGGCGTTGTGGCGACGATGCCACCGTCCGGGTCCTTGGCCCAGTCGTGGGTGATCAGCCCAGCCTTCTGGATGATCTGTACGTCCGGCACAAGCGAGAGGGCGACGACGTCGGCGGGGAACCCGTTGGCGACGTTCTGGGCCTGCGTCGTGCTCCCACCGAACGATGTCTGGAAGATGACCTGCTGCTTGTTGTGCGCGGCCGCCCATTCCTTTTGCCAGGTGCTGATGAGCTTGCCGTACGCGTCGTACGGCGTGCTGTAAGCGGCCAATGTGATCACTGGCGACTTCGCTGGCTTGCATGCGCCACTCGCCGAGGTGCTCGTGCTCGCACCGCCAGGCGCACATGCCGCGACCGCAAGCAGGACAAGGCTGAGCGCAGCACCGCCGGCCACATGACGAGCCGTGACCCGCTTGATCGACATCTGCCTTCCTCCCGCACGACGATGTTGTCGACTATTTCTACCGTATTGGAGGACAATAGACTGTAGCGACGGCCCGGTCAAATGGGTCAGCGGCCTCGCATATGCCAAACTGTGGGAGCCGCCGGCCCGCGCGGCGGGATCCCACGGAGCAACCAGGTGCGCAGCTACGGTGACCATGGTCCTCGTAGTCAGAGAAGCTTCCGCGCCGTCTTGTCCCCACGTCCGGCCCCCGCCACATTGCGCGGTGTGCCGCCGCTGCTGACGTATGCGTTCTTGTCCGCGTCGGTGGACGTATACGCGGGCCACCAGGAGCAATCACTCGACCCGATCGCGGTTGGTGCGATCTCATTTACGATCGCCGCCCTGGTCTTCCTGGTGCCCGATGGTGCACGGCGTCGCTCCGCGACGCTGCGGCCGCTCCGCACGCACCCGTACGAGGTGATCGCGCTGAACGTGTCTATCGCGGTGACCTGGCTGTTCTTGCTGTACGCGCTGAAGCTGCTCGAACCCGCCGTGGTGAACGCGGTAGCACTGGCCGTTGGCCCGACGCTCACGGTCCTGCTCGGCCCGGTGCTACGCCGCGGTGCCCGCGTGCTCACCACCGAGGTCATCGCCGGAGCTGGAATCATGATCCTCATCGGCGTGCTGTCATGGGGCTCCCTCGCCGGGGTGAGCGGAGTGCGACACATCGGTGTCGGCGCGGCTGTGATGGGCCTCGCGGCGACGCTGTTGTCCGGTCTCGGCACCACCGGCAACGTCATCTTTTCCAAGCGGCTCAGCGAAGCGGGCTACCGTCCAAGCGAGGTGCTGCCCATCCGCTACTTCCTCATGATCGCGATCTGCTGGGTCCTGGTGCCTTTTGGCCATGGTCAACGGCTCACCGCGGCGCTCGTGCCCGCGGCGGTCATCGCGCTCATTGGCATCGTGGGCCCGAACTACCTGGTCCAGCGCGGGCTGGGCCACACCGAGCCGATCACCGTGTCGCTGTTCCAGAATCTGGCGCCTGTCTTCACCTTCCTCCTGCAACTGCTGGACAGCCGACTCAAGACATCGGCTGTCTCGCTGGCGGGAGTGCTCGGCATCACCGCGCTCGTTGCCGCGGGGGTGGCGGCGCGGGGCCGCTACGAGGCACGGGCCGGGCCGTCGCTGGCGCCGGCTGGGCAGCCGGGTTCGGCCGCGCAATCATGACCGTAGCGACCCTGCTCCGAATACCGATCAAAGGAGGGTGCATGCTCTACGCATTTGGCTTTCAACGGTTCGGCGTGGTGTTGAGCGACCTGTATTTCATCGACCCGGACCCGGCGGAGGGCCAGGAAGGTGCGGAGCGGGGCGTCCGCCTCGAACTACGGATGCTCGAACGGGGCGAACTCAGGGGATCGATCTACTCGGCGCAGCCCATCACGGTCGGTGAGCCAGTCTGGCGGGCAGACCTGCTTGAGGCGGTCGACGGCCCGCCTGGCAGCTTCGACCGGACCCACCACCACCCGGCGTTCCGCGATTGGGAACCGTCCAGCCGGGTGTTCGTCTCGGAGCTTTCCGCGCGTCCGTTGGAATGGCTGCGAGCCCGGCTGTCCGATCTCAACGGGCTGCTCGATGAGGCGGGCGTGGCCCGTGATGAGGTCACGGCCGCCGACGCGGCGAGCCTGCGGGCGTGTGCGCCAGAGATCGTCGCGGCCACCAGCCGGCTACTTGACCGGGTGCGGGCCGGTGAGCTGGGCACGCCGCCAAGCGAGGCACCGCTAAGCAGCGCCCGGGCAGGTTGGCTATAGACGCTGGTCTGACGGTCGTCCAGGCGTGAATCGTACTGTCACGGTGGCCCGGCGCCACTATCCATGCGTGCCAGGCCAGCGGCAGCCGTTATGGATAATGCTGGGCGTTACAGGTCACGGCTCGGCGCGACCGAACCAGCGGGTGTGCGTGCCGCCCGGGCGCTAGTCGATGCGGACGTAGGCGAAGTCCAGCGGTGCGCCGTTGATTCCGGTCGACGGCGGCGCGATCCAGCCGGCGAACTTGCCCGGCTCGTAGACGGGCCGCATGACCTGCGCCACCCGGTCCCGATCGGCGGCGCTGGGCAGCCAGGCGTCGCGGTGCCGCTCCCATTCGGCCTCGGTGACGAGTTCGCCGTGCGGGGCAACATGCGCGCCCGCGTAGCCGCCGACCCGGCGGTTGAAGCCCTCGTGCGGCAGGAACAGCCGGTGACCGAGCCCGGCTTCTGCGAGGGCACGGTTCCACCGCTTGACCCCGGTGGCGCAGTCGGCCAGGTACTGGTCGCGAAGGTCGAGGTTGAGCGCGGAGAGCGCGGGGACCTCCTCCGTTATGAGCCGGCCGTCGCGCACCCGGGTGACGGCGGCGGCCCCGCCGACCAGCCGGTGATCGTCCTTGCGCCGGGTCTCCATCCAGCGGCCCTTGAGCCCTTCGGTGAAGTAGTTGGCGGCGTTCGTGCTCACCTCTGAGCCGAACAGGTCCATCGACACAGAGAAGTGGAAGTTGATGTAGCGCTGGATGACGTCCAGCGGGATGCCGCCGTGCGGCCAGATGTCGGCGGTGTCGTGGCGTTTCATCAGCTCGGCGGTCCGCTCCACGATCCGCTGCACCCCGGTTATGCCGACGAACATGTGGTGGGCTTCCTCTTTGAGCATGAACTGGCAGGTTCGCGCGAGCGGATCGAACGCGCTCTCCTTCAGCGTGCCGAGCTGGAACTTTCCGTCCCTGTCGGTGAAGTAGGTGAACATGAAGAACGCCAGCCAGTCCGGCGTCGGCTCGTTGAACGCGCCGAGTATGCGCGGGCGGTCGGCGTCGCCAGAGTTGCGCCGCAGCAGCATCTCGGCCTCGTCGCGGCCGTCGCGGCCGAAGTAACGGTGCAGCAGGTACACCATTGCCCACAGGTGCCTGCCTTCCTCCACGTTGACCTGGAACAGGTTGCGCAGGTCGTAAAGGCTCGGCGCGGTGCGGCCGAGGTGGCGCTGCTGCTCGACAGAGGCCGGCTCGGTGTCGCCCTGAACCACCACAAGACGCCGCAGGTCGGCACGGTACTCGCCGGGTATGTCCTGCCACACCGGCGCACCCGCGTGCTGGCCGTGGCTGATCACCCGGCCTGGTTCTGGTTCGGCGAGGAAGATGCCCCACCGGTACTCCGGCATACGGCAGTAACCGAAATGTGCCCAGCCGTCCCGGCCGACCGCGACGGCGGTGCGCAGGTAGATCTCGTTCTCCTTGAAGACTGTGGGGCCGAGCTCGTGCCACCAGGTGAGGAAGTTCGGCTGCCACGACTCGAGAGCGCGCTGCAGGCGGCGGTCGATGGCGAGGCCGACATTGTTCGGGATCTTGTCGGTGTAGTCGATCCTGCTGGCTGCGCCTGCGCTGGCGGCGCCTGCGCTGGGGTTCGCCGACATGGTCAGACCCTCTTCCGGTCGTATGCGGGCCGCTGTCCGGTGCCGTAGCGGCGCAGCGCGCCGTCTGGCCCGGCGGCGTTCGGGCGCTGGAAGATCCAATTCTGCCAGGCGGACAGCCGCCCGAAGATCTTCGTCTCCAGCGTTTCCGGGCCGGCGAAGCGGTGCTGCGCCTCCATGCCGGTCAGCGCGTCCGGGCTGAACGACGCGCGTTCCTCCACGGCGATGCGCAGCTCGTCGTCCCAGTCGATGTCATCGAAGGTGAACGTGACGAGACCCGCGGCGGCGGCGTGAGCGGCCTGCAGCGGGACCCCGGCGAGCCGGCCGGCTGCGGCACGTTCCGCTTCCTGTCCCCAGAACCTGCTTGCCAGCCGGGAAAGCCCATTTGCCATCGGCAGTGGCCCCATATTCATGCCGGTGAGCTGCAGCGTCGCGGGCGCGCGCCCGGCGTCGCGGTCGTCGCACCGCTGACCGTCGAGCATGTAGCTGCGATCGGCGGCCAGCGCCAGTTCGGCCAGCAAGCCGGTGAAGCAGCTGCCCGGCTCGATGATGGCGAACAGGCTGCGGCTGGTGTTGTCCAGCCGCTTGAGCGTCCGCTTGTAGTAATGCAGGATCTCGCTGGCCAGCCAGTCGCCGCGGTGCGCGAGCATGAACTCGTCGTAGGCGGCGACCGCGGCCGGGTCGCCCACGGTCTTGAGCAGCCAGATCCCGATTTCAAGCTCGTTCACGCGCAGCCGCAGGATCATGTCATCAAGCTCGCGGGTCACCGCGAGCAGCCAGCCGCCGGCGCCGTGGGCATGCAGGTCCTCGATGCTGGCAGGTGCGCTGGCCGGGCCGGTGATCGTGATGGTCGCCGCACCAAGCCCGCGGTCGATCCCGCAGGTGACGTGCGGGTAGCGGATGGCGTCGGCGGTTGTGACGCGGCTCAGCGGCGTCAGCTCGATGCCCGTGGCGCCCGGCGCACCCGGGCTGCGCTGGATCGCCGCAGCGGCACGGGCCGCCAGTTCGGACTCGAACTGCCGCGGCGGCACGACGGCGTCGACAAGGCCCCATTCCCGTGCGGTGCTGCCACGGACCCCCTCGGCCTTGGTGGCCAGCACGTCCGCGATGTCCCTGCGGACACCCCGCTTGTCCACCAAGCGGGTGAGGCCGCCGGTCGCTGGAAGCACACCAAGCAGCGGCACCTCGGGCAGCGAGACCGCAGACGAGCCGTCGTCGACAAGCACGATCTCGTCACAGGCCAGAGCCATCTCATAACCGCCGCCCGCGGTGGCGCCGTTCAGTGCCGCGATCCAGGTTTGCCCGGAGCAGGCGCTCGCGTCCTCTATGGCTGCGCGGGTCTCGTTGGTGAACCTGCAGAAGTTGACCTTCCACGTGTGCGGCGACTGCGCAAGCATGCGGATGTTGGCGCCCGCGCAGAACATCCGTTCCTTGGCGCTGGTCATGATCACGGTCCGGGCCTGCGGGTATTCGAACCGCAGGCGCTGGGCGGCGTCGTGTAGCTCGATGTCCACGCCGAGGTCGTAGCTGTTCATCTTGAGGTCATAGCCGGGCACCAGGCCACCCTGCTCGTCCACGTTCAGCGCCAGCCGCGCGATCTGGCCATCGACCGCTAGCTGCCAGTGTCTGTAGCGGCTTGGGTGGGTGTCGAAATCCACCTGGGGTTGCGGATCGGCCTGCGCAGCGGTGCGGCGTTCAGCAACGGTCATGCGGGAACTCCGTCCGCCTTGGGCTTACGTTAATCCTCTCAATGTGCTACATCTATTTGGCTATGGTCAAGAGTGATGTCGAACTTGGCCCAATGCCGTCCACTGCGCGATCCGCCCGCCGTCGCGACATCGGTGCGGCGAGCGCGAGGTCTCTGCTCCTGACCGTCCTCGGCGAATTCGTGCTTCCCGCCGGTGCGGCTGTCTGGACCTTAACGCTGGTTGAGGGGCTAGGGCTGCTGGCTGTCGAGGAGAAGGCGATCCGGCAGGCGCTCGCCCGGACGGCACGGGAAGGGTGGATCACGCCGTCGCGATCCGGCCGGCGCACCTCCTGGCGGCTGACGCCGGCCGGCCGGGAACTGCTGAGCACAGGGGCGCGGCGCATCTATGGCTTCCAGACACCGGTGCCTGCCTGGGACGGCTCGTGGCTCCTCGTGCTCGCCAGCGCCCCGGTGGGCAGCAGGCAGCATCGCCACCTGCTGCGGACCCGCCTGGCCTGGAGCGGCCTCGGCAGCCTGGCTCCGGGCGTGTGGGTCAGCCCGCACCCCGGCAGGCAGCCAGAGGTCCGCGGGGTGCTGCAGGATCTGGGCATGGCCGATGGCGCGACGTTTTTCGTCGCCTCACTCGGTGAGCTAGGCGATCCCAGGCGTATCGCCAGCCAGGCATGGGATCTCGCCGGGGTCGAACTGCGTTATGAGGCGTTCATAAGGCAGGTACAGGATCTGCAGCCGGGCACACCGCTGGAAACCTTCGCGGCGCAGGTAAAGATCGTTCAGGAGTGGCGGCGTTTTCCCTTGCTCGACCCGGGTCTGCCTGCCGAACTGCTGCCGCGGCCCTGGCTCGGCTCGGCTGCCGGGCAGCTGTTCCGTAGCCTGCACGCCCAATGGAAGCCTGCCGCCGACGCCGCATGGCGCGCCCTGACACGTTCCTGACCGCTCGCCAGCGTGAAGCCAACCCTGAGAAACCCTCAGTGCGGAACGGCGGCGGGCCACTCGGGGGTCCACAGTAGGAACGACGGTGTGCCACCGGGGGTCCGTCAGATGGCGGTGCGGCCGCCGTCGGTGCCTGAGCGTGCCGCGCGGCGCCGCGCGCTGGCGTTTGCCCGCTTCTGGTACGGCTTCATCGTCGGTGACGACTGGCTGGTCGCGGCCGTCGTCGTCGTCGCGCTCGCCGCCACCTACCTGGTCAGCAGAACCACTGGCTCCTTCCGGCCGCGGTGGCGGCGCTGCTGCCAGCGACCCTGTGGCGGCTGACCCGCCGCCGCTAGTCCCGTCACCGGTCCTGGCTGTCAGGTGATCTTATGGCGCGCTCGGGCCATACGCGCTCGGGCCATAAGACCTGCCGCCCACGGCTCATACCGTGCGATGCGCGCCCGCGGGGCGGAACGGGGTCACGACCACCGCCGTTCCGGCCGGCACCGCGTCACGACCGCCGCCGTTCCGGCCGGCGACGGGCCGAGCGTCTCACCTATCGGACACGGCGGCTAACTTTGCCCTCGGCAGTGTCGTTAATGCGGCTCTGATGCGGGTCTCCAGCAACACTCCAGAGTGCAAAGAACCCTGACCGGCCCGTAGGCATGCGCCGGGGCCGCTGGAGCCTTGCTAGGCCAGGATCGTTCCGGACACGGTAGCGTCGATGTGCGCGGCCGCCAACGCCAGGCCGTGCGCCTGGCCACGGCATAACGCCGAGCGGACCGGATCGGCCGCCACCTGCTCCGCGCGGGCCTCGCACTGCTTAGCGTCATCGCGCAACCCGTCGCGGACATCACCGAGCACAGCCGCGACCCACTGGCGGCCCGCAGCGCTCAGCACACCCGCCCGCACCTGCCGTTGCACCGTGGCAGGCCCGAACTCGGCGGGACCGATGCCCAGGGCCTTGCAGTAGTACAGCCGGTACCGTTCGGACACCCCGCCGACGCCGCCTTCCCAGCGGCGGATGTTGCGGCCTATCGCCTCGATGCTGGGCACGTTCGGGTCGCCGCTGGCCCGGCCGGCCTCGCGCAGCTGGCGCGCCATCTCCCACACCGCCCAGCCCCGTGTGTGGCGCTGCGTGCGCAGCCACTCACCCAGCTCAAGATCCGGCCCCCGGCCGCCCGCAGCTTCGGCGGCGCGGACGCGACCATGCATGTGCTCGGGCCGTGCACCGCGATCGATACCGCCAGCCACCGATCGGGGATAGGCGCCTGTCCTGGCCGGGCCGATCAAAGGCGGATGGCCGTCGCGGGCATCTGCTCATCGTCGGGCGCCCACGGCAGACGGCGCGCCGGTGGCCGCTAGTTGCGCGCGGAGCTGCCCGACCAGGTAGGCGTCCAGCGTGGCGCCCTGCGCCGAGCCGTTGACCCGCGCTGAAGCGTACAGCCGTCCGCCGTCGCTGCAGAAGATACTCCAAGTGGGGAAGTCGGCTGCAAGCTGGCGCAGGTCGCCGGTGGTGTCCACCACGGCGTGCCCGTTGCGCTGGCAGGCGTCGCGGATCGCGGGCCAGTGCAGCTCGCAGGCGTCAAAGGTCGGGGGGTCGTTGGTGTGGTCGATGCCGTCGGCCTCGAACCGCGACCTCGGGATGATCATCCGGACGTTCGCGGCGGTACAGCAGCCGCGCATGTCGCAGGTCGCGCTGTCTGGCGCCATGGTGGCCTGATAAGAGTCACTGGGATGGCTGGACATGGTCGGCTGAACCATTTCGTGTCAGTTGCCAGGGTGAGATGACTTGCTGAACGGTCAGACTGGGCTTGGCCATCCCATCGAGCGCGCTCCCGCCGACTGGTTCGTCGCGTCGCGAGAGTTTAGGGATGCTTGGATCGTTTCTGCCGTGCCCGGTGTTTCCGCTGCGTGCGTCCCGCTTAGCCAGCACGGGATCGGCTCGAGGTGGATAATTTCGTCATCGGTGCTGGCGTTCACATCATTGCTGCTTCGTTTAGCGGTCTGGTCACGCAGATCACCGTATTGCGATGTGGCCGACAGAATCCATGGACAAATTGTCCGGTCGCTCTTGATCCTTTCCGGCTTGCTAGGACATCGCGTCCTAGCTGATTCCGGCATTCTTGGCAAGTCGCCGCAGGGTGGGCGACATCCGCCGCTCGCGCTGCACTAGGTCGTGAACGAGGCTTCGAGCGAGTGCTTGATGACGCCACCAGACGGGGACGAGGCCGAGGGCGGCGTCAAGAGCTTGAGCGGCAGCGCGGTGATGTCGGGCACCGAGGTGGGCTTGGGCCACATCGAGGAGATGCCTGCCACTGGAGATACCGCGCAAGTCTCCCGGCCGGATCCGGTGAGCCGACATGAGTGCTTCTTCCGGCTCGCCGGCCACCGCGTAGGCGTGTGTTGCTTGCATGGCGACCGTCGCCGGGCCAAACGCGGTGTGATAGATCTCCAGCCGTCGGCCAATGCGCTCCGCAGCGCCAGAGGCGAGTGAGATGTATTCGGCTACGTTCTTGCCTGCTGAAGCGGCGGGGGCAAGCGCAGACATTAGCAAAGTGCCCCATACAGCCAGATGGGGAGCGGGATCGGAGAATCCCGGTTCGATACGGTCGGCCACCTTGATAACGAGCCGTTCTGCTTCATCCAACCGTGCCTGGCGCAGCAGAACCCATGCATAAGTCGCGTGCAGGATCGCCCAACGTAGTTCGTCGTTGCCGCCGTGGGCAGTCGCAATCGCGCGCTCGGCCGCAATGGCGGCGAGGTC
>WNGG01017659.1_pt1 | contig 13751 bp, 16 predicted proteins | sample 5400661 | NCBI WGS metagenome assembly WNGG01 (sample SAMN13153372, study PRJNA577476) | soil metagenome | isolation source: 100 cm soil or saprolite under Garry oak tree replicate 1 | place: USA:California | collected 2016-06-15
CGCACGAGTGTGAGCACCTGGCGTTGCCCGGAAGGGTCGAGCCCTAGGGTCGGCTCGTCTAGAAACAGCACCTGCGGCTCATTGACGAGGGCCCGCGCGATGCCGAGCCGCTGCCGCATTCCTCGACTGTAAGAGCCGATTGGGGCGCGGGCGCCCGCGAGCAGACCGGCTTCCGCGAGCAATGTGACGGCAACGGCGCGCGCGCTCTGCTGCCGAGACCAAAGAGGCGCGCGTGGTAGCGCAGGTACTCCTCGCCGGTCAGCCGTTCGGGGTAGCCGGCGCTCTCGGGCAGGACGCCGATCCGCTGCCGGATGTCTGCGGGGCGCGTGTTGGGAATGCCCGCTACGGCGAACGTTCCCCGCGTCGGTGCGAAGATCGTGGTGAGCACGCGGATCGCGCTCGTCTTTCCGGCGCCGTTCGGACCGAGCACGCCGAGGATCTGTCCTCGCTCGACGGCGAACGTCAGATCTTCGACTGCGACGAGACCGCCGTATTCCTTGCGTACGCCTCGCGCTTCGACTACCGCGCTCATCCCCTCATCACCCTCGCGCAGGCTAAGACCAGTAGATGAGTGGTCGATGAGAGCCGGGCCGGAATTGACCGGCAAGCCCCAAAACAGGAGGATCGGCCTGTCATCCGGCCGAGGAGGCAAAAGTGGCGCCCATTACCGAGACGATCGAGATCAACAGAAGGCCCGAAGAGGTGTTCGCATACCTCGACGACGTCGAGCGGCACGGCGAGTGGCAGGAACAGATCGTCGCCGTGCAGCCGGAGGGTGACCAGCCGATGGGAGTCGGCAAGCGCGTGCGGGAGACACGCCGGGTACCGGGCGGCGACCGCACGATGACCTACGAGGTCACCGAGCACGACCCGCCGCGACAGTCGTCGTTCCGTGTGCTCGACGGTCCGATCCGTGCGGTCGGAACCATCTCGGTCGCGCCCATCGGCGATGGTTCACGTTCGCGGCTCACGTTCACACTCGACTTCCAGGGGCACGGGCTTGGCGGCAAGTTGCTCTTGCCGGTGGCGAAGATGCAGGCGCGGAAGCAGATCCCCAAAGACCAGGCGCGGATGAAGGAGCTCCTCGAGTCGCACTAGAGCCTGCATCTAGTCTGCGTAGATGATCCAGCTTAGAGCGCGCGCAGGACTCCGTTCGGGGCGAGGTCGCTGGCTCGTGCCGCCGTGGATCGCCCCTGCGTTCATCCTCTGCGCGCTCATCCTGATCGTCTGGGCTGGGTTCCTGATCATCACGCTGCCACGGAACTACACGGCCAACCACTGGCACGTTGCTTGGGGCGGGTTCGACATCGGCCTCGGCGTCGCGCTGGTCGTCACAGCCATTGCCGTGGTCCGTCGTTCGCCCTATGCCGAGGTTGCCGCAGCGATCAGTGGAACGCTGCTGGTGTGCGACGCTTGGTTCGACGTGCTGACTTCACGCACCACGGGTGAGCTCGTGCAGGCCTCGGTCGAGGCGGCGCTGGTCGAGCTACCGCTCGCCGCGCTCTGCTTCTGGATGGCCACCAACCTCGCGCGCGCAGTCGAGGTTGCACGGCCTTTCCTGCGGGCCGCCGGCTTCAGGATCGAGCGCAACCGCCTCGTGCCGCCCGAGGACTCCGGCGGCTCTTAACCCCAGCGCAACGATCGCGCGCAGTGGCGAAGCCGATAATCCGTTCATGATGCTCCGCAGGCCGGTGAGGTCGCTCTGGCTGTTCCTCGGTCTGGTCGTGGCCGTCGGCTCACTGTTCGGTCATGTCTTGGAAGGGGCGGCCTTCGCCGTCTTCTTCCTCTTCATCTCGTCGATCGACGCGAAGCCGGCCTTCAAGGCTCAGTTCGATGCACCGGGAAGCCAGGACAGCGGTCGCGGGGCCGGGCGCTTCCTTAGCTGGCGGCGCGTGCTTCCACAGTCGCCGCACGAGCAGCGGCGCATGCCGCGACTCGACGACTATTAGATAGGCCGGCGCGGCTAGGGTGCGCGCCTTGACGGACATTTCGGATCTGATTCGGTCGCGGCGGACGCACAAGTCGTTCGGGCCGGAACCGGTAACGCCCGAGGTCGTCGACGAGTTGCTCGAGCTCGCGCGCTGGGCGCCGAACCATCACCGGACGAACCCCTGGCGCTTCCGCGTGCTCGGTCCCGAGACCCTGGAACGGCTCAAGGAGGCGGCCGGTCCCGCGGAAACCCCGAAGCTCGAGCGTGCGCCGACGCTCGTCGTTGCCTCTGCTGTCTTGACCGGCGACCTCGAGCAGGATGAGGAAGACATCTGCGCGACCGCGAGTGCGATCTACGCAGTCCTGCTCGCAGCGCACGCGCGCGGGCTCGCAGGCTATTGGCGGACACCGCAGGTGCTCCGCACGAAGGCGGGACGCGATGCGGTCGGCTTGCCCGACGGCGAGCGGTTCCTCGGCCTGATCCACCTCGGGACGCCGCGCGGCGATCCTCCGCCGCCGGAGCGGGCGCCGCTCGACGACTACCGCCTCTACCTGCCCTAGGACAGGTAGCGTGGCACGGTGACCGAGGTCCCCACCCAGGAGCCGGCGCACGAGATCGTGTGCCCTCACTGCAAGAAGACCTTCACGGCCGAGTTGATGGCCGGTCAGACCGAACGTCACCGGGGCTTCAAGTGCCCCCACTGTCGGTTGTTCGTCCCGGCAGATAGAGCCTCGAGCGACGCCTAGCCGCTCGACGCGGCATCCCTCGTTCAAGGGATAGGAGCCGCTTGCCGATAGGGATTTCGTGGCATTCGACGCTGCCCGAGATCTGCGCGCGGGCCCCGAGGTTTCTGCCCCGCGGGCCTTCGCACGCGTGGCTGCCATACCGGCCTGGGTCTGGCTCGCCGGAATCACCGCTGCCAGCTTCGGCGGGCGCCTGTTTGCAGCCGTCGCTCGGCTGACCCCGTACTACTTGCCGGACGAGTACGTCTATCCGACACTCGCGCGCAGCCTCGCGGAGCATGGGCGCCCGCTCATTCGCGGCGCCGGCGTGCACTTTCCCGCGCTGCTCGATCCGATCGTGACCGCGCCCGTCTGGCTCGTCACCAACGATCCCGTCACCGCGTTCCGGTTGACCCAGGGCATTCACGCCGTGCTCTTCTCGCTCGCGGCGATTCCGGCCTACCTCCTTTGCCGCCGGCTCGGGCTCGCCCGCTGGCTCGGCATTGCGGTCGCCGCACTGACCGTCGCAGTGCCGGACGGCGTCTACTCGTCCACCATGCTCGCCGATCCACTCGCCTACCCGCTCGTGCTCTCCGCGGTCTACGCGGGCGTTTGTGTCGTGTCGGACCCGACCCTGCGTGCGCAGCTCGCGTTCACGGTCTTCAGCGGCCTCAGCATCTTTGCGCGGATCCAGTACGTGATCGTCCCGGTTGCGGTGCTCGCGGCGGAGCTCGTCGCCGACCGTTTCCATGTCGTTCGGGCCGTGCGCCGACTCTGGCTTGCGCTCGTGCTGTTGATCGCCCCGCCAGCGTTACTGCTGGCGACGCTCGGCTCCGAGCGCGTGTTCGGCGTCTACGCGAACGGTGCGCACGCGGTGCATCCCGTCTCGATCCTGCACTGGGTCGGCCTGGAGACGATGCTGCTCACATACTCCGCGGGCTGGGTGATCCTCCCGGGCGCACTGGCTGGGCTCGCCGTCGTGCTCTTCCGGCCCCGCCGGCGCGCAGAGCAGGCATTTGCGGTGACGACCCTTGTCCTCGCGGCTGGCCTCCTCCTCGAGGCGGCCCAGATCGCGGACACGGATTCGCAACGCTTCCAGGAGCGCTACCTCTTCACGCTCGTCCCACTCCTTGCAGTCGCGTTCTGCCTCTACGTGAAGCGCGGGCTGCCGGGTCGGATCCCCGTCGGCCTGCTTTCGGCCGGGCTGCTTCTGCTCGCGGCCCGTGTCCCGCTCTCCGGGTACGCCGCGGCCCACAACAAGGACGATTCGCCCACCCTGTGGGCCGTCCTCAGGTTGGAGGGCTTGACCTCGGTCGGTAACGGCTCGCTCGCGATCGCGCTCGTCGCCGCGGTGCTGTCCGTGCTCGGCGCACTCGTCGCCTTCCGCAAGGTGCCGGCAGCTCTCGCGCTCGTCACCGCAATCGTTGCGGGCTGCGCGATGTCGGCCGGCGCATCCGCCTTCGACGCGCGCACGAGCCGGAGCCTGCGCAACTCACTCCCGCACGACATCCGCTGGGTCGACCACGCGCGGCTCGGCAGCGTGGACCTCCTGTCGCCGCCCGGTTCGCGCAAGGAGCAATCGTGGCAGCAGCTCTTCTGGAACACGTCCGTCAAGCGGCTCCTCCTGCTCGGCAGCGCACCGATCGACCAGTTCGATGCAAAGACCGTCCGCGTCGCGCCCGACGGGAAGCTGCTCGTCGACGGCCGGCCTGACCGCCGTCCACTCCTCGTGCAGACGTACTCGTCGACGGTGCAACTACGCGGCGTCCAGCGCGTCCGGCACGAGCTGATCTTCAACCTCTACCGACCCGTGGGAACGCCGCGCCTACGACTGCTCGCCGCCGGACGGTTCGCGGACGGCTGGCTCGCCCCGCACGGCGCAATCACAGTCTGGACGAAGACCGGCGGAACACTCGAGCTCGTGCTGGCGCTGCCGGCACATACACAGATCACGCCCGTCGTCCTCACCGGCAAGGGAATCAAGCGCACCATCCGCGTGCATCCCGGACAACGCATTCCGCTCAGCTTCCGGGTTCCCGCCGGAGGCGCGTGGAGCCTACGTTTCAGCTCGTCGCGGCCGGGCTACCTCGGGGAACGCGCAGTCAGCGTGCTCGCCGAACGCCTCCGCTTCCGTTGAGCAGGCGTCGTCTTAGACGCAGTCCTTGAGCCCCTGCGCCTCGGGCAGCGACTCGAGCTTCTTGAGCGTGTTGTTCTCGATCTGGCGGATGCGTTCTCGAGTGACGCCGAACGCACGCCCGACCTCCTCGAGCGTGCAGGGCTGAGCCCCGGACAGGCCGAAGCGGAGCTCTATCACCTGACGTTCGCGCTCGGGCAGCGCGGACAATGCATGCTCGACGTCCTCGCGACGTAACGACAGCGTTGCGGTGTCGAACGGCGACTCGGCCGAGTCGTCCTGGACGAAATCGCCGAGCTCCGAGTCCTCCTCCTCGCCGATCGGCTTCTCGAGCGAAATGGGGAGCTGTGACATGCGGAGGATCTCGCGCACCTCGTCCGTCGTCATCTCGAGCTCCTCGGCGATCTCGTCCGGGCGCGGCTCACGCCCAAGTCGCTGCACGAGCTGCCGCTCGATGTGAACGACCTTGTTCAGTTTCTCGACCATGTGCACCGGGATGCGAATCGTGCGCGCCTTGTCCGCGATCGCGCGCGTCACCGCCTGCCGGATCCACCAGGTCGCGTAGGTCGAGAACTTGTAGCCCTTGCGGTAGTCGAACTTCTCGACCGCGCGGATCAGGCCGAGGGAGCCCTCCTGGATCAGGTCGAGGAAGCTGAGGCCACGACCGAGGTAGGACTTCGCAATCGAGACGACGAGCCGGAGATTGGCCTCGATCATCTGGGTCTTCGCCGACATGTCCCCGCGCTCGATGCGTTTTGCGAGGTAGACCTCCTGGTCGGCCGTGAGAAGCGAGACCTTGCCGATCTCGCGCAGGTACAGACGCAGCGAGTCGAGCGACGGCTCGACGCTCAGATCGAGCTTCGGGCCCTTCTCCTCTTCAGGTGTGGGGAGCTCGTGCGGCGGATGCTTGTGCGTCTCGCCCTCCAACAGCTCGACCCCGTGGTCAACCAGGTACGTGTAGAAGTCTTCGATCTGCTCCTTCGTGAGCTCGACGTCTTCGAGCCCGACTGCGATCTCGTCGTAGTTGAGAACGCCTTTCTCGAGACCTTCCTGGACGAGCTTCTGCAGCTCCTCGACCTCAGGAAGGGAGATTTCGACGGTCCTACCTCCCGGTTTCTTTTCGCGTCGGTTGACGGGGACTCGATCTACAAACGCAAAAGAGCCGGATACCCGCTGCCTCCCCGGCTCGCCCTCTACCCGCCCGGATATTACAGAGGTTGCGGCGAAAGCAAATAGCGATTTCTTACTGGATAGTGATCTCTCCAACTAGCTCGCCGCGGCTGTTCTCGAGCGGGACAACACCAAGGTCACCGAGGTCGAGCTCGAGTTGCCGAAAGAAAGCGGCGGCGGCCGGACCAACCGCACGGCCGTTACCGTCCTCGACCTTCAGCGCGACGCCGATCCCGTCGCCCGAGGCACAGAGCAATCCCTCGGCGCCGCCTTTTGCGATCCAGCCCGGCAGCGTCTTCATCAACCGAGTGTCAGCCGCGCGTGGGCCCCGGATCAGATCGGGATATGCCTTCATGCCGGCTGCGATCCGATCGCCGTGCCTTCATGCCGGCTGCGATCCGATCGCCGCCTCCCAGCTGAGAGAGTCGTGCGAACGCGTGCGCCATTCGCTCGAGGGGGAGCGCGAAGGTGAGGACGCCGCAGCCGTCTATCCCCGTGCGGAGCTCGTCCGCGGGCACCTCCGCCGCCTCGGCGTGGACGGCGAGCATCTCCCGCTGCACGCGGTGGCCTTCCAAGCGGTAGCCCTCGCTGCGCCAGCCCTTCGTGCGACAGAGCGCGAGCATCCCGGCGTGCTTTCCGGAGCAGTTGTGCTTGAGCCGCGATGGCGGCTCACCCTCCGGCCCGCACTCGAGCTCGTCCTCGTTCGCCGGCGCCTTGGCCAGCAGCGTGCGCACAGCCGCGAGCTGCGCATCGTCGGCGAGGTGTGACGCCGATGCGATCGCAAGATCGCGCTCGTCGAGGTCGACCCGGGCACGCGCCACGGGGATCGCTTGAAGCGGCTTCGACGAGGAGCGCATGAAGGCGACCAGGCCCGAATCGCCAGCCTCTGCGATCACGGCTCCATCCTGCACCGCAACCGCGTGCACGCGGTGGACCGCCTCGGTCACACCCCCTCGACGCACGGATACCCTGATCGGATCGATGCGCTGGAGCCTAAAGGCCAACTGAGGTGCCCGAACTGCCGGAGATGGAGGCGTGGCGCCGCGCGCTCGACGATCCGGTCTCTGCATTCCCGATCGTCAAGGCAGGCCCCGCGCACATTGCAACGCTGAAGACGTTCGACCCGCCGCTGTCCGCACTCGAAGGGCGGCGGCTGGCGGGGGCAGAAAGGCGCGCGAAGCGGTTGCTCTTCCCGACGGCCGATGGCGAGCTCGTGGTGCTCGTTCATCTGATGACGGCCGGACGGTTGAAATACCTCAAGGTCGGGGAGGCCGGTCCGAAGAAACCGGCCTTTCAGCTCGCCTTCGAGGGCGGCGCACGGCTCGTGCTGACCGAGGCCGGCGCGAAGAAGCGGGCAGGTGTCTGGTTGCTCACTCCGGAGGAAGCGGAGCAGGAGCTCGCCCACCTCGGGCCCGAGGCGCTGGGGATCGGCGCCGAGTGCCTCGTAGAGATCTGTGCCGCCGAATCGAGGCGGTTGCATTCGATGCTCCGCGACCAGCGCGTGATCGCGGGAATCGGGCGCGCCTGGGCGAACGAGATCCTGCATCACGCGCAGCTCTCGCCGTATGAGCTGACCCGCGACGTCACGCCGCAAGAGGTCGAGCGGCTCGCGAAGGCGATCGACTCGGAGCTCGAACGAGGACTGGAGCTCCGCGAGCACGGTGCCAACGACAAGCGCACCTATCGCGTCCACAACAAGCTCGGCGAGCCCTGTTATGTGTGCGGCACGCCGATCGCGCAGGTGGACTTCGAAGAGCACACGATCTACTACTGCCCCGAGTGTCAGACCGGCGGGCGCGTCCTCAAGGACCGGCGTCTCTCACGGTTGCTGCGCTGATGTCAGCACGCGCTTCTCAACGCGGCTGAGGAATCCGTCGAGCAGCTGGACGTAGCCCTCGGTGTCCTCGACGTGCGCCATGTGCGAGCCGCCGGGATAGATCACCGACTCCGCGCCCGGGATGCCCTCAGCCACCGTCTTGTTGATGGCGGGCGTCGCCTCATCATGTTCGCCCGTCACGACGAGCGTGGGCACAGAGATCTCCGGGAGCCTCTCCACCACGCTCCAATTGCGCAGGTTGCCCGTCACGTGGAACTCACTCGGACCGTTCATCGTGTGGTAGACGACGCCGTGCTCCGCGATGAACTCGAATGAGCGGAGCACGCATTCGGGCCACGGGTCCGCGCGACACACGTGGCGCTTGTAGAACTCCGTCGCGGCTTCTTCGTACTCGGGATCGTCGGTGGTGCCGGCCGCCTCGTGGCGGTCGAGGACGGCCTGGACGTCCGGCGGCAGCTTCGCGCGCAGCTTGCCCGTTTCCTCCACCCACTGCGGAATGCTCGCCGGTGAGCTCGCGAGGATCAGGCTCTCGAGCCCGCGCGGGCGTGTCAGCGCGTACTCCATCGCGAGCATGCCGCCCCACGAATTACCGAACAGATGAATCCGGTCGAGCCGGAGCTCGCGGCGGATCACGTCGAGCTCCTCGACGAACGTTTCGACCACCCAGAGCGAATCGTCGTCGGGTAGGTCGGACTTGCCACAGCCGAGCTGGTCGTAAAAGACGACACGCCGACCCGTATCGGCGAGCGTCTCCAACGGCTCGAGATAATCATGCGTCGCCCCGGGGCCGCCGTGCAGCACGACGACGGGCAGCTTCCCCTCCGACTGCTCGTCGCCGTCGAGGACGCGGTACCACGTGCGGTAGGCGCGGAAGGGAACGAAGCCCTCGTTCGCGTGCACCGAGTTAGGCTAACGAATCAGTCACAGAGGAGGTGGCGTTGTCCGACTTGCTGCAAGCGCTGTACCGAGGGGACGACGAACAGGTCGAGAAGCTCCTTGCCGACGATTCCGAGCTCGACGTTTTCGAGGCGGCTGCCTTCGGCCGGGTCGAGCGACTGCGCGAGCTGCTGGACGAGGATCCCTCGCATGCCAACGCGTTCGGCAACGACGGCTTTCACCCGCTCGGGCTCGCCTGTTTCTTCGGGCACGTCGAAGGGGCGCGGCTACTGCTCGAACGCGGCGCGGACGTCAACACGCTCTCGACGAACGAGCAGGTGCAGACGGCAGCCATCCACGCGGCAGCGGCGGCGGCCGGCGACGAGGCGACGCGCTACGAGCTCGTGAAGCTGGCGCTCGAGCACGGCGCCGACCCGAACCAGCGCCAGGGCGGCGGATTTCGAGCGATCGACGCAGCGCGCCAGAACGGCGATGCACGTGTCGAGCAGCTGCTGCTCGAGCACCGCGCGGAGACTTAGCGTCCTTCCTCCCAGGCGTCGAGCAGCGACTCGACATGATGGCGTTGCGCCTCGGTGAAAGGCACGTCGGCGAGCATGCGCCTCACCTCGGAAGGATCGTCGTTCTCGACAGCCGCCTCGAGATGCTCGCGCGTGGGCGTAGGCTGTTGCAGCTGGCGGCGCAACCAGCGCAGGAGGCTGACCTGCGCCGCCCGGTTCACTCGGGGAGCTCGACCGCCAGGGTGTCGCCGTTCACCGACACCGAGCCGCGAAGTGCACGGATCACGATCACCGCGACGGCGGCCCCGAGATCCCGTAGCTCCTCTCCGAGCAGAACCGGTCCCGAAGCCGGAGTGACCGGGGAGATCGCGAGCGTCGCGCCGTCGACGCGTAGCTCGACCTGCTCGAGCCCGCCGTGGCGTAGCGCCGCCTGCGTCAGGGCGGAGATTCCACGCCGGACGGCCTCGACGTCGACCCGGACCTCGGCACCCTGCCCCGTGACGACGACGCGCTCCTCTCCGAGGTGCTCGGCCGCACCGCGCGCAAGCTCGAGCGTGTCGGCCGGTTGGAGCGCAGGGTCGTAGCGTCCACCTTCGATCCGCGCGGCGACGCCGAGCTCGTCGAGGAGCTCGGCGAGCTGGAGCGCGGCGCTGTCGATCATCTCCATGTAGCGCTGCCGGGGTTCACCGAGATCGCCCATGCGCACGAGCGTCTGCGCGAACCCGTGAATCGTCGCCAGCGGCGTACGCAGGTCGTGTGCAGCGAGCGAGACGAGCCGCGGGAAGTTGGCGTTTGGATCCCCCACTGAGGCGCCTGACACTAACCTGTCGTGCATGACGGAGTCACGCGAGCTTCTGGACGATCTTCAAGCCTCGATCCCCGAGGTGAGGCTCGGCCTGTCGCGGGCCGGCGTCCAGGGCGTGGCCAAGGCGATCCGCCTCCGCTGGAGCGGCGCGGAGAAGCTCATCTCCGCGGAGATCGACTGCTTCGTCGACCTCGACCCAAGCCAGAAGGGCGTGCACATGTCCCGCTTCCCCGAGCTCTTCGAGGAGGCGATCGACGAAGTCGTGATCGGCGAGGCCTTCCTCGTCGAGGAGCTGGCGGAACACATCGCGCGACACATCGTCGACCGCCAGAGAGCGGGCCGCGCAGAGGTGCGGATCGCGGCGCGCTATCCGCTGGAGCGGCGGACGCCTGTGACGGGCCTGGCAACGCAGGAGATGGTCTCGATCATCGGGATCGCCGCCGCGACCGAATCGCGCGTGCGGCGGGTCGTCGGCGTCGAGGCAACGGGTATCAACGCATGCCCGTGCGCCCAGGGGCTCGTGCGCGGCAAGGCGTCGGAGCGGCTGCTCGAAGCCGGGTTCGAGGCGATGGACGTCGAGCGGATCCTCGAGCTCGTCCCACTCGCGACACACAACCAGCGCGGTCGCGGAACGCTCTATGTCGGCAGCGACCATCCGGTGAATGCCGAGCAGTTGGCGGGCATCGTCGAAGGCTCGATGAGCTCGCCGATCTACGAGCTGCTGAAGCGGCCGGACGAGCTGTTCGTCGTCGAGCATGCTCACCTCCAGCCCCGTTTCGTCGAGGACTCGGTCCGGATCTCCCTACAGTCGACGCTCGAGCGCTACCCGGAACTGAAGGACGAGGACTTCGTGCTCGCGCGCCAGCTCAACTTCGAGACGATCCATTCGCACGACGTGCTGGCAGAGCGCTACGGAACCGTCGGGGAGCTGCGGGGTGAGCTGCGCGACGGTGAGCACGCTGCACGGCACACCGAGCTACGTGAGTGGCTCGCGGGTTCCTAGTCGCTTGAACTTGAAGCGGTTTTCCGTGCCCGCGCGAAGACGGGCGATGTTCTGGCGGTGCAGCACCATGACTGCGGCGGCCGCACCGGCGGCGAAGGCGATCACCGGCCAGGGCCTGTCCAGCAGGACGGCCGCGATCGGCACTGAAAGCGCTGCGGCGATCGAGGCCAGAGAGGCGTAGCGGAAAACGAGGAAGACGGCGATCCAGATGCCCGCACCCACGGCGCCGACGACCGGCGCGACGCCGAGGAACGCACCGCCACACGTGGCCACGACCTTGCCGCCGCGTTGCCAGCGCAGGAACAGCGGACGCCAGTGCCCGAGCATCGCCGCTGCGCCGGCGAGCACGCCGGCCAGATGCGACACCAAGAGCGTGGCGACGAGAGCCGGCACGAAGCCCTTCGCCGTGTCCAGCAGAACGACGGGCAAGCCCAGCCGCCAGCCGTAGACGCGCCAGACGTTCGTGCCGCCGATGTTGCCGCTGCCTTGGCGTCGGATGTCATCGTGCTTGACGAGGCGCGGGAGCCAGTAGCCCCACGGCATCGAGCCGAGCACGTAGCCCGCGGCGACAAGGAGCGCGGTTTTCATGTGGCCTTACGTCTGGATCTGGTACTTCGACACCCAGTGGTTGACGATCGACCAGTCGAGGTTGTCGAAGAACGCGTCGATGTACGAGGCACGGTCTGTCTGATAGTCGAGGAAGTACGCGTGCTCGTAGACGTCGAGCGCGATCAGCGGCGTGGCGTTCCAGATCGGATACGTGTTCTGCGCGTCGCCCACGTAGTTGAAAAGATGGCCCTCGTCCCAGTCGTAGGCCGTCCAAGCCCAGCCGCGGCCGGCCATCCCGGTGGCCTTCAGGTCGGTGCGCCAGTTCTGCACCGAGCCGAAATCACGGTCGATCAGGTCGCCGATCAGGCCGGTGGGGTCGCCCCCGCCACCGCCGAGATGCTCGAAGTAGATCTCGTGGTTCTTGATCCCGCCGACCGCGAAGGTGAGGTCGACCTTGAGCGAGCGCAGGTCCGAGAACACCTGGTTCGCGTTCGCGATGTCGACAGCGTCCAGCCTCGCGAGAATCTCGTTCCGCTTGTTCACGTACCCCTGGTAGAGCTTGTAGTGGGCCTCGATCGTGGCACGCGAGATGCCGTCGAGCTCGTAGAGCTCCGGCTTCAGCTCCCGGGCGGTGATCTCCTCGAACTTGAACGCGAGCGACGTCATCTCTCCCTCTCCTCGACTAAACCGGCGCGCGGAGCATATCCTCGGTGCAGAAGCCACAGAAGGAGCCACCGATGCCTTACGAGGTCCCGCCTCTCCCGTACGACTACAGCGCGCTCGAGCCGCATATCGACGAGCAGACGATGCACCTCCACCACGACAAGCACCACCAGGCCTACGTCGACAACGCCAACAAGGCGCTCGCGGGCACCGAGTGGGAGGACCGTCCCGTCGAGGCGGTGCTCGCGAACCTGGAGCTCCTGCCGGAGGAGATCAGGCCCGCCGTTCGCAACAACGCCGGCGGCCACGCGAACCACAGCCTCTTTTGGGAGATCATGAGCCCGGACGGCGGCGGCGAGCCGAGCGGGTCACTCGCCGACGCGATCAACGACACCTTCGACAGCGTCGACGAGCTGAAGAAGCTCCTGAACGACACGGGCGTCAAGCGCTTCGGCTCGGGTTGGAGCTGGCTCGTCTACGACGGGACGGGTCTAGCCGTCTACTCGACCGCGAACCAGGACTCGCCGATCTCGAACTCCGACACGCCGCTCCTCGGCATCGACGTCTGGGAGCACGCCTATTACCTGAAATACCAGAACCGCAGGCCCGAGTACCTCGAGACCTGGTGGAACGTCGTCAACTGGGATGCCGTGCAGAAGAGGTTCGAGAGCGCGGACAAGTAGTCCGCGCTCCCGGAGGTGCTCAGCTGCGGATCGTCGTGCTCGCGGAGGCGGCGTAGCAGCTGCCGACTTGTGCCTGCGTCAGGTATGCCCGGACGCGCAGTCGCACGCGGATCTTCGCACGGAAGGTCACAGTGGAGACCCTGGTCGGGTTGATCGGCGTCGTCAGACTCGAACCGGCGCGTAGGATGACGGAGCGGATCGTGATCCAGCGGCGCTTTACCACGCTGTATCGCTGGAACAGGACGAACTTGCCGGCGTACGAATCCGCGGCCAACACGGTGACGCGGAACCTGCGCGGGGCAAGCTTGCGCAGTGTTACCTTCGGCCGAACCCGTTCGAGTACCTGCGTGCTCGACGAAGAGCGGAACCGGGCCTGGTAGGTCGTGTTCCGGCGTGGCTGCACGCTGAGCGTGTATGCACCGCCCGTCGCCGTCGTCACGGTCGTGAGCTTCGCGAGCGCGGGCGCGCCGCATTCCTGCGTGAAGATGTCGACCTTCTGATTCGCCTGACCCGAGCCCAGCTGACCGGTCAGCGTGGCGCTACGGCCGTAGAGCGCGACCTTTGGAACCGCCGTCAGCGAAAGCGTGCTGCCGGGCGCTGCGTTGACCGTGATCGATCCCTTGAACGCTGAACCCTTCTTGTTCGGATCGCTCACCGTGTATTTCGTGGCGGTGCGGAACGTGCAGGTCGTGCTCTGGGCCGGCTGGAGCGTGAGGCTGCCGGTGCACGTATAGCCGTCGGTCGGCTTGAGCACGACCTGGTGGGCAACCGTGTCCTGATTCGCGAACACGACCGAGTCGCCGGTTGCGATCGTCAACGTCTTGGGCACGTAGCCGTCGTGGGTGATTGCCAACGTCGTCG
>WNGG01005788.1_pt1 | contig 13750 bp, 15 predicted proteins | sample 5400661 | NCBI WGS metagenome assembly WNGG01 (sample SAMN13153372, study PRJNA577476) | soil metagenome | isolation source: 100 cm soil or saprolite under Garry oak tree replicate 1 | place: USA:California | collected 2016-06-15
AGCCCGAGGGAGCGGATCTTGATGTTCGCCACTCGAGACAGGATCCCGTGGGAGAACTCGTGGAGAATGATGGCGACGGCCAGGCCGAGGATGCCGTATCCCAGGGGGATGATCGGGTTGATGCCGGGTAGGCCGAGAAGGGTCTCGGGGGACGGCGGGTTGTTTCGGATCGCCGCGTTCTGGACGAGTGTCGCCTCCCAGGCGAGGAGGGCCGTCGTGCCGATCATCGTGACGGCCACCAGGACGATCGCGATGTCGCCGAACACCCGCCAGAACCGTTTCGGCCGCGCGAGTCGGTCGATCAGCTGGCGGCCTCGAAGGGTCTTCCACATGAGGAACGGACCCGCGGGCGGGGGGGACGGGGCGAGGCCTCGCTTTTCGAGGAGCCCTCGCTTTTGGAGCCCATAGAGCAGCAGGGACCAGAGGAGAATCGCGGCCCCCGCGATGAGGAGAGAGTCCAGAAGGGCCATGCGCGGCTCCAAACGAACCTTCTGGTCTATTTCAATCTATCTCGCCGGCAACTGGCGCGTCCAGATGTCGTCCGGCAACGTGTTGTAAACGGCGAACGCATCCCCGTCCGCCTTCGGCCGTTGCGGCTTGGCGAAGGCCTTGATCCGCTCGACGCGCAAGATCCAATAGTGGATCCGCCACATCTTGCCTTTCTTGATCATGACCTCTTCTTGGCGGGTCGTGAGGAGGCCCTCCTCCTCGAGCATGTAGAACACATCGCGGTCTGCGACGTCCAGGTTGTTGTCGATCGCTTCCGTCTCGAATCCGAAGAACGACATGAGGTAGTCGGCGAGGGCCCGGAGGTCTTCTTCCGGCATCCCCCGCTTCCCGACCGTCGCCCGGAGGGCGGCGACCATTTCGGACATCGTCACAACGGGCATTCAGAACATCGCGCACACGAGGACCACCAGATAAAAGGCCGTCGAACCCATTCCTGTTCCTGACCCTGATAGCGAAGGGAGGAGTGAAATTCGGATGGCCGGTCGAAAGATTCCGCACGCGATGGCCTACGTGACCGCGCCGGACCGCGACAGCGCGCGAACGATCGCCCGGGTCGTCGTGGAAGGACGGCTCGCCGCGTGCGCCAACTACTGGCCGATCGAGTCGAGGTACTGGTGGCAGGGGACGCAGGAGGAGACGCACGAGTTCGTCATCGTCTTCAAGACGCGGCGGTCCCTCGTGCGGAAATTGATCGCCGCTGTCCGGAGCGTGCATCCGGCGGAGGTGCCCTGCATCGTCTCCTACCCGATGGGAGCCGCGTGGCCCGAATACCTGCGCTGGATTGATACGGAGACCGCTCAGCGGTAGACCGCGATCGCCCCGTATCCGACCGCCATCTTCGTGTCGCGGCTCACGTCGCTCGATGTCGCGTACTTCAGGAGCTTCGCCTCGGTCGCACCGAGACGCTTCGCGGCGGTCAACATGGCGGTCACCGGCCCGTACCCGCACATCGAGATGTCGTCCTGGGCCACCTTCGCGGCGAAGTGCTTCGGATCGAGGGCGAGGATGGGCTCGATCGCTTTCGCGTCTTGGTCCTTTGCAAACGCGGGAGCCGTGACACCCGGAGGGGGGGTCTGAAAATACTGCGAGCCGACGTGCGTGAAGTCCGAGGACGCGATCAAGAGGACGTCTTTCCCCTGGACGGTCCGGGCGACGAGCTCCCCGACCTCGGCCGCGAGATCGTATTCCTGGAAGGCCATGCAGATCGGGACGAAGCGGACTCCCTCGGAAAGCTGCTGGAGGAACGGCAGCTGGACCTCGATGCTGTGCTCATCGCGATGGGCAAGGATATCCTCCTCGAGCGGGGGCTTCGCGAGGGCGTCGTGGAGACCCTTGTCCACCATCGCGGTGCCGAGCGGCGTCTGCCAATCGTGTTCCGTCAAAGCGAGGGGCGCGCCCTGTCCATGGTGGTTCGGGCCGAAGATCACGAATGACTTGGGCCAACCGTCGGCGGCGAGGGCGGCGTAACTGTGCGCTGCGACGGGTCCGGAGTACACGTACCCTGCGTGGGGGACGACGAGACCGACCAGACGGCGCGGACCCGCGCGGACCTCCGCAGGACGACCCGGCCCGAGCGGGTGGGTGTAGCATACCTTGATCTGGCGCAGGAGGGCGTCGCGCGACCGCTCGTAGAAAGCTCCCGCCACCGCCGGATACCGCATGAACGGCCCCGTCACAGGGAAGCTTCGTAATCATCGATCGTGGACGTAAACTCTTCGTCCGACTTCACGGTCCCCCGCGCCTTCGAGACCTCGCGCGTCAGGAGCCAGTAGACGGTCGCCAGGGCCCGACGGCCCTTGTTGTTCGTCGGCACGACGAGATCGACGTCCCGCGTCTCGTTGTTCGCATCGCACAAGGCGACGACCGGGATGCCGACGTTCAACGCTTCGCGCAAAGCCTGTTGATCCGCCGCGGGATCCGTCACGAGGAGGACCTCCGGTTCCATGAACTCGGGGAGATTCGGATTCGTGAGCGTTCCGGGGACGAATCGGCCGGCGAGGACCTTCGCTCCGACGTTCTTCGCGAAGAGACGCGCGGGTTTCTGGCCGTACTGGCGGGCCGCGACCACGAGGATGTTCTCCGGCTTGAACCGCGCCAGGAACTTGGCCGCCTCCCGGATCCGGGTGTCCGTCTTCTTGATGTCCAGGACGTAGAGGCCGTCGATCCGGACCTTGTAGATGAACGGCTTCATGTCGGCGCTTTTCTGCTGCGTGCCGATGTGCACGCCTGACGTCAGGTACACGTCCTCGGGGACGAGCAATCCCTGGACGCCCGTCTGTTCTTCCTCTTGCATCATGCGCCTGCCTGGAGTTGTTCCTCGATCCGGATGAGCTCGTTGAGCTTCGCGATCCGCTCGCCGCCAACCGCTCCCGTCTTGATGCCGAGGCATCCGAATGCCACGGCGAGATGGGCGATCGTGTCGTCCGTCGTCTCGCCGGACCGATGGGACATCACGGTTGCGAACCCGGCTTTGTGGGCCAGGTCCACGGCGGCCCGCGTCTCGGAGAGCGTCCCAATTTGGTTCGGCTTAATAAGGATAGCGTTGCCCGCTCCGAGTTCGATGCCGCGCCGCAGTCGCTCCACGTTCGTGACGAAGATGTCGTCGCCGATGACCTTGCATCGGTCCCCGACGCGGCGCGTGAGGTCCGCGAACGCACCGAAATCCTCCTCGTCGAACGGATCTTCGACGCTGAACAGGCCATAATCGCGAACGAGGCGCTCGACGAACTGGACCTGTTCCTCGGGAGAAATCGCGCGGTCGGCGTACCGATACTTCCCGCCCCGGAAGAACTCTGACGCCGCAAGATCGAGGGCCGGCCGCACGGCGAATCCGGCTTGCTTCGACGCAACATGACACGAATCGACGACGACGGACAAGGCCTCTTCATCGGCAAGCTTCGCGACCCACGCCCCTTCATCGCCGCGACCGAGGGCCGCGTCCGGAAGCTTCTTCGCCAGCGCGTCTCGCACGAGGCCGTGAACCCGGGCGTTTGTGAAGACGTTCGCGGCGGCTGTCGGTCCTTGGGACACCACCAAGAATTCCTGAATCGTCGTTCCGCCGACGGCATGACGGCCGCCCCCGATCACGTTCCCCATCGGGAGAGGCAGGGCCAAGCGAGATCGACCACCGAGGTAGCGGAACAGCGGCTTGCCGGAAACGGCGGCCGCCGTCTTCGCGGTCGCCAGGGACACCGCGGTCGCGACGTTGCAGCCGATCCGTGCGAAATTCTTGGTCCCATCGATCGCGCGCAGCGCCTTGTCGAGCCCCGCCTGGTCCGTGACATCCCGACCCTTGATCCCCAGTTCGACCGATTCGTGGAAAGTCCGGATTGCTTCGTCGACACCCCCTTCCGGTAACGCCTTGGGCTCGTGGGTCCCGGTGCTGGCTCCGCTCGGTGCCGCGGCACGGCCGGTCACACTCCCCGCGCGGATGTCGACCTCAACGGTCGGGCTCCCGCGGCTGTCGAGAATTTTCCGAATCGATGCCCCGTCAATCGACGGCATCCGCGAACCTCCGGACGTTCAGCGGCGAGCTCCCGGAGGAGAACTCTCGAAACGCGATGTCGAGGGGGTCCGCTTCTCGGTCCAGCGCGGTAATCGTCGGCGCGCCCATGGAAATCTGCAACGCGCGGGCCCCGATGATCCGCGCCCTTTCAAAACGAGTGTACGACAAGGAGGAGGTCTCCGCCGCGACCAAAGTGCGGCCCGCTAAAAAGGTTTCTGCCGCGGCGGTTCAGCGGAAGTGGCGTCGCACGACGATCAGGTAGATCAAGATCAAGGCGGGGATGACCGCGGTGATGGGCGACGCGATGCTTCCGACGATCGAGAGGGCCATCACGATGACCGCGAGCCACCAAGCCCAGCCTCGCAGGTGGAGCAGGCCGACGCCGACCCCGATCCAGATGAGGCCGAACACGAACACGATCGCGCCGATCACGCTCGCGGTCAGACCGAAGGCGGGGGGCAGTCCGACGCCGACGAGGATCAACGGCGCGACGATGAGCAGGAGGCCGGCGAGGACGATTAGGACGCCGAGGAGGATCGTGAGGACCGCGAGAAGCGTGACGCCAATCGGCCTGGATACCGGCGGCGGGTACGGCCCGGGCGGGTAGTAACCGGGAGGCGGAGCGGCCACAGATTGTTCTCCGAAACGTTCGAACAGGCCACGAGATAACTACTCTTCGACCACAGTTTCAGGAAAGAGAACACGCGCCTCGCGGTGTCGGCGCAGCCGGGGTTGGAAGAGGACGGTGGGCGTCCTGCCACTCCGTCGTTCGCCGCGCTTCGTCCGCCTCAGGGTGGAGGCATCGACGGAGGCATCATCGGGGCCATGCCCGCCATCGGTGCTGGGGGTTTCCAGACGATTCCCAGGATACCGCCGATCAAACCAAGGATGAGTCCGATGAAAAAGCCGCCCAGCGTGGTGAAGAAGCTCGCGATGGACAGAATCAAAACGAGCGCGCCCCAGGCGACATGCATGTTCGGCCGAATGTAAAGCAGGACTCCAAAGACAATCATCAGGAGGCCATTGACGAAACCGATAACCCCGTACAGGACGACGATATCCGCAGTACCCGCCGGCCCTCCCAACCCGCCCACCATGCTCCCGAGGATGCTGCCGAGCACGGCGAACGCAATGCCCACTAGCAATACGAAGATGCCACCGATCAGAGACAACACAAACGCTGCCGTCGGCTTTTCAGACATACCTTCCTCTCCCTAAATTCTGCGAGTTGTATCAAAATACCATTATAAAAGTATTGTGGAGACGACTCACATCGAAATGCAATTGGGGACCATACACTTTATCAGGGGTCACCCCTTCCACCCGCGGTGATTCCCCCATGGTGCAAGGTTATTGCGTGAAGTGCCGAGCCAAGCGGGAGATCAAGAACCCGGTCGCGGTCAAGCTAAAAAACGGCAAGCCTGCGATGAAAGGAAAGTGCCCCGTCTGCGGCACGACGATGATGCGAATCGGAGCTGCAAAATAAGCCGGAAAATCGGCAGCCCGCTTCCGCGGATTCTCGGCGACGAGACTATTAATACGCCCAGACCGTAGTCCAAACCGGGGTGCGACGGTGAAGGTTCCCGACATCAAAGTGACTCCCCCGGGCCCGAAGGCGAAGGAGATCATCGAGCGGGACCATAGCTACATTGCAACCACGACGAAGTCGGCCCCCGTCGTCGTCAAACGAGCCTCCGGCTCGATCGTCGAAGACGTCGACGGCAACATCCTGATCGACTTCGCGGCCGGGATCTCGGTCCTCAACGTCGGTCACGCCCATCCAAAGGTCGTCGAGGCGATCTCTCGCCAGGCATCGCAGTTCACCCACTTCGCCGGCACCGATTTCTACTATGAGATCCAGGCGACCCTCGCCGAACGCCTCGGCAAGATCACCCCGGGTAAACATCGGAAGAAGGTCTTCTTTGGCAATTCCGGCACCGAGGCGAACGAGGCCGCGATCAAGGTCGCGAAAAGCCACACGAAGCGGCAGATGTTTCTGGCGTTCCTCGGGGCGTTCCACGGCCGGACCCAGGGTGCGTTGTCGCTGACCGCGAGCAAGGCGAAGCAACGCGCCGGATTCTTCCCCACCATGCCCGGCGTCGTGCACGTGCCCTACGCATATTGCTATCGCTGCCCGTACAAGCTCACGTATCCGTCGTGCGACCTGTATTGCGCGAACATCATCGAGGACGTCTACATGAAGACGGTCGCGCCACCGGAGGATCTCGCGGGCGTCTTCGTCGAGCCCGTCCAAGGCGAAGGCGGGTACATCGTGCCGCCTCCGGGTTGGATGGATCGGATCGCGAAGATCGCCAAGGACCACGGCGCGCTCCTGATCGACGACGAGGTCCAGTCAGGCCTCGGCCGGACCGGAAAGATGTGGGCGATCGAGCACTCGGAGGCCGTCCCGGACATCTTGACGATGGCCAAGTCCCTCGGCGGCGGGCTGCCGATCGGTGCCGCGGTGTATCCCGCGGAGATGGACTTCAAGGAGAGCGGGAAGCATTCGAACACGTTCGGCGGGAACCCGGTCGCGTGCGCCGCGTCGCTGGCCACGCTCGATGTGATCGAGGACGAGGGCCTCGTGGCCCGGAGCGCGAAGATCGGGGAGCACCTCGCGAAGCGGCTGGATGAAATGGCCGAACGATATGAGTTCATCGGAGACCGCCGCGGCCTCGGGATGATGCAGGCGACGGAGTTCGTCACGGACAGGCATTCGAAGAAGCCGGATCCGAAACGCCGAGACGCGATCGAGAAGGACGCGTACCAGCACGGGTTGATTCTGCTCCCGTGCGGCGACTCATCGATGCGGTATATTCCCGCGTTGAATATTCCGCGCGATGTCCTCGACGCAGGGCTGGACGTCCTCGAGGAATGCCTTCGACGCGCCGCGAAGTGAGCGCGTCGCGATCGACCGGTTCGTCGCCCGTTCCAAGCTTTTTCGTTCCCGGTGAGATTCAAATAGTGACACGCATTTGCACCCGACATGGCGGCGGGAGGAGGTGCGCCCCCGGCGGAAGCGATGCGGGGGGCGAAGCGTGTTTCGGCTGTTATCGTGGTCGTCATCGCAATCATCACGTTCGTCGCCGGTCTCGGCCTCGGGTACTATGTCCTGGCGCCTGCGCCGCCGAAAGCCCTGACGACCCTCGTCCTCGGGACGAATACGCCGTTCCCGCCCTTCGAATTCTATAATTCAACGACCCATAAGCTGCAGGGCTTCGACATCGAGTTGATCCAAACAATTCTAACGCGCGCCGGGTACGCCTACGAGTGGCGCGACTTCCGCGACTTCCAGGTTCTGCTCTCGGCGGTGAGTGCTCAAGGGATCGACATCGGCATCGGTGCGATCACCGAGAACGGGGCCACGGGCACCGAGCGCAACTTGACCTTGGCCTTCTCGGACCCCTACTTCTTGTCGAATCAGGGAGTCCTCAGACGGACCAGCGACACGCGAACGTTCTGTGCGAACTCCGCGGACTGCACCGCGACCGAGTTGAACCGAACGGACCTGACGATCGCCGTCCAAGCAATCACGACGAGCGAGTTCTGGGTGGAGGACAACCTGCCCGCGGTCGTCAACGCGAACCACTTGTCGATCTTCCCGGACGTCTCGCAGGTCCTTCAGGCGCTCTCCAGCAGTTCAGTCGACATTGTCGTCATCGACAAGCCGGCCGCGGACGGGATCGCCGCGGGCAACGCCGCGTTCTCGGTTGAGGGCACGATCTTGACGAACGAGCTGTACGGCTTCGCAGTGGCCCACGGAGACCCGCTTGCACTGCTTCCGAAAATTAACTCGCAGCTCGCCGGGATGAGGGCCGACGGGACGTATACACAAATCCTGAACAAGTGGTTCTAAGACCGAATTGCGGACGCATCGGCGTCCGCAAACCTTTTCCCGTTTTCCTCGCTTTCCGCAGCGCTCGCAATGGCCACAGTCGCCGCGACCGAAGTTCGCACGCGCACCACATCGCTTCGGACGTGGTCAATCGCGCTCCGCGCGACGGAGATGGTCGTCGGCGGCGTGCTGTTCATTCTGCTGCTCGAGTACATTCTCGGTTTCAATCTCCTCGACGCGCAGCTCTGGAAGGAGTATGCAGCCCCGTTTCAGGATGGGATTCTCGGGACCCTCGCGCTCGTGGCCGTCGTTGTGCCGGTGAGCGTCGTCGTCGGGTTCCTCGTCGGATGGGCGCGAGTCTCCCGACACCGGATCCTGACCTGGCCGATCGGGGCGTTCGTCGACTTTTTCCGGGGCGTCCCCCCGATCGTCATCATCCTCTTCGCCCTCTTGTTCGGACCCCGCTTCCTTCCGGTCCGATTCGTGACGATCGACACCGGGCTTCAGATGGCCACCTTGGCCCTCGCGCTTCATTCGGCCGCGTACCAGGCGGAAATCTTTCGCGCGGGTTTCCAGTCCGTCCAACGCGGGCAACTCGAGGCCGCGCAAGCCCTGGGCATGCGCTCCGCACAGACGATGCGGCACGTCGTGCTCCCTCAGGCGTTCCGGCTCAGCCTCCCGCCTCTTGGGAACGAATTCGCCGTGCTCATCAAAGACACCTCGCTGCTAGGCGCCGTCGGGGCGCTCGAGATGTTCGGCCTCGCGACGGAATTCACGCAACAGATCTTCACCCTGCCGCCGCCCGGGGTTCAACCGCAACTCTGGTGGTACTTTGCGGTCTACACCGCGATCGCAATCGTATACTTCGCGATGACTTTTGTCGTGACGCGCGTGCTGCTCTACATCGAACACCGGGTCCAGACTCCCGGCCTTGAGGCGGTCTCGCTATGATCCGCCTCGAGGACGTTCACAAATATTTCGGCGCGCTCCACGTCCTCAAGGGCATCACACTCGACGTCGACCGCGCGGAGGTGCTCGTCATCATCGGACCGAGCGGCTCGGGAAAGAGTACCCTGCTACGCTGCGTGAACCTGCTGGTCCAGCCGGACAAGGGCCGCGTGCTCATCGAAGGCGTGCAGGTGAACCGGCCGGAGGTCCGCCCAGAATGGGTTCGGCAGCAGGTGGGGATGGTGTTCCAGAGTTTCAATCTCTTCACACACCTCACGGCGCTCGAGAATGTCGCGTTAGGTCCGATCCGGGTGAAGGGCGTGGACAAGGCCCAAGCCGAAACGAAGGCGAAACAGCTTCTCGCGCGCGTCGGTCTCGCGGCCAAGGCCGATGCCTATCCTGCGGAACTCTCGGGTGGCCAGCAGCAACGGGTCGCGATCGCTCGGGCCCTTGCGATGGACCCCAAGGCGATGCTCTTTGATGAGCCGACCTCGGCCCTCGACCCCGAGTACATCCGGGAGGTCCTGGACGTGATGACGTCCCTCGCGCGGGATGGAATGACGATGATCGTCGTCACGCACGAGATGGGGTTCGCGAGCAGCGTGGCCAGGCGAATCGTGTTCATGGACGGCGGGGTGATCTTGGAGGAAGGCGTCCCCGAAGAAGTGTTCCACAATCCGAAACACGAACGCACGAAGGCCTTCGTCAGTAAGATCCTGAGATGACCATGGCAACTGCAACCGCTTCCTCGCACGCGCGGCGGCCGTCGCTGCGACACTTGTCCCGCTCCGTCGCGTTTGAGTCCGCCCTCGCGGTCGTCGTGGTCCTCGCGGCGGTTGCCGAATTCGTTTCCGTAATGGTGGGCCAGCGCGGCTTCGACGCGACCTACCTCCAGGCGAGGTTCCCGGCATACCTGGACGCCGTCCGGGTGAACCTGTACGCGACCACGATCGCCTTCCTCATCGGGATGGGGATTGGTTTCCTGGTCGGATGGGCGCGGACCATCCGCGTCGTTCCGCCGCAACGGATCGTCCAGGACTTCCGCCAGGCGAAAGCCGAGCAGCCGACAAACCGGACCCGACTCAACGTCGGCCTTGCGCTGGCCCTCTTCGCGGCCGGCGTGAGGCACATCCTCCACCGGATCGCCGATGCGTACGTCGAGATCATCCGTGGCACTCCCTTGTTAACGCAGATCGTGTTCGCCTGGGCCATCGTGATCACGTTCTACGCTCAACTGGGAACGGCGGGAGCGCTCCTTGCCGGAATCGCCGGCCTCACCGCAAACACGGGCGGCTATCAAGGCGAAATCTTCCGGGCCGGCCTCCAGACCGTTCAATCGGGTCAGGTCGAAGCGGCCCGTGGACTCGGACTCTCGCGGTGGCGCGCCATGCGGTACGTCATCCTCCCGCAAGCGATCCGTCTCATCATCCCGCCTCTGACGAACGAATACATCGGGTTGTTCAAAGCCAGCTCGCTCCTGTACTTCATCAGCGTCGCCGAGATCACGTTCCTCTCCAAGCAGGAGGCGTACAAAGGCCATCCGTTCGAGAGCTTCGCGGTCATCACAGGGATTTTCCTGCTCATCACGATCGTACTGTCGCGCGTCCTACAATTTCTCGAGCAGCGGTTCCGGGTACCGGGGTTGGGGATCGAGTTGATCCGAGAGTAGGTCCGGCCGGGGAGATAGACTCGGGTCGACCTGCCGCTTCAGCGGCTTGCTCAAATGACGGCGGGCGCTGACGGGCGGTTCGTACCATCCCGGTCCGATCTCGCGTGGCACGACCCGCCAGTCCGCTTGGTCCGCTCGAAACCGGGCTCCGCAACGGACGCAGCGGAACCCGCCGATCTTCCCGACGGACTTCGCCCGCTTGTTGCATGCGCCGCACCGCGGGTTGGCCTCCTTCTTCACGAGCTGCGCGATCGACAGAATCCTCAGCTTCTCGAGATTCAGGCTCCGCGGCCGATCCCGGACCGAGCCGACCGCGACGACGCGGTCGCCAGGGATCAGGCTCCCGAGCACGGTCCGAAATTGCTTCGAGGGCTCGTATGCGACCACGTCCATCCGACCCACCCGCACCACGACATGGCCGCCGCGGACTGCGCGCGGTAGTGAAGAAACGTTGCCTCTCATCCGAATCGTTTTTCCAACCGCCGGCTTGCGGGTGTGTGACACGTGGTCGTCCGTCCCTTGATTCGTCTCGAAGACGAGCCAGCGATCTCGCGACTCCGACCGAATGGCCCGCATCGCATCGGGAAGCACATCGGGATCGTCTCCGCGGATTCCGAACAGAATCGGACAGGGAGAGTGTGGAGCGATCACAACCCGGTGGTTCTGGTAATCGTAGTTGTTGAAGGTCGAGGGGAATTGCCGATCCATCTCGACCACCGACGCGGGGTCAATCTCCCGCGGCGTTCCCCACCGGGAGGGCAATCGGTAGGCCAGGATCTCATAGGTTCGGTCGTGAGGTCTCCACGCCGTCGATGCGAGCGCGCCGATGATTCCCCGTCCGTTCTTGTACCCGGCAATGTGACCGAGCCCGGCGGCGGCCCGGAGCACCTCGCGCTTCGTCACGACGTTCCGGACGGCACGCCAATAGAGCCATGAAGACGCGGGGGCACGCAGCACGACGAATCCGGGGTTCGTGGTGCGGTCTTCGAAGCAAGCCCACCGCTCAACCAGGGAGGCGACCCGCTGGCGTGTACCGTCCGAATCCGGGGTGAGCCGAGAGCGCGGAAATGCGAGCACCGGTCGGCCGTCAATCTCGCCCACCTGGCGCGACGGCCCTTGCCCCTTACCGAACCGTGCACAAAGAGCGGCGTTGCCCCGAGTCTTCCACGGAACGTTTGGATTGAGTCGGACCAGGCGCGGATATCCGATCAGGTCGAGATCTTCCGTAAGGTCGCGGACGATCTCCGTCAAGAGGAACGTCGTGCACATCCCGTGCAGGGTGTCCGTGTCGTCGACGCCGATCCACAGGACCATCGCGGCCTCGAAACGTGGAACGTGGCTAAAACCCGCCGCTCCCGCGAACCTTCAAATAGACTCGGTCCGTTCGAAGCGAAGTCCATGGCCGTCAAGACCTTCGAGTTCTCCAGCGTCGATGGCCGCCGATTCGTCAAGCCGACGGACCGTTGGGTGAACTTGCGGGTCGACCACAACAGCACGGTCACTTTGATCTCCGAACTCGGAGATCGTCAAGCGTCGGTCGACTTCCGTTTCACCGCGAACTACCATGCGTCCGAGGCGGTCGTCGGACTGATCCAGATCGAAGGGAACCTCCTCTGGGAAGGCGACGCACGAGCGCTCGCGAAGAGTTGGTCTGCGGGCGGCCAGATGCCGCCCGACGTCGCCCAGGAGATCCACACCGTGATTATGTCGAACTGCATCCCGGAGGCCGTCATCCTCGCCCGGGAACTCCGACTCCCACCGCCGGTGCCGATCCCTCAGGTCAACGTTCCTCAACAACCCGCCAAGCCGGGGAAAGGTCGATCGCCCGAGATCGCGTGACACGCACATCGGGTCAAGCGGGACCCGACGGATTCGCTCCCGGTCGAAGCGGTTGAGCTTGTCAACGGTTTATCGAGGGAACGGCGATGGCACGAGGTCAATCGTGTCCCCGACAACGATCATGACGGCGGACGCGCAGATCGTATTCCAATAGATCGTGTGCGGACCTGCAGAGAGAACCGTATCAACGCTTCCGTTGAATTGACCCCAGTGAAAGAGAGCGGGACAATAGTAAGAAGCTGGCGGTGGAGGATTCACCGTACCGTTGACGACTTTGAGACCGGGATCTCCGAACCCATCGTAGGCCGTCCACGCCCCAACGAGCCGGACGCGGGTCCCCGAGACATTGAAGTGGACGGCCCAGGCCAGCGTGGCGTTATGTGAGAACTGCGCCCCAATCGGGATGGGTAGCGAACTCGGAAGGACCACGCGCGTCGAATGGAAATTGATCCCAATCGCGGCGATGATAATCGCGACCGAGGCAAGCACGATCGCGAGCAGGATCGTTTTTGACTTCATGCCGACGCCCGACTATTCCCGCCTTCGGCCATATTCCTGTCGCATTGGCGAGGTATTCGGCGTTTGACTCCGCCGCTTGCAGGGATCTCACCTGCGGCGGCGCACCGAGGAGAGCTGGCGGATGCCTTCACTTGATGTGGTCCAGCGAGAACGACCCGATTGACAAGCTCGACTTCGTGTACGTGTACCGGATCCACCCGCGGCTCTGCACGTCGCAGATGCCCTTGATACACAGGAATGACTTCAGCTGCTCGACCTTGAACTCGATGCTCCCGTCCATCAGCGAGCCGAGCATCTGAATCTCTTGCTCCTCGTGCATCCCCTTCTCGATCACGTAGAAGGCCACGGCCTTGTCCCGCTTCCGCCGACCGACGAAGGGCTGGAGAAACTTGAAGGTCGTCGTCGGGTCCAGGTAGGCGATGAGCGTCGACACGCTGCGGAAGGCCATACGGTACGTCGGATACTTCTTCTTCCACTCCGCGGCCCGAGCGTCGACGGCCTTCAGGATCGCCTGATGGTCCGTCGGGTCGTCGATGTAGGTCGTGTGCGCATCCGACGCCTCCGCGCTCATGCCCATCGACTTTGAGTACGTGTCAATGTATTGGACCAGCCCGAGCTTCTCGTACTCCTCGTATCCGGGAAGGGCGAACGCCATCTCCTCCCGGACCTCGGCCGGCCCTTTGTCCGTGAGGATCCACAGGACCGGGACCCCTTTCTTGAGACCCTCGGCCATGAACAAGCTCACGAGGACCTCCTTCCCGACGTACGCAGGGCCGTACACGGAGGCGTTCGTCCCGAACGGGATGCCGCCGAACAGCAGGTCGTCGAGCCGGGCGATTCCCAGCTTGACCTTCTGCTGCTTCACCTCAACCTGGAGATCCTGTTCCCGAGCCTCGATGTCCTCCGCGATGAGGCCTTGCTCCCG
>WNGG01017999.1_pt1 | contig 13750 bp, 16 predicted proteins | sample 5400661 | NCBI WGS metagenome assembly WNGG01 (sample SAMN13153372, study PRJNA577476) | soil metagenome | isolation source: 100 cm soil or saprolite under Garry oak tree replicate 1 | place: USA:California | collected 2016-06-15
GCACGCCGCTGCTGGCCATCACCAGGACATCGAGCACGGCGGACGGCACCCCGTTCGAGTTCTCCCAGGACCTGTTCCGGGCCGACCGGACCCGCGTCACGTTCCGCACCAGGGCGGACCGGGTCCAGATCGTCCGGCGCGCTGCGGCCGGGGGACAGGCTCGGCACCGAGCGGGAGCTTGCCGCCCGGCTGTCGATCAGCCGGTCCACGCTGCGCCAGGTGCTCGCCGTGCTGGCGCAGGCCGGCACGGTGCGGCGGGTGCCCGGCCGGGCCGGCGGCACGTTCGTCGCGCACACCAAGGTGGACCGGGACCTGTCGGTGATCGTCGGGCTGCCCGAGTACCTGCGCCGCCAGGGCTTCGTGGCGGGCACCCGGGTGCTGTCCGCCACGATGGCCGGCGCCAGCGAGCTGACCGCCGCGCAGCTCGCGCTGCCGCCTGGCGGGCTGGTGCTCGACATCGTCCGGATCCGGCTCGCTGACGGCATCCCGATATCGCTGGAGCGCGTCCAGCTGCCGGCCGAGATCTTCCCCGGGCTGCTCGAGCTGCCGCTGGGCGGCTCGATCTACGAGCTGCTTGACACCAGGTACGGGATCCGGCCCGAGGACGTGGTCGAGCACCTGGAGGTGGTCGAGGCCAGCGCCGACGAGGCGGCCGTGCTCGGGATCAGCGCCGGCACGCCGCTGCTGGCCATCACCAGGACATCGAGCACGGCGGACGGCACCCCGTTCGAGTTCTCCCAGGACCTGTTCCGGGCCGACCGGACCCGCGTCACGTTCCGCACCAGGGCGGACCGGGTCCAGATCGTCCGGCGTCCGCACCAGGGCGGACCGGGTCCAGATCGTCCGGCGGGCGGCCAGCGACCGGGCGGCTGACCTTCGCTCGCCCGCTCCGGATGGCTGACCTGATCGGCGGCCAGCGGGTCAGCCGCCGTCCGGGTCAGCCGCCGTCCGGGTCAGCCGTCGGCCGGCCGGTAGACGAGCAGGCCCTGCGGCCGCTTGGCGAGCCGCAGGACCGCGCCTGCGTCGGTGACCTCGCCGTCCACCGAGAGCCTGATCGGGTCGATGTCCGCCGATGCGAGGCTGACCCGCCCGGCGGTCCAGGTCCGGTAGACGCGGGACCGGGCCAGCGTCCCGGTCAGGACCGCGGCAAGCAGCCGCACCCTGGCCAGCGGCGGGCCTGCGTCGACCACCCGGATATCCAGCTTCCCGTCGGCCAGGTCCGGCCGGTAGGACGGGGCGAAGCCGGGCGGCTCGTAGCGGCAGTTTCCGGCGAACAGCAGCCACAGCCGGCGCCGGCGGCCGTCCACGATCAGGTCAGCCGGGCGGCTGTGCCGCAGCACCCGGGCGAGCGCGAGGAGCACGGCCGGCCACTTGCCCAGCCCGCTCTCCAGCTGCTCGCGGGCCTGCACGAGGTCGGCGTATACGCCCGTGCTCGCCGTGTTGACGAAGTAGCACCGGCCGGCGACGCCGACGTCGACGCACACCGCGTCGCCCGCCCGCAGCGCGGCCAGCGCGTCATCGGCGGACTGCACGCCCAGGTCGGTCGCGAAATGGTTGAACGTGCCCGCCGGGATGATCAGCAGCGGCCTGCCGGTTTCCAGCGCGACGCCTGCGGCCACGTTGACGCTGCCGTCGCCGCCGGCCACGCCGAGGATCCGCGCGCCCGGCGCCGCGCCGCGTAGCAGCGCCGCGATGTCCTCGCCCGGCGGTACCGTGATGATCTGCGCGCCGGGTAGCTCGCCGCGCAGCCGCGCGGCCAGCCCGGCCGGGTTGCTGCCGGCCGCCGCGTTCAGGGCGAGCACGAGGCCCTGGCCGTCCGGCGCTGCGGGAGCTTCGCGGCGGGGGCGGGCAGCCTCGGCGGGCTGCCGTGGCCGCAGCGGCCACCAGCGCAGGGTGAGCGCGCCTGCCGCGGTGCCGAGCGCGAACCCGGCCAGCACGTCGGACGGGTAGTGCACGCCGATGACGACCCGGGACAGGCCGACCGCCGCGGCGAGCCCGCCGACCGGCACGGCGAGCAGCGGAACCTCAAGCCCGACGCCGGTCGCGAACGCGGCGGCCGACGCGGAATGCCCGGACGGGAACGAGGTGGTCACCGGCGGGGGGATCAGGCGGCGCAGCACCGGGATCTGGCCGGCCGGCCGGGCGCGGCGGGCGAGGCCCTTGACGACGACGTTGACCGTGGCGCTGGCGACCGCGGTGCCGGCCAGCCCGCGCAGCGCAGCCCGGCGGGCCCGCTTGTCGCCGGTGACGGCGAGCCCGGCGGAGACGGCCATCCACAGCGCGCTGTGGTCCGCCGCCCGGCTGAGCGCGGGCCCCACGTGGTCGAGCGCCCGGGAGTCCGTCGCGGCGACAGCCGCCATCAGCCGCCGGTCCAGCGCGGTCATCGAGGTCTGCGCCGACCGGCGCAGGCTCGCGGGCGAGCGCATCTGCCTCCTTCGCTGGCTGCCAGGGCCGAGCCGGGCCTGGCCGCCCCGGAAGGCCTGATGCCCAGGATGAGCCAGGTTACCCGCGGACGGTGCGCTCTCGCGGGCCGCTGGCTGGCGCTGCCGCTGGCCAGGCTCCCGGGGCTGGCCCCGCTAGCCGGGCGGGCCGAAGACGGGCAGCGGGCGGGGCGGCACCGGCGCCGAGTGCACGATGGACGTGGTGGTGCGCCCGTGCGGGGTGAACCGGTCGAGTATCGGCTCAAGGTCCTCGATGGCCCGCAGGTAGAGCTTCATGAAGTAGCAGTCCTCCCCGGTGATCCGGTAGCACTCGGTGATCTCGGGCACCTCCCTGGCCAGCCGCGGGATCACCTGGATGTCCCGGCTGCCCGGGCTGACCCGCACGATGGCGCAGATCGAGAAGCCGAGCGCGCGCGGGTTCACCTCGGCGCGGTAGGACAGCACCCCGTCGTCCTCCAGCCGCCGCATCCGGTCAGCGACGGCGGGCGCGGACAGCCCCACCCGGCGGCCGAGTTCGGCGACCTTGAGCCTGGCGTCGGACTGAAGCTCCGCGATGATGCGCCGGTCAGTCGAGTCAAGTGGTTCGAAGGCATGTCGGCTCAGAAAAATCCGTTCCGAAGGATCTTTCATTCAGGCTCCGATGTTTGCCCATTCAGGATTAACTCTTACCTTCCTATCCTAATCGGCGTGCCTTCCCAGGGACGGTTGCCGGCCACGCTCCCGGCGTCGGCGTCGGCGTCGGCGTCGGCGTCGGCGTCGGCTCCGGCTCCGGCTCCGGCTCCGGCGTCGGCCCGGGCGGGGCGGCTCGCCCGGTTGCCGCCGCAGTCGTTCTTTCTCGTCAGCGCGGTCTTTCACTACCTCGGGCCGTCGTTCGCCGTGCTGCTGTTCGCACAGGTCAGCGTGCTCGGCGTGGCGTGGCTGCGGATCGTCACCGCGGCTGCGGCGTTCGCCGCCTGGCGGCGGCCCTGGCGGGCGGCGCTCCGGCTTGACCGTGCCGGGCGGCGGGTGCTTGCCGCGCTGGGCGGCGTGCTCGCCGCGATGAACGCGCTGTTCTACCTGGCGGCGGACCGGCTGCCGCTGTCTTCCGTCGGGGCGGTCGAATTCCTCGGGACCGTGCTGCTCGCCGCCCTCGGGGCACGAACCAGGCGCAACGCAGCGGCCGTGGCGCTCACCGTGGCCGGAGTCGCCGCGATCACCGACATACGGCTCGCCGGGCAGCCGCTCGGGTTCGTGTTCGCGTTCGGCAACTGCGCGCTCTTCATGCTGTACGTCGTGCTCGGCCACAAGATCGCCAACTCCGGGGCGGGCGAGGAAACCGGCGCCGCCGGCCGCGGGCCGGTCAGCGGGATCGACCAGCTGGCGGCCGCGATGCTGATCGCCGCGGTGGCGATCACCCCGGCCGGCCTCGGCGGCGCGCTGCCGGCCCTGGCCAGCCCGGCGCTGCTGCTGGCCGGGGCCGGCGTCGGGATCTGCTCGTCGGTCATCCCGTACGTGACCGACCAGCTCGCGATGGCGAGGCTGCCGCGGGCCACCTTCGCGCTGATGCTGGCGCTGCTCCCGGTGTTCGCGACGCTGGCCGGCGCCGCCGTCCTGCGGCAGATCCCGACGGCGCAGGACCTGGCCGGCATCGCGCTCGTGATGGCTGGCCTGGCGGTGCACCGCGGCCCGGCCACCTGACCCGGGACGTCACCGGGGGAGGAAAGGAGAACCATGCAGTACCAGCGGCTCGGCTCGTCCGGCCTCAAGGTGTCCCGGATCGGCCTGGGAATGATGAGCTACGGGGACACCGCGGAGCGGGCGTGGCACCTGGGCGAGGAGGAGGCCGGGCAGATCGTCGCGCAGGCCGCCGAGGCCGGCGTCACCTTCTTCGACACCGCGGACATGTACTCCGGCGGGCTGACCGAGGAGATCACCGGCCGGCTGCTCGGCAAGGTCTTCGCCCGCCGCGATGACTACGTGCTGGCCACCAAGGTGTACTTCCCGATGGGGCCGGGGCCGAACGACCGGGGACTGTCCCGCAAGCACGTGCTGTCCGGCATCGACGCCTCGCTGCGCCGGCTCGGCACCGACTACGTCGACCTCTACCAGGTGCACCGCTGGGACAGCGAGACGCCCATCGAGGAAACCATGACCGCGCTGCACGAGCTGGTGCAGGCGGGCAAGGCGCGGTACCTGGGCGCGTCCAGCATGTCCGCCTGGCAGTTCGCGAAGGCGCAGTACACCGCTCAGGCGGGCGGCTGGACCAGGTTCGTCTCGATGCAGAACCACTACAACCTGGTGTACCGGGAAGAGGAGCGGGAGATGATCCCGTGCTGCCTGGACCAGGGTGCCGGGCTGATCCCGTACAGCCCGCTGGCCCGCGGCCTGCTCGGCGGCGGCCGGCGGCGCGGGCAGGCGGGCAGCCGGGGCGGGTCAGTCCGGGCAGGCAGCGACCCGCTGGCCGACGAGATGTATGACGACGCCGACTTCGACGTGGTGGGCGTCGCCGGCGCCGTCGCCGCCGAGCGCGGCCTCTCCATGGCCCAGGTCGCCCTCGCCTGGCTGCTCGGCAAGCCCGGCGTCACCGCCCCCATCGTCGGCGCGACCAGGCCGGGCCACCTGGCCGACGCGGTCGCCGCGGTCGGCGTGGCGCTGAGCGAGGGGGACATCGCCCGGCTGGAGGCGCCGTACCGGCCGCACCGGATACTCGGCCACAGGCCGTGATCGCCGGACGGTCAGCGCCGCGCGGCCTGGCAGGCCGGAATTAGCGACGGCGCGCCGGACACGAAACGCGGCCAACGCCGGCCCGGGATTGCATCCCGGGCCGGCGCCGCCGCTAGCTGCCCGATCCGGTTGCTAAAACCGCACTAGCGTGGACACGGTCGCGATCTTCATACCCGGGGTGAACACCGCCGTGCCGAGCGCGGTGTCCAGGGCGTTCGCTGCATCCGTGGTCAGCCGCGCGGCGATCCGCGTTGCCTTCACGTGGTGTGTCCCGATGCGGACCCTGATGTGCGCGAAGCTGAGATGCGAGCCTGCTCAGCTCGTCGGCCAGCACGATGCGGTCGACGACCTGATCGGCGGGCCCGGCCAGGTGCACGGGCGGCGGCTGGCCGCCGGCCTTCCGCAGCGCGCCTGATTCGCGCTGCCGGATAATTCCGCCCAGGCCGGCGCCCGGGCGGGCCGGGCGGCCAGGTGTTTAGCCTGCCGCGCTGGGGTGATTAGGGGAGACGACACCCAAGCGGAAGGATCTCGCCATGGCAGTCATCCTGCTCGTCCTCCTCCTCGCCGTCCTCTTGTTCGGCCTCGGGTTCGCTGCTCACGTGCTGTGGTGGATCGCGCTGATCGTGCTGGCCATCTGGCTGGTCGGCTTCTTCTTCCGCGCCGCTGGGACGGCAGGAGGCCCGCGCCGGCGCTGGTATCGCTGGTAGCGGGCCCAGGCTTGGCACCCGGTCACCGAGGGCGCCACGGGACCGCTGCTTGCCGGCCGGTGCAGTCAGGGCCTGCCGGTCGGCAAGCAGCCTCGTCGCCGCTTGCCCGGGCAGCGCGTGAGTGGCCTGCCCGGGCAGCGGATCCAGAGCCGACCGGAAGAGGTGGCAGCGATGCGGACAGCGAGGCCCAGCTGGACGGCTGATCCCGGCAGGCGCGGCCGGGAGCGCGCCGTCCACGGCATCGACCGGCTGGTGCGCAACGTGCGGGCTGGCCGCTTCGAGCGCAGCCTGTCCGCGCTCACCGCAGCCGGCGCGCTGGTCACCGCTGCTGAGATCTACTTCGAGCACGACAGCGCCAGCTTCGGTAACACGATGATGTGGCTGCCGGTTGCGCTCGGCCCGGTCGGTGCAGCGGCCGGCCTGGCCGGGTTCTGCAGCCGCCGGATGGCCAAGACGGTGCTGCCGGTGGCGTCGGCGATGATCGACCTGCACGCGCGCGGCATCGCGCAGAAGCCCGGCGGCTGGGCCAACGCCAGGTACAACATGGAGATGGGGCCGCCGCTGCTTGCGCCGCTGCTGGTGACCATGGTCGGCGGCATGGGCCTGCTCGCCGCGGTCCTGCGGCGGGAGCAGTGACCGCAGAACGCGAGAGCTACCGGAACCGGTTTCCCGGCTTCGACGTCGTGGCGCAGGCCGGGAGCTGGGACCCGGCCACCGCCCGCGCGGTGCTCCGGCGGCTCGAGCCGCCGCCGGCGCCGCGCTTCTTCACCCCGGCCGAGCAGGCGACCGCGGCCGCACTGCTCGCCCAGCTGCTCGGCTGCCGCGATGACGAGCGGCAGGTGCCGGTGCTGCGGATAATCGATGCCCGGCTGGCCGCCGGGCAGACCGATGGCTGGCGCTACGCGGACATGCCGGAGGACGGCCAGGCCTGGCGGGACTCGCTGGCCGCCCTGAACGCCGAAGCGGAAGGCAGGTACGGCGCGGGCTTCGCTGCCTGCGCGCCAGCGGATCAGGCGGCTCTCGTGCAGGCCGTGCGGGATCGTGCTGCCGCCGGCTGGCACCAGATGGCGGCCGGCCACGTGTGGAGCCTGTGGACCCGGTACGCCTGCACCGCCTACTACTCGCACCCGCTGGCCTGGAACGAGATCGGCTTCCCCGGGCCCGCCTACCCGCGCGGGTACAAGAACCCGGGCGTCGACTCGCGCGAGCCGTTCGAGGTCCGCGATGCCAGCAGCCACGACGATCCGGCCAGGAGGGAACCCTGATGGCCGCCGTGCGCGCCCGCAATGAGTCCGCCTGGCTGCTCCCCAACGACGGCACCCGCACCAGCCACCGGCTCCGCCGCAACATGCGGCGGTTCGCCGACGAGGACGAGGTCGACCTGGTGGTGATCGGCTGCGGAGCCGGCGGGTCGACGCTGCTGCAGCGGCTGGCCAGGGCACGCTGGCGGGTCGTGGCGCTGGAGGCAGGGCCGTTCTGGGACCCGGATGCCGACTGGGTCAGCGATGAGGCGGGCTCGCATCAGCTGTACTGGACCGAGCCCCGGGTGATAGCCGGCGATGACCCGGTGCCGCTGGGATCGAACAACTCCGGCCGCGGCGTCGGCGGGTCGATGGTGCATTACGCGGGCTACGCGCCGCGGTTTCACCCCAGCGATTTCGCCACCCTGTCCGCCGACGGCGTCGGGGCGGACTGGCCGCTGCGCTACGCCGACCTGCGGCCGTATTACCGGGATATCGAGCAGGAGCTGCCGGTCGCCGGCGAGTACTGGCCGTGGGGTGACCCGCACGGGTACCCGCACCGGCCGCATCCGGTCGGCGGGAATGGCGATCTGTTCCTGCGCGGCGCGCGGCGGCTGGGCATCACCGCGAAGGTGGGTCCGGTAGCGATCGCCAACGGCCGCTTCGGCAACCGCCCGCATTGCATCTACCGCGGCTTCTGCCTGCAGGGCTGCAAGGTCAACGCCAAGGCATCGCCGCTGATCACCCACGTGCCCGACGCGCTGGCCCGTGGCGCCGAGATCCGCGCGGACGCCATGGTCACGCGGATCGACGTCGACGAGCGGACCGGGCTCGCCACCGGCGTGCAGTACTCCCGCGATGGCGCCACGCGGTTCCAGCGGGCCCGCATGGTCGCCGTCGCCGGATACTCGATCGAGACCCCGCGGCTGCTGCTCAACTCGGCGTCGAGGCGCTTCCCCGAGGGCCTGTGCAACGACTTCGATCAGGTCGGGCGGTACCTGATGGTGCAGGGCGCACCGCAGACGGCCGGGCGCTTCGACGCCGAGGTGCGGATGTACAAGGCGCCGCCGCCCGAGGTCAGCACCGAGCAGTTCTACGAGACCGACCCGGCCAAGCCGTACAAGCGTGGGTTCTCCATCCAGACCGTGTCACCGTTGCCGATCACCTGGGCCGAGCACGTCGCGGCGCAGGGGCACTGGGGCCGCGCGCTGCGCGAGTACATGAGCGACTACGTGCACTGGGCCTGCCTGGGCGCGCTGTGCGAGTTGCTGCCGCGGCCGGAGAATCGGGTGACGCTGGCCGACGAGGCCGATCAGCGCGGCATGCCGGTTGCCAGGTTCTCCTATTCCCGGTGCGACAACGACAAGCAGCTGATGCACGCGGCCACGGCGGTGATGGAGGACATCCTGCGCGCGGCGGGCGCAGCCGAAGTGATCACCATCGACCGCTACGCGCATCTCGTCGGCGGCGCCAGGATGGCCGCGGATCGTCGGCTCGGCGTCGTCGACGGCGACTGCCGCAGCTTCGCCGTGCCCAATCTCTACATCACCGACGGCAGCGTGCTGCCGACCCAGGGCAGCGCCAACCCGGCGCTGACGATCATGGCGATCGCGGCCCGCGCGGCCGACCGCCTGATCGCCGGCGCCCGCGGCGGGCCGCGCTGACACCCGGGCCCGGGTCGCCGTCAGGACGGGCGCCGCCGCGCCTTCCGCCGCAGTTTCCTGGTGTCCCGCAGCTCGACGAAAGGCTCCTTGTCCGGCGGCGCGCCGGCCGCTATCGCCCGGCCGCGCTCAAGCTCGGCATTGAACTCGGCGCCGATCAGGATGGCGACGTTGGAGAGCCACAGCCAGACGAAGAACACGATGACGGCGGCGAGGGTGCCGTAGATCTTGTTGTAGTGCCCGAAGTTCGCCACGTAGACGGTGAACAGGGCGGAGGCGATCAGCCAGCCGGTCACCGCCACCAGCCCGCCGGGGCTGACCCACCGGAAACCGTGCCTCGCGTTCGGGCTGGCCCAGTAGAGCAGCGCGAGCATCAGGCTGACCAGCACAAGCAGGACCGGCCACTTGGCGATGTCCCACGCCGTGACGGCCGCGCCACCGACGCCAAGCACGTGCCCGACACGGGCGGCGATCCCGCCGGTGACGACCACGATCAGGACGGACGCCACCAGCAGCACCATCAGCGCCAGCGTGACGCCGAGCCGCACAGGGAGCGTCTTCCAGACCGGCCTGCCCTCGGGCACGTCGTAGATCGCGTTGGATGCCCGCATGAACGCCGCGGTGTAGCTGGACGCCGACCACAGCGCCGCCGCCATCCCGGCGATGGCCAGCAGGCCCGCTGCGGCGTGCGCTCCCTGCAGGCGGTTGACCGCGGTCAGCATCGTCTGCCGCACCGCGCCGGGCATCGCCGTCGCGAAGTTGTCGATGAACGGCTGGGTAGCCCGCTGGCCGAGCAGCCCGAGCAGCGACACCAGGAACAGCAGCCCGGGGAAGATCGCCAGCACGCCGTAGTAGGTGAGGGCAGCGGCCCGGTCGGTCAGCGCATCGTCGCGGAACTCGGTCAGGCAGCGCCGGGCAGCCGCCAGCCAGGAGCCGCGGCTGAGCTGGGCGGGAGTCTCCGGCGCGGCAGCCCGGCGGTCGCCTGCCTGGGGGCCGCGCGCTGGGCCGGCCTGGCTATCGCGCACCGGGTCGGCGTTGCCGTCGGGCGCTGGGCCGGCCTGGCTGTCGCGCGCTGCGCTTGCCGTGCCGCCGGGCGCCGGGTCGGCGTTGCCGTCGGGCGCTGGGCGGGCCGCGCTGTCGCGCGCTGCGCTTGCGTTGCCGTCGCGCGCAGTGCTGCGCGTGCCGCCTCGCGCCACCGGATCGTCATGTGGCACCGCGCTATCACGCGTGGTAGTGCGTTTGCCGATCATCTGATTCGCTCCCGTCTCCGCAGCCGCACCCGCACCCGCACCCGCACCCGCACCCGCACCCGCAGTCACGGCCGCAGTTGCGCCCGCAGTTGCGCCCGCTCATCGCCGCCGCCGCAGGATGAGCCAGCCGGCCAGCACGGCGCCGCACGCGGCCATGCCGAGCAGCACCGCGCGTTGCCTCAGCTGGCCGGCGGCCTTCTTCGCGGCAGCGCGCACCGGCTCCGGCGCGACGATCCCCGCTGCGCCCATCCGCGCCGCAGCCTGCTCCTTCACCTGGCCGGCCTTTTCCTTCACCTGGTCGGCCTTGGCGGTGACACGGTCGGCAACCGCGGCCGCCTTCTCCCTGGCCCGTGCCGTCACATCCACCTTGGCAATCAGTGCCTCGACTGTCTCGCCGAGATCCTCCCGGGTCCGCTCGATGTCCTCGGTCAGCTCCCCGAGGCTCTCCGGCGGAGCCCCGCTCGGCGCCCGGCCAGCGCGCTTGTCGTCGGTCATCGCTGCACACGCTCCTTGATTTCTTCGACATCAGCCTTGACGCTGCCCACGGCCTGCTCAGGTACCGGCGGCGTGGCCCTGCCCAGCTGCGCCTTGCCGGCCAGGGCAGCAGCCGCCGCGATGGCCAGCAGGCCCGCCCCGACGATCAGCGCGGCCAGCCAGGCCGCCACGGCCGTGGCCAGCCCGGTGATGGCGGCCGCCAGCAGGCAGCCAAGCCCGTATAGCGCTAGCAGGCCGCTGCCACTGAACATGCCGGCGCCCAGGCCAGCCCGCTTGCCCTTGCGGGTCATCTCCAGCCGAGCCAGCCTGAGCTCGTCGCGGGCCAGCTGGCTGACCTGCTCAGACAGCTGCTTCATAAGTTCCGCGGTGGAACTGGCTGCCGGGCGGCCCGGCCCGGCAGCCGAGGTCTCTTCCATGTCGGCCCCCTTCCCTGGCATGGCGCACTACCCCGCTGCGCCCGGCATTAACTCCCTGATCTTGGAGACTTTGCGGGCCTGGAGCACCGCAAAGTCTCCAAGATCATGAGTCGGCTAGCCCTGGAGGCCACCGGGCGGGGCCAGTGTGGCATTTGTGAGCAGGGTGACTGGGCAGCCGGGCGCTGGCTGGCGCGAGTGTGAGTCGGCCGGAGTGGGTGAGGGGCAGCAGCTAAGCGGGCCGGGCGCAGCCGGGCGCTGGCTGGCGCGAGTGTGAGTCGGCCGGAGTGGGTGAGGGGCAGCAGCTAAGCGGGCCGGGCGCTACCGGGCTGGCCGCCCGCCGACCCGCGTGACAATTTCCGCTGCCAGGTCGCGCAACTTGACGTTGCGGTTGTTGGACGCCCGCCCCAGCGCGGCGAACGCCGCGCTGGCATCGCAGCGCGACTCGGCCATGACGATGCCGATGGCCTGGTCGATCACCGCGCGCGAGCGCAGCGCCTGGTCAAGCTGGCCAGCCAGGTCGCGCGCCTGGGCGTAGCGCCGCGAGGCGACGACCGCGGCCGAGGCCGGCCCGGTGAACAGCGCGAGCAGTCGCTCGTCGACGCGGCCGAAGCCGTCAGGATGCCGGCTGGACAAGTTCAGCGCGCCGAGCGGCTGCCCGTCCCAGCTGAGCCCGGCGGAAAGGTAACTGCGCAGGCCCATTTCCTCGGCCAGGCGGGTGAAGTCAGGCCACCGCTGCTCCGCCTCGCTGAGGCTCCACCGGTTGACCTGCCGGCCCCGCGCGGCGTCCAGGCAGGGGCCGTCGCGCAGCACGTACTGGCGGTGATCAAGCTCGTAGGTCTCCTCTGCAGTGGCCGCGATGGTGGCCGGCTGGCCGTTGTCGCTCAGCATGGTGACGCTCGCCGCATCGCAGCCGGGGACCAGCCGGAGTATGAGCGCCAGGATGCTCTGCAGAGTTTCCGGGACGGACTCGTCCTCCGCCAGCGCCCTGGTCAGTTCGGCCAGCGACGCCACCGCATCGGAGTACCGGTCGTGCCGGGTGGCATTTTCGTTTCCTGCCAATTCCATCGTCCCCTTGCGCCGCCAAGCCTGGCGTTCCTCCGGCTTGGCGTTCCCGGCCCCGGCCTGGTACCCCCGGCCGCGTTACGGCGCTGCCGGGCCTCCCCGGCTGGCTGAGTCGAAGTCCCCGGTGCCGTCCTGGGCGCCCTCGCCTGGGTGCTTCGGGTAGGCCTGCGTTCCCTGCATCGGCACGTTCTCCGGGTGGCCCTCCCCCGTCGACATCTGCTGGAGCCTGATGAAACGCTTGATCTCCGGCCACTGCCGGACGGCGAGTATCCCGGCGGCAGCGGGTATCGAGATTTTCAGCAGCTTACGGATCATCACTCCACCTCCTGGTCAGCCTGCCTGTCGTCATACCCACGCCGGATGGTCCTCGTCGCCGGGATTGCCGCGGTCACCGCCCCCGGAACGGTTGCATGTGCCCGCCACGGGCTCGTCCAACCGTGATACCGCAAGACCGGCTCAGGGTCATCCCGTTAATGCTGGTCAAAGGCCTGCCCGCGGCAGGGCTACATCTCGGCCAGCATCCCCGCCCGCAGCCGGGCGAGCGTCGCCGCCAGCAGCCTGGACACCTGCATCTGCGACACGCCGAGCTCGGCGGCTATCTCGGCCTGGGTCTGGTTGCCGAAGAAGCGCAGCAGCAGCAGCCGCAGTTCTCTCGGCGGCAGCGCGTTCAGCAGCGGATGCAGCGACTCGCGCTCGTCGACGGCATCCAGCGCGTCATCCCGGGCGCCGAGTGAGTCGGCCAGCGTCCATTCCTCGTCCGGCCCGTCCGGCGCGTTCAGGGACAGGGCACTGTACGCGGCCGACGCCTCGCGCAGCCTGGCCAGGCTGCCGTCGGACAGCCGCAACTCGGCGGCAAGCTCGCCGGCGGTCGGCGGCCGCTGCAGCCGCTGGGCGAGCGCGGCCGTCGCCTTGCTGAGCTCGGCGCGCCCTTCCTGCACCCGGCGCGGCACCCGTACTGCCCAGGTAAGGTCGCGGAAGTGCCTCTTCACCTCGCCGTTCATCATGGGCCTGGCATAGGCGAGGAAATCAGTGCCGCGCGCGGGGTCGTAGCCGTTGACGGCCTTGACCAGCCCGACGAGCGCGGCCTGTTCCAGGTCCTCGACCGGCTCGCCGCGGTTGGCATAGCGGCGGGCGATGCGCCGCGCCAGCCCCATGTGCCGCGCGACGATCCGGCCCCGCAGGGCCTGGTAGCGGGGGTCGTCGGCCGGCATGTTCCGGAGCAGGGCGAGCAGCCGTTCGGTTTCGCCGTCGCCGCGGCTGGGATCCGGGGCGGGCGGTTTGCTGGCAGCGGGCACTTGTCGTTCCCCTCGGAACCACGTGAGGCGCCGGGTCGGGGCGGGACGCGGCGCTGGCTGCCCTGCTTCGGGTTATGCCCGAAGGCGGCGCGCGGCCGACGTCGTCCCGCCGGAGGCCCGCTGCTGGACCCCGGCGCAGTGCCAGCGTAGACGTCACAAGGCCAGATTGGAAACGGGCCCGCTCCGCCCGGTGCCTGCGCCATCGGCTGACCAGCGGCCAGGCCGGCCGGTGCGGCCGGCCCGGCGTTTGGCGCCGGTCTTCTCAGGTAACTGACGAGGGAGGCCGGCCGGCGGTTCCGGCAGGCCGGCCCGGGCTAGCCAGTCAGCGAGGGGAGGCGTGCCGGATGCGCACCAGCTCGCTGCCCGTCGTGCAGGGACTGGACGCGGCCGTCTACGTGATTCCGACCGACGCTCCCGAGGCTGACGGCACGCTTGCCTGGGATGCGACGACGATGGTCCTGGTGACCGCCAGGGCCGCG
>WNGG01005790.1_pt1 | contig 13748 bp, 14 predicted proteins | sample 5400661 | NCBI WGS metagenome assembly WNGG01 (sample SAMN13153372, study PRJNA577476) | soil metagenome | isolation source: 100 cm soil or saprolite under Garry oak tree replicate 1 | place: USA:California | collected 2016-06-15
GTACCTCACCCCGGACGGCAGCCTCACCATGAACGCTCGCACCCCGTGATCCCCCGATCTCGTGCATCCCGTGTGAACACCTACCAGCCACGAGCACCACACCCGAGGAGATCAGCAGCTAAACGACACCCGTGTCGCGCCGGCGCCACATGATGCAACGGCCAGACCCGCCCCTGGAGAACGGATATGAAGCAGGGCTTCGATGCGCCAGTGGCCGCGGATCCATCGGGCGAGGTCGCCGGGGCTGGCCTGGGTGACGGTGAGGCTGGTGATCCCATAGACGGTGACGGTCCGCCACCTGCTTGCGGCAAGAGGCCGGACCCGCCGAGTGATGGCGGTGGCCTGGGCCGCGTGCGGGAAAGCCAGCCCGGCCGCGACTGTAGCGGTCTTCAGAGTTGCAGAACGCCGAATATTTGCTGTTCCCAGCCGCGCTGTCGGTGTTCGGCCACGAATACAGATCAGCCATTCGGCGTGTCAGTCCCTCAGCTGGTTGAATGTTGCTCAGCCGTGCCCACGAGGCGCGGACGGGGTCTCGCCTGTGCGCTTGGGCTAGCCGCCGGGGGTGACGAGGCCGGTTTCGTAGGCGATGACGACGGCCTGGGCGCGGTCGCGCAGGTTCAGCTTGGCCAGGATGTGGCGGATGTGGGTCTTGGCGGTGTCGTCGCTGATCACGAGGGTTTCGCTGATCTCGGCGTTGGACAGCCCGCGGGCGATCAGGGACAGCACCTCGGTCTCCCGGGGGGTGAGCTGGTCCAGCGTCCCGGCGGGCGGCACGGGGCCGGGGCGCTGGCGGGCGAAGCCGGCGATCAGCCGCCGGGTGACCGAGGGTGCGAGTAGCGCGTCGCCGGCGGCCACGACGCGGACGGCGTGTACCAGCTCGGCGGTGGTGGCGTCTTTGAGCAGGAATCCGCTGGCACCAGCTCGCAGCGCCTCGTACACGTACTCGTCCAGGTCGAACGTGGTCAGCATCAGCACATGCGGGCCCGGCTGGCCGCCTGCGAGCAGCTCGCGGGCGGCGGCCAGCCCGTTCATGACCGGCATTCGCACATCCAGCAGCACCACGTCGGGCTGCAGCCGCCGCGCCGCCTCGACCGCCTGCGCGCCGTCGGCGGCCTGCCCGGCCACGGTGATGCCGGGCTGGGCTCCCAGGATCGCCGCAAACGACTCCCGCACCATCGCCTGATCGTCGGCGATCAGGCACCGGATCGCCGCGTCGCCTGCCGCCCGCGGTTCGGGTGCTGCGGTCACGCGGCCCCCCCGGCGGGCAGCTCGGCGGTCACCTCGAAGCCGCCGCCCGGCGTGGGGTCGGCCGCGAACGTGCCGCCGAGCAGCGTCACCCGCTCCCGCATGCCCGCCAGCCCGTGCCCGAACCGGTGGCCGTCGGCCGCCGGGGTGCGGGCGGCGGCCCCGTTCCGCGCCGCCGCCGGCGGACCGTTGCTGACCTTGAGCCGGACGACCGTGGGTTCCACGTCCACGGTCACGCTGACCGCCGCGCCGGGGGCGTGCCGCCCGGCGTTGGACAGCGATTCCTGCACCATCCGGTAGCCGCACACGCCCACCGCCGCGGGCAGCGGTTCCAGCGGTCCCCGCCGGGACAATTCCACCGCCAGCCCGGCGCCGCGCGCGGCCTGGACCAGCGCGGGCAGGTCACCCAGGCACGGCTGGGGTGCCTGCTCGGCGGTCTCGCCGGTGCGCAGCACCCCGAGCAGGCGGCGCATCTCGGCCAGGGCCTCGCGGGCGGTCCCGCCGAGCTCGCCGAACTCCGTGCGGGCGTCGCCGGCCAGCCGGTCCAGCCGGTAGGGGGCGGCCTCGGCCCGCACGGCGATCAGCGACAGGTGGTGGGCTACCACGTCGTGCATCTCCCTGGCGATCTTGGCCCGCTCCTCCAGGACGGCCCGCCGGGCCGCCTCGGCCTCGGCGCGCTCGGCCGCCCCGGCCAGCGCGGCCCGCGCCCGGTGACGGCCGCCGGACGCGTCGGCGGCGACCGCGACCGCGGTGAGCACGACGGTCCCGACGGCCAGTAGCGCCAGCCCGGGCCGCGGCCGGGCGGCCTGCAGCCACCACGGCAGCAGGGTCAGCGCCCACATCCACCACAGCACGCCCCGCGGGTGCCGCATCCCGGCCGCGGCGAACGTCACGACCAGCACCGTCACCTGGACCGGGTTCCACGGCCAGTCCGCGAAGACCACGCCGGATCCGTACCGCCAGTCCAACCCCAGCCATGGCACCGCGGCGAGCGCCAGCCAGCCGATCCGCCAGCCCAGCAGCGGCCGCCCGGCCGTCAGCGGCAAAGGCGCCACCCCGGCCAGCGACACGATGATGAGGCCCGCCATCCACCAGGATCCCTGCAGGTGCAGGAAACCGGCCAGCCCTCCGTCCTCGGGAGCGCCACCCAGGATTATCTTCTGCGAAACTTGGTTCCCCCCGACGCCGAGGGTCAGGTACGCGATGCTGGCCGCGGCCGCCGCCGTGGTCGCCGCGGCCAGCCCCCAGGCAGCGGCACGACGCTGCCTGGGTGAGCGCCACCGCCACACCGGGTCCGCGCCGGCTGCAACCTGGATCAGCGCGCGCCAGGCACCGGCCGACGCGCGCCTGGCGCCCGCGGCGGCCGCTCCGGCGGGACTGAGCTGCACGATCTCACGATAGGCGGCGCGGCCCGCCCGCACATCGCGCCACGGGGTGTCACCCACAGGGGTGAGCCGGGGCCGGCCGCGGCGCCCTTCCTCACCCCTGGCGGTGAGGCCGGATTCCCGCCCGCAGGCTGACGACACGCGCCCGCCTGGTGGGCAGCCTGGATGCCGTTACCCGGCACTCCATATCCGGGAAAGGTGACCTCTCGTGAAACGGATCTGCCAGGCGCAGCGGTCATCCCGCGACGGCGCGACCGCCCCGGCCAGTCTCTCGTGATCTGCGCTGGCGGCGCGGCCGGATGGAGCCACGACCCAGCCCTTGAGGAGGGGCATGATGAACGACACCACCCCCACCGGCGTCATGCGCCGACCACGGCGGCCACGGCCGCCGACAGCAAGGACCGTGGCCGCCATCATCGCTGCCGCCATCGTGGCCCTGCTGGCGGCGGCCTGCGGCGGCTCCTCGACGTCGTATGGTCAGTCGTCGCCCATTCAGTCGTTGTCGAGCAGGTCACAGTCGGCCAAGCTGCTCGCCTTCCCCGGGTGCATGCGCTCCCACGGCGTGCCGCAGTTCCCCGACGGGCCCTTCGAGCTCGGTCCGCCAAACGGCGAGGCCGCAAGGCGATTGTATGGGGTCAGCGGTTCCCAGATGTGGTCGGCCGTCGGAACCTGTCGCCACCTGCTCCCGCCCGGCACAGGTGCCTTCTATCCCCGATCCGAGATACCGCGGGTAGAGCAAGATTTGCGCGCCTTCGCCAGGTGCATGCGCTCCCACGAGATATCGCAGTGGCCCGACCCCAGTTTCGACTCCCGGGGGCGCCTTGCTTTCTTTGGGCCCGGGGCCGACAACCCTCCGGGCTCGCCAACGGACCACGCAATGAACCAATGCTCCTACCTGGCGCCCCTGGGAGCCAACACGGACTTCCTCGGCGGGTAGCACCGAGACTTCGCCCAGCCGTCGGCGACGCTCGCGGCGCGGCTTCGCCGCGGGCCGGGGCCGGGGGCGGCAATGCCAGCCGCTGGTGCGCCTGCGTTGCGGGCCGCCTGGGGCCGGAAGCGGAAGGGAGGGAGATGGATCGTGAGTGAGACGGTTTCGCGCGGCCGCCAGGCCGGGCAGCAGGCGGGGCCACCGGCGGCCGCGCAGGCGAGGGGATCGCGCAGGCGCCGCCGGGCCGGCTGGGCGGCCGCGGGCCTGGCGGCCGTGCTGGCGGCCGGGGCGGTGGCTGGGTGGCAGGCGGGGTTGTTTTCTTCGGCCGCCTCGCCGGGGGCGGGGCGGGCGGCGGGGGGGCCCGCGCCGGCGACGGCGGCGGTGAGGCGCCAACATATCGCGGCGACGATGCCGGTGGCCGGGACCCTGGGGTATGCGGGCTCGTGGACGGTGACCGGGCACGGCGGCGGGAGGCTGACCTGGCTGCCGTCGCCGGGGCAGGTGATCCGCCAAGGGCATGCGCTGTACCGGACCGGCAACGGTTCCCCGGTGGTGCTGCTGTATGGCAGTGTGCCGGACTGGCGGGCCCTGGCTGAGGGGGTGAGGGGGGCGGACGTGGCCCAGCTCAACCATGACCTGGTCAGGCTCGGGTATGCCAGCAGCGCGGGTATCGCCGCGCTGGGCTGGGATTACTACTCGTGGCAGACCCGGTATGCGGTGCAGCAGCTTGAAGAGCACCTGGGGGTGTCCTCCCCGCCGGGGAGCTTGCCGTGGGGGCGGGTGGTGTTCGAGCCGGAGGCGCTGCGGGTCAGCCAGGTGACCGGCAGCCTGGGCGGCCCGGCGTCCGGGCCGGTGCTTCAGGTGAGCTCGGACCGGCACGTGGTGACGGTTCCGCTGGATGCCGCCGACCAGTCGGAGGTGCACAAGGGCGACGCTGTGACCGTGACGTTGCCGGATGGGGCGGCGACGCCGGGAACGGTGTCGGCGGTGGGCAAGGTGGCGTCTGTGTCCGGGCGGCAGGGCGCGACGATCCCGGTGCAGGTGACGCTGACCCGTCCGGGGGCGGCCGGCATCCTGGACCAGGCGCCGGTGACGGTGCACATCACCACCGCGACCGCGCGCGACGCGCTGGTGGTGCCGGTCAGCGCGTTGCTGGCCCGGTCGCCGGGCCGGTATGTGGTGGAGGTCGCCGGGGCGGGGAACACGCGGCGGTGGGTGCCGGTGCGGCCCGGGATCTTCGACGACGCCTCCGGGCTGGTGCAGGTGAGCGGGGCGCTGAGGCCCGGCCAGCGGGTCGTGGTGGGCGCGTCATGAGCGCGCGCGCCGGCGTGACGCTGCCCGGTACAGGCCCGCGGCTGCGGCCGGGCGCCGGGCCGGGCCCGGTGCTGGAGCTGGAGGCGGTGACCAAGGTGTACCCGACCCGGCCGCCGGTGACCGCGCTGGCCGGCGTGAGCCTGGCCGTGGCGGCCGGTGAGCTGGTCGCGATCCTGGGCCCGTCCGGGTCCGGGAAGACCACGCTGCTGCACCTGGCCGGGACCCTGGACAAGCCCACCTCCGGCACCGTGCGGGTCACCGGCCTGGACGTGGCCGGTCTGAGCGACCGGCAGCTTGCCGGGCTGCGGGCGGCCTCGGTCGGGTTCGTGTTCCAGCAGTTCTTCCTGGCCGAGCAGCAGACCGCGCTGGCCAACGTGGCCGACGGGCTGCTGTATGCCGGCTATGGCGCCGCCGAACGGCGGGAGCGGGCGGCCGGGGCCCTGGCCCGGGTGGGGCTGGGGCACAAGCTCACGGTGCGGCCGACCCGGCTGTCGGGCGGTGAGCGGCAGCGGGTCGCGATCGCCCGCGCGCTGGCCGGAACCCCGGCGATCGTGCTGGCCGACGAGCCGACCGGCAACCTGGACCAGGCCACCGGCGCGGCCATCTTGGACCTGCTGGCCGAGCTGAACTCCCGCGGGGTCACGATCGTGGTGGTCACCCACGACCAGGCCATCGCCGCCCGGATGCGCCGGCGGGTCGAGATGCTCGATGGGCGGATCGTCGCCGACACCGGCAGGGCCGGCGGCGGCGACACGGGCGTGCGGCTGGCCCGCCCGCGTCCCGGGCAGGAGGGACCCCGGTGACCACGTCGACACCCGGCGCTGCGGGCGCCCGCAGGATGCCGCTGGCCGCGCCGGCCCGGCGCGGCTGCGGCTGGCGGACCTGGCCCGGCTGGCCGCGGCCGGGCTGGCGGCCCGCACACTGCGGGCGGCCCTGTCGGCGCTGGGCATCGCGATCGGGGTGGCCGCGATCGTCGCAGTGCTCGGGCTGTCCCAGTCGTCGGCGGCGGGGCTGAACGCCGAGATCGCCGCCCTGGGCACCAACCTGCTCACGGTGCGAAACGGGCAGAGCCTCACCGGCGGGACCGCCGAACTGCCCAAGCCCGCCCCCGGGATGATCGCCCGGCTGCCCGGGGTCACTGCGGTGCAAGACGCCGGGCTGGTCAGCGGCGTCTACGCCTACAAGTCCCCGCTCATCCCCGCGATCGAGACCAACGCGCTCAGCGTGCAGGCCGCCAGCCTGGGCCTGCCCGCGGTGGCCGACACCAGCCTCGCACAGGGCCGGTTCCTCGACGCCGCGTCCGCCCGCGAGCCGGTCGCGGTGCTCGGCGCCGAGACCGCTCGGCTGCTGGGCATCGACCGGATCGTGCCCGGGGAACGGATCGTGGTCGGAGCGTCCCCATGGGGCCAGTGGTTTTCCGTCACAGGCATCCTCAACCCGGCGGTGCTGGCGCCGGAGATCGACTCTTCCGTGCTGATCGGGTTCCCGGCCGCCCGCAAGTACCTGGGCTTCGACGGGCATCCGTCCACCATCTACGTCCGCACCGCCGGCACCCTTGCGGCCACCACCAGAGTCGACAGCCTGCTCGGCTACCAGGCCAACCCGGCAAACCCCAGCCAGGTCAGCGTCTCCCAGCCCTCGGACGCGCTCACCGCCCAGGCCAAGGCCAAGGCCGCGTTCAATACCTTGTTCCTCGGCCTGGGCGCGGTCGCGCTGCTGGTCGGCGCGATCGGGGTGGCCAACATCATGGTCATCTCCGTCCTCGAACGCCGGTCCGAGATCGGGCTGCGCCGGGCGCTGGGCGCCACCAAAGGCCACATCCGCATCCAGTTCCTGTCCGAGGCCATCCTGCTCGCGCTGGCCGGCGGCAGCGCCGGGGTCGCCGCCGGTGCCGCAGCCACCGCCATCTACGCCCGCCACAAGGGCTGGGCTGTCGTCATCCCCCCGCAGGCCTGGGCCGGCGGCATCGCCGCCGCCCTGGCCATCGGCGCCCTCGCCGGGCTGCTGCCCGCGATCCGCGCCGCCCGCCTGTCCCCCACCCAGGCCCTATGGACCCTGTGACCTGCCCGCAGGCCCGGCCGCTGAACCCAGGACCGGCAGCCCCGGTCCCCGCCCACCGTCCCGGCACCGCCCCGCGAACCGCACCACCCCGACGATCACCCGGCCCTCGAGGAAACCATGATGAGCCACAGCACCCGCGTCATCCGCCGGCCACGGCCGGCACGACCGCGGCCAGGGCGAACCGCGGCCGCCATCATCATTATCATCACCACCGCCGCCGCCGGCCTGGCGCTGCTGACGGCGGCATGCAGCGGCAGCAGCCCGTCGCCGGCGGGGTCCAGCGGCTCACCGCACGCCGGCTGGTCAGCGACCTCCCCGTCAGCGGTCGCCTACTCGGCCTGCATCCGCTCCCACGGCGTACCGACCTTCCCCGACCCCGACAGCAGCGGACAGGTCCCCAAGGCCGACCCGCAGCAACTCGGCGTCAGCAGCACCCAGCTCCAGGCGGCCCAGCAAGCCTGCCGGCACCTGTACCCGACAGGCGGGTCGCCACAAGACTGCATGCTGACCCGCGACTGCCCGCCGGCCCTGGTACAGCAGATGCTGGCCGCCGACCGGAAGCTCGCCCGGTGCATGCGCTCCCACGGGTGGCCGACCTTCCCCGACCCCACCGACGATGGTGCCAGCGGGCCCGTTTTCAATATCACTGCAGCCGGGATTTCCGACGCTGCGTCACATACGCCCCGGTTCGAGGCGAAGCTGGACGAATGCGAGCGCCTGGCGGGAGGGAACGCCCCGGAGTCGTTCGGGTGACCCCGTGCACGCTGCCGCCGCATAGCATCCGCTGCTCCGACGCGGCCCCGCACGTGCACATTCTGCGCCCGCGGATGTCATCGGCCTAACAATCACTGTCCGGCTGGTGTCATCGGCTGCCTGCTAGACCGGGGAGGGCCGCGGCGCCGCTCCGGACGGAGCAGGCCATGAACGCGAAACCAGCTAGTCCGGGTGCGCGCCGGCAGCCCGGTGCGGCCAGGCCCAGCCCCGAAGGAGGGCGTGATGAACCACAGCATCCACGTCCCGCGCTGGCCACGGCGGGCAGGGCCGCCGGCGGCGCGTACCGCGGTCGCCGTCATCGCCACGGCCGCCCTGGCGCTGCTGGCGGCGGCGTGCGGCGGCGGCGGATCACCGGCTGGTTCGGGCGGCGCATCGCCTGTGGGAGGGTCGTCGAGCAGCGCGACATCGGCACGGCTGGTCGTCTTCTCCCGGTGCATGCGCTCGCACGGCGTGCCGCTGTTCCCCGACCCCGAACCAGGCCAGACCGAGATCAAGCTCCCTGCTCCTCACGGGCAGCCGGTATACAGGGTCAGCAGTTCCCGGTTCAACTCCGCCCTCAGCGCCTGTCATCACCTGCTCCCGCCCGGCGTGGGCGCCTGGTATCCCCGATCCGATATCCCGCGGGTGCTGCGCGCCATGCGGGAGTTCGCCCGGTGCATGCGCTCCCACGGGATAACGGGCTGGCCCGACCCCAGCTTCGATTCCCAGGGGCGCCTTGGCTTCATCGGCCCCGGCTCCGACAACCCCCCGGGCTCGCCGACGGACCACGCGGTGCAGCACTGCCACCACCTGCTGCCCCCCATCGTCACGGCGCTGGGCCCCCCCTCGTAGCGAGGAGACTTCGCCTGGCCGTCGGCGACACTCGAGGCGTTGCGCTGGCCCGGTTACGGGGCGGCGGCTCACCGCTTGCCGGCGGGTCAGCGACCTCCCGTCAGCGGTTGCCTACTCAGCCTGCATCTGCTCCCACGGCGTGCCGAACTTCCCCGACCCGGACAGCAGCGGACAGGTCCCCAAGGCCGACCCGCAGGGCACTCGGTGTCAGCAGCACCCAGCTCCAGGCAGCCCAGCAAGCCTGCCAGCACCTGTACCCGAGCAACGGCCGTACGCTCAGCGCCAGTTCACTCCGGCAATGCTACGAATCCGGTGTCTGCCCACAGGTCCTGGTGCAGCAGGCGGTGAACGCCGGACTGAAGTTCGCCCGGTGCATGCTCCCACGGCAGGCCTGGGTCGGCGGCATCGGCGCCGCCCTGCTCATCGGCGCCCTCGCCGGTCTGCTCCCAGCCATCCGCGCCGCCCGTCTCTCACCCACCCAGGCCCTGTGGAGCATCTGACCAGCAGTCCAGCCCGTTCCGAAGACCCGCGGGCTGGTGCATGTCCACCACCACATCGCTAGACACCGTGCGCCGGCCTCACCAGCCAGCCCTGCACCGGCCGGGCCCAGGCCGGGCCCGCCCTGAGCTAACCAAGGCAGAACGGCCGCGCAGAATGCCAATTCGGCGTCACGAGGAGACCGTCGTGCTTACCTGAGAGCGAGCACCGAACGAGCCTTCCGGATCGTCAGCTGTCGGCTGTCGGCTGTGATCATCAGGGGCGTCCACGCGGTCATAGGCGTCAGGACGCACCTCGGGAGCGTGTTGCCGGGTTGCGGCTTGATGACTTCTTGCGGGCTGCCGATCAGGCTCGTCGTGCTGTCCCGGACTGTGCCATTGCCTGCAGCGGCTCGGACCATTTAGGCGCAGCGATGCCGGCGGGCTGCCCGGCAGGCAGGATGGACTGTCATGGCGACCTGGAGTGAGCTCCAGTCCGGCGCGCCCGGCATCGCGGCCGTTGCGCAGACGTTGTGGCCTGGCATTGTCGCGCTGGAGCGGGGCGAGCCGAACGTGGCGGGCACGCCGTGGTCCGCGATCGCGTACCTGGCTACCGTCCGGCCCGACGGCAGCCCGCGGCTGCACCCGTTCTGCCCGGTCCTGGCCGCGGGCAGGCTGTACGCCGCGATCCCCCGCTCCTCGCCCAAAGGCGATGACCTGCGCCGCGATCCCCGCTGCGCGATCCACGCCGTGCCAGGACCCGAGGACGACGAACTGGCGATCCGAGCCCGCGCCATCGAGGCCGGACAGGACCTGGTAACCAGGGCCGCGATCATCGTGACGGTCCGGCCCAGCCGGGTCGGCGGCATGATCGAGACATTGTCACATGACCCGATCTTCGAGTTCGACATCCTTCGCGTCGACGCCGCCAAGTGGCTCGACATCGGACAGCCCGGCACGCGGGCGGTGCGGCAGAGCTGGAAGGCCCGATGACAGCAGCCCGCCTGTCACAGCCGCACGACCAACCGTTAGCGAGCAGATACGCCACCCTGGCACCAGGCAGCCGGCAGGCGCAGCGCCGCGCCGCGCCGCGCCGACCATCACGGGCAGTGACCATTCTCCCAAGACCCCATCGCGCGTACCGCCGAATAGGTAGCCGTCAAGGCCTGGCTGTCGCCCGGCGAGAAGGCGCTCAGAACCGTCCGTTCGGCACGCGATTGGTGGCGCCGCGCAGTGTTGTTCAGGGTGGCCACGGTCCAGTAGGTGTGCCGATCTCCCAGTGGTGCCCGAACGGTCGATGATGCGGCCGAGCCGCCAGCCGCGTTCGTCCCCGGCCGCCGAGGTCACGGTGGCGCCGGCGGCTTGCTAGAGCGGCGCTGATCACGCTGTCCGGGTCGCCGGTGACCAGCAGGGTGCGGCTAGTGCCGCCGCCGATCGCCACCGCGCTGAAGCGGCCCCTGCGGTAGTCGGTGTTCGCTACCCAGAAGTACGCATCGCCGGTTGCCAGTTGCGCGACGATGTCCTCACCCTCGCCGACTTGGTGGACGACCGTCGCGCCGAAGGCGGCCTGGTAGAACGCGATCGCATCTGGGGATAGTCGACCCACAGCTGGGGCTGGATGCGGCTCACCGCGACCCCCGGCTGCCGGAGGTCTCTTGCCAGATTCCCAGCACGTTGCCGGCGGGGTCGGCAAAGAGCGCAACCCGAAGTGTGCCTTCGGGGTACGGCGGCATGACAATCTGCCCGCCACGGGCAGTGATGGCGTCGAGGGTGTCGTCAACGTCGGCCACGTAGATATAGGCGCGCAGCCCGTCGGCGCCGGCGACGGCCTGGTCGGTGACCCAGCGTCCAATGACGTGCCCGGTTCCGTCGCTGAAGCTCGGCCCGTCCGGCGGCCCATGCAGCTGCCAGCCGAACACGTCGCGGTAGAACCCGGCCGATGCGGCGACATCGCGGGCCGGGATGTGCAGGTAGGAGACACCGGCGATCCGGCCGACCAGCGAATCGACAGCCACGCGCCACCTCCGCCATCACTTTGGTTACGGATATACCATAGCTAATATGGGACTGTGCCACGAACCGGCCCCGGCAGCAAGCCCCGCCGCGTGTACCGCTCCGCGCAGCGCACCGCCCAAGCCCAACACACCCGCCAGCGCATCATCGCCGCGGCCGCCGAGCAGTTCGCCAGCACCGGATACCCGGCTACTACGATGCGGTCGATCGCCGCCGCCGCCGGCGTGTCGGTGGCCAGCATCGAACTCGCCTTCGGCACCAAGGCCCAGCTGCTCAAGACCGCGATCGACGTGGCCATCGCCGGCGACCACGGCCCAGTCGCGGTCCTCGACCGCGACTGGGCCACCGCGGCCCAAGCGACGACCACCGTGCATGACTTCCTCACCGCGGTCGGCCGCACCCTGCGACCCGCGATGACCCGCTCGGCCAGCCTCGTACTGGCCGCCTACGACGCCGCCGAGACCGACCCCGCGCTATGCGAACTCGCCAGTCAGCTCGCCACCCAGCGCGCCACCACCGTCGCCTGGATCATCGACGGCATCCGCGACCGCGCCGCCCTCCGCGCGGGAATCACCCGCCGCCACGCGATCGACCAGATATGGCTGCTCATGGACCCCGCCGTCTACCACCGCCTGACCCGCTATCGCGGCTGGAGCCCCGCCAGCTACGAAAAGTGGTTCACCGATACAATCCGCCGACTGCTCCTCGATTGACCCGCGGAGTCCCCCGCCGGACGACAGCCCAACAGCTGAGCCCTGCGCGCCGATCGCCCAATTCGGGGCCCCTCCGAGGCGGATCAACATCAGAGATGTCGGCACGCCGAACGGCGGATCTGGTGCGGCCGCGCTATCCGAACCCGGTCGCGTTCCGTCACAACGTGGCTGTCTCCGAGTTGCCGAGAATCAGTACCAGAAAGGCTGACAACTCATCACCCGGTGGCAAGTACCGTGACCCGTTCGTGCCAACAAGCTTGTCCCAGCGAACCCAGCCGACCAGGTCACAGCGCCCTCCTGGGGCCAACTAACGCGTCCCGGCTCAGCGGCGACGACAGCCTGGCGCCCGGTGGTGACCTCCGGGACGTACTTGTAGATGGTGGCGCGGCTGACGCCGAGCAGCCGGGCGATGGAGGAGACGGTGTTGTCCGGCCGGGTCAGCAGGTCCCGGGCGTGGCGGATCTGCTCGGCGGTCATGGCCGGGGGCCGGCCGAGGCGCACGCCACGGGCGCGGGCGGCGTCCAGGCCCTCGCGGGTGCCCTCGACGATCAGTTCGCGGATGAACTCGGCCAGCGCGGCGAAGACGTGGAAGACCAGCCGGCCGCCGGGGGTGGTGGTGTCGAGTGCCTCGTGCAGGCTCTTGAAGCCGACACCGTGGCGGCGCAGCGTGCCGACGATTCCGATCAGGTCGGCAAGCGACCGGGACAGCCGGTCCAGGCTCGGCACGACCAGGGTGTCGCCGGGCCGCAGGTAGTCCAGGCAGGCCTCCAGCTCGGGCCGGTCAGCGTTCTTGCCCGACAGCTTGTCGGCGAAGATGCGGAGGCAGCCCGCCTCGGCCAGGGCGTGCTGCTGGCGGTCCAGTAGCTGCCCGGACGTGCTGACCCGGGCGTAGCCGATCAACGCCCCGGTCCGGACGGCCGACTCGGGGGCCAGAAGGCTGCCGGGGCCTTCGGAGGTACCGGAGTGGGGCGCGGTCACACCCGGGACTGTAGAAGAAACGGCGTCAGCTGGATTGATAGACACGCCGGCTTTACAACACCTTTTACGACGCTCGCCAGGCGGCGGGGCGCCCGGTCCGGGGTGTCGATGTCCGAAGTCTTTTGCACGGATGTCCGAAGTCCTGTGCACCGACTGTGCACACCACTTGCGGTGTAGCTGCCCGGCCTCATCCGGCCGGTGGCCCCGGTCGTGGCGGACCGGGGGCACCGGGAAGGTGGCCGGGACTGGGCCGGCGTCCGGCCAGCTGGCGGCAATCCCAGCCGTAGACCTGCCTGGCGAGCTGGGCTCGGCGGCGCCGCGGGCGCGGTCAGCCCTGCGGCTGCGCCGGGGGCACGCAGGCAGCCGGATAGCCGGGCCTGCAGACGTCGAGTTCGGCCAGGTGCTGGTGGATATCGCAGGTGAAGTGGCGGATGAGGCGGGCGAACTCGGATCGCTCGGCGCTGGGCCAGCCGGCCAGGATCGTGGTGAGCCATTGCCGCCGGGCGAGAAGGAACTGGCTGGTCACCTGGCGGCCCTCGGCGGTGAGCTGCAGCCTGGCCGCCCTTGCATCCTCCGTGTCCGGGGTCCTGCTGACCAGCGCCAGCCGTTCGAGTTGCTGGGCCTTGCGCGTCACCGCCGGGGCATCGATGCGCAGCCGTTCTGCCAGATCCGTCAGCCGCAGGCTTGTGCCCTCCGCCTGCAGCGCGTAGAGAACGGCCAGTCCGGCTTGGTCTATATCGATGCCCGCCTGGCTGAGCAGGAACTCGTGCAGCCGGGCCTGCTTGAGCCACCTGGCCAGCGAGTGCAGCGCCGACTCGATCTCGGCGATCGTCTCGTCGTGCGCGGACGCGGCCGCACCGGGGACCGGGGTCTGGGCTGGCATGGTGCCAGGCTAGTGCCGCATCAAGCTACGTTTGCCCGGTCGATGATGCGGCGGAGTCGTTCGTCGTAGGCGTGGTTGTTGCGCCAGATGATGTAGCGGCGGATCATGCTGGCTTGCTCTTGGTGGCTGGCGTGGTCGGTGCCGTCG
>WNGG01018324.1_pt1 | contig 13747 bp, 7 predicted proteins | sample 5400661 | NCBI WGS metagenome assembly WNGG01 (sample SAMN13153372, study PRJNA577476) | soil metagenome | isolation source: 100 cm soil or saprolite under Garry oak tree replicate 1 | place: USA:California | collected 2016-06-15
AGGGGGCGCTGCGGCCCCGGAGCCGGTTCGGGGCGGGGCTCGAGCTCTTGAGCGAAGGGGTGGCGCAGCTGTATTTCCGCGAGACGCGCGAGCTCCACACGCTCGGCGCCTTCGACCTCGTCACCCTGCGGCGCGAGCTGGCCGCCGACGTCAGCCGGTTCGCCGCGGCGGCGGCGCTCGCCGAGGTGATGCTCAAGATGGCTCCTCCGGCACCGCTGCCCGCGGCCTACGACGCGCTCACCGCCGCGCTCGACGCGCTCGCCGCCGCCCCACCAGACCGGATTGACCCGACCGCCCTGCGGACGCTGTGGCTACTGCTCGGCGTGCTCGGGTTCGAGCCGTCGCTCGCGACCTGCGTGCGTGACGGCACCGCGGTCGAACCGGAGGGGGCCGCGCCTGTCGCCTTCAGCGTGGCCGAAGGAGGCGTGCTCTGCCGGCGCTGCGTCCCGCTTGCCCCGGCCCCCCCGGCCCCCCCGGCCCCCCCGGCCCAGCTGCCCACCCAGCTCCCGCTACAGGCGTACCGAGACCTCGTCGCCCTGAACGATCCGGGAGCGGCGCTGCCGGCGCTCGATGCCCCGCACGCCGCCGCCCACCGCCGGCTCGTCGCCCGCTTCGTCCGGCATCACCTGGACGAAGCCGGCTCACTTTCCGCCCTCGACTTCTGGGAGCGTCACGCGTGGCTGCCCCCCGCGAGCCCCCCCTCCGCCCCCCCCGCGCCGATCCCGTCCGCAGTTTCGTAATCGGGACCGCCGGTCACATCGACCACGGCAAGACGGCGCTGGTGAAGGTCTTGACCGGCGTCGACACCGACCGCTGGGAGGAAGAAAAGCGCCGCGGCATCACGATCGACCTGGGCTTCGCGCCCCTGCCGCTAGGCGACGCGCTCCAGGCGAGCGTCGTGGACGTCCCCGGCCACGAGGGGTTCGTGCGCAACATGCTCGCGGGAGCGACCGGCATCGACGTCGCGCTGCTCGTGATCGCGGCCGATGAAGCGATCATGCCGCAGACCGAGGAGCACCTCGCGATCCTGGAGCTGCTGGGCGTGCGCCGCGGCATACCCGTGATCACCAAGCGCGACCTGGTGGAGCCGGAGTGGCTCGACCTGGTGCGCGGCGAGGTGGTGGCCCGCCTCCAGGCGAGCCGGGTGCGGTGGGACGCCCCCGTGGCCACGTCCGCGGTGAGCGGAGAGGGCCTGGACGAACTGCGGGCTGCGTTGCGCCGCGTGGCGGAGGACCTGATTGAACGCCCTGGCGACGACCTGTTCCGCCTTCCCATCGACCGCGTGTTCGCGGTGGCGGGGGCGGGCACCGTCGTGACCGGCTCCACCTGGAGCGGCACCGTGGCGGTCGGAGACCTCGTGCGGCTCCTGCCGCTCGACCGCGAGGCGCGGGTGCGATCGATCGAGGTCCACGGCCAGGCGGCGGAGCGGGCAGTGCCGGGCCGGCGCACCGCCCTGGCGCTCGTCGGTGTCGACAAGGGCGAGCTGGCGCGGGGCCACGTGGCGGTAACCGGCCCGGGCTGGCGGCCGGCCACCGTGCTCGACGCCGCGGTCGAGCTCCTCCCCGGAGCGCGGAAGGCCATCGCCCCACGCACCCGGGTGCGGGTGCACCTGGGCACGGCAGAGGTGCTGGCCCGCGTCGTCGGGGTCCGGGCCGTCGGGCCCGGCGAGCGCGGTCTCGCGCGGCTGGTGCTGGAAGGTCCGCTCGTGGCGCGCGGCGGGGATCGCTTCGTCCTGCGGTCGTTCTCGCCGGTCACCACGATCGGCGGGGGCGTGGTGCTCGACCCGTTCCCACCGCCCCGGCCGCGACCCCGCCAGCGCCGCATCGCGGCAGACCAGCCACCCGCCGCCCGCCTCGCCACGTTTGCCGCCGAGGCAGGGCTGGCGGGCGTGGCAGTGGACGGCCTCGCCGTGCGGCTCGGAGTGCTGCCGGCCCGCGTGGCCGCCGTCATCGCCGACGTGGGAGCCGGCCTGCTGCCGTTGGGCGATATGATCGCCGCCCGGGAGGCGGTGGCGGCGGCCGCGACGCGGCTCGCGGAGGTGCTGCGGCGCTACCACGGCGAGCATCCCCTCGATCCGGGGATGTCGCTGCAGGCCCTCCGGGCTGCGGTGGGTGCCCCGGCGCCTCCGGTTGCCGTTGTGGATGCGGTGCTGAACCTGGGCGGCCGGAAGCGGCTGTTCGAGATCGTGGGCAGCGTCGCCCACGCTCCCGGCTGGCGACCGGCGCTCGACGCCCGCGTCAGCGACACGCGCGAGAAGCTGGCGCGGCGCCTCGTGGAGGCGACCTGGCAGGTGCCCACGCTGTCGGAGCTGGAGCGTGAGTTCCCCGGCGCGCCGGTGCGGGCCCTGCTCGCCCATCTCGTGCGCGAAGGCGCCGCGGAGCAGATGGACCAGGAGCGCTACGCCGGGAAGGCGGCGCTGGCCGAATTCCGCGGCGCGCTCGAGGCCGCGCTGGCCGAGCTCGGCTCGGCGACCCCCGCCCAGCTGCGCGACCGCTTCGGCCTCACGCGGAAGTATCTGATTCCGTTGCTCGAGTGGGCCGATCGCCACGGCGTCACCCGGCGCTCCGGCGACGCCCGCGTCCTCGCCCGGTTGACAGCGGGGAAAGGCGGCCCCTAGTTTTGACTCGGCGCCCTGGCAGCACCGGTATCACCCGCGACACAAGGAGAGCGGTCTAGAGTCACTTTCTCGTTCGCAGAGGAGCGGTAGATGAAGCGGTACGCCTGGGCGGTCCTCGGGCTCGGGCTTGGGGCGGGGGTGGGGGTGGGGGCAGTGGCGGAGGCGGCGTTGGGGCAAACCCCGCAACCCGCGGTTGAGCTCAAACAGAACTACCCGAACCCGTTCAACCCGGCGACCACGATCCCGTTCTCGCTGAGCGGCGATCTGTTTTCCAACGGTCACCAGCCGGTAGCCTCGCTGAAGATCTACAACGTGCTCGCCCAGCTCGTGGCGGTGCCGATCCTCCAGGGGACAGGCGAGGGGCTCGACAATCTCGCCCTCACCTGCGGGAATCCCGCGGGCTGTTCGTACAGCGCCTATTGGGATGGGAACGTCAGGAACACCGGCCAGCCGGCGGCGTCGGGAGTGTACATCTACCAGCTGGTGGTCGACGGGCGACGGTTTACGAAGAAGATGATCGTGATGAAGTGACGGGGCGGTAGAGGGCGGTAGAAGACGAGAGAGGGCGGTCGAGGCGTTTGCTTCGGCCGCCCTCGCGCCATCTAGAAGCCGTATCTCGCCCCAAGCTGCATTCGCCACCGCGACGCGAAGTCATCGACCACGCCGCGGGCCGGCAATGTCTTGGGGAGCTGGTAGATCCCGCGCCCGTTCACGGCGTCCCATCCCACGAGCTGTAGTAGTGCCACAGAAGGGCCGGTGGTTACGTCGCGGCTTCGCCCCCATCGCGAGCTGATCAAGTTCAGCACGTTGAAGACGTCCGCAGTGATCTCGACGTACTGACCGCCGGCCAACCCCAGGGTCTTCGTGAGGCGGGCGTTCAGGAAGCCGAGCCAACCGTTCCGGCAGCTGTTGCGCTGCATGATCCGTCCCCGCTGCTCGCGCAGGCACCGCTGCTGCTGGATGAACGCCTGCAGTCGGCCAGAGTCCGACGCCGGCCGCAGGGTGATATCACCGGCGTCGCGGGGGACGTACACGATGTCGTTCTTGAGTGACCCCGGGCCGCCGATGCCGTCCGCATTCGCGTCACCGTCGATGACATACGTGTATGGGGGCTGTGACGCGCCCTGATAGAGGAGGGAGAGCTGCGACCGGTAGGGTAGGTCGATGGTCGCAGCCACCGAGACCTTATGCGGCGTCTCAAAGAACGATGGGCGCAGCCGGCGGTCGTTCAGGGTGCCGTCGAGCGGCGTGTTGCTGAAGTTCGCGCGGGCGGGGAAGTTGACCCACGACATCCGATCCCGCGCGCGGGAGTAAGCGTAGGACGTGTACAGTGCAAGCGTCTCTCTGAATTGCTTCCGCAGCTGCGTCGATAGGGAAAAACTGCGGTCTCCGCCTCGGTTCGACACGCGGTAGACCTCGTTCTCTCCAAAGGAGATATCGCGCCAGGCCGGACTCGTCACTAGGGTCGCGCTGGTCGTGCCGCTGATCGTGCCGTAGAGCGGGCGTCCACCCTCGCCAGCAGCCGCGCCGCTTGGGGCGCCGAGGTTCCCGTCGCTCACATAGAGCTGGTGGACGGCACGTGTGTAAAGAAAGTCGATCGTCGCAAGGACGCCCGATGGGAAACGCCGGTCAATGCCCAGCGCCAGCTTGAGATTCTGCGGCAGCTTGAGCCCGGGGTCGAAGAAGCTGATTCGCGGACTCGTGCCAGGTGTCAGTACACATTGCCCGGGCTGCCTGTCAGGGGTGAACGGCGGCACGCCGTCGCGCCTATTACAGAATACGACGGTCTCGTCGCCGGTCTCGCGGTAGGCGTTCCCCAGCCAACGGTAGGGCGGGGGACCGCTGAACAGTCCGATCCCGCCGCGGAGCAGGGCGGCGCCGTCGCCGCGGAGATCATAATTGACGCCGACGCGAGGCGACCACTGCACGTTGCCGCTAGGGAGTCGTCGAGTGTCGAAGCCGAGAGCGGTTACCAATCCCTGGTTCGTCGCCGGGGCGTCAGGCAGGAACGGGACGTCGAGGCGCAGACCGGCGCTGAGCGTCCAGCGAGCCGTCGGCGCCCACCGATCCTGTGCGTAAACACCGAGCCGTGACGCGTGGAAATCGGCCCCGGGCGTCGGGCCGCCGAGACCCCGGTCGTAATGACTCGCAAGGCTGTCCGCGAGCGAGTCGAGACTGCTAAAAAACCATCTCCCGGCCGACACCTGCACCAGCGGGTCGTGGAAGTGGAACAGCTCGCCGTGCGCGCCGACGGTCACGAGGTGTGGCCCGGCGCCGATGGTCAGGTTCTCCGTGATCTCGAGGACGTTCTGACGCACATCAGTAGTAGGGCACACGCTGTTGGGCCCAGCGATCAACGTTCCGGAGTCGGCGGCGACCTGGACCAGCGGGAACGCGGCGTTGGGCCGGCAGGAGTCCCGCAGACGCTCGTAGCTGAGGATGAGCTCGTTTTGCGCCCCGCCGCCCGCGGGCGTGCTCCAGATCAGGCGCGACGTCTGCGCGGTTGACAGGCTCCGACCCGCGACCGACGAGAGGGCGTACGAGCCGTGGGTCCGACCGGTGTCGATAAACTCCCGGCGGTCGGCGTGGGCGTAGTGCTGAGACAGCTCCAGGTGGCCGCTCGGGCCGAGCTGCACCGTGAGCTTTGCGAAGATGTCCTGAGCCGGCAGATGCCCGTCGGACGCGAGCGAGCCGGGATCCAGGCCGAAGCTGTCCCTGAGGATCTGCTGGAACAGCACGGCGCTGGCGTACGAGATGCCGGTCTTGCGCAGGTCGGCGCCGCCGGCCGTGTCCGCCGCGACCAGGGGTCCGACGTCGGGCACCACACGCTGCTGCAGGTCGGCGTTCACGAAGAAGTGGACCCGGTTACGCACGATCGGGCCGGACAGGGTGCTGCCGAATTGCCAGGAGGCGAAATCGGAGCGTTTCCCAGCCGCATCCTTCGCCACCAGACCTCCGTCTTGGAGGAACGCGAACGCCGAGCCGTGGACGACGTTGGCCCCCGATTTCGTGACCGCATTGAGGAGTCCGCCTGCGAAGTTCCCCAGCCGCACGTCGAACGGCGCCGCGAGCACCTGAAACTCGCTGACGGTCTCCAGCGAGATCGCATGGGGCAGCACCTCGGGGAGCGCCGCGCTCGGGCTCGCCCCCCCCGGCGTGCGCCCGAGGTACAGGTCCGCGTTCACGCCGCCATCGACCTGGAGGCTGTTGTAGCCCTGATTCTGCCCGCCGATCGCGATGCCGCCGAGCGGCCGCAGCGCAGCGAGGGGACCGAGCGCCGCCGCGACGCTCAGGTCGCGAGCCAAGTTCGGCAAGGCCGCGAGCTCCGCCTGGGAGACGATGTGGGCAGGTCCGGTGCGGCCGGCGTTGCGGAGCTGGTCCCCGCTCGCGCTGACTGTGAGCGGCGGGAGCTCGACGACACTGGGCTCGAGCACGAAGTCCACGCGGTACCGCTGGCCCAGGTCGAGGAGGACGCCGTTCTGGCCGACCGGCTTGAAGCCCACGGCCCGCACCTCAATGAGGTAGGGACCGCCGACCTGGACGTTCTCGACGAAGTATCGTCCCACGGCATCGGTCACGACTTGCCAGCGCGCGCCGCTGGCCGCCAGGGTCGCCGTGACGACGGCGCCGTGGATCGGCGTCCCGTCAACCTGGACGACGCTTCCCTGAAGCGCAGCGGATGTGATCCCCTGTGAGCTGAGTGCACGGGAGGCCAGGCTCAGCACGAGTACTCCGATGGCGAGCCGCCGAGGATGTGGGCTCATCCCTTGGGACGCAGCAGCTCTTGGAACCGGGGGTATTGGCGCAGCGCCGCGAAGCTGGGCTCCACGTGCGCATTGAGGAAGCGCACCTGGTAGACGTATCCCGCGTCGAGGGCCCGGGCCAGCAGGTCCACGGCCGTGTCGCGCTCGCCCGAGAGCGCCGCGATGCACGCGCGCCAGTAGGTGGCTTGTCCACGGCCGAGGGGTTGCTCGAGAGCGACCAGCAGCCGGTCGAAGCGGGCGGCCTCCGCGCGGTCGCCGCGCTGCGCGGCCAGCACGCCGAGCAGCCCCGCGTACTGCTCGTTCTGCGGGTGCGCGCGGGCCAGGTCTGCGGCAATCACGCGCGCGGAGTCCGCGTGTCCGGCCGCGTAGTAGGTCTGGGCCCGTTCGAACCGCAGGGCTTCCTCCGCTTGCTCCGGCGCGGGCCGGCTCGCATGCCAGGCGAGCAAGCGGCCCAGCGCGACACGCGCAGCGGCGGTGTCGCCGTGGGCCGCGAGATCGAGCGCGATCTCGCGCATCACCGGGGCCGGCAGGCGGATCGGGTCGGGCGGGAGCGCCTCTATCTCGTCAAAGTGCTGGTTTACCTCCCGCCCGCGCCCCAGGGCGGCCAGCGCCAGCAGCTCCATGCGGAGCGTGGCGAGGTTCCTCGGAAACCGCCGCCGGGCGCGCCGGGCAACTTGCAGCTCGCGGTCGTGCCGGTCGAGCAAGTGGTAGGCGTTGGTCAGCCAGTTGTAATAGCCCGCGCGCCCGTCGAGGGCGCCGCTGTCGGGGTGCAGCCGCTCGAGAATCGTGACCGCTTCGCGCGGACGATCGACGTCGAGCGCGTCGCGGGCGAGCTGCTCCCACATCAGCTCCGAGCGGGGCAACGCCTCGGTCAGCGCGCTTCCCAGCGCATAGGCGGCAGAGAGATCGCCACGGCATCGGGCCATCACGCGGTCGATCTGCATCTGCTCGAGACTCGTGAGCCGCATGCCGGCCAGGCGCCCCGCGATGACCACCGTCGCCAGGGCGGCAGCGCGGTGGAAGTACGGTAGAGCGGCGCGTGCGTTCCGGCCGGGGTAAAAGATCTCGACGCCGGTGCTGAAGGCGAGGTACGCGTCGTAGCGCGGGGGCTGGCCGGCGGCAGACGCCAGACCGCCGAGCCGCGAGTCCACTGCTTCGGCGAGCGTGGCCATGATGCGCTCCCGCAGGATCGTGAGCGCCGGGCGCGGCTCCCGCGGGTCGCCGAGCACCGGCTCGAGGGGGTGCAGGATGCTCGCGCTCGCCTCGTCGGTGATCTGCGCGGCGAACTCGATGCGGCCGTCGCGGCGGTACATGGAGCCCCACACCGCGAGTCCCGAGCCGCTCGCAAGGGACTGGGCCCGCGCATCCGCGGCCTCGTGGCCCGCCTGCCCGGGCCGATTCGGGCCGCCGGTCCTGCCCCCCAGCACCATCGCGCCTGGGTCGGCGATCTCGAGCACCCCGGTCAGCGCCAGCCCCCGTGTGATCCAGTCGGCGGCAAGATTCCCGAGGGGATCGAGCGTACTGTCGCCGGTGCGGTTCGCGAAGGGGACGACCAGCACGCGCTTCGGGTTCAACGGTGCAGGCGCGGGCGCGCGCAGGATGAGCCATAGGACCGCGGCAGCCAGACCGAACACCCCTGCCGCCGCGCCGACCCACCACCAGGGAGCAGGGCGTGCCGGGGCGCGTTCGGGAACCCCAGCGACGGCGCCGGCGGTGGCGCTCGCCCCGGTCTCGAGCGGCGCCAGCTCCGTGGCGGCTGAGGAGAGCGTGGCCACACGCTCGCGGACGGCGCCAGCGAGCGCCCGCGTCTCCGGCGCGGGGTCGGCCTCGAGCTCCGTCGTGAGGCGCTTCGCGAATGTTTCGTAGGCTTCCAGCGCCCCCGCGCGGTCGCCGAGCCGGTCGAGCGTCTGCATCAGCCGCCGCAACGTCGGCTCGTCGAGCGGCGCAATCCGCAGCGCCCGCCGCCCCCACTGCACCGATTCGGCGAGGCCGCCGCGCTCCGCCAGCAAGGTCGCGCTCCGCAGCGCCAGGACCTTCAGCCGGACACGCTCGTCCTCGAGCCATTGCTCGAACGCCGGCGCGCCGCGGATGAAGAACCCCTCGAGCAGATCACCCCGGTAGAGGTCGAGGGCGTCGGCCAGGCGTCCCGCCTCGGTCGCACGCTCGAACTCGATGACGTCGCAGCGGATGTGCTCGGCGTCGAGGCCGATGTCCTCGTCACCGCGGCTCACGAGCACGCCATCACCGAGCGCATGACGCAAGCCGTGCATGGCTTGGCGCAGCGCGGCGCGCGCATGCTCCTGGTCGAGCTCGGGCCAGAACAATGCGACGAGGGAATCGCGCCGGTGCAAGCGGCGGGGTGCAGCGGCGGCGAGGTAGGCGAGCAGCGCGACGCGCTTGGGCTGGGCCAGCACCGACTTGAGCTCGTGCCCGCCAACCCCGAGGAGGTTCAGACCCCCCAGCATCCGAAACTCGACCACGGGAAGCCCTCACGACGCCTGCGGCACCGCGGATGCCGCAAGCTGAGCCGTCAGCGTCATCGCTCCGTTACGGCGGGCGTAACGACCTGCTCACGCGGCGTCCCTACTGTGTGGCGTCGCTCCGAACGTACGGCGTCGAGAATCGCTCCGCAACGCTCGGAGCCCCTACAGGAGGTGACCCATGGTACGCATCGCGCGCTGTACCCTCGCCGCTGCCTCGATCATCCTCACGCTCGTCGGCTGTCAGGACGCCGCGAGCCCGCTGCGCCCGAGACCGACGGGGTCCAAGCCAAGCACGTCGAGTGTGGCGGCACTGGCGGCGCCAAGGCTCCTAGTCGTGTTCACCGGAGATCAAGCGCCGTCCGATTTCGCGGATCGCGTCGCCGCACTCGGCGGCGTCGTTGACACAATCTTCGACGATGTCGCCTTCGCCGTCACTAGCGGACTCACGGAGGCGGCTGCCCAGCAACTGCGATCGGCCCCGGGTGTCAGCGCGGTCGAGCCGGACTTGATCCTTGGCGCGGGGGATGCCGATGAGCCCGCAGCCGCCGACCTCGCCAATGCCGATGCCACGGAAGTAGCGATCGGGAGCTCCGACGCGCCGACCGAGGCCGCGTTCTACTCTCGTCAATGGAACCTGCGGGCCATCGGGGCGGATGTGGCGTGGGCGGCCGGGTATCTGGGCTCGCCGGAGGTAAGGGTCGCTATTCTGGACACCGGCATCGACTACAGGCACGACGATCTCGCCGGGCGCGTCGATACGTTGAGCTCGACGTCACTCCTTCATCTCTCACGGACGTGCCCGACTACTGACCCCGGCCAGCCAAGCGGAGACGAGGACGCGGAGGTAAGGAAGATGTTCCCCGACAGGCTTCCGTTCACGGACCTGCACTCCCACGGGACCGCCGTGGCCGCCCTGATCGCCAGCAACGCGCGCTGGCTCGCCGGTGTCACGCAGCGGACCACGCTCTTCAGCGTGAAGGTGCATGACCGCAACCGCAAGAACTGCATCAGCGTGTACCTGGCGGGCATCATCTACGCCGCGAATCACGGAGCGGATGTGATTCACCTGAGCATTCCCCTGGAGTTCAGCAAGGACTCCTTCCCAGGCATCGTGGGAGCGGTGAACTCGGTGGCGAGTTACGCGCATCGGAAAGGCGCAGTGATGGTAGCAGCGGCTGGAAACGACTCGGCCGATCTCGATCACGATGGTACGCGGTTCAAGTTCTGCAACGCGGTCCACGTGATGTGTGTCGCCGCGACAGGACCGACCTCCGCGGCAGGTCTCGGGGGGCCATGGCAGAACGTCGACTCGGTGGCGTCCTACACCGCCTTTGGTCGCTCAACGATCGATGTGGCCGGGCCCGGCGGGACGGTGGCTCTTGTGGCCGGGACGGTGACTCCCGACTCCACGATCAAAGTCTGGCTGGTCTGTTCGGGGAAAACCCTGTTCAAGGGGGCACCGCAGAAGCCCTGTCGGGAAGGCAAGAAGATCTGGTCGAGCACGGGGACGAGCTTCGCCGCGGCGGCCACGTCCGGCCTGGCAGCCCTCTTGGTCAGCACGATGGGCAAGGGGCACCCCGACCAGGTCAAGGCCGCAATCGAGCAGTCGGCCGATGATCTGGGCGAACCGGGAACGGACCCGTACTACGGCAAGGGCCGTGTCAACGTGGCCCGCGCCGTGGGCGCGCGGGATCAGCCGCGCCCGTAGCTCGACGAGCACGCTCCGCAACGACACCCTTCGCCCCGCGAAGGGCAGACCGGAGCACTACAGGAGGTGGACCATGTTACGCGTCGCGCGCTATACCCTTGCTGCTGCATCGTTCGCGCTCGCGCTCTTCGGCTGTCAGGATGCCACGGCTTCCCACGATGCCGTGGGTCCACCGCGCGCGAGGCCGATGATGTCAGACGTGACCGACCAGTCGGCGCCCCTCGTGCTGCATGTCGTCGCGCCGCAGACCACGGACCCGGCCATCGACCGCGCCCTCGACGACCACTACGTCTGGCTCGACACCACGGCCCGGTCCAACCACAAACTCTTCCTTTTCATGCCAGGCGCGAATGCCATTCCTAGGCAGTTCCAGCTCGTCGAGCAGGAAGCGGCGCGGCTCGGGTACCACGTCATCGGCCTCATGTACCCGAACAGCGTGAACCTCGTGGGGGCGTGCAGCGGCGTGCCTGATCCAAACACCTGCTACGAGAACTCCCGACTCGAGATTCTCGATGGGACTCCCCTGAGCTCCGCCGTGGACGTGGACACGGCGAACAGCATCGACAACCGGCTCACGAAGCTGCTCCGGCACCTCATCGACACGTATCCCGACGAGGGCTGGTCGCGGTTCCTAGCGGACGGCAAACCGAAGTGGTCGCGGATCGCTGTCGGCGGGCATTCGCAGGGCGGCGGCGAAGCAGCGTTGATCGCAAAGCTGCACGTGGTGGCTCGCGTGGCGTTGTTCTCGGCGGTGCCGGACAGGATCGGGGCACAATCGGTGGCCTGGGTCGCGACGCACGTCACGCCCTCGGACCGCTATTGGGGCCTGGCGCACGATCGTGATGGAGTCTTCCTGCCCAGCCGTGCGAGCTGGGATTCCTTGGGGATGGCGGTCTTTGGGCCGGCTGTGGCCCCGGAAACGAGCGACCCTCCGTACGGCTTCACGCACATGCTCGTCACCGACCTGACCCCGGAGGGCGGTTTCGTCGCCACGAAGGCGCACATGTCCACGGTCTTCGACGCCGTGCCCCTCCTCCAAGCGGACGGCACGCCCGCGCCGCGCGAGGTCTGGTGGCGCTACCTGCTGACGGCACGAGAGCCGGATGAGGACGCAGAGGAGGATTAAGGCCGGGAACTGACCGGCAGGACAACGGGGGCGGGACCGCTACTCCCGTCCTCGTTTATCCCTTTTTTCTCCTTTGACTTTCCTCCTGTCAAATCGGCATTTTTCCCCGGCACGGACGTTGCCTTGGGAGCCGGCGCTATGATCAAACCAGAACGCTTGACCGTAAAGGCCGCTGAGGCGTTGCAGCAGGCCGGGGCGCTGGCGCGCGCGCGCGGCAACCCCGTCGTCAACGACGCCCATCTCTTCCACGCCCTGCTCTCGCAGGACGACGGCATTGTCGTCCCCCTGCTTCAGAAGGCGGGGCTCAACGTTACCCAGCTCAAAGCCGACACCGAGCGCGAGGTCGAGCGGTTCCCCAAGCAATCGGGGACCGCTCCCGAGCCCACGCTCGCGCGCGAGATCTCGCGGGTGCTCGACCGCGCCGACCAGGAGGCTGAAGCGCTGGGTGACGCCTACGTGTCGACCGAGCATATGCTGCTCGCGCTGCTCGAGGAGAAGGGGACCACGGCGAAGCAGCTGCTCTCCGCCGCCGGCGTGGACCGCAACGACATCATGGCGGCCCTTCAGGGGGTGCGCGGCTCGCAGCGCGTCACCGACCAGGAGCCCGAGCAGAAGTACCAGGCACTGGAGCGCTTCACGCGGGACCTCACGGAGCAGGCCCGCAAGCGCAAGCTCGACCCGGTGATCGGCCGGGACGAGGAGATCCGCCGCGTGATGCAGGTGCTGTCGCGGCGCACCAAGAACAACCCGGTGCTGATCGGCGAGCCCGGCGTCGGCAAGACGGCGATCGTCGAAGGGCTGGCCCACACCTGGTCGCGCTCGATCTTGGCGCGCTGATCGCCGGCACCAAGTACCGCGGGGAGTTCGAGGAGCGCCTCAAGGCGGTGCTCAAGGAGATCACGGGGGCCGAGGGGAAGTACATCGTCTTTATCGACGAGCTGCACACGCTCGTGGGCGCGGGTGCGGCGGAGGGGGCGGTGGACGCGTCCAACATGCTCAAGCCGGCGCTCGCGCGCGGCGAGCTGCACGTCGTGGGCGCCACGACGCTCGACGAATACCGCAAGCACATCGAGAAGGATGCGGCGCTGGAGCGGCGCTTCCAGCCGGTGTACGTCGGCGAGCCGTCGGTGGAGGACACGATCGCGATTCTACGCGGCTTGAAAGAGCGCTACGAAGTGCACCACGGCGTACGCATAACCGATAACGCCCTCGTCGCGGCGGCCACCCTGTCGCACCGCTACATCGGCGACCGGTTCTTGCCCGATAAGGCGATCGACCTGGTGGACGAAGCCGCCAGCCGCCTGCGGATCGAGATCGACTCGCTGCCGCAGGAGATCGACGAGGTGGAGCGCAAGATCGTGCAGCACGAGATTGAGCTGGCGGCGCTCGCGAAGGAAAAAGACAAGGCCGCGAAGGAGCGCCGCGAGCGCGTGGAGCAGGAGCTCAAGGAGCTGCGCGATCGGTCGAACTCCATGAAGGCCCAGTGGCAGGCGGAGAAGGATGCGATCACGAAGCTGCAGGCCAAGAAGGCGGAGCTCGAGCAGCTGCGAACCGAGGCCGACCAGGCGACGCGCCGGGGCGACCTCCAGAAAGCGGCGGAGATCAGCTACGGCAAGATCCCGGCGCTCGAGAAGGAGATCGCCGCGGCCGAGAAGCGGCTCGCCGAGATCCAGAAGAAAGGGAAGTACCTGAAGGAAGAGGTGGATGCCGAGGACATCGCCGAGATCGTCGCCAAGTGGACCGGCATCCCGGTGTCGCGCATGCTCGAGTCGGAGCGCGAGCGGCTCACGCGCCTCGAGGCGGAGCTGGGGCGCCGCGTGATCGGCCAGCCCGAGGCGCTGGCGGCGGTGGCGAACGCCGTGCGCCGGGCGCGCGCCGGCCTGCAGGACCCGAATCGCCCGACCGGCTCCTTCATCTTCCTCGGCCCCACCGGGGTGGGGAAGACCGAGACCGCACGCGCCCTCGCCGAGTTCCTGTTCGACGACGAGAAGGCGATGGTGCGGCTCGACATGTCCGAGTACATGGAGAAGCACGCCGTGGCGCGGATGA
>WNGG01011772.1_pt1 | contig 13746 bp, 9 predicted proteins | sample 5400661 | NCBI WGS metagenome assembly WNGG01 (sample SAMN13153372, study PRJNA577476) | soil metagenome | isolation source: 100 cm soil or saprolite under Garry oak tree replicate 1 | place: USA:California | collected 2016-06-15
AGATCGCCTTGCTTACGGCACGGATAAACGGGCTGACCGACCACTTCAAGACGCACGTCAAAGACCACCATTCGCGGCGCGGATTGCTGAAGATGGTGAGCCAGCGCCGCAAGATACTCGATTACCTCAAGCGAAAGAATAACGGGAAATATCACGAGCTGATCGAGCAACTTGGCCTGCGCAAGTAAATCCTCCACGCCCATGGGATCCCGATGGGCGTTTTGAATCCCAGATACGGTCCGGCGGCCCTGCGTGGGCACGGGCCTCACCAGAATGACAGGGCGCTTCGCCCGAGTTCCGTCAACCGATCGAGAAAACCATGCGGCTAACCCCCATAAGGAAGACGTTCACCTACGGCACGCACCAAGTGACGCTGGAAACCGGCGAAATGGCGCGCCAGGCGCACGGAGCGGTCGTCGTGAGCATGGACGACACCGTCGTGCTGTGCACCGTGGTCGGAGCGAGGCAGGCCAAAGCAGGACAGGACTTCCTGCCGCTCACTTGCGACTACGTCGAGAAGACCTACGCCGCGGGCAAGATTCCCGGGGGGTTTTTCAAGCGCGAGGGCAGGCCTTCGGAAAAGGAGACGCTGACCTCCCGGCTGATCGACCGGCCCATCCGCCCGCTGTTTCCCGACGGGTTCTACAACGAAGTGCAGGTGGTTGCGCAGGTGTTGTCGTGCAATCCAGAAGTCGATCCGGACATTCCGGCATTGATCGGGGTCTCGGCGGCCCTCACTATTTCCGGGATTCCGTTCAACGGCCCGATCGGGGCCGCGCGCGTCGGCCACATCAACGGCGAATACGTGCTCAACCCTACCGCGACTCAGCTCAAGGAAAGCCAGCTCAACCTCGTGGTGGCGGGTACCGAGCACGCCGTGCTGATGGTCGAATCGGAGGCGCACCAACTTCCAGAGGACGTCATGCTCGGTTCGGTTGTTTTCGGCCACGAACAAATGAAGGCGGCCATCCAGGCGATCCACGACTTGTCCGACCAGGCCGCAAGGCCCGCCTGGGAGTGGAAACCCGTAGAGAGAGACCCGACGCTCGTAAGCCGCATCAAGGAGCTGGCCGAGAGCGAGTTGCGGACTGCGTTCGCCTTGCGTCAGAAACAGGCTCGGTCCGAGGCGATAGACGGTATATGGAAGCGCGTATTCGATGAGGTCGGCGTGGGCAAGGAAGGCGGGCCCGATGCCAACGCGGTGAAGGAAATATGCTTCGAGCTCGAGTCGAGAATCGTACGCAATCAGATCCTGGACGGCGAACCCCGCATCGACGGCCGCGACACCCGCACCGTTCGGCCGATCAGTGTTCGCGTGGGCGCGCTCCCCCGCACGCACGGCTCGGCGCTCTTTACCCGCGGCGAAACGCAGGCACTGGTGGTGGCGACCCTCGGGACCGGGCGCGATGAGCAGATCATCGACGCGTTGATGGGCGAGTACAAGGAGCGCTTCATGCTCCATTACAACATGCCGCCTTACGCCACAGGCGAGACAGGTCGCATGGGCTCGCCCAAGCGTCGCGAGGTAGGCCATGGACGGCTCGCGAAGCGTGCGCTCGCGGCGGTTTTGCCGGCAGCCGAGGAATTCGCGTATTCGATGCGCGTCGTGTCCGAGATCACCGAGTCGAACGGCTCGTCCTCGATGGCCTCGGTTTGCGGCGGCAGCCTCGCGCTCATGGACGCGGGTGTGCCGATGAAGGCGCACGTCGCGGGCATCGCCATGGGGCTCATCAAGGAAGGAAAGCGCTTCTCGGTTCTCACCGATATCCTGGGCGACGAGGACCACCTCGGCGATATGGACTTCAAGGTGGCGGGGACCGAGCGCGGGGTGACTGCCCTGCAGATGGACATCAAGATCGAAGGTATTACCAAGGAGATCATGCAGGTCGCGCTCGCCCAGGCGCGCGAAGGCCGGATGCACATCCTCGGCATCATGAAGGAGGCGCTGGAGGGATCGCGGGCCGAAATCTCGAGCTACGCACCCCGCATCATCAAGATCAAGATCAATCCCGAGAAGATCCGCGACGTCATCGGCAAGGGCGGTGTGGTCATACGCGGGCTGCAGGAGGAGACCGGGACCACGATCGAGATCTCCGACGACGGGACCGTCTCGATCGCCTGCGTCTCCGCCGAGGGCGGCCAGGCGGCGAAGAAGCGGATCGAGGACATCACGGCGGACGTCGAGGTGGGCCGGGTGTACGACGGGACCGTGCTGAAACTGCTCGACTTCGGAGCCATCGTGCAGCTGCTTCCCGGAAAGGACGGCCTGCTGCACATTTCGCAGATCGCAAACGAGCGCGTCAACAACGTGTCCGACTACCTCAAAGAGGGCCAGCAGGTGAAGGTCAAGGTGCTCGAGGCCGACGAGAAGGGTCGGGTGCGCCTCAGCATGAAAGCAGTCAAGGAGGCCGCTGCGGCGCAGTCCTGATTCGAGGGCCAAAATAAAAATGGCGCCGACGGCGCCATTTTTCAATTACGAAGCAGATCCTTCGTCGCTTGGCTCCTCAGGATGATCGGCTTTCCCGCCGATCACTTTGCTACCTGCTTCTCCCTCAGTTCGTCGAGCGTCTTGCAGTCGATACACAAAGTCGCGGTCGGCCGGGCCTCCAACCTCTTCAGGCCGATTTCGATGCCGCAGTTCTCGCAGTAACCGTAGTCGTCCTTGTCGATGCGCGCGATCGTTTCGTCGATCTTCTTGATGAGCTTGCGCTCGCGGTCGCGGTTGCGCAGCTCGAGGGCGATGTCGGATTCCTGGCTGGCGCGATCGTTGGGATCGGCAAACACGGTCGCGTCGTCCTGCATCGCGTGGACGGTTCGATCGATATCCTGCGACAGCTGCACCTTCAACGCCTCGAGGACCTTCCTGAAATGCGCGTGCTGTCTCGGGTTCATGTACTCCTCACCCTTTTTCGGCAGGTAGGGCGGTAAGGATTTGTGGAGCAGCTCCAAATCGTCATCTCCGCGCGAAGCAATGAAACGAAGGCAATTTGATACCAGAAATCACCAGAGCGGGCAAGTCACTTTTCACCGGGAATTTGGTGGCCCTTAAAGCGTTGACCGTGCCAGGGACGAAGGCGTAAGATGCACACCCGCGGGGTGTGGCGCAGCCTGGTAGCGCGCTTGCTTTGGGAGCAAGATGTCGGGAGTTCGAATCTCTCCACCCCGACCAGATCGCCGCAGCCGGTACGGCTGCAGCGTGAGCCTTGCCCGTGCCCGTAGCTCAAACTGGATAGAGCACCAGCCTTCTAAGCTGGGGGTTGTGGGTTCGACTCCCGCCGGGCGCGCCAATTGTTTCCGTTGAGTTTCAGAATGGGGAGCAACTGCTGAACGAGAGGAAGTTCCCGATGATCGAAGTTCATACTTGGCCTACGCCCAACGGGCACAAGATCCATATCATGGTCGAGGAAACCGGCCTCGAGTACGAGGTCCGGCCAGTCAACATCCGCACCGGCGAGCAGTTCAAACCGGAGTTCCTGAGAATCAGCCCGAACAACAAGATCCCGGCGATCGTGGACCGTAACGGGCCGGACGGAAAGCCGATCTCAGTTTTCGAGTCGGGGGCGATCCTGATCTATCTGGCGGGGAAAACGGGGAAGCTGCTGCCCCGCGACGATCGCGAAAAGTACGTCGCGCTGCAGTGGCTGATGTTCCAGATGGGATCGGTCGGACCCATGATGGGGCAGGCCGGCCATTTCCGGAGCAACGCCGTGCCCGAACGCATCGATTACGCCGTCAACCGCTATACGAACGAGGTCAGGCGCCTGCACGGGGTGATGGAGAAGCGCCTCTCGGAGGCGCCGTACTTCGCCGGGACGCAATACTCGATTGCGGACATCGCGATTTTTCCATGGCTGCGGGCGAGCGAGCGAAACGGCATCGACTGGGCGGAGTTTCCCAGAGTCAAGAAGTGGTTCGACGGGATCGCGGCGCGCCCCGCCGTGCAGCGCGCTTTAAAGGTTCTCGCCGACGTTCAGACCACGCCTCCGGGTCAGTACGATCCGAAAGCGCGCGAGATCCTTTTCGGCGCGACGCAATACCAGCCTCACTGATCGACGGCGCGATTCCTCCGGCCTTGACGCCGGCGTCTTGACCGCCTTTGCCCAGCGCGCGTTTTTTCCGCCGCGCTATATATCCATGACTTCGTCACATGGTCGCTGCGTAGTTCTGACGGGTCTCCTACATCCAGGACATCATGAAACTTTCAGACTATTGTGTCCCTATCGACAACGCCGGTCTCGGAAACGCGACACGCTCCGCCGCGTTTGCGCTTCTCCTGAGCGCGGCCTTGCCTCTAGCGGCTCAAACCGCCGCGCCGGGCAAGACCATCCAGACCTTCCTCGTCTATTACGGCGGGGGCCCCAGGCTCGTCGCCGGCGATGCGCAGAAAATGGCGAAGTTCGATCTCATCGACACCAACAAGCATCGCTACGACGAGATCGCCCCCAACACCTGGGCGGCCATCATATCGGAATCTACCTCTACGAAGATGGCACGGAAGCGTCCAACTTTATGGATACGTGGTCACCCATAGCGACCTATGGTTCGGGAAGATACAACGTCTCGCGCGGGCATTCCATGGGGAGTCTCAACGGCAACAACCCCGGCCTCTTCCTGCTCGACTCCGCGGGCAACCGCATCTACAACCCCGCCTATTCCAGCGTCGCCAACAATACATTCTTTTACCTCATGGACTTCGGTTCCGCCGCCTACCAAGCATACTTTCGGGAGGTGGTCACGGCTGACTTCATCAATCAGCCCTGGGTTGCCGACGGTGTCCACTCCGACAACTGCTTGACCATCCTTTCCGCGGGAAGCTACTCAGCCGCTCCCAGCAAGTACCCCACGGACGCCATTTGGTCCGGCGCGATGAATACGTTCGCGAGCGGGATCGCCGCCGGACTGCATGCCTCGGGCCAGAAGCTTTGGTGCAACAGAGGCGCAACCGACCAACCCGGCGGAGCCGCCGCGTGGCTGGCTCTGGATTCCGCTCCTAACACGCCGGACGTGGTCGCTGAGGAGGGCGCTTTTGCCGTCATGTGGGGTTCGAGCGCGACCCAATTCTATCCAGAGGCAAAGTGGAAGAGCCAACTCGACGTCCTGAGCCAGATCCAGCACTCGAAAGTCGCCCTCTTCAGTCATACCAATCTCGCGGAAGGACAGTCGGGAACGGACAACTGGGGCAAGCCCGTTACCTTCGTGCAGAGCCTTTGGTACGCGCTGGGCTCCTTCCTTCTCGGCAAGAACGACGTGCTGAACAATGCCTACTTCGCCTTCACCTCGGGAACCAACTACGACAGCATCCAGTGGTACAACGAGTACGACCACATCGACCTGGGCAAGGCACTTGGACCTTACGCCGTGACGACAATCGGCTCGGCGAATGTCTATTGGCGGGAATTCGAGAAAGGCTATGTGTACGTCAACGCAACTGGCACTGACGTAGCCTCGCTGACTCTGCCGCAGGCGTTACAGCAGCTCACTCGCGACAATCTGCTGTCTCCGCTGAGCTCCATCCCAAGCGTGACCTCGATCGCCCTGAACGCCCACAACGCCGCCATCCTTTTAAAAACAGTTATTGTTCCTCCCGTCATCGACACCGTCGCCCCTTCGACCCCGACCGGGCTTCTCGCGTCCGCGGTCTCTTCTTCGCAGATCAATCTCTCCTGGACCGCTTCCACCGACAACGTGGGCGTGACCGGCTACCGCGTTTACCGCGCCGGCACTTTGATGGCCACTCTGGGTGCCGTGACCAACTATCAAAACACCGGCCTGAGCGTTTCCACCAGCTATTCCTACACCGTCCAGGCCATTGACGCGGCGGGGAACGCTTCCGCCCAATCGGCCTCAGCGAGCGCAACGACTCAAGCCGCCCCCGATACGATCGCTCCCTCTGTTCCCACCGGTCTCACCGGAACGGCAGTTTCATCGACCCAGATCAATCTGACCTGGAATCCATCGACCGATAACGTCGCCGTGGCCAGCTACCAGGTCTACCTCAACGACGCGCTCATGGCCAACACAACGGTGACGTCATTCCAGCATACCGGCCTGACCCCGGGGACCACATACAACTACCGCGTGAGCGCGGCCGACGCCGTCCCTAACTATTCGGCCTGGACCGCCACGCCGGTCTCGGTCACGACACCAGCCGCAGCCGACACCGTCGCCCCCTCGACCCCGACCGGACTTCTTGCGTCCGCAGTCTCTTCTTCGCAGATCAATCTCTCCTGGAGCGCTTCCACCGACAACGTGGGCGTGACCGGCTACCGCGTCTACCGCGCCGGCGCTTTGCTCGCCACTCTGGGAGCGGTGACCAGCTATCAAAACACCGGCCTCACGGCTTCCACGACCTACTCCTACACGGTCCAGGCCGTCGACGCGGCGGGGAACGCTTCCGCCCAGTCAGTCTCGGCGAGCGCGACCACCCAAGCCGCAGCCGACACGGTCGCCCCCTCGACCCCGACCGGACTTTCCGCCTCGGCCGTTTCTTCCTCGCTGATCAATCTCTCCTGGGCTGCCTCCACCGACAACGTGGGCGTGACCGGCTACCGCGTCTACCGCGCCGGCGCTTTGCTCGCCACTCTGGGAGCGGTGAGCATCTATCAAAACACCGGCCTCACGGCTTCCACGACCTATTCCTACACCGTCCAGGCGGTCGACGCGGCGGGGAACGCTTCCGCCCAGTCAGTCTCGGCGAACGCGACCACCCAAGCCGACGCCGACACCATCGCGCCTTCTGTCCCCGCCGACCTGACAGCAACGGCAGTCTCGCCAACCCAGATCAATCTCTCCTGGAGCGCTTCCACCGACAACGTGGGCGTGACCGGCTACCGCGTCTACCGCGCCGGCGCTTTGCTTGTCACTCTGGGAGCGGTGACCAGCTATCAAAATACCGGCCTCACGGCTTCCACGACCTACTCCTACACGGTCCAGGCCGTTGACGCGGCGGGGAACGCTTCCGCTCAATCAAACTCGGCGAGCGCAACCACCCAAGCCGCAGCCGACACGGTCGCCCCCTCGACCCCGACCGGACTTCTTGCGTCCGCAGTCTCTTCTTCGCAGATCAATCTCTCCTGGACCGCTTCCACCGACAACGTGGGCGTGACCGGCTACCGCGTCTACCGCGCCGGCACCTTGCTCGCCACTCTGGGAGCGGTGACCAGCTATCAAAACACCGGCCTCACGGCTTCCACGACCTACTCCTACACGGTCCAGGCCGTCGACGCGGCGGGGAACGCTTCCGCTCAATCAAACTCGGCGAGCGCGACCACTCAAGCCGCTCCCGACACCCAAGCCCCCTCTGTTCCCACCGGGCTCAAGGGAAGGGCAGTCTCGCGCACCCAGATCAATCTGACCTGGAACGCCTCCAACGATAACGTCGGTGTTACGGGGTACTACGTCTACCTCAATGGCGTAGCGCTTGCCACTACGACCACCACATCATTTCAGCACACGGGCCTGACAGCGGGGACCACCTACAACTACCGCGTGAGCGCCTATGATGCGGTTCCCAATCACTCGGCTTGGACCGCGCCGGTCTCCGTGAGAACCACGCGCCGCCGTATCATTGGCCGTGATTTCAACGGAGACGGCAAGTCCGATATCCTGTGGCGCAACAACACGAGCGGACAGAACGCGATCTGGCTCATGAACGGGACTACGGTCTCGAGCAACGCCGCGATCCCCACGGTGACGGATCTCAACTGGAGCATCGTGGGAGCCGGGGACTTCGACGGAGACGGCAAGTCCGACATCCTGTGGCGCAATCGCGCGACGGGCGAGGACGTGATCTGGATCATGAACGGCACCACCCTTACGAGGGGCGGTCAGCTCCCTACAGCGGGGGATCTCGACTGGAGCATCGTGGGAGTCGGAGACTTTGACGGAAACGGCAAGTCCGACATCCTGTGGCGCCACCGCACGACCGGTGAGAACGCGATCTGGCTCGTGAACGGCACCGGAATGGTGGGCGGCGGGCTCCTCCCCACCCAGGCGGATCTCAACTGGGGCATCGCGGGAGTCGGAGACTTTGACGGAGATGGCAAGTCCGACATCCTGTGGCGCAACCGCGCGACCGGCGAGAACTCGATCTGGCTCGTGAACGGCACCACCATGGCGGGCGGCGGGCTCCTCCCGGCCGTGACGGATCTCAACTGGAGCATCGTGGGAGTCGGAGACTTCGACGGAGACGGCAAGTCCGACATCCTGTGGCGCAACAACGCGACCGGCGAGAACATGATCTGGCTCGTGAACGGCACCACGCTCTCGAGCAGCGTCCAGATCGCCACCCAAGGGGACCTCAACTGGGGCATCGCGGGAGTCGGGGACTTTGACGGAGACGGCAAGCCTGACATTCTGTGGCGTAACAGCACGACCGGCCAGGACGCAATCTGGCTGATGAACGGCACCACGTTCTCGAGCAGTGTCTCCATCGACACGGTACCGGGCAGTGACTGGTCGATCGCACCACGCTAAACAGCGGCTGGTCATGGCTGGGCCCGGCGAGGGCGCGCGGCGTTGCGCCGCGGCGGATAACGCCAACTCGAGGGGGAAGACCGGCGGCTATATCGAGCAGCGATACTTCGACAAACCCCTCGCCGTTTCAGGATCCCGGCGATCCGCCGCCGCTGCCTAGAACGTGAGTCGGGCAGAAATCGAGAATACGTTGACTACGTAATCAACGGGAAGGACTGCAGGACTGGCGTTAAGGTTAGGAACTACGTTTGAAGAACGGCCCTCACGTTGCGCGCTCATCAGCAACGTGAGGGTCCGAGCGGGCCGATACGAGATCGTCGCTGTCCCCGAACGCACTCGATCGGTTCGGCTTGGAGAGCCCCCCGGCGCCTGTCCCGGACTGGGAAGGAACTCCCTGCTGCTGTAATCGAGGGTCCCCGACACGTCGATTTTCTCGGTCACCCTGAGCGTCGGGCGCAGCGTGACCCCTTTCACGAGCACGAAGCTGGAGCCAATGTCCTGGTAAGGGAAGATGTCCCGCTGCGCAACCGCGGCGAGCGAAAGCTTTCCGGTCGGCTTCCAGTCGTATTGGGCGCGGGCCGTGTAGCCATCGAAATCGAAATTCTGCAGCAACACCTGGGTATAGCGCCGGCTGAGGCGATCGGCGCGTGCGCTCAAGTGTGACGCGCCAGTAGGCGTCCAGTCGGCCACGATACCCGCACTGGACTGGTGGTACGCATTGTCGTTGCCGGAACTTTTCGGAAAGCGGCCGTCCTCGGTCCTTGCGCTAAGACCCACAGAGGTATTGGCCGGAGTGACATAACTCAAGGCGACCTCGGTGTAGAGAACATCGAGGTCGAGGCTCTGACGCGCCGTATCGCCATTCGTCAGTTCCAGTCCGCTCACCCCCGCATTAAACCGCCAGCGCGGCGTGACGAGATAGGCCGCGTTGAAGGAGGCTTGTTGCGTCTTGAGAGGATCAGGCCTGCTGATCTGAATATTGGCGGGCGAAGCAATATTGGCGAACGATGCCAGGGCCAAGGTTTCCGTATACCCCAGTTGGCCGCTCGCGTCGTTGCCCAGCTGCCACAACCACATTGCCCGCGCTTCGTGGCCGGTGAAGTTGAGAGCGGTAAGTTGATCGTAGCGGTTATCGTTCCTCGAGAAGGCCGCCTGAAAACGCTGGCGGCTCACCGGCACGTCAAAGTTGAACCCGAGCGACGTGGTGCGGTACGTATCACCCCGCGAAGACGCCCCGATTGTCGCGGGATCCACATCCTTCGAGATGCGGAATACGTTGTCGTCGTGAGTGGCTTTTTCCTCTGCGAACAGCGTGAGCTTGTCATCCCACAATGCAAATGCTCCCGCCGCCGGCATGAAAAGGCCGGCGACGGCAATTACCGCGCTCGCGATTCGAAGCCAAAGGCCGGCGTGGCCACGGGCCCTGCGCATCGGAGTCACGGCCGCCTCAGATGGAAGACCGGGTTCGACCTCCAGGAATTCATGCCCCAAGCGTGCCACGGCGCGCTTGAGATGGGTAGAGGATCGGTGAAAGCCTCTTGCGAATCAGATTTTGACCGCTGGCGTTCCTTCACGCGTCATCACAGCGACATGCGGCGGCGCGCGATGGCGAGCACGCCGAGCAGCCCCGCCAACACCGTGGCCCAATTGCCGGGCTCCGGGAAGGCGACCCTCGGCTCCGGGGCGAGCTTGGCATTCGGGACGAGGTAGAATCTCTCTGCGTCCAAGGCCCCATCCAGAACGGGCTGAATTGCCTTGATCTGGCCGCTGCCGCCATTTGCCGCCACTAGGACTCCCTGCGGCTGCGACGCGCCGAGCACGTCGTGCTGGTTGAAGACCGCCCGTTTCAACTCCGTGCCGAAAGGGCTACCGGCCGGCGCATGGACGCCGAGCGTCAATCGCGTTTGGGTCCCTTTCCGGGCGGCCGCAGCCGATGTCAGTAGCGCAACGTCTGCATTGGCGCGGATGCTGCCGTTCGCAGGGACCTTTCCGTCTGAATACGGCGTTGCGATTTCGTTTGGAGAGGCCAGTGGATTGGTGACCGTCGTCAATACACTGTTGGCACCGAGCACGCCGTTGGCGCCGGTTTGTACGGAAGCGCAAGCCTGGCCGGACGCCGCTGCCAATGCCAGCCAAGCGGCAAGCGCCTCGAGCATCAGCTTTGTTCTCATCGTACCTTCCTCTCAAGAACCGAATGAATCACTCCGGAGAGTAGAAGGTCAACGTGACACTGAGTCGAGTGCTTCGCTCCGCGAGAATGGGTAGACAGAACTAAGGGTGCAGGCCCGATTTCCCCGGGCTCAGTTGCTGAGAATGCGCAGCGCCAGCGCTTTGACTACGGCCTGAGTGCGGTTTTGAACATTCAGCTTGCGCAGAATTTTCTGCACGTGATTTTTTACCGTCAGCGGGCTGATCTCCAGGATGGTTCCGATCTCGATGTTGCTCTTGCCGAGGTGAATCCATTTCAGTATTTCCTGCTCGCGCGAGGTAAGAAGGCCCGCTCCGCCGGGATGTGCGCCAGCGCTTTCGGCCGGCCGGTCGATCTGGGTGCGCACCCATGCCTGGTGCAGGAACGGGACAATCAGTTCTATGCAATAGACTTGCCTAGGGCCCATCGACTGCGCCCGGCAGGCGAAGGTGAATAAGCTCGTCGGTTTTCCGAAAGCATCGTACGTCCCGTGCGTGACTACCATGTCCGCTCCTATGCGGTTGAGCTCGCGCGCCAGCGGGTTTTGCGCGAACGGACTGGCGGCCCCCGTCTCGCAGACTACAGGCCGATAGGAGTTCTCTTCCCAGGTCTTGATGATATGCGGAACCATGGATGTATCCTGGCGGAACATGTCGCTGAAGAGCGCGGGCTCGAGGGGAGACGTCGAAAAACTGTCGACGTGAAAAGACATCGGCTCGGCATTGCGCAGGGCGCAGATCAGCGCCTCATGCTTCACCAGGTCTTGCAGCAGGCCCTGGGTCCATGTAAAAAAGTGATGTCGCGCGTGCACCCGAAGCGAGGCATCCATGATGAGCTTGAGCGATTCGAGCTCAAGAGGGTCCAATAAGGCCGCGCTATCGGACGTGGCGCCGCTCACAGGGGCTGGAGACTGATACGCGGGCAGCTCGGAATGATGTTCTGTAATGAGCTGGTGTTCGCTTGCTTGCATGAGAGAACCCTCCCGGAGTACAAGAGTCGTCCTAGGTAATGTACGAGTAGCGTGTGTAATATGAGTAACGCGTATTAAATGAACGTGAACTGCCTGAAAATGGTTTTGGGTGCGGAGTCTCCGAAGCAACCCATTGTTTGTGCTCGTATTTCACTCACGCGTCCCAGCCGTTGAGTCTTCAGCAACGCGCCGGCGATGCCGCTTCTAGAACGCGTCGCCCGGCTAGCCATAAGACACTGCTCCAGCTAGGCGAAGCTACGATTTCCCGCGGCATGGCTGGCTGCAATTCCAGACACCGGCGACAGGTACCATCCGTGAAAGTAGTTCTTTGGAGCTAACCCGTCGTGTCCGCAGCGTTTGCAATTGCGCGCTACCGTGTTGCGAAAGTCGGAGCGAATCGTTGCAGGACAAGGTTTCGATTGCCATGAATAAATAGCCAGGATCCACAGGTCCCTTCCTTGCTCGCCGCGCACCAATCCCATCGCCTATTCCTCGATCACCGGCTCGCACCTGCCGCGCTGGTGCAGGCGACGCTCGATCCTCTCGTGGCGATCGCTGCGCTGCTGTTGTCCGCTTTTGCATTCGGCAAGACGTTCGAAGGTCCCTATCTGATTCTCGCGCTGATCGTGTTTTCGCTAACCTTCCCCGGAACCCCTCCGAAAGGCACCAGCCTCAGAGCGCTCGCCGGTGACGTCATGTCGAGCTGGTTTGTTGTCGTCGCACTCTTGCTGCTTATCGGTTGGGCGACGCGGACACTCGGCTCCTTTGATCCGCGCGTCATCCTCACTTGGGTACTCGCCGCTCCGGTCGCGCTGTTCGCCGCGCGCGCACTGATGCCAGTCGTTCTGCTGCGCCTGCTCGCGGCGGAGGGCGTGCAAAGAGTTGCCGTCATCGCAGGCGAAGGCGAGCTTGGGCGCAAGCTCGCCGAACGGATTCAGGTCACCCCGTTTCTCGGCATCCGCTTGGCCGGTTTTTTCGATGATCGCAGCCCCGAGCGCATCGGCGGCGTCGAGCCCGGCGAGAGCCTCGGTCCGCTGAACAAGGTCGCGTCCTACGTGAAAACCCATCATGTCGATCTGATCTATGTCACGCTGCCCATGGCTTCGCAACCCCGCATTCTCAAGCTGCTCGACGAGCTGCACGACACGACGGCCTCGATCTACTTCGTGCCGGACATCTTCCTGTTCGATCTGATCCAGGCGCGCATGGATACGATCGGCGGGATTCCGGTCCTCGCCGCCTGCGAAACCCCGTTCTACGGAATCAATGGTCTGATCAAACGCGCGAGTGACATCGTCCTGGCATCGGTGATCCTCGCGCTGGTCTTGCCTATCATGCTTTTCATCGCAATCAGCGTAAAGCTGAGTTCGCCCGGGCCGGTGCTTTTCAAGCAGCGCCGCTACGGACTCGACGGCAAAGAGATCGTCGTCTACAAGTTCCGCACGATGACCGTGCTCGAAGATGGGAATGTGATCAAGCAGGCCACGCGCGATGACCGGCGCGTGACCCGTCTCGGCGCGTTTCTGCGGCAGCGCTCGCTCGACGAGCTGCCGCAGTTTTTCAACGTGCTGCAGGGCCGCATGAGCGTCGTCGGCCCGCGCCCGCACGCGGTGGCGCACAACGAGATATACCGTCGGTTGATCAAGGGCTACATGATTCGGCACAAAGTCAAACCGGGCATCACCGGGCTGGCGCAGGTCAACGGTTTGCGCGGGGAGACCGATACGCTCGACAAGATGCAATTGCGCATCGAGCATGATCTCGATTACCTGAGAAATTGGTCTCTCCAGCTCGATTTGCAGATAGTGGTGAAGACGATCTTTGTCTTGCTCAAAAAGCAGGATGCCTTCTGAGCTGCTCCGGGCGCACTTTCCAAAGTGTGCCGTCGGCTGCGAACTCCCTCAAGCGGATAGCCCACCAGCGGCGGAAGACCCAGCGCGGGAGCGCGGGCCTCAGGCCAGCTGGCGGCGGAAACGGTAGCCCATTCCGCGCACGGTCTCGATCAGACCTTCGTGATGGCTTGGGGCGAGCACCTGCCGCACTCTGCGGATGTGGACGTCCACGGTGCGCTCCTCCACAAAGACGTGGTCTCCCCAGACTTCGTCGAGAAGCT
>WNGG01005795.1_pt1 | contig 13742 bp, 5 predicted proteins | sample 5400661 | NCBI WGS metagenome assembly WNGG01 (sample SAMN13153372, study PRJNA577476) | soil metagenome | isolation source: 100 cm soil or saprolite under Garry oak tree replicate 1 | place: USA:California | collected 2016-06-15
GATCACAAGCGGCGAGTCGTAACCGTCTACCGAGCCGCCGCTTGTGATCTTGCGCGCCCGACCTTCGTCTTCGTTCGGCGCGACGATCCAGACCGCGCCCGTCGTGCGGTTCTGGATCGCGATGGTCGTGCCGTCCGCCGTCAGCCCGAGGCTGATGCCGCCGTAGCCGTTCGGATCGTTTGTGATGCGCCGCGCCTTGCCTTCGGGGTAAGAGAGATACCAGACCTGTGTACCCGTCGTGTTCTGTGACGGCACTGCGGTGAAGACGAGACCACTCCCGTCCGGCAGCCAGAGGACGCGCCCCATGTCGGGCCACGTCTGCGCAGTGAGTGGCGCGAGCTTGCCATCTGCGACCGACACGCCGACCACCGTGCCGTTGATCAAGCCCGTGTCCGTTCTGAGCGCGAGGGCGCTTGTCTTCCCATCGGGCGACCAAGAGGGCGCGGTCTCATTGGAGAAATGCTGCGGTGCTTTCACAGTCGCGAGCACGGTTGGTGCGCCGCTGCCGTCCGTGTTGGCCAACATGATCTCGTAACGTTCCTCGCGCTCAACCAGTTCGTTGCGCACAAAGGCGAAGCGCCGGCCGTCGGGCGCGAAGCCGACCGTGCTCCAGACGTTGTCCAACACTTTGATGGGCGCGCCACCAATGACGGGCACGCGGTAGAGCGTCGCGTTTATGCTGCCCCCCACTCTCCTGACGTAGTAAACGAACTCGCCGTCAGGCGAGAAGGTCGTGCCGAAGTAGAAGCAGACGGCGGGCGGCACGAGTTGCACTTGATTATTCGTCGAGACCTGCTTGACCCACAACGCCGACTGCTGATGCTCATCAAATGCCGAGTAGGTGATGTACTTGCCGTCAGGCGAGATCGTCACCAATCCGTCAATCGGCTGATCGGCAGCGCGCCCTCCCGTCGTCAACGCCGTGAACTTCGGCGCGCGCAACGTCGCATCAGTTTTAGTCCGTGTCAGCAGTTTGTAGAGCGCAAAACCCACGCCGACTAAGACGACGACGAGCGTGACAAGCGCGAGCGCCGCGCCCGTCTTGTGTCGCTTGATTGTTGTCGCAATGTACTCGGCGCTCGAGGTTGAATGAGTTATCGGCTGGGTTGCGCTTGCTTCGCCCGATAGTCGTGCGACTGCTTCACCGCTCCCGCTCGCCGTAGACAGGCCGCTGCTTTGCGGCGGGGCCGAGCGTTCCAGTTCGGCGCTGGCGTCCAATCGTTGCTTCAGTCTGCGCAACGCGCCCAGCAATTCCTTGATTGAGTGATAACGCTCTTCGCGATCTTTGGTCAGCGCGGTCGAGACGATCAGATCCAGAGTATCAGGCACATCGGGAGCAAAGCGAATCAACGGCGGCGGCTCTTTATCGAGAATCGCCGCGATACAATCGCTCGGCGTCTGACCGTCGAAGGGCACTCGCCCGGCGATCATCTCGTAAAGCACAACGCCCAAACTCCAGATGTCTGTGCGCTCATCGACCGGCAGACCGCGCGCCTGTTCGGGCGACATATAATGCGCCGAGCCCAAAACCATTCCCGGTCGCGTTTGAATTTTCATCAGCGTGGGCGCTTCGGTTTGCGAGGAAGGCACTTGCGGCTCAGTCAGCTTGGCGATGCCAAAGTCCAAAACCTTCACGTAACCGTCCGGCCGCAGCATGATGTTCTCAGGTTTGATATCGCGATGGACCACGCCTTCCTGATGTGCCCCAGCCAATGCGCTGGCGACCTGAACTGCGATCTCCAATGCTTCACCCACTTTCAGTGGCGCACCCGCCATCCGCTCACGCAGAGTGTCGCCCTTGACGAACTCGCTGGCGATAAACTGCGCGTCGGCTTCGTGTCCAATCTCGTAAACAGTAACGATGTTTGGATGATTCAATGCGAGCACAGCGCGGGCTTCCGACACGGCCGGAAGACCGGGCCGCCTATTTTGCGTTTTGCAGCAAAGGATCTCCTGCATCTTCGCTGAACACGTGAAGGCGAGGCCGTTGCCGGTGAGCGACCAGACGAGTTGCCCATCAGGAGCCCAGCTCATCCGTCCGACCAGGTTCGGCCGGGTCGTTGCGGGAAGCGCGAAGGTCTTTTCTGGCTCTCCACAGGCAAACGGGATGACCGCCAGGTGAAGCGGAGCGGACTCGGAAGAGGCGAGATACGCTATGTGCTTTCCCTCGTACGCGATATGTCTGACGCCAGGAGACTCGTGGTCAAGAGCCGCGCGCTTCGGTGAAACAATTCGTCTGTCACTCGTATCCGAAAACCCGAAACTGCAAGTAGAATATCCGCACGGACAATTTTCATTTCAAGGAGACCAGGTCATGAGCAGTCTGAAACAGATTCGCTTTACTCTCATTTTCGCTCTCGCTCTCGCGCTGCCCGGCACGTTAACAGCGCAAGACAATGCCAATATCATCGCGCAGAAATCATCCGTGACGATCACAGCAGCCGCTTCCGCCGACCGTGTGCGCATCACCGCGCCCGCTTCAGTCGTGCAGATGCACCTGGAAGTTTATTCCGTGAGCGGAGAAAAACTCTTCGACAACGAGATCCGCGGTGGGAATGTCTTTGACTGGAACTTGCAGGATGGCCAGGCCCAGCGGCTGTCTTCCGGCGACTATGTCTGCGTGGTCACCGTCAAGAACATCGCCGGCAGAATCACGCAGAAGATCGGGTCGGTGAAAGTGGCAGAGAAAGATGTCAGGGTCGGTCCGGCTGAACTCGCCCAGCTTTCTCCGCAACAGTCGCAAGTCATCGGTCCGGTGGAAGAGAACTCTTCCTGGACGATTCTGGATAACACGGAGAATCAAACCACTACCGTCATCGCGCATGACGGCACTGACGGGCAGCTTGTCCGTGGGCGTGGCGCCTTTTCGTTCCGTATTGGCGATTTCTTTTCCGGCAACGACAAAGAACAGATGCGTCTGACCGAAGAAGGCAATTTGGGTATTGGCATCTCGAAACCTCAATTCAAGCTGGATGTCGCCGGGGCGATTCGCGCCCGCGGAGGGTTTGTCTTCAATGATGGCAGCACATTGAAGGTGAATGACAAAGGCTTACTAACGCTTACCGACAGCAATGGCAGTGTCGTTCCTGATGTTAGTGGCTCAGGCACCACCGGGCGGCTGACCAAATGGACCGATGGCGCAAGCGGGACGCTCGGCGATTCGGTGGCTATTGATACGGGCACTGGCTTGCAATTGACGGCCGCTCCCAGCGGCGCGGTGGACACGAATCTGCTGTACCTGAATAGCACCAATGGCACGACGGGTGTGCTGGCCGGCAGTGTGCCGTCTTTCGGCGCGGCGAATGGACCGTTCTTCGCCATGCGCGGCAACGCCTACACGACAATTGGGAATCAGCGAGGCCTGTTCACGATTGCCGCAGGGAACGTGTCGAGTCCGGTGGGTGATGATGGCTCGGTGAAGTTCAATACCGGCAATGACCAATTGCGCATGGTCATCAGACCGAATGGCCGGGTCGGCATTGGCACCGATACACCGGCAAAAAGGCTTGACGTCGCGGGTGACATCAACGTCAGCGGCGATTACAACATCGGCGGGGACAGAGTGTTTAGTATCGATTTCGCCAACGGCAACACTTTTGCCGGTATAGTCGCCGGCGCCCAAAACACCGGCTTCCATAACTCATTCTTTGGCGATCTGGCCGGCGTAGTGAATACCTCGGGCCGCGACAACACGTTTTTTGGGTATTCAGCCGGATCATCAAATGTCTTGCAGCCTGGCAATTCATACTTCGGCTCCATCGCGGGAAGAGACAGTACCGGGAACGCCAACTCCTTCTTTGGCGCGAGTGCTGGAGTTACTTCTACGACCGGCGGCAGCAATACTTTTATTGGCGTCCAAACTGGCGAAACGAACAGATCCGGTTTCGCAAATACGCTGTTGGGCATTAATAGCGACGTCGGAGCTAACAATCTCGACCATGCCACCGCTATTGGTGCAGAAGCAGTTGTGTCCAGCAGCAACACCATCGCGCTCGGGCGAAGCGACGGGAGCGATACTGTAATTGTGCCTGGCAAACTTGAGGTAGACACGATGGGCGTCAGCGGGGTAGTCCAGCTTTGCCTTAACGGTTCCAGCCGTCTGTCTTTTTGCTCGTCTTCGCTGCGTTACAAAACGGCTGTGCAGCCTTTCCCTGGCGGACTCAAGATCATCCAACGTCTGCGTCCGATCGCCTTCACGTGGAAGGACGGCAGGCAGCGCGACCTGGGCCTTGGCGCCGAGGAAGTCGAGCGGGTCGAGCCTCTGCTTACCTTCCGGAACAAAGAAGGTGAGATCGAAGGCGTCAAGTACAACCAACTCTCAGCCGTGCTCGTCAACGCCATCAAAGAACAGCAACAGCAGATTCATAATCTACAGAATCAGATCATTCGTCTCCGAAGTCAGGTCGAAAGACGTCATCGTCACTCGGCCGCGTCTGCGCGAGCCCAAGCCGCGCCCCTGGCTCCGGGGCGTTAAGTATTAGCCCGGCAGCCAGTCGAATGGAAATTGCTCAGCTGAAACGTGCTGGTTATAATCGCGCCGCTTGAGTCCAATCGCGGCCACAGCAATGACTCGCGGCATTAGGTTTCAGTGCGCACCGCTGCTCCTGTTGCTATTCTTTTGCGTTCGGATTTCAGCCGAACAACTTCCCATTAAAACTTACACCATCGCCGACGGGCTGGCCCGCGATACGGTTACCTGTATCGTTCACGACTCGCACGGCTTCATGTGGTTTTGCACCCCCGACGGTCTTTCCCGATTTGATGGTTACGGGTTCACTAACTACGGCACGGCGCAGGGGTTGCCACACCGCCATGTCAACGATCTATTGGAGACGCGCGCGGGCCTCTACTGGATCGCCACCGACGATGGTCTCTGCTTATTCAATCCGCGCGGTGTGGAGGGAAACGCGGCCACGGCAAACACCGCGCCGAAGTTCCTCGTCTATCGTCCCGATGGAGTGAAAGAATCGTGGAGCGTGAACACGCTCATGGAAGATCAGGCGGGCACGATCTGGTGCGGCACTGATCGAGGTCCCTACCGGCTCGTCCAAACCAATCAAAGCTGGACGCTGCAGGCGGTAGACATCGGCATCGGCAGGCAAAGGAATGAAGAAACAAATGTCCGCAGGATCGTCGCCGACCATTACGGCGCGTTGTGGATCGCCACCAACAGCAACCTCTACCGCTACCTGCCGGATGGCCGCACAGAGCACTACACGACGCAGCAGGGCCTGCCGCAGAATGCTGTCAGCGCCCTGCTTGAAGATCATGACGCGCGCATGTGGATCGGCACGCCGCAGGGCTTGTGCCGCATCGTCGCCGAGCCAAGTCTGAATCAGAACATCGTCGAGCGCCTCTACACGACACGCGACGGCCTCCCGCATGATCGCATCGGGCAATTATTCCAATCGCGCGACGGCACGTTGTGGCTCGGCATCGCGCTCGTCGGGTTGACCGCCTTCAACCCGGCCGAGACGCCGTCCCCTCGGAGCCTGCACACCTTTACGCCCGCGAATGGCTTGAGCGATAAGGACGTCACGGCGCTCGCGGAAGACCGCGACGGCAATCTCTGGGTCGGGACTGGGAGCGGCGGCGCGATGAAGATCACGCGTCACGGCTTCACCACCTACGGCGAGACCGACGGCATCAGCCAGACACGCATCGGCGAGATCCTGGAAGATCAAGCGGGCGAACTGTGTGTCATCGGCGCGCTCCCTGACCGGTTGTTCATAGATCGTTTCGACGGTCACCGCTTCCGCGAGACTGTACCCAATATGCCGGCCGGCACGCCATTCAGTTGGGGTTGGTATCAGATCATCCTGCAGGACCATTTGGGCGAGTGGTGGGTTGCGACCAGCCGTGGCGTCGCGCGCTTTCCGCATGTCGTCCACCCGGAGCAACTCGCGCACGTGAGTCCAAAAGCCATTTACACCAGTGCGGACGGTTTGAATGGCGACGAGGTCTTCCGCCTGTTTGAAGACTCACGCGGAGACATCTGGATCGGCACAATTGCGCCAGGGCTAAACTTCTTAACCAGATGGGAGCGCGCGACCGGGACATTTCATCGTTACTTGCCGCAGGCTGACGGCATTCCAGCCAAACCTCCGACAGCGATCCAGGAGGACGGCGGAGGTGATGTCTGGATCGGTCTTTACGGTCTCGGGCTGGCCAGATACCGGGCGGGCCGTTTCAATATGTTCGGGACGGCTGCTGTGCGCCAGGAGGACAACGTGGTGCGCGGCTTCTATCTCGATCATGCGGGCCGCCTCTGGGCGGCCACTAGCCTGAGCGGCCTGGTGCGCATTGACGATCCAACCGCCGAAGAGCCGCACCTTATTACCTACACGACCGCCGAAGGCTTGAGCACAAACACCGTCACCTGCGTCACCGAAGATCAGTGGGGGCACATCTACGTCGGCACCGGGCGCGGGCTCGACCGGCTCGACCCGGCGACCGGCCATGTCAAACATTACACGACCGCCGACGGCCTGGCCGACAATTTCATCAACGTCGCCCTCCGCGCACGCGACGGCGCGCTCTGGTTCGGCACGTTGCTGGGTCTGTCGCGGCTTATCCCGGAGCCGGATGCAGCGGTCGCGCCGCCTCCGATTCTGTTGAGCGGGCTACGCATCGCCGGCGTCGCGCAACCCATTTCGGATTTGGGCGAGACACAAGTGGGACGACTTGAGCTGGCAGCGAATCAGAATCAGATGCAGGCAGACTTTTTGAGTCCCAACTTTCGTTCCGGCGAGGTGTTGCGTTATCAGTACATGTTGGAAGGAGCCGACCGCGACTGGGGTCCGCCCACGCTGCAACGGAGCATTATCTACGCCAACCTCAGACCTGGTTCGTATCGTTTCAAAGTCCGGGCGCTTAACACCGAAGGCTTGCCGAGCCAGACGCCGGCGACGATCGCGTTCAGCATTTTGCCTCCTCTCTGGCAACGCTGGTGGTTTCTAACCGCGGCTGTCTTGTTGGCAGGCGGGGCCGCGTTTCTGATGTATCGCTATCGCGTGAGCCAACTCCTGGAACTCGAGCGCGTCCGCACCCGAATTGCCAGCGACTTGCACGATGACATTGGCGCCAGTCTTTCGCGTATGGCCATTTTGAGTGAGGTAGTCAAACGCGATGGCGCCACCATGCGTCAGGAATCGTTAGCGCGCTTAAGCGATATTGCCGAGACCTCTCGGGGCCTGGTTGATTCGATGAGCGACATCGTCTGGGCGATCGACCCGCGACGTGACGATCTGCACAGCGTAATCCTGCGTGTGCGGCAGTTTGCAGCCGACGTGCTCGAAGCTAACAGTATAAGGTGGGAGCTGAAGAGCGCGGCCGAATTCGATCGCATAAAGCTCACTCCCGAGCAGCGCCGTCATCTGTTCCTGATCTTCAAAGAAGCGCTGACTAACATCGCCCGCCACTCCGGCTGTGAAAATGTTTCGATGAGTATTGCGATTTTCGGCGATCACTTGCGCGCCGAAATTCACGACGACGGCAGGGGCTTTGACATACATCCGGCTGGGACAATCGACGAGCACGCTCGCGGGGGCCATGGGCTCGAGAACATGCGTGTTCGGGCAAGGCAGCTTGGCGGGCAGCTCGACATCAGTTCTTCACCCGGTGCGGGAGCGAAGATCACTTTGACCATACCGGTTTACGAACGCACTGGCATGAACATGCTCTTTGCGCGCTTCCGAAAGTGATTTAGTATCTGCTGCAACCCGGGCTTCCCCCCCTTAATCTCAAATGCCGGCAGACGGGCAAATTCTTACTGCTATTGTCGAAGACGACCGCGCCACGCGCGAAGGTCTGGGTCTGTTGATCGACGGCACGCCGGGCTATCGCTGTATCGGTTCGTACCGATCCGTTGAAGAAGCATTGCGCTCCCGCAACACCGAGCAGCCCGATGTCCTGCTGCTCGATATTCATCTGCCGGGAATGCTCGGGTCGGAAGGCGTTCGGGTCTTCAAAGAAAAATATCCGGCGCTTCAGGTCCTGATGCTCACGATTTATGCCGAGCAGGATCTGGTCTTCGAATCGATCTGCAACGGCGCGTGCGGATATTTGTTGAAAAAGACGCCGCCGGCAAAATTGTTGGAAGCGATCCGCGAAGCGCACGAGGGCGGCGCGCCGATGTCCCCGGAGATCGCGCGCAAAGTGGTGACGCTGTTTCAAAAGACAGGCCCGCCGCCGAAGATCGAGGAGCAGCTCACGCCCCAGGAAGTTCGCTTGCTCAAGCTCCTGGCTGAAGGCTTCAGCTATCAATCGGCCGGCGATCAGCTTCACATCAGCCTTAACACGGTGCGCAATTACATTCGCAGCATCTACGAGAAACTTCACGTCCACTCGAAATCCGAAGCCGTCAGCAAAGCCATCCGCAGCCACCTGATTCAATAGCAATCACCGGCCGTCACTCTCAAAAAAAGGCATGAACATGCTCTGCCGTCTCTCTGAAGTGCGGAGTAGAGTCATCGCCGTCTCACAGGTTTCAGTGAAACATGAGTTGCGGTGGTTTCACGATCTTTTCCCCCCAAAGATTCTCCGCGGATATAGCCCCAGCACGCTTGAAGACGTGCGGCGCGCGTTGATTCGGCAGCGCAGGACGAGCGCGAGGAACTCAATTACCAGTCGCGGAAATCGAAGATGGATCATTTAAGTCAGGCTCGCCGAGGCAATTTTCATCTGAGTGAGATTAACGTCATGAGTAGCTTGAAACAGATTCTCTTTACTTCTCTTTTAGTCCTAACTCTGTTTGGTACTGCGAGGTCACAAGACAACGTCAACTCCCTCATACCGAAATCGTCTCTGGCGATTACTGCCGCGGCGTCGGGCGAGCGCTTGCGGATCACCGCGCCGTCTTCGATTGTACAAATGCATGTCGAAGTCTATGCCGCGAGCGGCGAGAAACTCTTCGATGGTGAGATCCGCGGCGGTAACGTTTTTGATTGGCATTTGCAGGATGGTCAGGCGCAGCGGCTGACGGCCGGCGTCTATCTCTGCGTGGTTACAGTCAAGAACATCTCCGGACGACTCACGCAGAAGATTGGCACCGTGAGGGTGGCAGAGAAAGATGTCACGGTCGGGCGGGCGGAAATCGCCCAGTTATCTCCACAACAATCGCAAGCCATAGGCCCGGTGGAGGAAAACTCTTCCTGGACAGTGTTGAGTGAGAACGAAAATCAAACCACTACAGTCATCGCGCATGACGGCACTGACGGGCAGATTGTCAGAGGTCGCGGTGCACTTTCGTTTCGCGTTGGTGACTTCTTCAGCGGCAACGACACTGAACAGATGCGTCTGAACGAGGAAGGCAATCTCGGTATCGGCACTGCAAAGCCCGAATTCAAATTGGATGTAGCAGGCACAATTCGCGCGCGTCAGGGGTTTGTCTTCAACGATGGCAGTAGTCTGAATGTTAATGACAAAGGCATCCTGACGCACACCTCTCCTGACGGGACGGTCACTCCAAACGTTGGTGGGATTGGCAGCCAGGGACGCCTGGCGAAGTGGACTGATAACTCCGGGACACTCGGCGATTCGGTGGCCCTGGATACCGGCACTGGCTTGCAATTGACGGCCGCGCCCAGCGGGGCGGTCGATACCAATCTGCTTTACCTGAATTCCACTAACGGCACCACGGGAGTGTTAGCCGGAAGCACCCCGAGTTACGGTGCCGCCAATGGACCCTTCTTTGCCATGCGCGGCAACACCTACTCGGCGATTCCGAACCAGCGGGGCTTGTTCACGATCGCTGCGGGTAACGTGTCAAGCCCGGTCGGAGATGATGGCTCGGTGAAGTTCAATACCGGCAATGACCAATTGCGCATGGTCATCAGACCGAATGGCCGGGTTGGAATCGGTACCGCTACACCCGAAACGAAGCTCGATGTAGCCGGGAGTATAAATGCTTTCGTATACGAAAGCGGCGGCATCCCCTTGTTGACTTTCGCGGGGAACGCGAACTTGTATGTCGGGCCATTAGCCGGTGAGTCCGTTAGTGGCGGCAGTAACTCGAATACTTTTGTCGGTTATGCTGCAGGACAGAATATGACTTCGGGTAGTCTGAATACGTTTATAGGAATGTCGGCGGGCGTACCCAATACCGACGGAATAGCCAACACGTTCGTGGGATACAATACCGCGTTAGCCACCACTACGGGAAATAACAATACCTTCTTCGGATATGCAGCAGGTTCAAACAACCATACTGGGAATAGCATCACACTCCTTGGCGCGGGTGCCGACGTCGGAGCAAACAATCTCAACTTTGCCACTGCCATCGGCGCCGGCGCAATCGTCTCTACCAGCAACACGATCTCAATCGGTAGGCCAGACGGCAGCGACGTTGTTGATGTGGTCGGCAAGTTACAGCTCGAAACGCTTGCCGTGGCCGGTAGCACCAGTTTATGTCTTAATAGTTCAATTAGAGTTGGTCCCTGCTCCTCTTCCCTGCGTTACAAGACCAGCGTGCGGCCATTCTTCGGCGGACTCGGCATAGTCAATCGCCTGCGCCCAATTTCCTTCACCTGGAAAGATGGTGGCATGCGCGACCTGGGCCTCGGCGCAGAGGATGTTGAGCGTGTCGAGCCTCTGCTCACCTTCCGCAACAAACAGGGTGAAGTTGAAGGCGTCAAGTACAACCAACTCTCAGCCGTCTTCGTTAATGCTTTCAAAGAACAGCAGCGGCAAATCCAGCAACAACAAACACAGCTCGCTCAACAACGCGCAGAGCTTGAAGCGTTGAAGAGACTTGTGTGTCGCTCAGTTCCGAAAGCCCGAATCTGCAAGTAGAATATCCAACCACGGACAATTCTCATTTCAAGGAGACTAACGGTCATGAGCAGTTTGAAGCAGATTCTCTTTACTTTCGTTTTCGCTCTGGCTCTGTCTGGCGTGGTAACAGCGCAGGACACTTCCAACGTCATCGCGCAGAGATCAGCCATGACGATCACATCCAGTGCTTCGGCCGATCGCATTCGGATTACAGCACCTTCATCAATCGTGCAAATGCATGTAGAGGTTTATGGCGCGAGCGGAGAGAAGCTTTTCGACAACGAGATTCGCGGTGGCAATGTCTTTGACTGGCACTTGCAGGATGGTCAGGCGCAGCGGCTGACGGCCGGCGTCTATCTCTGCGTGGTTACAGTCAAGAACATCTCCGGACGGCTCACGCAGAAGATTGGCACTGTACGAGTCGGAGAAAAAGATGTCAGCGTCGGATCGGGCGAAGTCGCACAGCTATCAGCACAACAGACGCAAGCAATTGGCCCGGTGGAGGAAAACTCGTCCTGGACAGTGTTGAGTGAGAACGAAAATCAAACCACTACAGTCATTGCGCACGACGGTACTGACGGGCAGATTGTCCGTGGCCGTGGCGCTTTCTCCTTCCGTATTGGCGATTTCTTCAGCGGCAGTGACAAAGAGCAGATGCGTCTGACTGAAGAAGGCAATCTTGGCATTGGCACCGCAAAGCCTGAATTCAAGCTGGATGTAGCAGGCACAATTCGCGCGCGTCAGGGATTTGTCTTCAATGATGGCAGTAGTCTGAATGTTAATGACAAAGGCATCCTGACGCACACCTCTCCTGACGGGACGGTCACTCCAAACGTTGGTGGAATTGGCAGCCAGGGACGCCTGGCGAAGTGGACTGATAACTCCGGGACGCTGGGGGATTCGGTGGCCCTGGATACCGGCACCGGCTTGCAATTGACAGCCGCGCCCAACGGTGCGGTCGATACCAATCTGCTTTACTTGAACTCCACTAACGGCACCACCGGAGTGTTAGCCGGCAGCACCCCCAGTTACGGTGCCGTCAATGGTCCGTTCTTTGCCATGCGCGGCAACACCTACACGACGATTGCTAATCAGCGGGGCTTGTTCACGATCGCGGCGGGCAACATTGCTAATCCGCAGGGTGACGATGGCTCAGTGAAGTTCAATACCGGAAACGACCTGTTGCGCATGGTGATCAGACCAATGGGCAATGTGGGCATCGGCACCACGATTCCCGGCGCGAAGCTGGACGTGGCGGGCGACATCAACACCTCGACGGAGTACGATATCGGGTACTATCGAGTGTTGAGCACTCCGGGAACAAACACCTTTGTCGGTGTGGATGCCGGTCTCCAGAACACCACCGGCGGGGAGAACAATGCTTTCTTCGGTCTCAACGCAGGCACTGCCAATACGACGGGTGGCGACAACTCGTTCTTTGGGGCAGCTGCGGGCGCTGAAAACAAAACTGGCTGCTGCAACTCCTTTTTTGGGACTCAGGCTGGAAAGGTCAATACAGGCGGCACTAACTCATTCTTCGGTTGGTTTGCTGGAAGTGGGAACACTGCGGGCTCAAACAACGCATATTTTGGCGCTGATTCAGGTGACGTAGCTACCGGCAGCGAAAACTCTTTCTTTGGCGCGTTAAGCGGTCTCGCCACGACGTCAGGTCATAACAATACCTTTATCGGCATCATCGCAGGTCACTCGAACACCGTTGGGGACAGTAATACCGTGATTGGGTCGGCGGCCGATGTAGCCTCAGGAAATCTGGATCATGCCACCGCCATCGGCGCCGACGCAGTCGTCTCAACCAGCAACACTATCGCGCTCGGCAGAGCGGATGGCAGCGATACGGTTGATGTTCCGGGTAAATTGCAGATAGATACGCTCGCTGTCGCGGGCAGTACGCAGCTTTGCCTGAACGGCTCCAGTCGCGTTGGTCCCTGCTCGTCTTCTCTGCGCTACAAGACCGGCGTGCAGCCTTTCTTCGGCGGGCTCAACATCGTCAATCGCCTGCGCCCGATCACCTTCACGTGGAAAGACGGCGGCCTGCGCGACCTCGGACTCGGCGCCGAAGAAGTCGCAGGTGTCGAGCCTCTGCTAACGTTCAGGAACAAACAGGGCGAGATCGAAGGCGTCAGGTACAACCAGCTCTCGGCCGTCTTCGTCAACGCCTTCAAACAGCAGCAGCGGCAAATTCGACAGCAGCAGAACCAAATCAAACAACAGGAAACGCGGCTCACACAGCAACAAGCCGAACTCTCTCAGCTCAAGAGACTCGTCTGTCGTTCAAACAGAAGAGCCGGCGTCTGCAAATAAGCGGCATCACCGGAGGCAATTTTCATTTGCAGGAGATTCACGTCATGACAAGCTTGAAACAAATTCTCTTCACTTTCGTTTTCGTTCTCGCTCTATCTGGTACCGCGATAGCACAAGACAATACCGCCTTTACTGCGCAGAGATCTTCTGTGACAGTCACCGCGAGCGGTTCCACCGATCGCGTGCGCATCACCGCGCCTGCTTCAGTCGTGCAGATGCACCTGGAAGTTTATGCACTGAATGGAGAGAAACTTTTCGACAACGAGATTCGCGGCGGCAATGTGTTTGACTGGCATCTGCAGCATGGCCAGGCACAGCGGCTCTCTGCCGGTGACTATCTCTGTGTAGTCACGGTCAAGAATCTCGCCGGCAGAATCACGCAGAAGATCGGCACGGTGAAAGTGGCAGAGAAAGATGTCAGCGTCGGTCCGGCTGAACTCGCCCAGCTTTCTCCACAACAATCACAGGCCATTGGTCCGGTGGAAGAGAATTCTTCCTGGACGATTCTGAATAGTAAAGAGAACCAAACCACTACCGTCATCGCCCATGACGGCACCGACGGGCAGATTACGAGAGGTCGCGGCGCCTTTTCATTTCGGCTGGGCGATTTCTATTCCGGTAACGATCAGGAACAGATGCGTCTGACT
>WNGG01019385.1_pt1 | contig 13742 bp, 9 predicted proteins | sample 5400661 | NCBI WGS metagenome assembly WNGG01 (sample SAMN13153372, study PRJNA577476) | soil metagenome | isolation source: 100 cm soil or saprolite under Garry oak tree replicate 1 | place: USA:California | collected 2016-06-15
GTATGGCGAGATTGTGAAGGCGGTTTTTCATGAGCTTGGCGTGCCAGCCATGCGAGTGCAGTACGTTTGCACCGAAGAAGAGCCGGTAACCGCCGCGCCGGTCGCGGCAATCAGCGGTATCAAGCAATCGAAGCTCGATTTTGAAAGCAGCGATCACCAACTGAACACGCGGTACACGTTCGACACCTTTGTGGTTGGCAAGTCGAACGAATTTGCGCATGCCGCTTCGCGAGCAGTTGCCGAGCAGCCATCGAAAGCGTACAACCCGCTGTTTTTGTATGGCGGCGTGGGAATGGGCAAGACGCACTTGATGCATGCAATCGGGCACACCATCAAGCAGCGAAACGCGGCGGCGCGGTTGAGCTACGTGAGCGCGGAGAAGTTTACGATTGAAGTGATCAATTCGTTGCGCTTCGACAAAATGTTCAGCTTCCGCGAACGGTTTCACACCGTGGATGTGCTGCTGGTGGACGATATCCAGTTCATTGCGGGAAAAGAGCGGACGCAGGAAGAATTTTTTCATACCTTCAACGCGTTGTATGAGCAACACAAACAAATCGTGATTTCCTCGGACTGCCTGCCGAAAGACATCAACTCCATCGAAGAGCGGCTGCGCTCGCGTTTTGAATGGGGCTTGATCGCGGACATTCAACCGCCAGACCTTGAAACCAAGATCGCGATTCTGCAGAAGAAAGCGGAAAACGACCGGTTTGTGCTGCCGGACGATGTAGCGGAATACATTGCGCGGGCGATTAAATCGAACGTGCGCGAACTAGAAGGCGCTCTGACCCGGCTGATGGCTTACGCGTCATTGACTGGCGTCACGGTTTCGCTGGCGACGGCTCAGCAGGTGCTGCGCAATATCATTGCGTCGCAGGAGAAGCGCGTCACGATTGACCTGATTCAGAAACGCGTAAGCGAGCACTTCAATCTACGTGAACAGGATCTGAAAGTTCGCAGCAACACGCGCGCGATTGCTTTCCCGCGCCAGGTAGCGATGTATATCGTGAAACAACTGACCACGGCTTCGCTGCCGGAGATCGGCCGCCAATTTGGCGGGAAACACCACACCACTGTGCTGCACTCCATCAACAAAATTGAAGAGTTGCGACGCTCTGATAAAGATTTGAACCGCACCATCACGCGATTGATGGACGCCCTGCAGTAGACTTTTTCTCCCACAAAGACAGACATAGGCGTGTTGCGTTTGATAGCGACGTTGAATTGGCGTTTGCGAATCCGGCTCACTAAGACCAAAGCCCGTAAAATGCTGGAAGAATTTCTTGCAGCTGTTTGTTGTGGCAACGCGCTACGGCAGATCCACCGTGATCGCACGCTGTGAAAATCGTTTCAATAAGCTGGGGAAATTTTGTTGAAGCGCGAGGATAGAAAATCACAAGGAATGCATGGTGTGCCGTTCAGTCGAGAATTTTCCGAGATACACACATTCCGGTGCACAGTGCACCAACATCGCAAGAAACTGAGGTTGCTGCGCTTGTTGAGCTTTCCACAAATTCACAGCAGTCATCATCACAACAAGGGATAAATTGTTTTTGAAGGGCGATCAGAACAACAAAAGAGAACTTCTTGTTGTTGCAGTTGTAGTTGTGAAAAACCGCCGCGATGCCCGGCCAGGTGAGAAGGTGACGGCTGCATCGGTCCGCCAAGTTTCCCACCGATTTCCACATCGAATACGCTCCAGAATACGGTTCGTAAGGCTTTCGCCGAGAGCAAAAAACGAGTAAAGTACGCAGCAGTGGATCAGGGCTCCCGAGGAAGGTCTAAATGTCTGCGACCGGCACCGCACGCGAGGAAAGCCAATCAATGGAATTCAGCGTAACCAAATCAGCGCTGTTGAACGAGCTCACGACGACACAGGGAGTCGTCGAGCGCAAGACCACGATTCCGATATTGTCTAACCTCTTGGTCGAGGCACGAGAAGGTCGAGTAATGATCACGGCCACGGACCTGGAATTGAGTGTCCGCACGTCATGCGAGGCGAAAGTTAAAAAAGAAGGCGCCGGCACGATCCCAGCGAAAAAATTACTTGAGCTGGTGCGGCTGCTGCCCGAAGGCGAAATCAAATTCAAGCTACTCGAAAACCATTGGGTCGAGATTGTCAGCGACAAGAAGAAATACAAAATGGTCGGGATGGCAAAGGAAAATTTTCCGGCGCTGCCCGCGATGCCGCATGTGCTGGTGAAAATTCCAGCCGCGGTACTGGAAGGGCTGATTTCCAAGACAAAATTTGCGATTTCGATGGAGGAGTCGCGCTACACATTGAACGGTGGCTTGCTGATTCTTCGAGCGCTGCAGGCTCGGATGCGCAAATGGATTTTGCGAAAGACGAAAGCCACCTGTTCTTTCAGGTGGGCCACCGGCTGCTGATTTCGCGGATCCTGACCGGGCAATTCCCGAACTACGAAGCAGTTTTGCCTCGCGACAACAATAAGTCCGTGGTGCTGGAGCGCGCGGAATTGAGTGACGCGGTGCGCCGCGTTTCGCAACTTGCGGACCAGCGTTCGCATGCCGTCAAGCTGGCTGTGGCGAAAGAAGGCATTGAGATTTCTGCTTCGAGTCCTGAATATGGCGAAGCGAAAGAGATCATTGAGAAAGATTACAAAGGTGATCCGATTTCGATCGGATTCAATTCCAGTTATGTGCTGGATTTCCTCGCCGCGGCAGCTGAGGGCCCGATCAGCATTGAATTGAAAGACGAACAAAGCGCCGGCCAGATGCGCCCGCTTGCCGATGAATCCTACCGCTACCGCTACATCATCATGCCCATGCGGATCTGAGAGACCTGCCAGTGGCCCGCGCGATTTCTAGGTCACAGATTGCGATCTGTGAGACCGCTCGCGAATTTTTGCGCCGCCAAATGGACGCGATGGAAAAAGCGCTACGAGGCGAGATGGCAAGCGATTTCGAAGCGATCCCTGAAAGATGTTTAGGAGACGCCGATCCACCAAGGAAAACGATTGGATTTCATGCCCAAACGGAGTTGCCAGCAAAGTCGGCGAATCCGCTTCGGAGCAAACGTAAGCGTTAGAAAATAAGTGGCTTATAGCGATCTGAAGGCCTATGCGAAGGCTTGAGAAAACGGGCCATTTCAGCTATACTTTTTGCGTTGTCGATTCGCAGAAAACTCCTAGAAATCGACACGTCCACCAGGGACTATAAAGCTCGCAGTTGCGCTCTGCGCCAGGAGCCGGAGGGCTTATAAGCCTGGAGAAACGAACCTGCGAAATTACGCCGCAGGGGAATAGTCTTCGCCGCGTCCCGGTGTGCGGGACGGGATGGAGCAGGAACTCTACGAGCTCCGATGTTCTATCGGGGTCAAAGAGTAAGGCGTCGGCCAAGCAATTTTTTTCGGCCGCACGGGACGAAGTCTCAAATCCTTCCGCTATCGCGCCAATCTTGCTTCAGAACAGCGACCGATTTTTTCGGTGCTCGCTACGCGACCGCCGCGACTTCGCAGAGAGTGCGTGCTGAGGATGAACAAATTTAGCTTTGATTTTTTGTTCGGTGAGAGATGAGGGTTCATGGGCGATAAAGAAAAAGAATCCGTGACAGGCAAGGGCCCCGGCGGCCATCAGTACGACGCAAAATCCATCAAAGTGTTGGGCGGGCTAGAGGCCGTGCGTTTGCGGCCGGCGATGTACATCGGCTCGACAGGCGAAATGGGTTTGCATCATCTGGTATGGGAAGTTGTCGACAACTCGGTCGACGAAGCGATGGCGGGCTACGCCGATGAAGTAAACGTCACCGTGCACGAAGACAACTCTGTCACCGTAGTGGATAACGGGCGCGGCATTCCGGTGGACATGCACGCGACGGAAAAACGCCCGGCGGCAGAAGTTGTGCTGACGGTGCTGCATGCCGGCGGCAAGTTCGATAGCGATACATACAAAGTTTCCGGCGGTTTGCACGGCGTGGGCGTCTCCGTTGTGAACGCGCTTTCCGACTGGCTCGAACTTGAAATTCAGCGCGATGGCGCTGTGTGGGAGCAGTCTTACGAAAAAGGCAAGCCCACTTCCAAGCTGAAACAGACCGGCAAGACACGCAAAACCGGAACGAGAGTTACGTTCCATGCGGACCCTTCGATTTTTGAGAAAACCGTTTACAGCTATGACACGCTAGCTACGCGCCTGCGCGAATATGCCTTCTTGAACAAGGGCCTGAAGATCACGCTCAACGACGAGCGTGCCGAGAAAAATGCGGAATTCCGTTTCACGGGTGGAATCGCGGAATTTGTCAAGCACATCAATCGCGGGAAGACCACGCTCCACGATTCGCCCATCTATATGGAAGGCAAAAAGGGCAGCGTGGAGATAGAAATCGCGCTGCAATACAACGACACATACGGCGAAAACGTTTTTGCGTTCGCCAACACGATCAACACCGTGGACGGGGGCACGCATCTTTCCGGTTTCCGCTCCGCGCTTACGCGTACGATCAACAACTTCGCTTCCAATGCCGGGATGCTTAAGGAACAGAAAGACGAAGTCAGCATCTCGGGCGACGATGTGCGCGAAGGGCTGGTCGCGGTGGTCAGCGTGCGCCTGCCTCAGCCACAGTTTGAAGGGCAGACCAAAGGCAAGCTGAACAGCGATATTAAAGGCGACGTCGAGCAACTGGTGAACGAAAAGCTCGGCGAATGGTTCGACAAACATTCGACTGTGGCGCGCCGAATCATCGGCAAATGCATTGACGCAGCGCGGGCACGCGAAGCGGCTCGCAAGGCCCGCGAATTGACACGGCGCAAGTCCGCCATGGATTCAAGCGGCCTGCCAGGAAAACTGGCGGATTGCCAGGAGCGCGATCCTTCGCGCTGCGAACTATTTGTCGTTGAGGGCGAATCCGCCGGCGGCTCGGCGAAAATGGGCCGCGACCGGAAATTCCAGGCCATCCTTCCGCTGAAAGGCAAAATCCTCAACGTCGAAAAAGCGCGCTACGACAAGATGCTTGGTCACGAAGAAATTCGCGCCATCATCACAGCGCTCGGCACGGGCATTGGTAAGGATGATTTCGACGCCGGCAAACTTCGCTACCACAAAATCATTTTGATGACTGACGCGGACGTGGACGGATCGCACATCCGCACGTTGCTGCTGACGTTCTTCTTCAGACACATGAAAGAACTCATCGAGCGGGGGCATATCTACATTGCTCAGCCGCCTCTTTACCGCGTGAAGCGCGGCAAGAGTGAACGCTACATCCGCGACGAGCACGATTTCGCGCGCGAATTGATGAAGCGCGCCACAGAAGATCACGTGGTGAAGGCCAAGGAAGGCGTCAATCTTGAGGGTGCACGGCTGACGTCGTTTCTTCTTAATGTGCAGGAATACGATGCCGCGGCCGCCAAACTTGGACGGCGCCTGCGCGAACCGGCACTGGTCGAACTGCTCGCGGAAAGTGGGCTTGAAAAGAAAACCGACTTCGAGGATAAGAAGGTGCTCGAGAAACTCCTGAAGGAAATTGAGAAGGCTAAAATCAAACTGGAAGGCAAAGTAGCGTTCGACGAAGAACACAGCCTCTACGAAATTCAATTTGGACCTCCACACAACCAAAAAATTAATTGGGCTCTGGCATCGAATGCGGAATACAAGCGTCTCCGCGGCCTCACCAAGCAGATTGAAGAATTCAATCATCCGCCGTTTACCGTGGCACGCAACGGCACCAAGGTGTCCAAAGAAAAAGTCACCGACGTGCTGAACTACGTGATGGAAGACGCGAAAAAAGATTTCACGATCACCCGATTCAAGGGCCTCGGCGAAATGAACGCGGAACAGCTTTGGGATACGACCATGAACGCCGATACGCGGACGCTTCTCCAAGTGAAATTGGAAGACGCGGTCGCCGCCGAGGATATCTTTACGACGCTGATGGGCGAAAACGTCGAAGCACGCAGAAAATTCATCGAGGACAACGCACTTGAAGTGGTCAACCTGGATATTTAACCCGTATTGAAGGAACGATGGTGTACCAGTTGGGCTGGACAACTCTGCCGGGATTACGCGGCTTGAGCATAAGCGAGTTTCGTGCCGTGCGGACCGAAGCTCCGGACACGGAGCGCGGAGTCGCCGTGGAATTTGTGGATGACGCTGAATGCGATGCGTTTTTGAAAGCGGCTGAGGCGGAATTTGCCATGCGGCGATTCAGCAACACCGCAGATGCGTTCGACACTGTGAAGGCGTACGTTCTTGAACGCATGAGCAAGTGAAATTGAGGTTGAAGCGCTGCAGAACCGTAAATAACGAGCTCTGAGGGAACATGGCAGACGAAACAAATACATCAATACTGCTTCCGATCGATATCGAAGCGGAAATGCGCAAGTCGTATCTCGACTACGCGATGAGCGTCATCATTGCGCGCGCATTGCCCGACGTTCGTGACGGGCTGAAGCCAGTGCAGCGCCGCATTCTTGTCGCGATGAACGACCTCGGCCTGGCATCCAACCGGGGCTACCGCAAGTGCGCCAAAATCTGCGGAGACACTTCGGGCAATTATCATCCTCACGGCGAAGCGGTGATCTACCCCGCGCTGGTGCGCCTAGCGCAGGACTTCAACATGCGGTATCCGTTGATCGACGGACAGGGAAACTTCGGTTCCGTCGACGGCGATCCTCCCGCGGCCATGCGATATACCGAAGCGCGCCTGGCGAAAATCAGCGAAGACATTCTTGCGGACCTCGAAAAGGAAACCGTCGACTTCATCCCGAATTTCGATCAGACGCGCGAAGAGCCAGTCGTGCTGCCTTCGCGCATTCCGAATCTGCTCGTCAACGGAGCGAGCGGAATCGCCGTCGGCATGGCCACGAACATTCCCCCGCACAATCTGCGGGAGATTGTGGACGCGGCGATTTTGCTGATTGAAAAGCCGGACGCCACGTTGAAGGAAGTTCTAAAAATTGTTCCAGGCCCGGATTTTCCGACCGGTGCGTACATTGCAGGCCGTGAAGGCATTGAAGCCGCCTACCGGACGGGCCGCGGCAGCTTCACCATGCGCGCGAAGGCCGCGATTGAACAGGCCAGCAAGGACCGCGAGAACATTGTCATCACCGAGATTCCGTATCAGGTCAACAAAGCGCGCTTGATCGAACGCATCGCCGAACTCGTGCAAACCAAAAAAATCGAAGGTATTGCCGATGTTCGCGACGAATCTTCCCGCGAAGGCATGCGCATTGTGATCGAGTTGAAGCGCGACGAAGAATCGCAACTCATCCTGAACAATTTATACAAGTTCACGCAGATGCAGGAATCGTTCCACATGATCCTGCTCTCGATCGTGGCGGGCCAGCCGCGCGAACTCGGCATCATTCCGCTGATCAAGCTTTTTATCGAACACCGCGTGGAAGTGGTTCGCCGCCGCACGATGTTCGAACTTCGCAAAGCCGAAGAGCGTGAGCACATTTTGGTGGGTTACCAGGTGGCGCTTGATCACCTGGACATAGTGATTCGCGTGATCCGTGGATCGTCAAGCCGCGCGGAAGCGAAGGAAAACCTGTTCAAGTATTTCACCGAGCAGGAAGTCACGATCACGGAGAACGGCAAGTCGCGCAAGCTTGAAGGCGTGAAACTCGACGGCCGTAAATATCGTTTCCTGGGCGCGCCGGAGATCGAGGCGGCGGGAGGCGCTAATGCCCTTGGACTCAGTTACACGCAAATTGACGCCATCCTCGAATTGCAGTTGCACCGCCTGACGCAGCTTTCAATCGATGACATTCTGAAGGAACTGAAATCCATCCGCGATTTGATCGCCGAACTGCGCGAAATTCTTTCGAGCGACAAAAAATTGAAACAGGTTATCACCGCGGAGCTGAGAGAAGTTCACAAAGCGTATGGCGACGACCGCCGCACGCAGATTGTGGACAAGGTGGAGGAGATCAAGCTGGAAGACCTGATCGCCGACACCGAAATGCTCATAACGGTGAGCCACGCGGGCTACATCAAGCGCACCTCGACGGACACGTATCGCCACCAGTCACGAGGCGGAAAGGGCCGTATTGGCGCCAAGACCCGGGAAGAGGATTTCGTCGAACATCTCTTCATTGCATCGGCGCACAGCTACATTTTGCTGTTCACTTCAAAGGGACGCGTGTACTGGCTGAAGGTGTATGAATTGCCGGAAGCCGCAGCCGCGACACGCGGAAAAGCGATCAACAGCCTGGTGAAATTCCAGGAAGATGAAAAGCTGACCGCACTGGTTGCCGCGCGCGACCTCGAAGCGGCGGATAAATTCGTCTTCATGGCTACGAAAAACGGCACGGTAAAAAAGTCGACGCTGACGGAATTCTCCAATCCGCGTTCGACAGGAATCATCGCCATCAATCTGGACGCGAAGGACGAACTGATCGGCGCGAAACTTACCGATGGCAAGCAGATGATTTTCCTCGCCAGCCACGAAGGGCAGGCTATCCTGTTTCGCGAAACGGAAGTTCGCGCAATGGGCCGCAGCGCCGGCGGCGTGAACGGCATGGACCTCGACAAAGACGACTACGTGGTGTCGATGGACGCAGTGCAGCCGGACTTTGAAATCATCAAGAAAGAACACAAGATCGAGACGCAGAACCTCGAAGAACTCGAAAACGAGCAGATCAAGGATTCACTCGTGACGTTGATGCTTACCGTATCCGAAAAAGGCTATGGAAAGCGGACGCCGCTTGCCGAATATCGGATCACTTCGCGCGGGGGCAAGGGCGTGGTGAATATGAAGACCACGGAACGCAACGGATCAGTGGTCTCGACGCTGCAGGTGACGGAAGAATCGGATGTGATGATTATTACGGAACATGGGAAGGTAATTCGCGTACATGCGAATGAAATTCGCGAAGCGGGCCGCTCAACCCAGGGCGTGCGGCTGCTCAAGCTCGACGGCGATGATTCGATCGCTGCCGCGGCCGTCCTGCAGGAAGAAGACGAAGAAGAAAAGAAGTAGGCGTGTTGGTGTTAGACTGTCGGCGCCATGAACAACCTGCGCCGCTTTATCTCGTTTACAATTCTTCTGAGTGCGCCGCTTGCGCTCTATGCCGGGCGTGATGCAGCAAAACCTGCTTCGCCGCCCAAGGAATACCGGGCGTACGTCGGAAACTACACAACAAAAACCGAAAGCAAAGGCATTTACGAATTTCGTTTTGACGCGGCGACGGGGCGAATGTCGGCGCTCGAACTTGCCGGCGAGACGAAAGATCCGTCGTGGGTGGTGGTGCATCCCAGCGGAAAATATCTGTACGCCGCGAACGAAATGGGCAAGGCCAGCACGGTCAGCGCCTTTGCCATTGAGCCGAAGAGCGGCAAATTGACCTTCCTGAACGAACTGCCGGCGCTCGGAGAAGACACCGCTTTGCTGACAGACCAGGGCACGACTGGACCGAACAAGAAGCGTCAGGATGGCCCGCACGCCCACTGGATTAAAGATTTAGGGGGCAAAGTGTTTGTCGCTGATTTGGGCCTCGACAGAGTGATGGCATATCGATTTGATCCCGTCAAAGGAACACTCGGACCTATGCCCGCTCCTGGTCCGCACAATCCTTTCCCGCAAAGACCTCTTGTGGTCAGTCCGGGAACCGGCCCACGCCACGTGGCGATTTCGCGCGTTAGAAACGCGAAGCAGTTCATGTATGTGTTGGGTGAACTCGATTCGAGCGTGACCGTCTTTGGCATAAGCAAAGAAGGTGAGTTCGCGGGCCCGTCCCAAAAGGCTACCATGCTGCCTGCTGACTATTCCGGGCGAAACGACGCGGCAGAGATTGAAATTCATCCCAACGGTAAATTCCTCTACGCTTCCAATCGTGGGCGAGATTCGATAGTCGTTTACGCGATTGATCAAGAGTGGGGACGACTGACGCAGGTTGCCGATGTTCCGACTGGAGGAAAAGAACCGCGGCACTTTGCGATTGATCCCACGGGAAATTTTCTGCTCGCGGAGAATCAGAATAGCAACACGATTGTGGAATTCCGGATTGATCGTGCGACAGGCAAGCTGACGGCCACGGGCGAAACACTGTCCGTTCCTTCGCCTATCTGCATCATGTTTCTTCCTCTTGAGTGAAAAAGTTGTATCGCAAAGCTTCTCTTCGCACGTCCAATTGAATTAGAATCCGCACTCTTTCTGTCACAGGAGATGTCATGAACCCTCGGCACGTGTCGAAGTTTGTAATGGCCCAGGCTTACACAGCGAAAATGAAGAAGTACACGACGGAGCCGTTTTTCACTTCGCCGCTGGTGAACTATCTGCCGGCATCGAAGAACGTGCCCACGCCGGAAGCGGTGCTTGGCGATGTGGCTGGCGCGCCGGGAATTCTGCCGTATGCGGAGGATGTATACAAATACATGCGCATGCTGGAGAAGGCCAGTCCGCGCGTGAAAGTTTTCTCGATCGGGACGACCGAAGAGGGACGCGAGATGATCGCCGTGGCAGTTTCGTCCGAGGAAAATTTGAAAAGGCTTGAGGAAAATCGCGCGAAGCTTGCGAAGCTCGCCGATCCTCGCACCCTGCAGTTGAGCGACGCCGAAGCCGACAAGATCGTCGCGCAAGCTGTTCCCGTTTATTACATCACCGGAACAATTCACTCGCCTGAAACTGGCGCGCCTACCGCACTGATGGAGCTTGCGTACCGGCTCGCAGTGGACGAGAGCCCGTACGTAAAGGAAATTCGCGACGGCATCGTCACACTGATCACTCCCGTCGTGGAAGTGGATGGGCGCGACCGCATGGTGGACATCTACAAATGGCATCTCGCGCACCCGAAAGATTTTTATCCGCCGCTCGTTTATTGGGGTAAGTACGTTGCGCATGACAACAATCGCGACGCGATGGGCGTGACGCTGAAGCTTACCGAAAATGTGATGAACACATATGTGCAATGGAATGCGCAGGTGCTGCACGATCTTCACGAGTCCGTGCCCTATCTTTACGACAACACAATTGGGGACGGGCCGTACAACGCGTGGATCGACCCGATCTTGGCGGATGAATGGCAGATGATCGGGGCGCGCAACGTGGCTGACATGACGAAATTCGGCATGCCGGGCGTATTTGCGCACGGGAATTTCGATACCTGGTCGCCGGGATACTTGATGTTTATCGCGGCGCTGCACAACGGAATCAGCCGGCTGTACGAAACGTTCGGCAACGGCGGCTCAGACACGCTGGAACGCACACTCGAGCCGGAAGAATACGCGCGCACGTGGTACAAGCAGAATCCACCGCTGCCGAAAGTGATGTGGTCGCAACGCGACAACAATAATTATGAAGAAACGGGTTTGCTCGTTTCGCTGCACTATTTCAATGAAAACAAGCGGATGTTGCTGAAGAATTTTTATGCGAAGGCGAAGCGCTCCATAGAAAAACCGAAGACGGAAGGACCCGCGGCGTACCTGTTGCCGGCCGATGAAACACGGCCGACGTTGCAATTGGAGTTGCTGCGGGTGCTGCAAAAGCAGCATGTGGAGATTTCGCGACTGACGTCGGTTGTGACCGTGGCGCTGCCTTTGAAAAAAGAGAAGAAGCCAGGAAAGTCTGACGAAAAGAATGAACAGAAGAAAGACGCTAAACCAGAACCGACGACGAAGACGTTTCCGGCGGGAAGTTATGTGATTCGCATGGATCAGCCCTACTCGCGTGTCGCGGATGCGTTGCTCGATCACCAATACTGGAGCCCTGAGGATCCGCAGAAAACGCCGTATGACGATACCGGCTGGACGTTCGGCGAACTCTACGGCGTGCAGGTTGCGCGCGTCACCGACGGGAAAATTCTGGCGGTTCCGATGGAACGCGTCACGGAAGTGCGGGTGCCCGGCGGCGTGAAGGGCGAAGGAACGATTTTCGCAATCGAGAACCACGCTGAGCCGGCGCTGGCTTCCCTGCGTTACCGTCTGAAAGATGCCGACATGCAAGCCGTGGAGGATGCATTTGAATCGAGCGGCAAAAAATTTGCGCCGGGAACAATTTTGGTGAAGGGCGCGGACCGCGCACAACTAGACGCAGCAACGAGAGAGCTTGGGCTGCAACCTGTTGCCCTGGGGTCTGTGCCAGGTGCTAAGTCGCATCCATTGCGCGCCGCACGGATTTTGCTGCTACACACGTGGTTGAGCACACAGACGGAAGGATGGTGGAGGCTGGCGCTGGATAAGTTGCAGATTCCGTATGATTACGCGAGCACGCAGACTATCGCGAAGACCCCGGACCTGCGCGAAAAATACGATGTGATTCTTTTCCCGCCGGTCGGGTGGGGCGGTTCGCTGAACAATATTGTGAACGGACTTCCCACCCGTTGGGGGAATCCTTTGCCGTGGCAAAACACGCCGGAGACGCCGAACCTCGTGGGAAAAAATGATGCAACGGACGACGTGCGTCCGGGATTAGGTTGGGACGGCGTGGCGAAGCTGCAGAAATTCGTAAGCGACGGAGGTGTGCTTTTGACGGTGATGGATACCGCACAATTTGCCACGGGTGTCGGCTTAACGAGCGGGGTTAGCACGAGTGTTTCCGAAAAGATGAAAATCGTTGGGTCGGTGGTGGGCACGCGCCTGATCGATGGAGCTAGCCCGATCGCGTATGGCTACGGCGAGAAAGTGGCCGCCTACTGCGACAACGGGCCAATATTTTCGCTGAACAGCATTGCGGGTTCGCGCCGCAGGCGCCGATTGGGACCGGAGAAGGGAGCGCGGCCGACGGGACGCGGCACGAAGGATGATCCGGACTTCGCGGTCGGTAGATTGGGAACGGAGGCTCCCGAGGAGCCGGAGAATGAGGCCTGGGAGAGTCCTGCGGTGACCGACGAGCAGCGATACAACAACCCGAGAGTGATTCCGCCGGCGCTGCGAGCTCGGGTTGTGCTGCGGTATGCAGACGCAAAGGACTTGCTGATTTCCGGTTTGGTGGAAAACGGCGGCGACATCGCGCAGCATCCTGCGGTGGTAGACGCGCCGTTCGGGAACGGCCACGTGGTGATGTTCTCGATCAATCCCGTGTGGCGCGGCGAGACACAGGGGACTTATTCGCTGGTGCTGAATACGGTGATGAATTACGACAGTCTGAACGCAGGGCGCAAGGACGACGAAAAGTAGCGCGGTGGTCGGCGAGAGAGCAGTTCCGCTTGCCAATGGGGGCCATTAGAGTACAATCCCCGCCATTATGGCCAAGAAAAAAAACAAGCGGGCCAGCAGCAAGAAGCGGGCGCGGCGCGGAAGTAAAGGGCGAAGCGATGGGAAGCTCCCGAAGGATGCGGTGACGCTGGCCGTGATTCTGCGGCCGCGCGACGGGCAAGAGTTGATGCTGGAGGCCGAGCTTCGCGCGTTGATAGCGCCGACGCGAAAAGAAGAAGGATGCCTCTGCTACGATTTGCATCGCTCGGCGGAAGGACCGGCGGCGTATCTGCTGCATGAGATCTGGGAAACGCGTGAACACCACACAGCGCATACGAGGACGGATCATTTCCTTCGATGGAACGCACGCAAGGACGCGTTGATTTCTTCGCGCGAAGTTGGGTTCTGGAAGCAGATCGCGTAATTTGACATGCAAAAAAAAATGATCCCGCATGCAGCTGACGAGTAGACACGAAAACAGGTTTCTTGATGATTCTTTCAAACAAGCCAAAAATCATTATTGTGGTGATGCAAGCGTTCCTTTCCGTGATAGCAGCCAGCTATGCTGTAAAAAGGGATGCCGTACGTTGGGATTGGGCCACTGCCATGGTGGCAATCGGTGTTGAGGAGCCCTTGGTCGTTGGCAGGCAAATT
>WNGG01005797.1_pt1 | contig 13740 bp, 13 predicted proteins | sample 5400661 | NCBI WGS metagenome assembly WNGG01 (sample SAMN13153372, study PRJNA577476) | soil metagenome | isolation source: 100 cm soil or saprolite under Garry oak tree replicate 1 | place: USA:California | collected 2016-06-15
AACGGCGCCCTCCCTCCCTGGCTCTGCGCCGGATCCGGTCCGACGCCGTCGTTGTAGAACGTCTCGATCGCGGATGTCCCGTCCCCGAAGTCCCAGGTGGCGAGGAGATCGTCGCTGCCCGCGTCGTGCAGCCCCGCACGGAACGTGAGCCCGGTCCGCAGGAACGATGCGACGAGGTCGTCCGCGCTCCACGTCCAGGTGGCCGGGTGCTGCGTGTTGAAGTTGTGCGAAATGCGTCGTTCCTCGCCGTTCGGTAGGACCAGGACGACCCACGCGGGATTGTCGCCGGAAGGCTGCCCGTTCACCGGATCATCGTGAGGCGTGTAAATGAGCGTCGCGGAAGGGTGCTCCGTCAGGGAGAACGTCACCATTTTCGTGGTGGCGGCCTGTGTCCGCGGCCCGCCGGGACTCCGCACCAGGTCCATGTGGGCTACGACGCCTGAATCGGAGGAGAGCGTGAAGTTGAGGTCGTGCCACTTCTCCCCCGCCATCTCGATTCGGAAGCTGGCCTGCGCGACCGCGTCGATCCGCCGGATCTCCGGGTCGACGTTCGTGATCGTCACCGGGGCCGAGGCAGCCGCCACATGGCTGCCGTCCGAGACCTCTACGACCGCGACACCGGAAAAGTCGTCCGTGTAGCCCGCGTCGACGGCCGGGCTCGACGACCATTCCGTGTCGAAGGTTCCGTCCCCCGTGAAGTCCCATCGGAACTGGAGCGGATCGCCCTCCGGATCGCTCGAGCCGCTCGCGTCCAGGTGGACCGTCCCGCCCTCGTGTCCGGAATACGGGCCGCCCGCGTTCGCGATTGGCGCACCGGTCTGCGGGACCTCGACCACGGGCGGCGCCGATGCAGCGTCCGCGGACCCGTCGGAATCGATGTCCGAGCGGGCGCGCGGCAGCTCGATGATGCCCGCGTCGAGGGCGGGCGAGACGAGCGTATACGACCGGGTCACGGTCTCATAGGGCGTCGGATCCATCGGGTCGTTCGAATCGCTCTCGAGGGCGGCGGGCAGGTCGACGAACCACCGCAGCGTGTGCGAGTGGTCGCCGTTCTCGACGATCTCGTCCGGCGGGGTGGAGTAACTCCCCGCCTCCACGCTCCATCCCGCAGGCACAACGTCCTCGATCGCTCCGTGCGTCACGTTCACGTCATTCGTGATGCCATCCTCGAAAGTGAACACGGCGATGTTCGTCGCATCAATCGTCACGTCGATCGTCTCCCCCGCACTCCCGTCGAGTTGGGTCCACAGAGGTTCCTTGCCCACGACGACGGTCGCGTTGGTCCGCAAGTGCGTCCACACGTCCGTCTGCGTGTTGTTCTCCGGGCCGTCGTAATGTTCTTTCCCGACGACCGGCCGGAGCGCGAAGGGCAGCGTCTCGCCCCCGACGCGGAACGGGATCTCGGCCTGGACGAACTGGAACTCCTCCGAACACCACCACGCGGGTTTCGAGAGGAAGCCCTGGATGACATGCTCCCCGTACGAGTACAGGACGGACCCACCCGCCGGGATCGTCTGGACGGTCAGGACCGCGTCCTGCGTCGTATGGAGGGGATCCGGCGGAGGCTCGAGCGGATGCGGGCTCATGAGGAGGGCCTCCTCCGACACCTCTACAGGTACCTCTGCGGAGCTGTGGACTTCAATCCCCACGGGCAGCGTCACCGTCTCGCCGTTCCGGTCGTACGTCTCGTTCACGACCGTCACCGTGACGAGGCCACGCCCCGCCGCCTCCCAAAAGCTCATGGATTCGGGTGAATCGGGTCGAACAGGCGAGCGAAACATCGGCGCGACGCCGGCGACGACGACGGCCCCCATGAGGAGAAGCACCGCTGCGCTCATGGAGGAAAAGTCTCGCATCCGACCCCCTAACGTCGACAATCGAAAGATATGCGGAGGGGTTCGCTTAAGTGTGCCGACTCAATTCTCATCCGTTCCGTTCGGTGATTATCAGTCGTGAGAGCGAGACAATTCTGAGCTCGCCCAAGGATGGGACGCGACCTCGACGATGCCTTGAAGTCGGCCCCGACGTTCCGTTGGACGTGCTGGTCTACGATCCCCGCTTCCTCGATCACGTCGTGTCGCCGAACCACGTGGAGCGGCCGGACCGGCTGCGGGCGATCGTCGAGCGCCTGAAGCAGGAGCGCCTCTACGCCGGCGTCGAGGCCGCGGCGCCCGCGACCCGCGCGGAGGTCGAGCGGGTCCACCGGTCGACGTACGTCGACTACGTTCGGGATCTGGGCGGGGGGTTCCTCGATCCGGAGACCGCCGTCCATCCGGAGACGTTCGAGATCGCCTCCTTGGCGGTCGGGGCGGTCTTGGGGGCGGCGCGGGCGGCGGTCCGCGACGGTCGGCCCGCGGTCGCGCTCGTGCGCCCACCCGGTCACCATGCGGGACCCGACTACGGCGGTGGGTTTTGCTACCTGAACAACGTGGCGATCGCGGCAGCGGAGTGCGCGGCCCGGGGTCATCGGGTCGCCATCCTCGATTACGACGCCCACCACGGGAACGGGACGAGGGACATCTTCGCGGCGAGCCCCTCGGTGCTCTACGTGTCGACGCACGAGTACGGGATCTATCCAGGCACCGGGCCCGGCGAGGATGTCGGCGAGGGCGACGGGCGCGGCTTCACGGTGAACGTCCCTCTGTCCGCGGGCTGCGGGGATACGTCCTTCCTCACGGCGGACGAGGCGATCATCGAGCCGATCGTCGAGGAATTCCGACCCGACGTCGTCCTGATGAGCCTGGGCGTCGACGCGCACTACCGGGACCCGCTGACCTCGCTTACCCTCTCGTCGCCGGGATACGTGGAGCTCGTATCCCGCGCGGCGAACGCCGCGGCCCGCCTCTGTGGCAACCGAATCGCGATCGCCCTCGAAGGGGGCTACCACCTCGACGCGCTCGCCGAGGTCTTCGCGGGGGTCGTGGGCCGCCTCCAGGGTCGTAAAGTCGACCTCGCCCTTACGGAGGTCTTCGACGACAAGGTCCGCGGCCGCGCCGCGATCGAGGCGACGAAGCGGGCCCACGGTGCCTACTGGAACCTACGTTGACGACAGGTGATGCCGCTTGCGCTCCGTGACCTTGCGCTCCTTTTCCTTCACGATCCGCTTGTACAGCGTGTCGAGGAGGTCGGCCAGGGCGACGTGCAGGTCCCAGTCGAAGTGGTGGGCGTAGTAGATCCGGTGGGACGTGGTGAAGCGGGCTCGCAGCGAATACTTCCAGCGGTCGCCCTCGGGTTTGTACTTCTGGATGTGGATCGCGAGGGTCCTCGGTTGCACGAGCTGGGCGATCCGGCGCATCTCCTTCTGGACGACCGCGTAGATCTCGTCGTACGTGTCCTTCGGCTCGTCGTCGAGGCCGCCGATCTCGACGAACAGCTGCTCGCGTTCCCGCAGGCTCGCCAGGAATTGCATCAGGTCCTGAGTCGTGATGATCCCGATCGGCTCGTCCGCCTCCGTCACGATGATCGAGGAGACGTGGTGTTTCGCCATGAGCTCCGCGGCGCGGTGGACGTCGGCATCGGGGCCGATCGTCAGCGGCGGATAGCGCATGACTCCCTTCACCTCGAGCGTGACCTTCTCCTCGCGCCCGGCCCGCTCGCCGTACTGCTCGCGCTGCTTCGGCCGGGCGAACAGGTCCACGACATCCTTCATCCCGACGACGCCCTTCAGGTGACGGTTCTTGTCGACGACCGGCACGGAGCGCTCGCCGAGGGACCGCATGATCTGGACCGCGTGCTCGACCGTGTCGTCCTCCGCGACGCACTGCGGGTTCGGGGTCATGAAGTCCCGGGCGACGACCCCCTCGAGGGCGCGCGTCTCGACGAGCGCCCGCACGAGATCGGATCGAGAGAGGATACCGATGAGGGCCTTTCCCTTCACCACCGGGATCGCCCGGAACCCGGCGGAGATCATCATCTCCGCGGCCTCGGGCAGCGTCGCCTCCGGGGCCACCTGGGGCCCGACTTGCAGGACCGTCGAGGCCTTCGTCGACGGCGGCGAATTTCGGCGGCGCATCAGCTCGCGCATCGTGACGATGCCGACCAGCTTCTTCCGGTCCAGGACGGGGATCTCGTGGATGTCCTTCGTCTTCATCTTGCCGAGGAGATCCCCGACCGTGTCATCCGGCGCTGCGGTCACAAGGTCCGTGGACATGTAGTCCGAGACGCGGAGGTCTTGGACCTTGTTCCGCTTCATTCACGAACCCGCCGTGGGGGTGCAGCGATAGCGGCGGCGCGTATAATAACGTTCTTTAGAGGTCCGCCCCGAGACGGCGTCCGATTGGTCGACGAGCTCGCGGCGGCCCTCGACTACCACCAGCGGCCGTCGCCCAGCTTGCGGATGACCCATTCCTGATCTCCGCCGTCGGCGGTCTCGGCCAGGGACCGGCCGATCGCGTGATGCAACGGCTCATGAGTGAAGACGTGCACGAACACCGTGCGCCACGAGACCTTCGACGGGAGGCTGTCCATCTGCCAGAGATGGACGGCGGTCGTGCTCCGGTACTCCCGCGACTTCAGGTCGGTCGAACCGAAAGTGACGGCGAGGCGGAGGAACTTCTCTCGTTTCGCTCGCGCGACGACCTCGAGCTCCCGGCGAGGGACTTCGGATTTTCGGAAGTAGAAGACCCAGTCGATCCCGGCGTCGGCGAGCGGGTACAGCTCGTCCGGATCGAACACGCGGCTCATGACTCCCCGATTGCGAACCGAGCGGTTTCGTAAAGTTCTTTCCGTCGGTCTCGATGTGCCGGTTCCGTGAAGGGCCGGGCCCGCGTGATTTTCCGCGGCCGCGTGCAAGGCGTCTATTTCCGCGCGCATTGCGCGGAGAAGGCGGAGTCGCTCGGCCTCGACGGATACGTGCGGAACCTGCCCGACGGGAGCGTCGAAGCGGTCTTCGAGGGCGATCGGTCGGTCATCGAGGCGTGCATCGAGTGGAACCGGGGCTCGCAGCCGTACGCTCAGGTGACGGGCGTCGAGATCTCGTGGACATCGCCGCGAGGGGACCTGAACGGGTTCCACGTGCGACACGCGTGACCTAGGACCTGCGCTGCGAGGGGCGCGTCACTCGCGAAATTCGATGCGGTACGTCCGCTCCGGGAGGTCCTTGTGGATCTGCCACGCCTCCTCTTCCCGCAGGATACCGCTCGCGAGCCAAGCCCGCGTCTTTCGAGGGACGGTGGCCGGGCCGAGCACCGCACCCGGCCGTCGGGGGTCGTCGATGTAGTCCGTCTCCAGCAGGAATCGCGGTCCCCCTCGGAGGGCCTTCCTCAGGAGTTCCTCCTTCGCGAGGATGGAGGGCACGACGCCGTGCGTATCCTCCAATCGCGTGAGCGGCGTCGAGTGATGTTTCACGACCCGGTCCGCCGCGAGACCGGCCTTCGACGCAATCCCGGCGAATTCCGCGAAGGTCTGCGGCGTCGGATCCTCCGTGTGCAGGACGACCGCGCATCCGAGCTCCTTCGCGCGGCGCATCGCGTACTCGAGGGCGCCGTTGCACGCCGAAACCGCATCGGCGGCGACCGGAAAGTGAGGCCGTCCAATCTCTCCGAACGCGATCGCGCGGCCCTCCGCGATATGTCGCGCGGCTTCGTCGATCCCCTCCCGTATCGCTTCCATGGCCGGCCGCGGTCCGATCGCCCCTCGGAGGGCGAGGAACTCGACGGGATAGGGACCCAGGGCGACGAACACCTGAAGCGACGTCGTCGCACGCACGGCCTCCGCCATCGCGAGAGTCTTGTTGTACGCTTCCCCGAAATCGGCGCCGCGCCGGATCGGGACGTCGTCGTACGGGGAGTGGGTCAGCAGCATCGCGGTGCCGCCGGCTTGCTCGAACGCCTTCGCGGCCGCGACGCCCTGGAACTCGGCACGAAGATGAATGTGGTTGTCGAAAATCGGCATCCGGGCCGTCGTCCACACCCGCCGGGCGAGACGTAGCCCGCCGCCGAGATAAGCCTTCTCCCGTGCGCGCTTCGACGGGATTAAGGAGGCGAGATTGCCTCGGCCCGCGTGCGGAGCGCCTGGTTCATCTCCTCGAAGCCACGCTTCGCGTCCCGTTCCAGACTCCGTGCGAGGAGCGGGACGAGGATGCCCCGGAACCGCTCGCGTTGGACGAAGTGCACGCGCTTCGGCCCGAGGTCCTCGATCTCGAAAATGTGCTCGCCGTCAAAGAGCCCGGGCACGCCGAGGCGCCCGAGCCAACGGAGTTCGCGGTCCCGCTCCACCTTCATGACGGTCGGGCGGAACGACATCCCCCGCGTCCCCGAGGACTGCATCAACACCTCAAGCTTCGTTCCGACCTTCGCTTCGCCGGAGATCCGGCGGATGAACGGATTCCATTCCGGGAACGCGGGGAAGTCGGTGAGGAAATCCCAGACGCGCACCGCGGAGGCCTCGATGTCAATCTCCGTCCGGATTTCCTTCATCGGACCTCCGACGGACGACGCGTGAGCTCAACGGAGGAGTCCGGCGGCCTTGAGCTCCTGGGTGATCTTCTCGACGGCCTGCTCGACGTCCTGCGGCTTCCGCGCGCCCGTGCAGACGAGCTTGCCGCTCCCGAACAGGAGCACGACGACCTTCGGTTCATCAATGCGGTACACGAGGCCGGGGAACTGCTCCGGCTCGTACTCGACCTTCTCGAGGCCGAGGGAGATCGCGATCGCGTTCAAGTTAATCTCCGTCCCGAGGTCGGATGAGGCGACGATGTTCTGGACCTCGATCTCCGGGTTCTTCTTGATTGGGATGCCGGCGGCCTCAATCTGCTTCGCGACCATGTCGATCGCGGTCTTGACGTGCTCGAGGCTCTTCGCGCCGGTGCAGACGACCTTGCCGCTTCGGAACAGGAGGGTCGCCGTCTTGGGCTCCTTCAGGCGATAGATCAGGCCCGGGAACTGCTCCGGCTCGTACTCGGCGCCGCCGAGGGCGAGGGCGATTGCCTGAAGGTCGAGTTGCTCCCCAAGGGAGGTCGACGCGACCACGTTCTCGATCTTGATTTTCGCCAAGGTCATACCTCCAACCCCCTCCGCTCCTGATCGAGGGGCGCAGACGGGGGCCGGCGGGGAGGGGAGTTAAATAGTCGTTTATAAAGGTTAGGCGGTGAGGGTTCTTTCGGGTTAACTAGGATGGCGGGCACCGTCGGATAGCGCGGAATCGGCATTGTGGCCTGCGACATTCGTCCGACGGTTACCAAGACTCGGCGACCGGCCGTAAGACAGCTGTCGACTGACTCTCTGCCCCGAAGTAAACCGCGCTCCGGCCCAAGGCGGCCATCCTCCGCCGCAAAACTCGGAGAGCCCAAACGTGCCATCGAGCGCAAGTATTTCGCGGCCCCTGAGCATCTCGATTGCGGAAATGAACAGGATTTCCGTTGTCCTCGACGAGCTTCAGTGGAAAGACACCTTCAGCTACGATGATCGAGTCCGAGAGATGGTTCCTATAATACACGAGGGAGACATTATCGAGCTACAGCTCGTTTGTCTCAAGCCACGGATTCTGGAGTGGGCCACGACGAGAAAACGAGACCCGTCGCTGACTTCTCTCCCCGAAACTGACGGCCTTTATCGGATCTCTGGCCCCGTACGCGAACGGAAACAAGCTCGGACAGGGCGCTCGACTGTGATAGTGCTCGACGCCTCGATCCCTGTTGTTTGCCAGCTTTGGTCGTCTGAAGAGCATGCGCCGCAGACCCCGCCGCAAGCGGCAGAGTGGATGAGCCTGGAATCGATCCTCGAAGCTGAGATATCCTTTGCCGATGGGCCCCTGTATGCCCCTCTTGTGGTGAAGGTCGTCTCAATCGAACCAAGAGCAGTAGTGACGGACGATTTCGGGAACTCTCATCCTGGTCACTATTTGCTTACAATCCAACCCGCACCCGGCGCCGACTTCAGACACACTTTCTCGCGGCTAGACTTGCGTTAGGGTGAAGCTACCAACAAGGCTTCTGAGCGATACAAGAGTTGAAACGCCCCGCCCGAGAGGTTCGGCATTGGCGGGAACGAGGGCCGTCAGTTTCCGCCAGATAGGCGCAGGTTCACAGATGCCTCACGGACGAGTTGCTTGCCGTATGCCTCAAGGACCAAGAACCAGGGGCCGCCAGACGGGACCTTCCAGGAAATTTTGTACGCACCCTTGCCCCGACCCTGACGCTCGACATCGCATCTGCCGGTCTGCAAATACCTGACCCAGTTGTCCTCGTCGACGATCATCCACTCGAAGTCGTCGCCGCCTTGCTCCTCGAGCGTCCCAACGAGCGTGAAGCCGCGATCGACCTCCAAGGCGACCTTCGTTGGTCTGCCCGGCTCCACGTCGTGCGGGCCGGGATCGCACACGTTCCGGACGCCCCGAGTGAGTACCACGGTGAGGTCTGGTTTCGGAGGTTCGGGCCGAGGACGAGACCTCTTCCGTGGAGCCCCGCTGGTTTCTTTCGGAACGGCAAGATGCGGCTTCTCGCCGCTCGGAGGAACCGGAGCGGGCGTCGATTCCAGAACGCGTTTTGATTCTAACGGTCGGCAGACGACCGGGAGTCTCGCGATCCATCCATAGAAGAGCAGGTAGACGACCACCACGCCAACCGCGACCCCTCCCGCCGACACTAACCCCACCGTCCCGCCTCCAAGGTAGCTTGCGACGGCGAGGAACGCCGCGAGGAAGACGAAAACCGCCGAGACCGATCCAAGGATTCCAGGACGTTCCGCAATCGATTTCCCCAGCCAAACCGCTTTTCCTGTGCGCCGAGTCATTGGTCTATCCTTCTGATACGAAAGCTTATGCGTAGGCTCGAATATAATGAATTCCTTCCCAGGGGAAACAATCATGGAAACGGGTCAAGGCGGTGGAAGATGGTCCGTCAGCGAGGCTCAGAGTGGAATCATCACGGCGTTGGTCCTCAGAGCGGACGAGGTTGGCTCGGAAAAGGTCTCGATGCGGTTCAAGGACCTCAGAGAGGCCCTGGACGGCATGGAGAGAGCGAAACAGATCGCGCCGAAGACTCTTTCGAAGGCGCTCAAGGAGCTTGCAGTTCGAGGCAGGATCGCGAAGAACAAGTCGGGCCGCGAGGCTTGGTACTCACTTGAGAAGCTGCCACGCCAGGAACTAATCCCAATTATCACGGAAACCGATCGGGCCGCAATCCTCTCTGCCGCGAACCTGGGTGCCATCGGCGACCTTGAACAAGGATGGGCATTCTATGGCATCCCGGACCTCCTGAGGCGCAGGCTACGATCTTTGCTCAGGGAGGAGGCGAAAGCCTATCGAGATCGAATCGTGCAGCTCCTTGAGAGAGAAGTGCGCCGGTTTATTCGCTCCTTGCTCGAGAAGGCGCGAGGCCGTGTGACGGCAACAGAGCTTCGCGACGCGGAGCGTGCGATCTGGCTCGGCCTCGGCGAGGCCCAGTTCCTTGGGGCAGTTTCCACCATCCTCGTTTACCTTGACCAAGTAGCGCCTGGTGCAGCCGGTCGTACAGTGAGCCACGCCGCGGCCCGGTGGCCCTCGACACGAGAGGCACAGATCCGGTACCTCGCTCAAGCCACAGGAAAGGAAGAAACCAGGATTGAGAGGGAAGTGGAGAAGATAGAGCGTCTGCAGACTGCATCCCGGAAACTATTCGGCGCCCTACCTGCCAGGGATCGGAAGCGTTTCGCCCTCGAATTCAGTGCCTGGGCGCAACTCATTGCCTCGTGGTGCGCCGTTGTCCGCACGTAATCCTCTAGGACACAAGCCTTGGTTTTGAGGCCGTCCTCCGCCGCGAAAGAACTAGCGGCAAAATGAATGGGCTGAGTCCGACGGCCCGGCATGGGCGGCCCAGCCCTATAGCGGGGCACACCGATGTCAGGTCTCGGCGACAGCCACGGGCGGTCCGCGGGACCGTACACCTTTTGCCGTTGGCTCGTGTTCCCATACACGTGGCGGTTCCCGAGTGTCGGTTCGTCCTGCAGACCATTAACGAGAACGAGGTCCGCGATGAGAACGGCTATGATCTCTTCGAACCAGAACTCTCCTTCTACATTGACGAGACCAACGTGTTTGGGGCAGTTTACGGCAAGCCGAAGCTCGACAATGTTGTCATCATGCACGCGCGAGAAGAGTGGCTCAAGACGACGGTCTCGATGATACGTGACGTCGACGACGACCTCCCACGTACCCAGTACAAATATCACCTTCTAGGCAGCGAGTACAGTATCGTGGCTCTCAGGCGGCGCGCAAACTTGGATCTCTATACCGAGAAAGATTTCGGTGAGATGAGGTCTCCCGAGCCCGCAGGCCGAGTGACCGTTCGGGGATGGGTAGGCGGGATTGCAGGCATTTCACACGAATTGAGCTATTTGTTTCGCAGACTGCAGCCCGGGTTGTTCTCGGATTCTCTGTTCCAACGGCAGGAACTCGCCTTGCAGGAGATTGAGTCTTGGCTGATTGCTGATGCCATATAGTTACTTGCGGGAATGCACCTGGGAGGCCTATTGGTTCATGGAGGCGAGTTCTTGGCCCATCGAGACGTTCTCGCAGAGCATGTTGCCCCGAAGTGAAAGTGTCCTAGATTGCGTCCTCGTGCCACCAGTGCGATAATATCGCGAATTCCGGGACGACGATCGCCTGTTTCACAGGCCTCCCCATGTGAGAGTGATATTGATCCTCTCCCTATAGAGAGGGTGGAGCCGCTGGTGTTACTAGCACCCGCAGCCCAGACAGGTCGATGGTACGAGCATCGAGCCCGGCTGTTCCACCCGCCCTGGGAACCGAAGGCTCGCGTATGAAGCTGCGGCCCGGAGGGGTGCATGTAAGTGGTGTGGCTCCTCGAGGATTGTGAAGAATGGGAAGCAGCGGGGTCAGCAGCTCTACAAGTGCAAGTCCTGCGGCCACCAGTTCTACGACAACGGTAGGTTACCGAGGATGCGGAAGCCCAAGGCGATCATCGGCGCTGCGCTCCGCCTCTATTTCGACGGTGCTTCCCTGCCGAAAGCCGGTCGCTCTCTCCGAAGTCTCCTTGGCGTGGGAGCGCACGCGAGCACGGTTCACGACTGGATCACAAAGTACGTCTCTCTGGTGGATGACTTCCTCTCGAACTTCCTGCCACAGCTGTCAGGGCACTGGCACATGGATGAGACGGTCCTCAAGTTCCGCCCGTCCGAGCCGCTGACAGACGAACAGAGGGCTATGAAGATCCGCAGGCTCGGCGATGACTGGTGGCAGTGGGACGCGATCGACGAGGGCACGCGGTTCCTCGTCGGAACCCACATTTCGAAGACGCGAGCCTATCATGACGGTCTGGCGTTCATCCGGGCCTGCGCAGACGACGCCCCGCGCCCAAGCTCAATCACAACCGACGACCTCAACGCCTATCCCCGCCTCCTCCGCAGGGTCTTTTGGAGCTACGACCCGGAAAGACGGGTCCAGCATGTCCACTCAAAGAGCGGCTTCTTGGAGAACCAAGCGATCGAGCGTTGGCATGGGACACTCAAAGACCGCACGGGCCCGATGCGCGGACTCAAGTCTCCGGGCTCACCGATTCCACGAGGGATCGCCATCGACTACAACTTTCTTCGGCCTCACCTGGCCCTCGGAGGCAGGACGCCGGCCCAAGCCGCCGAAATCAACCTACCATTCGAGGATGGCTGGGGCGATTTGATGGCGTGGGCGACGGTCTATCGGACGCTTCGTCAGATGCGACAACGAGAACGTCCGACGTTGGGATGATCTCGCGCCTTGTTGTAGCTTGTCGAAGTAACTTCGTTCCAGTGAGAGGATCGGCGCATGGAGGTATCCTAGTTAACCCGATAGAACCGGCGGTGAGGTTCCCATCCGATGCTTCCCGACCCGCGGATTCCCGCGCGCGGACGAGCGCGAGCAGCGCCCGATTGAGCGGCACGGGGATTTCGTGTCGGGCCGCGGCTCGGACCACAGCCCCGGTAATCGAATCGATCTCCGTCCGTCGGTGACGGTCGAGGTCTTGGAGCATGCTCCCGCGGTTCGCGGCGGTCCGGCGCGCGACGAGGACCGTCCGATGGTACAGTTCGTCCGGATCCACGGCCGCACCCTCGGCCTTCGCGACGGACGTGGCCTCGCGGCACACGGCCTCGAGGCTCGCCAGGAGAGCCTTGTCGCGAACGAGCCGTCCATTCGGGACGCCCGCGAGGGCCGCCAGCGGATTGATCGACGCGTTCACGACGAGCTTCGACCAGAGTTCCGTCTTGACATCGCCGGTGATCCGCACGACGACACCGGCATCTGCGAGGAGGTCTCGCAGGCGAACGAGGTCGGCCTCGCGAATCCCGACCCACGCACCGAGGACCGTTTCGCCGACGCCCGCGTGGCGGATCTCGCCGGGTCCGAGAGACGTTACCCCGTGCGTCGTCGTCCCCGCGACGACACGTTTCGCGACCTTAGCGATCGCCTCGGCGTTCCCGAGGCCGTTTTGCACGGTCACGAACACCGCTTCGTCCGCGAAAGGACGCAATGCGACCGTCGCCTTGTCGGTGTCGTACGACTTCGTCGTGACGAAAATGAGATCCGGCTTCGCTCCCGCGGGAACGCGCGTGGCCGCGTGGGGTCTCGCGATCATCGACGTCTTCCCGGTGATCCGTAGGCCGCGCGCGCGAATCGCCTCCATGTGCTCGGTTCTGCCGATGAGCGTCACGTCATGACGTCGCGACAGGAGGCCTCCGAAGAAACTCCCCATGGCACCCGCTCCGAAGACGACGATCCGCACGGCTCTCGGATGCATTCGCGCAGAAAAAACGGTTTCGATTCGCCTCTCGCATCCCGTCTTTTTTATAAAATTCGCAAAATAGCCCTTTATCCAGGCTTCGCTACTTTTAAAACCCCTTAGACGATATAGATGACAGGGAGGAAACGAGTGGCCAAGAAGAAGAAGGGCAAGAAAAAGAAGAGATAGGCCGCTTGCCCGCACAACCCTCGCGGTGACCCGCGATGGTAGCGCCTCACCGCTACGCACCCTTTTCCCGTTTTTCATTCCTTTTCATTTCTTTGGATGCTCGATCTGCGAGCGCGAGCGGTTCCGGATATCGGGAGCGTGTCGTCCGCTTCACGAGGTCGAGCGCCGTCGCGAGGGAGATCCGATGACCCACGGAGACGAAGATGGGCCTGCCCGCGCCCGGAGGGACCCACGCATAGCCGCGCGTCTCGCCGCCGAGCGCGATCGGAATCGCGTCCCTGTCTCCTCGGGACGGCTTCATCGGCCGCCCGGCGAGGGGATGCTTCGCGACCCCGATCGTCGGGATGTCGAGCCGCACGCCGACGTCGCACGCGACGCCGAAAAGGGCGGGATGTAACCGTCCGTGGCCGTCCACCAGCAGGACGTCCGGCTTCCTCCGAAGGCGACGGACCGCTGCTTCGATTCCCGGGAACTCGCGCCGCGCAAGGTACGTGGGAATGTACGGGAACGAAACGGTGCCTGTGGCCGTTGCGACCTCGACCACGGCGAGCGTGGTCGCGCCGACGCAGACCGCCGCCGCATACATCCGATCCGCGTCGTATGCAACGTCGACGCCCGCGATTCGCTCCGCCGGGCCGCCCACATCTTCCTCGGTCACGAGCGACGCGAGGTGCCGTTGTTCCCGCCGCAGCTCGTCGAGGAGCGGCACGGCCGTCCGGATTGCCACGAATCGATTCGCCGGCACGCGGCCCGATCGAACCGGGACATCTTCACTCGCGAGTCGGTGGTTCGCGTTAGGGAGCACGGGTCGTCCGTCGGCGCGGACGACTCGGTGGGCGGCCGGGGTCGCCGGATGCTCCGTC
>WNGG01005800.1_pt1 | contig 13738 bp, 10 predicted proteins | sample 5400661 | NCBI WGS metagenome assembly WNGG01 (sample SAMN13153372, study PRJNA577476) | soil metagenome | isolation source: 100 cm soil or saprolite under Garry oak tree replicate 1 | place: USA:California | collected 2016-06-15
GAGCCATCGCTCCCGATCGTTGCTAGCCGGCCCAGCCGTTGACCACGCAGGTACTCAGTCTCCTTTTCGGTGAAATGGCTCATCCCGACCTCCTTGAGGCTCGTCACGTGCCTACGTCTTCAGTGCGGTGAACCTGTAGGCCTCACACCACATAACACGCAGCCTTACGGTCGACATTCCCACGCTTCACGCACGGCGCTCAACGCGAATGACGGCGGAGGTGGGTGGTTCGAGTCCACCGCGGCCCCGACCGCGGATTCTTCCGAGCGGTCTAGGCCGGTCAGCGGAGCCAGCCTGCGACTACAGGCCCTCAATCCGCGAGAGCCGGGGACTCGCCCTCGCGGCCGACGGGGAGGAACAAGGAGATGAGAACGGCGAGGCCCGTCGCGATCACCGCGGCAGCGACCGCGAAAGCTATCCAGGGCGACCAGTACCCGTAAGTGTTCGGACTGACTTGGACCTCCGACTGGCCCATCCAGACGGTCCCCAAGGTAGCAAGAGCCGTCGCGCCCAGGTGGAACGCTGCGCCCACGATCCGCACAGCGAGCCTGCGAAAGCTCAACAGGAATGCGCCAAGACCAAATCCCGCGGCGAGCGCAAATATGGCCGCTTCAAACAAGTACTGCAAACCCAGCGCCGACGGATCCACGCGACCGTTCAGCCAGACGTTATAGGCGCCGAATGCGGCGAAAGTGAGACATTCGAGGATGGCTCCGCCGACGACCGTCCAGTGGAAACGGGCCGTCAGGCGCACCGGCAGCATCGGCCTGTCACGGGTGGCCATGGTAATCCGGCCAACTCGCCAACTTACGTGTGGAGGACCGCTCCTCAATTTCGACAACACCCATCAAGAGGCCCCGCCACAGGTATGAGGCGTACCCAAGACAGACGAGGGCGACACGGCCCATTTACCGGCCGAGCATTATCTTTCGGCCAAAGATGGCAGGCTGATTCGCGTTACGGAAACCGCGGGCCACCAAGCAGCGTGGCTCACCGCAACCCGCGAGATTCCGCCATTCGGGCCCGGATGGTCGCATCCCGGGCCATGGATAGCGCCATTCGTGCCCAGTTGGTCGTTAACGACTGACGTTGTGGTAATTGGCGGGGATAACGATGCTTGGTCCGTGCCACCAAACCCGTCGGTACCTGACGCGCTCAAGACCGGGCCATTCACATCTGCAGATGCCAGTGATGTTGGTGTCACGCGCGGACAGCTGCGGGGAGCCGGCTATTGTCGATTGGGCTCAGGTCTCTTCCGCTGGGCGGGGTTGAGGGAAAGCCCGCAACTGATGTTGGCCGCCGTCGCCCGGCGATTACCGGCCGGCGCTGCGTTCTCTGGCGGCACCGCAGCATGGCTCCACGGACTGGACGTAGAGCCCTGCGATCCGATCGAGGTCACGATCCCAGAACCGATCGGCAGTGGCCGCCGTGCCGGCGCATTCGTTCGCCGCGCCGCCCTCGCCGGCGAGGAGATCGTGCAGCGGCGTGGTCTACCCACCACATCAGCACTCCGGACCGTGGTCGACCTCGGAGGCAGAAATCCAGTGACAGAAGGAGTCGTCGGTGCCGACCTATTCCTTCATGCGCGGCTGGTTACGATCGCCGAGCTGCGCAGTTATGTCGCCGACCATCCGAGAGCCAAGGGCATCGCTCGGCTTCGCCGCGTCATTGATCTGGCCGAGCCGAAGGCCGAGTCAGCAATGGAGACGCGGCTACGGATGCTCCTCGTCCTAGCCGGACTCCCGCGCCCGGAAGTTCAAGTTTCCATCCATGACGATCAAGGCCGTTTCTTAGGCCGTCCAGACCTGCTTTATCGCCCTCAGCGTCTGGCAATCGAGTACGACGGCGGCAACCACCGTGATCGGCTCGTTGATGACAACCGCCGCCAAAATGGACTCATCGGCGCCGGCCTTCGCTTACTCCGCTTCACTGCAGCGGATGTGTACGGAACTCCTGATGCAGTTGCGATGCAGGTGCGTCACGGCCTCGCCACCACCGTGGAATGGCAAGGGTTAGGCACAGCGTTCAGGGCCCTTCAGCGCGGAGTTAATGAGGTCCATTGATAAAAGTATTGCGCTCGCACTGAAAGTTAGGCTAACCTATCTTTTGTGATAGGCACGCCGGCGACGGAACTTAGGACGACCTAGATGGTCGAGCTCGCCCGCCGCAGCACCTTCACCCAGGCCCAGGAGGACTACCTGAAGGCCCTTTATCACCTGCGCGGCGACGTGCGGGCAGTGCCTACCCGAGACCTCGCCCAGCGCCTCGGCATCTCTTCGCCGTCGGTCAGCGAGATGGTCGCGCGTCTAACGACCCAGGGCCTGGTCGAGCACGACCGTTACCGCGGCCAGCAGCTGACGCGCGAGGGCCGCAAGGTCGCCCTCGAGCTGGTGCGTCACCACCGTCTCCTGGAGATGTTCCTCGTCCAGGTGCTTGGCTACACGTGGGACGAGGTCCACGAGGAGGCCGAACGCCTCGAACACGTCATCTCCGAACGCATGGAGCAGCGGATCTTCGACCTTCTGGGCCGCCCCGAGCTCGATCCCCACGGACACGCCATCCCCAGCCGCACCGGGAAGGTTCGCGCCACCAGCGAACGCGCGTTGAGCGACTGCCGCGCGGGGGAGAAGGTCGTCGTGCACGACGTATCCGATGAAGATCCCCGGCGGCTCCGCGAGCTCGAGCGGCGCGGCCTGCGCCCCGGGACCAGGCTCGAGGTGGTCGCGGCCAGCGAATACGAGGGCCCGATCGAGGTCCGCATCAAAGGCCGCCGGCTGAGCATCCCGCTTGGCCTGGCACGCGCCATGTTCGTGGAGGCCGACTAGCCGTGGCGGTCAAAGCCGAGCCACCGCTGCTCCCCGAGACGCCGCCGACCAACCCGCCGCCGGCGAGCCCGACAAAGACCAACCCGCCCAAGACCCGCCCCCGGCTGCCGGCCGCGGTCGCCGCCCTCCCGGGCGAGGAACGCGTCCTCCAGGCCGCCCAGAAGGCGCTCAATGGCCAGACTCGCGGCCTGCGGGCACTCGTGCCATTCCTCGGCCCGGCCTTCGTGGCCGCCGTCGCCTACGTCGACCCCGGCAACTTCGCGACCAACATCGCCGGCGGGGCCCAGTACGGCTACATGCTTTTATGGGTCGTCCTCACCGCCAACCTGATGGCGATGCTCATCCAGTCGATGAGCGCCAAGCTCGGGATCGCGACCGGGCTCAACCTGCCCGAGGTCTGCCGGCAGAAGTTCCCGCGGCTGGCGGTTTACGGGCTCTGGATCCAGGCCGAGGTCATCGCCATGGCCACCGACCTTGCGGAGTTCGTGGGGGCCGCGATCGGGATTCACCTGCTCTTCCCCTCGATTCCGCTGTTCGTCGCCGGTCTTCTCACTGCCGTCGCCGCTTTCGCCATCCTGTCACTGCAGTCGCGCGGCTTCCGTGGCTTCGAAGCAGTGATCACAGCCCTGGTCGGGGTCATCGTGGCAGCCTTCGCCTTCGAGGTCATCCTCGCCAAGCCCTCCGTGACCGGCGTAGTTGGAGGCCTCCTAACGCCCCGTTTCGACGGCACCGAGAGCGTCCTGCTCGGCGCCGGCATCCTGGGGGCGACCGTCATGCCTCACGTCATCTACCTGCACTCCGCCCTGACGCAGCGACGGGTCGTGGGCGTCACCGAAGTGGAGAAGCAGAAGATCTTCAGGTTCGAGCGCTGGGACGTGATCATCGCCATGGGCGTCGCCGGGCTCATCAACATGGCCATGCTCACAATCGCCGCCGCCGCCCTTTATGGACGTGGGTTCGAAATCTCGGGTCTGGACCAGGCCTTCACCGCCCTTGGCGTCACCCTCGGCAATGGAGCGGACATATTTTTCGGGCTTGGCCTTCTGGCCTCGGGCCTGTCCTCGTCGTCCGTGGGCACGCTGTCCGGGCAGGTCGTGATGCAAGGCTTCATCCATCGGCGCATTCCGCTCTTCCTGCGCCGCGCCATCACAATGGCCCCGGCCCTGATCATCATCGCGATCGGAGCGGATCCATCGCGGTCGCTCGTGGTCAGCCAGGTCGTGCTGTCGTTCGGCATTCCATTCGCCCTGATCCCGCTGCTCCTCTTCTGCCGCGATCGCGAGCTCATGGGCACCCTGGTCAACCGCAAAGTCACGACCGCGATCGCGACCTTTGTCATCGGCGTGATCATCAGCCTCAACGTCTTCCTCCTCTATCTGCTGATCACAGGCAAGTAAACTCCGGGCGAGGTGAAGCTCGGGGTCAGCGTCGGGTACTGGGGCCTGGGGATAACAGCCGCACAGCAGCTCGAGATCGCCCGCACCGCCGAAGACCTGGGCTACGACTCGATATGGTCGGCGGAGGCGTACGGTTCCGACGCCGCCTCCGTGCTGGCCTGGCTGGCAGCGGGCACGTCGCGGATCAAGCTCGGCGCCGGCATCTTTCAGATCCCCGGCCGCAGCGCCGCGATGACCGCGATGACCGCGGCCACCATCGACCAGATTTCGGGTGGGCGCATGCTGCTCGGGCTCGGCACGTCGGGCCCGCAGGTTTCTGAGGGCTGGCACGGCGTGCGCTTCCCCAAGCAGGTCGAGCGCACGCGGGAGTACGTCGCCGTCGTGCGCATGGCGCTCGCCCACAAGCCGGTCGAGTTTCATGGCCAGACCCTGGAGCTGCCGCTCCCCGATGGCCCGGGCAAGGTTCTCAAGCTGACCATCAGGCCGGTCCAGGAGCGCATCCCCATCTACCTCGCGGTACTGGGCCCGAAGAACGTCGCGCTTGCGGGCGAGATCGCGGACGGCTGGCTGCCGGTGTACTTCTCGCCCGAGCATGTGGAGAGGCTGCGGCTGCCGCTCGAGGAGGGCGCGGCGAGAGCGGGCCGCTCGCTCGACGGCTTCCGGATCTGTCCGAGCGTGCACGTGATGATCGGCGATGACCTCGAGAGCGCGCGCAATGCGATGCGGCCGGTTCTCGCGCTCTATATCGGAGGCATGGGCTCGCGCGAGCAGAACTTCTACAACCGGCTGGTCTCAGGCTACGGGTTCGAGGCGGCCGCGCGCGAGGTGCAGGAGCTGTACCTGTCAGGCCAGCGGGCCGCGGCGATGGAGGCGCTCCCGGACGAGCTGATCGACATGGTCACCATCGCTGGACCCAAAGAGCACGCGCGTGAGCGGATTCGGGCCTATCGGGACGCCGGCGTCGAGACGCTCATCGTCTCGCCGATGGCACCCGACGCCGAGGAGCGGCAGAACCAGCTGCGCCTGGTGGCAAAGCTCGCAGCGTCGTGACCCGCGCCCGCGTCTGATCCGAGTAGCCTGACTCGCAGTGCAGGCAGACGCGAACCAGCCACCGCCCCTGGTCGACTACAACCTCTTCGAAGCTGACGCCCCACTGCGCGAGGCGCTCGAGCGCGAAGGCGGCTCATGGGCGCAGGACCTGGTGCGCGAGCTCGGCCAGCTCGCGGGCACGGAGGAGGCGATCGGCTGGGGCTTTCAGGCCAACGCGAACCCACCCCAGCTCCGCACCCATGACCGTTTTGGAAATCGGATCGACGAGGTCGAGTTTCATCCCGCCTGGCATCGGCTGATGCAGGTGGCGATCGGCCATGGGCTGCACGCGCTGCCCTGGCGCGAGCCGAGGGCCGGCGCCCACGCCGCCCGCGCCGCCGCCTTTTACGTCTGGTCGCAGGTGGAGGGCGGGCACGGGTGTCCGGTTTCGATGAGCTATGCCGTCATCCCGGCGCTGCGCACGCAGCCTGAGCTCGTCGAGCGCTGGGAGCCGCTCATCACCTCGCTCGACTACGACCCTGGCCTCCGTCCGCCCGCGAGCAAGCGCGGCGTGCTCTTCGGCATGGCGATGACGGAGCGGCAGGGCGGGTCCGACGTCCGCGCCAACACCACGCGCGCCGAGCCCATCGGCGACGGCGAATATTCGTTGACTGGCAGCAAGTGGTTTTGCTCGGCGCCCATGTGCGACGCGTTTCTCGTCCTCGCCCAAGCTCGCGGCGGCCTGTCGTGCTTCCTGCTTCCGCGCGTCCTCGATGACGGCAGTCGCAACCAGTTCCACATCCAGCGCCTGAAGGACAAGCTGGGCAACCGCTCCAACGCGTCGGCGGAGATCGAGCTCGACGGCGCCTGGGCGGTGATCGTGGGGGAGGAGGGGAGAGGCGTCCGGACGATCATCGAGATGGTCAATCACACGCGGCTTGACTGCGTCATCGGTTCCGCATCGCTGATGCGCCAGGCCGTCGCACAGGCCACGCATCACACCGCGCACCGAAGAGCATTCGGCCGGCTTTTGAGCGAACAGCCGTTGATGATCAACGTGCTTGCGGACATCGCCGTCGAGTCCGAGGCGACGACGATGTTGATGATGCGGCTTGCGGGCGCGTTCGACCGCGCATCGGATCCCGCGGAGTCGCACTTCAAGCGCCTCGCGCTCGCGGTCGCGAAGTACTGGACCTGCAAGCGCGGGATCAATGTGGTGGCCGAAGCTCTCGAGTGCCACGGGGGCAACGGTTACGTCGAGGAATCGATCCTCCCTCGCCTCTATCGCGAGGCGCCTCTGAATTCCATCTGGGAAGGCTCGGGCAATGTCAATGCGCTCGACGTCCTGCGCGCGATGGAACGCGAGCCGGAATCCGTCACCGCGTTCATCGATGAAGCAGAGCAGGGACGCGGCTCCGACAAGCGGCTTGATCAATCACTCGATGCGTTGCACCGCGAGCTCTCCAATGGTGTTCCCGATGAAGGACAGGCGCGCAGGTTGGTCGAAAAGATGGCCACAGCACTTGAAGCGTCGCTTCTAATTCGATATGGAGATCCCGCGGTCGGTGATGCGTTCTGCGCATCACGACTCAGTTCCGATGGCGGCCGCTCATTCGGAACTTTGCCAAAGGGACTCGATCTCAATTCGATCGTGGAGCGTCACCGGCCCGCGATTTAACTGCCGTACGCCATTCCGCTCAGACGTTTACCTTTGGGGGATGGTGAGAGCTGAACTTGACGAGATCGACGAGGTCTGGCGGAACTCGCCTGTATCTGAGATCGGACCGAGCGAACTTATGCTCGTCACCGACTTCGATGGCACTCTGGCCGACATCGTTCCCGATCCCGTGCAGTCGGAGGCGCTGCCAGAATCGCTGACCGCGCTCAGGCGTCTTGCGCAGAAGCTCAAGGAGGTCGTCGTCCTGAGCAGCCGCACGAGCGCTGAGCTTTCTGAGCTTGTGCCCGTCAGCGGTGTGAGATTGATCGGTGACAGCGGCCTGACGCCTCCAGACGCACACGAGAAGCGCGAGCTGGAGCGCTTCAACACCGAAGCCGCGAAGCTGCTCGGAAACCTGCCCGGTGCCTGGCTAGAGCTCAAGCCCGCGAGCACGACAGTTCATTTCCGCAACTCCACGGCGAGTGGGGAAGAGGTGCTCGCGCTGCTGCGTCCCCTCATCAAGGACACGGGGCTTTACGGCGCGCCGGGGCGCAAGGTGATCGAGGTCCATTCCCGCTTTGCGGGTAAGGGCACGGCGCTGCAGGCGCTGCTGGCGGAGGCCCAACCCGGCGGGGTTGTCTGCATGGGCGACGACGAGAACGACCGCTCGGCGTTTGAGGTGGTCAGCCGTCTCGACATCCCGCACATGTGCGCCGGCGTCGCATCAAACGAGGCGCCGCCGGACCTCTTCGATCGGTGCGAGCTGATCCTGGCCGGGCCGTCGGAAGCGGCGCGTTTCCTGCAACTCCTCGCGGACTGGGCCTCGAGCTAATAGCCCTCCCCGCCATGCGGGGAGGTCGGCGCGAAGCGCCGGGTGGGGTTAGAACCCTCCCCGCCAGGCGGGGAGGTCGGCGCGAAGCGCCGGGTGGGGTTAGAACCCTCCCCGCCATGCGGGGAGGTCGGCGCGAAGCGCCGGGTGGGGAGCGCTCAGTAGGGAATCAAGCCACCACCAGCTCCCTAGCCTTGGACCTTTGCCGTCGTCGCCTCCAGGTCCCTGATGTCCTGCACCTGCCGGCTGATCCACCGCGCGATGTCGTTCGTCCTCACCACTTCGCGCGCGCCCTCGTTGAGCCGGCGCCGCTCCTCGGCCGGCATCGTCAGCCCCGCGTACATCGCGGCCGCGGTCGCCTCCACGTCGAAGGGGTTCACCGATAGCACGTGGGAATGGAGCTCTTCGTGCGCGCCCGCGTTCTCGGACAGAACGATCACGCCGTTGGTCCTGTTGACCAGCGCACCCTCTTTGACCACGAGGTTCAACCCGTCATAGACCGGGTTCACCAGCAGGACGTCGAAGTTGCGCAGCGCGGCCATCGCTTTGCGCTCGCTCTCGCCGATCTCGAGCCGGATCGGCAGCCAGCTCTTTGACCCGAACTCGCTGTTGATCCGCCCCACCGACTGCCGGATCTGCCGCAGGTAGCGGCTGTACACCGCCACGTCCTGGCGCGAAGGCTGCAAGAACGCCCAGAACTGGACCTGGCCGCGCAGCTCCGGGTGGTATCGAAGCAGCTTCTCGTAAGAGATGAAGCCGCGAACGATGTTCTTCGAAGGGTCGGTGCGGTCGATGCGCACGATCAGGCGGGGCGGGCGCCAATCGCTCAACTCACGCTCGATTCGCTTCACGCCTCTCGACGCCGCCAGCCGCATCGTTGCCGGCACGTCGATGGAGATCGGATAGTGCCGCGCGTAAATGACGCGCCCACCGGAAACCACGGCTCGCTCGTGCTCGTCGACCTGCAGCCCCGCATTCTCCTCGCAGGTCAAAAGAAAGTTGCGCACGTCGAGGCTCGACTGGAAACCGACGATGTCGCAGCCCAGCAAACCCTCGAGGATCGCGTCGCGCATGGTCTTCGGCAACACCTTCCAGTACTGCGGCGTCGGCCAGGGCACGTGCACGAAGTGCTGAATCATGGCGGACGGCAGCGCCTGCCTGACCAGGCGCGGCACCAGATAGAGCTGGTAGTCGTGCACGAGCACCAACGTCCGTCGATGCAGACTACGGCCCACCTCGACCACCCTCGCTGCGACCTGGCGGTTGACCTCGACATAACCCTCTCGCCACGCCTGGTGGATGCGATCGTCGATGACCGGCTCATTACCGAGGTCCCACAGGTAGTGCTGGATGAACCACAGCACCGGATTGGCGAACGTCGAGTAGTACATCTCGTACTGCTCACGGGTTGGCGTTGCGTAATGCAGCTGGGCCTTGGCCTGCAGGAGCGGCACCGAAAGCGGCCCCCTGCTCGCGTTCGCGATCTCCCTCTCGGCGTCGTTGCGCGCGCACGCGACCCAGTCGGCGCTCATCGCGTCGGCAAGGGTGAGCAGCCCGGTGATCACGCCGCCGGCGCCGCGTCGGAATCCACCCTCCGGTTTGGGCTCATGAGGCGCGCGGTTGCTGACAACGATCGGTGAGCAATCCGGAAGCGTGCGCATGACGTAGGCGCGCAGGGATGCGGCAGGACCACCTCTCAGCTGAGAGGTGATGATTGGCTTCTCGACGTCGGCGATGCTCATTGGATGGCGCGCCTCCGTTGGTCAGAGCCGAGGGCGGTCTAAGACCGCCTCAAGCAAGCACGCTTCGCCTCAGCGAAGCGCCGCAAAGATAACGCATCGGCTCCAGCCGCTACTCGCGGATGCCCGCCAGAGCGGAGCGCTCGATCGGCGCCTTCCGCACTCGAATCCCGGTCGCGCGCGCCAGCGCATTCGCCAGCGCCGCCGTGCCCGGGATGGCCGGCGGCTCACCCACGCCCTTGGCCCCCATCGGGCCCACCGGTGAAGGGACCTCGACGATGCGCACATCCATGAACGGCAACTGGTCTGCGGTCGGCAGCTCGTAGTCGACGAAGCTGCCCGTCCGCAATTGGCCGTCAGGGTCGTACAAGAGCTGCTCGCCCAGCGCCCGGCCGAGCGCCTGCGCCGCTCCGCCGTGGATCTGGCCCTCCACCTCGGGCGGATTGATCGCGCGGCCCACGTCCTGGATCGCGGCGTAGCCGGTAAGGACGAAGTGTCCGGTCTCGGCATCGGCGCGCACGCGCGCGATGTGAACCGTGAACATCGGCGAGGCCTGCCTCAGGGCGGAGCGGCCGCTGGCCTGGATCGGCTTGTAGCGGCCCCCGAACTCGGTGCCCAGGGCCACCAGCTTGGTGATCTCCACGAACCGGTCTGGAGCACCGCGCACGTTGACGCGCCCGTCGGTGATCTCCAGGTCTTCAGGCGCTGCCTCGAGCTCTTCGGTCGCGATCTCCAGCAGCTGCCGCCTCGCCTCCTGCGCGGCCTCCTGCACCGCGCCGCCGACGCTGTAGGTGACCTGGCTCCCGCTCGAGACCGGACCGTGAGGCGCACTCGCCGTGTCACCGACCTCGATACGGACCTTGTCGGCGTCGATGCCGAATGCCTCGGCCGCGATCATCGCCAGCCCCGTCGATGAGCCGCTGATGTCCGGCGAGCCGATCAAGACCGAGACCGTGCCGTCGGGCTCCACGCGGCAGCCGGCGGCGGCCGGGCTTCGCGCGCCACCCCACGAGCCGAGCGCGATGCCGACGCCTTCGCCCGCACCGAGCGGCATTGCAACCAGCGGGTGCGCTCGCGCCTCCTCCAGGCACTCCACCATCGCGATCCGCGGCCACGGCGTCCCGTCCGCCGATGGATCGCCTTCTCGCGACGCATTGCGGAGCCGCAGCTCGATGGGGTCGAGGTCGAGCTTCAGAGCCAGCTCGTCCATCGCCGACTCCAGCGCGAAGTAAGCCTGCGTCGCACCCGGCGCTCGGTATGCCTCGGCGGGCGTCTTGTTGGTCGCGACCTCGTAGCCCGTGATGTCCAGGTTGGGGCACTGGTAGGTCCCGGCCAGGAACATGCCCGTGATCCCTGCGTGCCATCCGCTTGTGGCGCCGTTGTCGTAGTGGTAGCGCGCGCGAATGCCGACGAGCGTGCCGTCGCGCTTGGCGCCGAGCTCGAGATGAAAGCTTGCGGCCGGCGCGGGATGGCCGAGGACGAACTCCTGCGAACGCGTCAGCGCCAGACGCAGCGGTCGCCCTGTGCGGCGCGCCAGCAGCGTGAGCAGGGGCTCCAGCAGCTTGCCCTTGCCGCCGAACCCTCCGCCCACCGGCATCGGCACCACCCGCACCTGGTAGGACGCCGCGTCGAGCAGCTCTGCAATCTCGTCGCGCAGCGCGAACGGCGCCTGCGTGGGCGCCCAGATCGTCATGCCGCCGTCGAACTCCGGGCGGACCATGGAAACGTGGGGCTCCAAGAAAGAGTGATGAGCGCCCGCGATGTCGTAGTCCGCCTCGATCACGACGTCGGCGCCGGCAAGACCCGCTTTGATGTCCCCGCGCTTGAACGACGCGACCGCGGTCACATTGTTCGGTTTCACTGTCGGCTCTGACTCGGCGGCCGTCGCCGCGCCGTGCACCGCGGCGTCTGATTGCTCATCCGAGTCGTCGTCGTCGGCGTCCAGCACCCTGGGTGTGCCGTCCTTCATCGCCTCGATCGGATCGACCACGGCAGGGAGCGCATCGAGGTCGACCTCGATCAAAGCCGCCGCGTCTGCCGCGGCGGCCTCGCTGATCGCGACCACGGCCGCCACCGGCTGGCCGGCGAAGTACACCTTGTCCACGGCAAGCGGCAGCTCGGGACCAGAGATCTCGAGCTCAGGGAGATCCGCGCCGGTGACGACATCGACCACGCCCGGCGCAGAGCGTGCCGCGCCGGTCTCGATGCTGCGGATTGTCGCGCTCGCCAGGTGGCTCAGCACGACCTGCACGTGCAGCAGCCCCACCAAATCCACGTCAGCCGTGAAGCGCGTGGCCCCAGCAACTTTTTCGGCGCCCTCGTGGCGCCGCCTACCCCGCCCGATCACCAAGCCTAGAGCTTACCGGGAAAGTGACATGCGGCCAGATGCCCGTCGGCCTTCCTCTCCAGCGGCGGTTCAGCCTCCGAGCAGATCGGGAACTGCGCGATCGGGCATCGGGTGTGGAAGCGGCAGCCGCTGGGCGGGTTGATCGGCGAGGGGATCTCGCCCTTGAGCAGGATCGGTTGGCGCTGCGCCTCTCGCGCCGGGTCGGTGAAGGGGATCGAGCTCAGCAGGACCTTCGTGTACGGATGCAGCGGCGTGTCGTAAACGTCCTTGCTGGTCGCGATCTCGACGACCTTGCCGAGATACATCACCGCCACGCGGTCGCTCACGTGTCGTACCACCGAGAGGTCGTGAGCGATGAACAGGTAGGTGAGATTGAACTCGTGCTGCAGGTCTTCGAGCAGGTTCACGATCTGCGCCTGGATTGAAACGTCGAGGGCGGAGATGGGCTCGTCGCAGACGACCAGGCTGGGCGTGAGCACCAGCGCGCGCGCGATGCCGATCCTCTGCCGCTGGCCGCCCGAGAACTCGTGGGGGTATCGATTCGCGAAATTCGGGTTGAGCCCGCACACCTTCAGCACGCCGTGCACGCGCTTCTCGCGCTCGCGTTTGTTGTTCACGCCGAAGTTCTGCAGAGGCTCGGCGACGATGTCGCCGATGGTCATCCTGGGGTTGAGCGAGGCATAGGGGTCCTGGAAGATGATCTGCATCCGCTTGCGCACGAGGCGCAGCGTGTTGCCCTTCATCTTGGTCAGGTCGCGGCCTTCGAACATGATCGTGCCCGAGGTCGCGGGATGGAGCTGCATGACCACCCGACCCAGGGTCGACTTCCCGCAGCCGGACTCGCCTACCAGCCCCAGCGTCTCCCCGCGGAAGATCTCGAAGCTGACGCCGTCGACGGCTTTGACCACGGCGCGGCCCAGGCCGGCGGTTGGGAAGTGTTTCTTGACGTCGATGGCCTCGACGAGCGGCCCGCTGTCTCGCTCCGCGCTGGCCGTCATCGTCTGAGCCTGGCTCATCTGAGCCGCGCGCGCGCTTCCGCAGTGGTGTTGCGCATCAACACCCAGCATCGTGCGTCCTGGTTTGGGGCCACGCCCTCAAGCGGTGGCTCGTCTCGCGAGCAGCGCTCGACCTTGAACTGGCACCGAGGGTGGAACTTGCAGCCGGTCGGCATTCGTGACAGGTCGGGCGGCAGGCCCTCGATGCTCACCAGCCGCTCGTGCCGGCGTTCGTCCACTCGCGGCACCGAGCGCAGAAGGGCCCAGGTGTAGGGGTGCTCGGGATGATCGAAGACCTGGCGCGTTGGTCCCGACTCGACCACGCGGCCCGAGTACATGACGATGACGCGCGTGCAGAGGCTGGCGATGACCGCGACGTTGTGGCTGATGAGGATGATCGCCGTCCCGAGCTCGCGGTTGAGCTCTTTAAGCAGCTCCAGGATCTGCGCCTGCACCGTCACGTCGAGCGCCGTCGTCGGCTCGTCGGCGATGAGCAGGGCCGGTTCGTTGGCGAGGCCCATCGCGATCATCGCGCGCTGCCGCATGCCGCCGCTGAACTGGTGCGGAAAGTCGCGAGCCCGCTGCGCCGGTGACGGGATGCGGACCCGCTGCAGTAGCGGGACCACGCGCGCCTTGGCCTGCCGCTGGTCGAAGCGCTTGTGGGCCTGCATCGCCTCCTCGATCTGGAAGCCGACCCGCAGCACCGGGTTGAGCGATGTCATCGGGTCCTGGAAGATCATCGCCACATCCGCGCCGCGGTAGTCCAGCAGCTCGTCTGAGGTCATGCTAACCACGTCGCGATTCTTGAAAAGGATCTGGCCGCCGGAGATCTTGCCCGGCTCGGGGACCAGGTTCAGGATCGATAGCGCGGTTATCGACTTGCCGCTTCCCGACTCGCCGACGATACCCAGCGTCTCGCC
>WNGG01005801.1_pt1 | contig 13738 bp, 13 predicted proteins | sample 5400661 | NCBI WGS metagenome assembly WNGG01 (sample SAMN13153372, study PRJNA577476) | soil metagenome | isolation source: 100 cm soil or saprolite under Garry oak tree replicate 1 | place: USA:California | collected 2016-06-15
ACGAAGATGATGGCGGGCAGGACCTGGAACGCGAAGATCAGACCGAGGCTCGAGTGCTGCTTGCCGATCTCGCCGAACACGAACTCGGACCCGACGTAGGAGAAGCTGAGGATTTTCTTGACCGCGTCGCCGAGCGCCCCGAACAACGTCTGGCCGAGCGGGACACGGAGAACGAAGATGGCGAAGGCGAGCTGGAGGCCGACACCCCACGCGACCACGCGCGGGCTGATGGCGCCGCGGTTCCGCGAGAGCGAGACGCCGAGCCCGAGGATGAGCGCGATGCCGAAGATGCCGGTGAGCCGCTGCGGCAGCGAGCGGGGCGCGGCCTGGGGTGTCGGGGCCGCCGCGGGGGGCGCGGCAGCCCGGGCGGCGCTGTCGGCGGCGCCGGGCTGGGGCTGCTGCCCGAGCGCCGCGTGCAGCGTGTTCCACGCGAAGCGCGGTAGCGTGAACACGGCCAGCGCGCACACGAAGGTGACCGCGAACGCGAGCACGGTTCGGCGCAGCGACATTTAGAGAGCCTCCAGTTCGCTCTGCACGCGGGAGACCAAAGCGACCTTCTCATAGTCGGGCAGGAACGCGCTCTCGCACGCGTTCAGCACCACGCGGCCGAGGTCCTGCCGCGTGAGGCCGAACGCGCTCTGGGCCAGGAAATACTCGTCGGTGAGCGAGATGCCGTCCACCAGGCGCCCGTCCGTGTTGAGCGTGACGACGACGCCCGCCTCGAGATAGCGCTTGAACGGATGCTCGGCGATCGAGTCGACGGTGTGCGTGTGCAGGTTGCTGGTGAGGCACATTTCGAGCGGGATCTTCCGCTCGACCACGTACTCGAGCAGCGCCGGGTCCTCGCCGAGTCGGGTGCCGTGGCCGATGCGCCGCGCGCCGCACTCGCTCAGGGCCTGGTGGATCGAGTGGGGCCCGTCCCCCTCGCCGGCGTGACAGGTGCATGCCATGCCGTGTTGAGCCGCATATTCGAATGCGGCGCGGTGGTCGCGCGCCGGGAACCCCCGCTCGGGGCCTGCGAGGTCGAACGCCACGACGCCCGCCCCCCGATAGTCCGCCGCCGCGCGGGCGAGCTCGAGCGACTCGGAGGGCGGCCGGGTCCGGATTCCGCACACGATCAGCCCCACTCTCGTCCTTCCCTTCGACTCGGCTTGGCCGCGCCTGATCCCGGCGAGCGGCGCCTCGATCGCCTGTGCCAGCGTGAGCGCCGGCCGATGCAGCAGCGGCGAGTAGCGCACCTCGACGTAGCGCACCCCATCGGCCGCCGCGTCGAGCACGAACTCGTACGCGATGCGCTCGAGCGCGGCGGCCGTCTGCATCACCGAGAGGGTGATCTCGTACTTGGTGAGGTACTCCTCGAGGCTCTTCGCGTGCTTCACGTGCAGCGCCTGCGCTAACCCTTCCGGCGTATCGGCGGGCAGCCGGATCGCCTGGGCACGCGCCAGCTCCAGCATCGTCTCGGGCCGCAGGCAGCCGTCCAAGTGCACGTGCAGCTCGGCCTTGGGCCAGCGGCGCAGCACGTCCTTGGGAATGCGGGGCGCGCCCTTCCGGGCGCTCACCACCACGCGCAAGATCGCGCCGCCCTCGTTCACGGGATCGCCCCCGTCCACCGGCCGGCCCACGCCGTCGGTGACATAGGCCGCACCCGCGCCGAGCAGGTCCGCGAGCTCGCGATCGAGCACGGCGACCGCGTCGCGCACGGTCGCACCCGGTGCCACGCTCACCGGCCGGTCGTTCACGAACACGCGGATCATCGGTGCAGCCGCTCGTCGTTCGGCCCGGCGACCGGCTGTGGCAGCGCGGCGAGATACCGGATGAGTGCGTCCAAGTCAGTGACGCCGACGTCGTCCTGGGGCGCGCCCTGCAGCATCGCGTAGCCGCTCCCGCCCGACGCGAGGAAGTCGCTCACCGCGAGCGTGTAGGTCCGGCCGTCATCCACGCCCTGGCCGTTCGCGAGGCGCAGCTTCGTGATGCGGTCCCCGTCGCGCCTGGCGGGATCATACCACACTTCGATCCCCGCCACGTGCGCGTCGGGCCCCCTTGCCCCAGCGACCGCGTGCTCCAGCGCCTGCTTCAACACCTTGCCCGACACGGCCAGGCGCACGAGGCGGTTGCCGAACGGCTGCACCCGGTACAGGTCGCCGTAGGTCGCCATCCCCGCCGCCAGGTCCGCGCGGATGCCGCCGTTGTTGACGAGGGCGACGTCGGCCTTGGCGATGTGGCGCTGCGCGTCGGCGATGAGGCGCCCCAGCCCGTACTCGTCCCCCACGCGCCGCAGCTCGAGCTGGATACGCACGACGGCGCGGCTCGTGAGCGCAGCGACCGTCTGCGCGTAGTGACGCAGCGAATCGGCGAGCCCCTCGTCCGGCCGGACCTGGTCCGCGAACGGGGTCTCGATGCGCGCCTGCACTTCGCGCCGGGCGCCGACCCGCACGAAGTCCACGACCGCGATCCCCGCGCCGGACGAGCGAGCCTGCACGATCGGAATGCCATTCACCACCGTGTTCACAAGCGAATGGGTGTGCCCGCTCACGATCAGATCCACCGACCCCGGGTCGAGTGCGCGCGCCAGGTCGACGATCTCGCCGTGGCACGCGGCCGCGGGGACCGGCTGCGCCGCGGCGCCGGCGACGCCGTCGCAGAACGCCCCCTCGTGCGCCACGACGATGACGTACTCAGCGGCGGCGCGCGCCCGGGGCAGGACGCGGCGGACGGCTGCCGCGCCGTCTCCGAACGCCAGCCCCCGCACGTTGCGCGACGCCGTGTTCAGGGGCGTCTCGGGCAGGGCCACGCCGATCACGGCCACCCTGGTCCCGCCCCGTTCGATCAACGTCCACGACTCCGCCCAGTCGGGTCGCGCCGTGCCGGCGGAGTCGGTGATGTTCGCCGCGAGCAAGCGGTAGCGGGCGCTGGCCATGCGGGCGCGCAGCGTGTCCACCGACCAGTCGAAGTCGTGGTTCCCGATCGCGGCGGCGTCGATCCCGAACAGGTTCAGCGCCGCAATCGCCGGGCGACCGAAGCTGTAGTTCGAGACCAGGGTGCCCTGCATCTCGTCGCCCGCGTCGAGTCGCAGCGTGGTGCAGCCGCACATCCTGGCGAGGCTGTCGAGCCAGGGCTTGAGCGCCGCCGCCCCGCCCACCGGGCGCCCGCCGGACCAGGGCCACACTTGGGGCTCGAGCGCGCCGTGAAAGTCGTTGATGGCGAGCACGCGAAGCAGCGTGCTGTCGGGATTCTGGAACGTGGGAAAAGCGAAGAGGGAAGGACGAGCGACAAGCAGCGCGATCAAGAGATGCATAGTGCGCTGAAAATTGCCAAGCCGGAGCGCGTTGCGCTACCTTCACGGCGCATGGTGGCAGCCTTGCTGTGCGCCGCGCTGTGCGCGCTGCCGCAGGACTCGGCCGTCCTGCTGGTGCGCGTGCTCGACGTGACCGACGCGCGCATCGGGGGCGACGCGATTCTCATCACCGACTCGACCCGCCGCCGCGCCCGCCACGTGTTGATCGACGCGGGCGAACACGGCCAGACAGTGGTCGCGCGGCTCGTGGCCTTCCACGTCGATACACTCGCCGCCGTCATGCTGTCGCACCCGCACGCCGACCACTACGGCGGCATGGCCGCCGTGCTGCGCCGTTTTCCGGTCCGCACCTTCGTGTACGGCGGCACGCCCCGGACGGCGGCGAGCTACCGCGCCCTACTGCAGGAAATCCACGGCCGCCACATTCCTGTGGTCACCGTCGACACGGGGGTTCGCCGCCTCACCGTAGTCACGCGTCGCGACACGGTCGAGCTCCGGCTCCTCGCGCCGCCGCCCGGCTGCAGCACGCTCCCGAGCAGCGCGGGGAACGACGACGTCAACAACTGCTCGGTCGGCGTACGCCTCGCGCACGGACACTTCACGATGTTCTTCCCCGGCGACGCGGAGCAGGCTGAGCTCGGTTGGTGGATGAGCACCGCGCCCGGGCTACTCAGGGCGGACGTGCTCAAGGCGGGGCACCACGGCTCCGATAACTCGACGAGCGCCGATGTGCTCGACGTGGTACAGCCCAACGCCGTGATCATCAGCGCCAACGGCCGCCAGCATCCGTTCGCCGACGTGCTTACGTTACTCGCCGCCCGCGGCATTCCGACGTACTGCACTGCGGACGACGGCACCGTGACGGTGCGCGTCCCGCGCGGCCGCCCCTGGACGATCATGACGCAACGGACCGGGAAGTGTCATGCGCGGACGGTGGTGCACTGATGTCGTCGTTTCTACGATTCCCACCCTGAAGGGTGGGCTCGGCGCATCGTTGCCCTGAAGGGCAATGCCCTTTAGGGCTGCGTCGGGCCGAGCCCAGGCTTCAGCCTGGGGTAAACGCCGGGGAGAGTGCTGATGCAGGAGACACATCGGTTCATCATCGATCGCTACGAAGGCAATCTGGTCGTCGTCGAAGTCGACGGCCGGGGATTCGTCGATCTGCCCCGCTGGCTGCTCCCGGCGGGCGCGCGCGCGGACGACGTGCTCGCGGTGACGGTCGACGCGGGCCCCGAGCGTGCGACGATCAACATCGCGCGCGACGCCGACGCGACCGCGCGCGCCCGCGACGCCGCCCGGGCGGCGGTGGACCGACTCAAGCAGCGTGACCCGGGCGGGGACGTCACGCTGTGACCGAGCCGACCACCCACCGCGTGCTGGTGGTGGACGACGAGGCCGACATCACGGCGCTCGTCGCCTACCATCTGGCCAAGGCCGGTTACCGGGTGGCGACGGCCGCGGGCTTCGTTTTCTCCCGATGCACGCACCCCCGCAGTCCCCCCAAAAACCTATTCCCCAAGGAGGGGAGAAAGCCCATGCCGTTCTCCATTCGTCGGGTGCTCGGGGTGGCCGTCGCGGCCACCGCGGTGGGCGCCGGCCCGCTCGCCGCGCAGGGCAGGCAGGCGCCGCAGGTGACGGTCGGCGGTGTGGTGTACACGCAGTACGTCTACCAGCTGAAGGACTCAGTCGATCACAAGAACAGCTTCGATATCACCCGCGCCTACGTGAACGTACTGGGAAAATTCTCGGGCGGCGTGGGCACGCGAGTCACGGCTGACATCTACCGCAACCCCAACGCCACCGACTCCTCGCTCAGTTACCGACTGAAGTACGCCTTCGCCACCTACACACCACAGGGCAGTCCCCTCACCTACAAGGCCGGGCTGATCCACACCCCCTGGCTCGACTGGGAAGAGGCGCTGTGGGATTACCGCATGCAGGGGACGATGGCGATGGACCGAGCCGGCTACCTGTCGGCCGCCGACCTCGGCGTGGGCGTGGACGGGAAGTGGATGGCCGACAAAGTCAACTTTCAGGTGACCGTGGTAAACGGCCGGTTCTACTCGAAGCCGGGGAACACCGAAGGCAAGGATGCGCTGGCGCGCATCTCGGTCCGGGTGCTCGACACAGACGATTCCAGCCGGGTCGGCGGACTGCGCGTCACGGTTTACGCCGGCTACGGCAGGGCCGTCAGGGGCGACCGCAACCGTTACATCGCGCTGGTCTCCTACCGGTCGAAGCAGTTCACCCTCGCCGGGGAGGCGGCGGCGACCCAGGACTCATTGCAAGGCACGACTAACGGCCACGTCTACAGCGCGTTCGGCGTGTACAAGCTCCCCGATTCCAAGGTCGCGATCATCGGCCGCGTCGACGTGACGCACAAGCAATCCGGCGCCACGGACAAGCAGACGCGGTTCATCGGTGGTGCGTCCTATCAGCTGTCGCCCAACTGGCGGCTGCTCGCGGATTGGGATTACGCGAACTATCAGAGCGATGCCCTGAACGCCGCGAACTACGCGACCCGCTCCCAGGCGCTGTTCCAGACTCAGTTCACGTTCTAACCCGGACGAGGCTCGACCATGACGAAATCTCCCCTGCTCGCGCTCGCCGGCCTGGCGCTCGCCGCTCCCGCGGCCGCCCAGGTGAAGCTCAACGGCGCCGGCGCCACGTTTCCGAACATCATTTATCAGGACTGGATGCTGAAGTACAACCAGACGCACCCGGACGTGCAGCTGAACTATCAGTCCATCGGGTCGGGCGGCGGCATCCGCCAGTTCTCCGACGCCACGGTCGACTTCGGAGCGAGCGACGCGCCCATGAAGGACTCGGGCGTAGCGGCGATCCAGGGCAACGAGATGGCGCGCCAAGCACGGGCCATGTTGTCGGGCGCGCTCGACGCGTTCGTGCGCGGCGACGGGGCGCTGGGTCGTGACATCTGCCGCCGTGACGATTCCGTGGATGCGCTGCACCACTCCGTCTTCCGCATCCTGCTCACGCACATGATGGAAGACCCGCACATCATCGGGGCTGCCATGGATCTGTTCCTCGTGAGCCGCAACCTCGAGCGGGTGGCGGACCTCGCGACCAACATCGCGGAAGACGTCGTATTCGTCGTGGAGGGAAAGACGATCAAGCATCACGCGGAAGGATGAGGACCCCCCCGCGGCGCCGCTCAAGATACTCCGGGTTCGCGAACCACTTGATCAGCACCAGACCCAAGATGAACCCGCCGACGTGCGCCCAGAACGCGGTCCCACCCTGGACGCGGCCGAACGTCCCCACCGCGCCGAGCAGCAGCTGCAGCAGGAACCAGTAGCCGAGGATCACCCACGCCGGCCACGCGACGCTCGTCACGAAGATCCCCAGGAACACGAGCGTGTGCACCCGCACGCGCGGGTACAGCAGGATGTACGCGCCCATCACACCGCTGATCGCGCCGGACGCGCCCACCATCGGCACGGCCGAGCGCGGATCGGCGAGCATCTGCGCCGCCGCGGCGGCCACCCCGCACAACAGATAGAAGACGACGAAGCGTGTGTGCCCCATCGAGTCCTCGATGTTGTTCCCGAACACCCAGAGGAACCACATGTTGCCGATGATGTGCAGCCAGCCGCCGTGCATGAACATCGACGTGAGGATGGTCCAGAGATGCGGCTCCGCCGTGAGCACGCACTGCATCCCGGGCCCGAGCGGCACGGTCGTTCCGGGAGGGGCGGTGCGCAGAATCTCGGCAGGGATCAGCCCGAGCTGGCAGACCGAGCGCGCCAGGGGCTCGCCCACGCCAGCGCCCTGAACGAACAACCACGCGGCGACGTTTACAGCGATGATCCCGAGGGTGACGACGGGGGTCAGCTCGGTGGGGTTCTCGTCTTTGTAGGGCAAGAACATTGGTCAAAGATACCGCCCTATCCTCGGCCCTGCCATTCTGACATCTTTTCCGGGCACGGCCCTTGCCTGTGCGACGACCGGGTCCATGTCTGCATCAACCTCAGGATAAGGAATCCTCGTCATGGCTGAGAAAATCATCGGGATCGACCTCGGGACCACCAACTCCGTCGTGGCGGTCATGGAGGGCGGCGATCCCGTCGTCATTCCCAACGCCGAAGGCGGGCGCGTGACGCCGTCGGTCGTCGCGTTCACGAAGGACGGCGAGCGGCTCGTCGGCCAGGTGGCCAAGCGCCAGGCCGTGACCAATCCGCAGAACACCGTCTTCTCGATCAAGCGGTTCATGGGCCGGCGCATCAGCGAGATCCAGGAGGAGATGAAGCGCGTCCCCTACAAGGTGGTGGAAGGCCCCAACGGGCTCGCCTCGGTCGAGATCCAGGGCAAGCGGTACACGCCCCCCGAGATCTCGGCGATGATCCTCCAGAAGATGAAGCAGACCGCCGAGGACTACCTCGGCCACAAGGTCGAGAAGGCCGTCATCACCGTGCCCGCGTACTTCAACGACTCGCAGCGCCAGGCCACGAAGGACGCCGGCAAGATCGCGGGCCTCGACGTGGTGCGCATCATCAATGAGCCCACGGCGTCGGCGCTGGCCTACGGGCTCGACAAGAAGAAGGAAGAGAAGATCGCGGTGTACGACCTGGGCGGCGGCACCTACGACATCTCCGTGCTCGAGCTGGCGGAGGGCGTGTTCGAGGTGAAGTCGACCAACGGCGACACGCACCTGGGGGGCGACGACTTCGACGGGCGCATCATCGAGTGGCTCGTCGCGGAGTTCAAGCGCGACCAGGGGATCGACCTCGCCAAGGATCCGATGGCCCTGCAGCGGCTCAAGGAGGCCGCCGAGAAGGCCAAGATGGAGCTGTCCACCGTGATGCAGACGGAGATCAACCTGCCGTTCATTACGGCGGACCAGTCGGGGCCCAAGCATCTCAACATCACGCTCACGCGTGCCAAGCTCGAACAGCTGGTGGACGACCTCGTGAAGCGGACCATCCCGCCGATGGAGCAGGCGCTGAAGGACGCGGGCCTCAAGCCCACGGACATCGACGAGGTGATCCTGGTGGGTGGCCAGACCCGGATGCCCAAGGTGCAGGAGATCGTGAAGGGCTTCTTCGGGAAGGAGCCCCACAAGGGGGTGAACCCGGACGAGGTGGTGGCGATCGGGGCCGCGATCCAGGGCGGCGTGCTCGCGGGCGAGGTGAAGGACGTCCTGCTGCTCGACGTCACGCCGCTGTCACTGGGAATCGAAACGCTGGGCTCGGTCACGACCGTGCTCATTCCGCGGAACACGACCATCCCGACCAAGAAGTCGGAGATCTTCTCGACTGCGGAGGACAACCAGACCACGGTCGAGATCCACGTGCTCCAGGGCGAGCGCCAGATGGCGATCGACAACCGCACGATCGGCAAGTTCCAGCTGACGGGGATCCCGCCCGCTCCGCGGGGCGTGCCGCAGATCGAGGTGACGTTCGACATCGACGCCAACGGCATCCTGCACGTGTCGGCGAAGGACAAGGCGACGGGCAAGGAGCAGAAGATCCGGATCGAGGCGTCGTCGGGCCTCGGTGACAAGGACATCGACAAGATGGTGAAGGACGCGGAGGCCCACGCCGCCGAGGACAAGCGGCGCCGCGAGGAGATCGAGCGTCGCAACCGCCTCGACACCATGGTGTACGAGGTGGAGAAGAACTCGAAAGAGTGGGTCGACAAGCTCGACGCCGGCCTGAAGACCCGGCTCGACAAGGCGGTCGAAGGCGCGAAGCAGGCCCTGCGGTCGGGTAATGCGGATGAGATCGCCCGGGCCCTGGACGAGCTGCAGCAGGCGTATTCGGCGGCCGGCGCGTCGCTCTACGCCGCCCAGCGCGGCGCCGGCGGCGCGGGCGGCGCCGGTCCCGAGCAGCCCGCCGGTGAGGCCGCGACGGAAAAGAAAGAGAACGTCGTCGACGCCGATTACGAGATCGTGGACGACGACAAAAAGAAATAAACCCTCTACACGGAACGAAATGGCGATGTCGGTCAGCACACGGGATTGGCTCAAGTTCGGAGCCTTGGTGGCGATTGCCTTCATTTTCGGGCTCGCCTTTGCATCCACGCTCGATCTCCCGGCGAAGGGCGGCGCCGCGCAGTCCCTGGTCACCGCCCAGGCCGCCCCACCGCGGGCGCCAGCCGCAGTGCCCAAGGCGGTCGCGGATCTCGGGGACGCGTTCGTCTCCGTGGCCGAGCACGTGAAGCCGGCCGTGGTGTTCATCAAGTCACAGCACGTCGAGCGCGCTGACAACCAGCGCTTGCCACCGGGCTTCGAGGACTTCTTCCCGCAGTTCCGACGGCGGCCGCAGGTCGAGCAGGGCTCGGGCTCGGGCTTCATCGTCTCGCCCGACGGCTACATCCTCACCAACAATCACGTGGTAGCGGGGGCCGACAAGGTCACCGTGCGGCTGTACGACAAGCGCGAGTTCACGGCGAAGGTGATCGGGACCGACCCCAACACCGATGTGGCCGTGATCAAGATCGACGCCCGCGGCCTGCCGACCGTCGCCTTCGGGAACTCCGACTCGACCCGCGTGGGCGAGTGGGCGCTCGCGATCGGGAATCCGCTCGGCGAGGCGTTCGCCTTCACGGTCACGGCCGGGATCGTGAGCGCCAAAGGCCGCCTGCTCGCAGGCCTGCAACAGACGCGCTACGCGATCCAGGACTTCATCCAGACCGACGCGGCCATCAACCCGGGGAACTCGGGCGGCCCGCTGGTCAACATCCGCGGGCAGGTGATCGGCATCAACTCGGCGATCGCCAGCGAAACCGGGTTTTACGCGGGCTATGGGTTCGCCATCCCTATCAACCTCGCGCGCACGGTGATGGACCAGCTGGTCAAGAGCGGGCACGTCGAGCGCGCCGTCATGGGCATCGCGATCCGCGATGCGAACCAGGACGACGCGGACGCGGTCGGCTTGAAGCAGATCGCCGGCGTCGTGGTGAACAGCTACACCAACGATGATTCGCCCGCGAAGAAGGCCGGGATCCAGCCGGGCGACGTGATCGTGGCGCTGGACGGCGAGCCGGTCGAGAACACGCCGCAGCTGCAACAGAAGGTCGCCTTCAAGAAGCCCGGAGAGACCGTCGAGGTCACCCTGCTCCGTCAGGGCGGTGAGAAGAAGACCGTGACGGTGCGGCTCGCGCGGGCGCCGAGCGAGGCGGACAGCGAGGTCGCCAGCGTCAGCTCCAAGTCGAAGGGCAACGCCGCCAGCAAGGAGGATGTGCTGGGCATCTCCGTCGAGCCCCTCACGCAGGAGGATGCGCGCGACGCGCGGCTCCGCTCGGTGGTGCAGCGCGGCGGCGGGCTCCTGGTGACCGACGTATCGCCGGACGGTCCCGCGTACCAGCGGCTCTTCTCCTCGGACGACGGGGGGCCCGACATCATCGTCGCCGTGAACGGCCAGCCGACCCGCACGCGCGCCGAGTTCCGCGAGGCGCTGCGCAAGGTGAAGACCGGTGGGGTCGTCACGCTCCAGGTGCTGTACCGGAGCGCGGACGCCCCGGACGGCTGGGCGGGACGGATCGTGCGGCTGCGGACGCGGTAACTCTCGGACCGCGGTTCTCCCGGGCTGATAGCCCGGGCTCGGCTTGGGTGTGCGCCCTGTAAGGGCGCACTTCCCGCCGAGCGCGCCCTCTCAGGGCGCGGTTGACACGGGGCCCCGCGCAGCGCGCCGCGCTCCCAGCAGCATCACGGCGCCCGTCGCCACCTGCCACAGCACGGGAAGCACGAAGGCCGCCTGGTCGGCCTTCGTGTCTTCCCGGAACAGCAGCGCCAGCACCATCCCCACGACCCCCGCCGCCACTCCGCCCGTTCCGAGCCAGCGCGGCAACACCTTCCCGTCGGACACGCCCCAGCTGAAGAGACAGGTCGAAACTCCCAGCGCAAATCCGGCCGCCCGCTGGGTCGCGAGCGCGAACGGATGGATCATGTCGAACAGGAACACCGCCCGCGTGGCGGTCATCCCGGGGTCGGCCATCGTGAAGCTGTGCGCGAGCGACGACGCCGCACTTCCCATGAACGCCACGGTCACGCTCCAGGCAGCGTAGGCGAACGTGCCCACGATTAGGCCGGCGCGGACCGCGCTCTCTCCTGCAATCCCCGCGTGCACGCGCGCCAGCCCCACGAGCCCGGTCAGCGCCAGCGGGAAGCTGAACAGGAAGGTCCAGTGGATCCCCCGCCACGCACCGCACTGCGCGATGGCCGTCAGCTGGCCTGCCCCGTCACCGGAGAGATCGGGATGCAGTACGCCAGCGATTACCGCGAGTAGTGCGCCGACCAGCAGGCACAGCGGAGAGACCAGGCGACGGAAGAGGGTCATGGAGCCTCGCGGGTGACTGGCCTATACCAGATCGTCTGAACTAACCCCGGGCGCAAGCCCGGGGATCACCGCAACCGACCTCCCGTCACCCCGGGCTCGCGCCCGGGGTCAGTACTGGCAGCGCCTCCGAGCGATCCTATATTGAGTGACGAGGGCCTACGCAACAATGAGGGACTCATGCAGCTCACGCGGATTCTGCGCGAAGGGTTCATCGCCGGCTTGATCGGCGCCGCGGCGGTCGCGCTCTGGTTCCTCGTCGTCGACGTGATCGCGGGACGCCCCTTCTTCACGCCCGCCATGCTGGGCTCGGCGGTGTTCTGGGGGGTGCACGACCCCGCGCAGGTCGTGATCGCGTTCTCCCGTGTCCTCCCCTACACGATGATCCACGTCTGCGCATTCATCATCGTCGGCACGGTAGCGGCAGCGCTCGCCGCCGAGGTCGAAGTGGCCCCGCCGACCCTCTATCTCATCGTCGTCAGCTTTGCAGTGTTCGAGTTCGGCTTCTACATCATGCTCGCAGTGCTCGCGCAGCCGCTGCTCGGCTCGCTCGCCTGGTGGAACGTGGCGATCGGCAACGCCATCGCCGCCTACGGCATGGGCTATTATCTCTGGCGAGAGCACCCCAAGATCGCGGCGAGCCTCAAGCTGCATCCGCTGGGGGAGACGGAAGAGGGCGAGTAGTAACGCGGAACGCGGAAGGCGGAACGCGGAACAGACAGAGAGACTCACCTGCGCTGTTCCGCGTTCCGCGTTCCCACTTCCGCGTTCCCATAGGCTTCCAGCGGCACCGCCCCATCCACGTCGCCGGATTCTTCCCGCGCGCTCCACCGGAACCACACCACGCTCGCGGCGACCCACAAGTAGATCGTCCCCACCACCCACATCAGCAGCCCACCCAGCTGCTGGTCCGCGAGCGGCGCCAGCCCCCACACGCGCGGCGCGGATCGGTAGAACGGGTAGAGCACGCTCTCCGAGAGCGTGATGAGCGCCCCCGCGAGCGACATCGGTAGCCCGAGCGCGAAGAGATAGAGCAGCTGCGTGAGGTAGCTCGCGCGCGGCAGCTCGGGCAGCGGCGAGAGCACCGGCCACCACATGATCACCGCGGTCGCGAGGAACACGAGGTGCTGGACGATGTGCAGCCCGTGATGCTCGAGGGCCGCCTCGTAGAACTGGGGGAAGTGCCACAGGGTGATCGGCGCCGAGAAGATCACGCCGGCGGCGAGCGGGCGCGTGGCCCGGCGTGCCAGGCGGAGCACCCAGCCGGGCCCGAGTAGCGGCCGCAGCACCCCCGCCGGGGTCCCGTACAGGAGCAGCGGTGGGAACACCAGCGTGAGCACCAGGTGCTGCGCCATGTGCGCGCTGAAGAGGTAGGAGTCCGAGAGGTTGTGCAACGGGCCGTTGAGCGCGAAGAACAGCACCGCCAGCGCCGCCGCGAACGCCGCGACTTGCCGCCGCCGGGCCGCGAGCCCCCCCCAATACACATAGAGCCCGCCCAGCAGGACGAGCCCGATCATGACGCTGGGATGAAGGTCCCAGCGCTGCCACGGCGCGGGGCTCATCCGCCGCCGGCAGCTCCCCGCAGCGTGAGGGCGCCGAAGAAGAGCAGCAGCAGCGCCAGCAGCACGCCCATCGCGAGCAGCAGCGGCGCGCCGAAGAGGAACGAGAAGAAGCGGCTGTCGGTCTTCAGGTGCATATAGAACATCACGACCAGCGTGAACTTGGCCGCCGAGAGCACCAGCAGCGTGGGCACGAGCACCGCGCGGAACGCCGGCACGTAGAACACGCCCACCTCGAGCACGGTGAGAATCACCAGCGCCGCCGCGACCCGGAGATACACGCCCGCCGTCGGGTGCGCGTGCTCGCCTGCGTGACCGGCTTCCGCCATGACCGTCCCCCTGTGCGTATTGCCCTATCCGTCTACCCGCCTACCCGTCTACCCGCCTACTGAATCAGGTAGACCACGGTGAAGATCACAATCCAGACCACGTCCACGAAGTGCCAGTACAAGCCCGTGATCTCGACCGTCATGGCGTTCGCGGACCCGAGCTTGCCCTGCAGGGCGCGCACCCAGAGCGTGAGGAGCCACAGCACGCCCACCGACACGTGCGCCCCGTGCGTCCCGGTGAGCACGAAGAAGGTACACCCG
>WNGG01005803.1_pt1 | contig 13736 bp, 14 predicted proteins | sample 5400661 | NCBI WGS metagenome assembly WNGG01 (sample SAMN13153372, study PRJNA577476) | soil metagenome | isolation source: 100 cm soil or saprolite under Garry oak tree replicate 1 | place: USA:California | collected 2016-06-15
TCTAGAGTTCTGACTTTGCCTTTGAAATCGCCATCATGGCCTGCGATGTCGGGCGCTTTTACGTGGACGAGAATGAAGTTCTTGTCCTTGCTTCCTTCGATGACTGCTTTGGCCTTTGCCTCGTAGTCTGTCTTGATCCCGCCACTTGCACCCTTGACGTCCATGACCTCCATTCCGGCGGCCATTGCAATTCCTTGGACCATTGGTGTTCCGGAGATGCAGCATCCTCGGAGGTCGAACATGGACTTGAAGCTCGGAAGATTGGGAATTGTTCCAGCCCCTCTCGTCAGGACAATGTTCGCCGTCCTTTCACCATCGTTGGCCCGTTCTTGATTTAATGGATGTTCTCGCAATGCTTCATGTGATCTCTTTACGAATTCATTGATGGCGGCAGATGTTCGTTTCGCTTCTTCGCTGCCATCGAGCGCTCTCGAAATCGCTATCTTCGCGCCTTCTTCTTTCGGATCTACATCGGAGACCATTCTTGACAACTTTTCACCCCGCAATACAAGGACCGCTCTGTGATCAACTGTGGCCTTGAAAATTGTCTTGATCCCTGGTACACCGTCAATCTTGATTGCATCAACCACCTTGGCAAGTTTTGAGGTTCCCTTTCTGATTCGTCCAGCGCGTCTGTCTTCGACACGGAAATCATCATCAACAGTGGCGAAGTTGCATCGAAACGACACATCCCCGGGTCGAAGCTCGATCCCAGCACCGAGAGCCTCCAAAGCTCCTCTCCCCGTGTAATACTTGGCTGGGTCATATCCGAGCAAAGCTAGGTTAGCAACGTCGCTTCCGGCTCGTATACCGGGAGATATAGGGTCAAGCTGACCGACTAGGCCTCCTTTGGCCAGTCTGTCCATGTTAGGAGTGTTCGCGAATTCTAGAGGCGTCTTGTAGTCATGATCAATTAGTGGCCTGTCAGCCATTCCGTCGACGATTAGCAATACGGCTCTCTTGTCTGCCAATGGTTGAACTACCAGCGACCGTTTTATGGTAATACAGTTAAAACAGTTTGCTTTAGCCGCGATTGTTAGCACATTTGATGTGGACTCACATCTATAGCCAGACGTCGCCGACTCTAGGGTCTGACGGGTACAGATGTCATGAGAACGGAGAGGTAAGATCTGGATCGGTGCGCTGTCTGTGGAATGAAAATTGTAGACGCCACTACGAGCTTTTGTGGCAACCATTCGGAGGCGTTTCGTAAGGTCAACGACGCATACTCGCTCTGGTACGCCGCCTACGGCAACTTAACAACCGAGGCTTTTCTCAAGCGTATACTCGCATTGCGCGAAACCGGTGACCGCGCCAGAGAGATGGCTCAATTCCTGTCTCGTAATCCTGAGAGGTGGAAATAGATCAAGACACTGATCGTTTGCGAGAAGCCCGACGCGGCTCAACGCGTCGCTCGAGCTCTCGACGACGAAAATCTCCCCCGAAAATTAGAATCTCAGGGTGTTCCCTACTTCGAGTGTCATACTAAAACCGGGCCGCTCATAGTCTGCTCAGCCCTCGGACATCTATATGGTGTCGATTCGAAAGGTCGATCAAGTAGGAGTTCATATCCTGTCTGGGATTATCACTGGACGCCAAAATATCTTGTAGACAAGGCTTCAGCGAGATTAGCTCGATGGGTACGTGTCATTGGATCCCTTGCGACAAATATGGATCGTTACATCAACGCCTGCGATTACGACATCGAAGGATCCGTAATTGGTCACACAATTCTGCAATACGCATGTGACGGCGCCGCCGTCAAAGCGCTTAGAATGAAATTCAGTACCATGACCGAGCGGGAGCTTCGATTCGCGTTTCAAAAGCTTGACCCAAAGGCCGAACTTTCCATAGTAAACGCGGGAAAGTGCCGGCATGAACTAGATTGGCTCTACGGGATCAATCTGTCACGATTGCTAACGGAGTCGGCGCTGAAGCAAGGGAGAGGCTACGCCACACTTAGCACAGGAAGAGTACAGGGACCCACTTTGGGCTTCGTTGTCGCAAGGGAGGAAGAGATATCGTGTTTCGTCCCAGTTCCATTCTGGACAATAGAAGCCATGATCGTTCACGACGGGAAGACCTTCGCACTAGAGTACGAAAGGGACAAGGTTGTTTCGCAGTCTGAGGCCAAGATGCTCTGCGGCGAGTGTCGAGACGTTCTTCTTGAAGTCAAGGGCATAGAATCTCGTGACATTCAGCAGCAAGCCCCCTACCCATTTGACTTGTCAACTCTTCAATCAGAGTCCTATCAACAATTAGGCTTCTCTCCGGCGAGGACGCTTGCTTTGGCTGAGAGATTGTACCTCGACGCGCTGATCTCTTACCCGAGGACGTCTAGCCAGAAACTTCCTCTTGACATCGGATATGCTGAAATCTTGCGGGGAATCGGGTCTCACGCCGAATATCGATCTTTGATCACCAAGCTGATGACCCGAGGCGATCTTCGTCCGAACAACGGTCCCAAGGATGACCCCGCTCATCCCGCGATCTTCCCTACAGGCGAATCTGCGAAAAAGCCCCTGTTCGGCGGAGAGGCCAAACTATACGATCTCATTTCACGACGATTCATGGCCACCTTCGCAGACTCCAGTCTCAAAACCAGTTCCAGAATAATTTTCAACTACAACAACTACAGATTCTTTCTCTCAAGTTCCCGAATCATCAGACTAGGTTGGATTGAATTCTACCGGCCGTATGTGTCGGATGATTCACGATCTTTGCCCGACTTGAAAATTGGCGACAGAGCAAAGGTTCAGGATATGAAATCCGTCGAGAAATTCACGCAGCCGCCTCACCGTTACAATCCTAGTAGTCTGCTGAAGAAAATGGAAGAGACGAATATCGGGACAAAGGCCACTCGAGCCGGCATCATTGATCTACTCTACACACGCGGGTATGTCAGGGACGAGAGGATGAAGGCAAGCGAACTCGCCGAAAAAGTGACTGGTGTTCTCTCGGCATATTGCCCCTTGATCATCGATCCATCCTTCACGGCGGACCTCGAGAACTTAATGCAAGCCATCCAGAACGGAGCATCGTCTAGACGACTCGTATTGGTGGAAGCACTGGAGCATCTTAGATCCATCATGCTTTCTTTGGCAGAAAACGAAGAAAGGATTGGTTCTCAACTCTCGGAGGTTATTGTAGCACAGAGAGTGGCGGATGTTACCCTCGACACGCCCTGTCCGAAATGCGGGCTGAAACTCGCGGTCGTTCGCAGCCGCGGTACCGGCAAGAGATTCGTCGGATGCAATGGAAAATGGAAAACAGGATGCAGTTTTACACTTCCATTGCCTCAATTCGGCAATCTCACACTTCTAGCCCGTCAATGCAATACCTGCGGCTTCCAAATGATTCAAGCAAGATCTAGAGGACGCCGGCCGTTAGTCTCTTGCCCGCGTTGCTATGTAACAAAAGCTGGCGATGCGAGAACTTCTTCCAAACGAATAGAGGCTCCCTCACGAATCCCGAGCGAAGCTCCGTTCGCTACTTGAAGCTCCTTCTTTTATCAAGAACGAGCAAGAAGGTCAAGGATGCAAAGAACATCAGAATTACAAGTGATACGATGAAGGCCAGCGCGGCGGCACTCGAGGCTACTCCGGGGATGTTGAGGGTAACCATTAGAGCATAAGCCGGAGCGGCTAATTGAAAGGGAAACAGGGCGAGCCCGACCCAGAGACCCCATCTCGTCACCCTCATTATTCCGACCGAGCCTACTATCGACAAGGCTCCAATGATGTACAAGGGGTACAGCGACGTATCTTGCACCACGAACGGATAGATCAGATAGTATAGGCCGGAAGCGGCGTAGAAGAACGAGGAGAAGGAAAGACCAACGGGGCGCATCACTCCTGCGCTAATGGCGTCATCTTTCGACTCTTGCTTTACTTCCTGCTTAGGCATCGTATTGATCGAACGGTCGGTTCCGTGCCTTACCCAATAAGCTTTACAATGGCTGTCATTGACAGTATCGAATGGATTTGAGCCGAGCAAAATTATACCTGTCACCTCGGGTACCATTCACCGGAATATCCTCACCATATGACAAGTCTCACTTCATCTTCTTCGGAGTTCCGTACGACAAGACCAGCACCTACAAGCCCGGCTCAAGATTTGCTCCTGGATCACTCCGGGATGTTTCCGCCAACATGGAACTCTACAGCGTCAGATCTGGCGTGGACTTGGAGAAGGTTGCAGTTCACGACTGGGGAGATGTCGATATCGTTGAGGACCTTGCTCAGACTCTCGATAGAGTCAAGTCCGTTTGTTCGGAGCTTGTAGCGTCAAAGAAGATTCCGATAATGGTAGGCGGAGAACACTCCATAACCAAAGCAGCGGCCGATGCCCTGCCGAAGGACACAGGACTCGTGAGCTTTGACGCTCATCTTGACCTACGAGACGAATTCCTAGGAGAAAAACTCTCCCATGCCACCTTCATGCGCAGGGTCAGCGAGCAACTTGGCCCAGATCACATTATGGAAGTCGGAATACGCGCCTTCTCCAAGCCAGAGCTAGATTTCACAAAGAAATCCGGTGTCACGACGATTACTCCACAGGACCTGAGGAGCGCGGGGGTTTCAAAGACAGCTCAAAGAATCCGAGGATTCCTGTCCGAGTTCTCGCACACCTATGTGACAGTGGATATCGACGTGCTGGATCCAGCGTTTGCCCCAGGCGTCGGGAATCCCGAACCAGATGGGCTTTCAACAGACGAGCTTCTGACATTAGTTGATGCAGCAATGGAAAAGAACACGGTCGGATTCGATCTGGTCGAAGTATCTCCCCAACTGGACACGGGGCAGACAGCCGCGGTCGGTGTAAAGGTCATATTCGAGGCAGTTGCCGCTCTGTCAGCGCGGAGCCATAAGACGTGAAACTGGACAATTACATCACATCATCCACCGCTCGAGTCAAAAGCGACAAGAACGTACCAAAAGCGAAGTTTGAAACGCTCAAGGCCATCGCTGAAAAAAAACTCCACGAGGCACAAGCTACACGTTCAAATGCTAACCTCAACGGCGTTACCGTAGAGTTCTACGGGAACAGCAAGCATCAGAAAGATTTTTGGAAGCTAAATTGGAAGGAGGCACCCGATTCCTCCCACCCTGATGCAAGAATATACTCCGCGTACGGGGTCGAGGGGCACGAACCGACCGCCTACTACTGCCCAGAGACGCACGAGTCAGTATTCTTCAACACAGAATACTATGGACAATGCAAGAGCTGGGCTTTGGGCATGGCCGCCGCAATCATGGAAGAGAAGAGAAACACCCACTCCATACACGGCGCTTGCGTCGACGTTTCGGGCAAAGGAGTCATCATTGTCGCCCCAACCGGGACAGGCAAGACAACACAGGCCTTCAAGCTAATGGAGCTCCCCGGAGGCAGAATCGTTGGAGACGATTGGGTCTACATTGACCATAACGAAGGAGACCAACTCGGACACTTAGTTGGAAGACAGCCCGAGAAGAGTCTCTACATGAGGACGGAGACACAAATGAGTAAACCGTGGCTACGAAAGATTTTCGACGAAAGCAAGTGCGAGAACATTACTACGACAAAAGAGAGTTGCGAGTTCACCCAAGGCCCTACAGGCTGCAAGCTAACAAATGGCAAGTGCGTGTTCGACGAGGGACTGCACTGGTGCTACTACGCTTTCGGAAACAGTAGAGCACTGGTTCCTCGAGAAAAAGTGTTTGGGCCCGGAAAGGTCACTGATCAGGCAACAATTAGAATACTCGTTCTCTTGCGGAGAGACGACAAAAGCCCTCCCGAAGCGCACTTGGACGCCGACGAGGCAATCAAGGTCCTGAGGAAGGGGGAGTACATGGTACGCCCTGGCGCCGGTCCCAAAGAGATGTGGGGAAAGCTTGCCGGCGAACCATGGTACAACCCCTATCTCCTACTGTTGGACCACGCTCGCCAAGAACAGTTCTTCCGGCGAATGATTTCCAAATTCCACATCAAATGTCTACTGCTAAACACAGGGGTCGACGGTATAGACGGAACGCACAAGCGGATTATCTCCACTCTCGAAGACACTTAGAGAACAAGCGCTTTCCCAGAAAATGTTAAGACATCTAGCTACAAATGTTGACTCATGCCCACGAAACCTTTGAGCGCGACGGCAAAGAAACGCAAAGCCTACTATTACTACGCTGGAAAAGAGACCAAAGCAAAGAGTGTAGCAAAGAAGAAAGCAAAGAAATCTCCGAAGAAGACGAAAAAGTCATCCCGTAAGCCGAGAAAGAAATAGACGGCCTAACTCCGGGTGAATCTTGGAAGACAATAGGGATCGGTCACGGCGTCGAAGGAATGAAGCTTAACTCTATCCAGTGGTCTGGCCACGCGACTCACTAACCCATTGAGGGAGTGCGGCAGCCTGATCAGTCTCATCCCCCCACCCGTGACCCACTCATCCATCAGGTATCCTCTGTGAGTAAGAGACCTGGCCAATTTGAGGCGTCGCTTCGGTGTCCAGAAGAATGCGTCCTCGTCGAGAACGTGTACGTGGAAACCTCTTCCCGAATAGACTATCCGGAGTTCCCCAAAAGAATGGGACAACTCGTCCACTAAGCCCAGCGCCTGCTCTTGGGCCAACTGGAGTTCTAATCTACAAAACGACAATCCTTGCCGCCGGTTCATTTTCTCTTCAAGAGTGCCGTGGATCGGACATTCGAAATTCTCCGGATCAATGTCGAAAGCTAGTTGCTGGCCGAACGACTTGCCCAGTTGTTCAATCTTGCCTGGGCCACGTCTGGCTTCATCCCAGTTCTTGTATACGTTCCTGTCGTAGTATACGGATTCGGGCTTGAATTCTACGCAATATCGTCGGAGATCTTGCAACGTATCGTACTCGTCAATGAGAATTGTTCGATCCCTCTGCCCACGATATCTGGCTGGAAAGATCTTGGTATGTCGTCCAATAACTACCGCGAATACAATTGGCTCCGTCCAACCTCGAAACCATTCCCGAATGAGATTCGTCCGGAACTCTCGCTTGTAGAATTCATGTCTCTCTTGGAGGGATGCAGGACGCATTTGGTCTGGGAATCTGTATCGCGATCTCAAGCTAGGCTGCATCTGAGGTGAGCTTCTCTGAAACCTTCTTCAGCTGAGCCCGGTACATCTCAACCACTTCATCGGTAGTCGTGCAGTCTTCAGGTGACTTGTCCTCCCGATATTTCCCGGTAAACCGTGGAAACCTCACAGCCAGACCAGCACCTTGCCTGATACTGTTCATTCCACATGTATGTATCGGACTCAGAGTGATTTCTGCTCCGACTATCTCGAGGACAAGTCCTGGGACGAACCATGCGTCCGGTTCAATCTTAGAATCGACCCTCGGGTGTCGATGATCTATTCGATGCTTCTCGAGCAGCTTGGGCAGTTTGTTCAAGTCTTCATCAGTAAATCCTGAGCCACACTTGCAGACGGTTCTGAACATGTCCTTGCTCTTGTCATAACCTGCAAGAAGCAAGGCACCATAAGTTCCTCCACGTCGTCCTCTACCCGCGAACGCCCCCACCACCGCGAGATCCACGCTGTCTTGCATTTCCGATTTGTATTCACGCTTGTACTTAATCCAGGTCCATCCTCTCGCTCCAGCTTTGTAGGTTGAGTCGGGACCGATCGACTTGATCATCAAGCCTTCACATCCGTCTGCGACCGCCTGCTGCATGAAATCATCGAGTTGCTTGGGATCGTTGCAAATTTTCTGCCGTGAGAGCTCGGTTTTTCCATTCTTCGGGATAAGCTCTCGAAGCCGTTCGCGTCTCTCAAGATACCGACGGTCTGTATAGTCAGTCATGTCGGCGTATAGGAGATCAAAAGGGAAGAAAGCCACGGGTATCTCTTCGATCGTTTTGTCAAGGTCATATTTTCTGCCTCGACGTTGCGAGATCAGCTGGAACGGTAGAAGTTCACCTGTAGACGAGTCAACTGGGACAGCTTCTCCTTCAAGGATTACTCCTTTTGCCTCTATGTTATCCTTCAGCAGTCGTTGAACATCTGGGAATTGGTCGGTGATGTTCTCAAGACGTCGGGAAAAAAATGTGACTTCCTCAGCGGAGATATGTGCCTGGATTCTTAATCCATCGTACTTGTACTCCGCCGCACACTCGCCATCCATCTTGGCCATGATCGCCTGCGCGCCGGAAAGCCGTTCGGCAAGCATAGGCCGGATTGGCCTCCCAACAGTCACTCTGAGTGATTCAATTGCATTGATACCTCCAGTAACGAGAGTTCTAGCAACGTAGCCGAGGTCTGAGGACCGATTGTAGGCACGTTCCAGAATAGGCTTTGATTTTTTTCCTCCTCCTAGGGAAATCGCGAGCGCGTCGAGAATGGTCATATCAGCTACTCCAAGCCGTAGGCGGCCGAGAGCCATTCGGGTGAGGTACTTGGCTTGGCTGGGAGAAGCTCTTCCCAAGAGGCCGGTCATATGCCTGAGCTTGGAGTCGACAGAGCCATGGCCTGACTCGTGTGCTATCGTGTCGAAGATTTTGTAGACTTCTTCAACAGTGAGAGCGTCTCTCTGAAAGGACGCCTGGGTTTTGTCCTTGAGGAGTTCCTCCGCAACGGTTCCTAGGTCGCCTGACTTCTTGTAGATGGTTGTAACCTTCGCCTCTGTTTGTCCAGTTACTTTTGCGAGAACACGGAAGAGCAGCTTCTCTGCGACTCCGAGTTCAATCCCTAGAAAATCTGGATATAGGTTTCCTTGAGTTAGGTACACCACCTTATCGAGAATTAAACGTGGAGTATCTTGAATGAGTTCTACGAGAAAACTGGTTATTTCAAGCCTTTTCGTGGTCGCTTCGATCTTCGCGTACGTCTCGACTATCCGCGAGTAGAGCATAGTGTGGAAGCAGCTCGGCATTGATGATGGTTGGGGGCTCTTAATTTCTAACTTGCGTCCCTGCAGAGCCCTTGATGGCTCTTCCCAGGTCTCCGAGGTTTGCTATCACCGCTCTTTTCCCACCGTTTCTGAGAAACCTGACTGCAGCTACCACCTTCGGCCCCATGCTTCCCCTAGCGAAGTATCCGTTTTGAGCATAGGTTTCAAGCTCAGTTGGTCTAATCCTCGAAAGTAGTCGTTGACCTGGCTTTCCGTAATCGAGGTAGACGCCATCAACATCGGTGAGGATGACAAGGCTCTCTGCATGAATCGATGTCGCCAATCTTTCAGCAGCCAAGTCCTTGTCTATTACGGCTTCTACCCCCTTAAGGTGGCCTCCTTGTCTAATGACCGGTATCCCTCCTCCTCCGCAAGCGATGACCACCGACTCGTCCTCAACGAGAACTCGGATCGGCCCATCCTCCACAATGGCCTTAGGGTCAGGTGACGGGACGAATCTTCTATATCCTCTGCCAGAGTCTTCCTCAATGACGAGGTCGCTTCTATCTCTCAGCAATGTATCTCTCTGCTCCCTCGTGTAAAATGGACCGATTGGCTTTGATGGGTGTTTGAACGCAGGATCGCTCTTGTCCACGATAACCTGGGTAATAATCGTCGCAACTGCTCTCTTCGATTCAAGCCTAGCCAACTCGTCTCGAAGGGATTGCTGAATGATGTAGCCTAGGAAACCTTGAGTTTCCGCACCACAAGCATGAAGTGGCAAAGGTGGTACCTTCGTCTGGCCCAGCTCGTGCCTGATGACAGTTGCACCAATCTGGGGACCGTTTCCGTGGACGATGACAATTCTAAATCCGTCGTTAACTAGCGTCGCTATTTGAGCCGTGGTGGATCTTACGTTTTCATATTGCTCTTCAAACGTTCCCTTCTGGTTACGCTGAAGGATTGCGTTCCCCCCGAGGGCAAGAACCGTTATTGGAGTCCTACTCACCAAGTCGTTTCGCTTCTTCGAAGGACGCGTGGGGAATGCTGGGTTCCTTTTGTCTCTAACGTCCCCGCTCTGAGGTAATGTATGGTAGTTGATCCGTGCTTGGGTGAGCCCGGTTTGATCTCACGCCGGAGGACATTGGCGCGCTTAAAGGATAGTCGTGATGCTGAAAGGTTTGCAAAGATACGGAACTGGTCGAGCGAGCACCACTTGATTGCAAAGATTCGGCTGAAAGAGGGGAATCGCTGACATGGTCGCGCCCCCACTCGACGACGATCGAAGCGTGAAGCGATACTATGTTGCGGGCGAATTCTACGACTGGGTAATCGATCCCAGGGCCCTAGAACGAATATTCCATCGGGGACGATCTACCGTGGCAAAGAGGTTGATTCGAAGGCTTGGCAGATCGCAGTTTGCGCTTGACATAGGGTGCGGGACAGGGCTTATCACCAGATTCATTGAATCATCGCAAGTTGTAGGCATCGATATTAATCGATGGAACCTTGCGAGGGCAAACGGACGGATTCCAGACGCCGATTTCGTACAATGCGACGTCGAGCATTTACCCTTCCGAAATGGTCTTGCAGATTTTGCGATCTGCACAGAAGTAATCGAACATCTCTATTTCCCTTCGCGGGCTCTCGGGGAAATTGCAAGGGTAATGAAGCCTAAAGGCACTTTCGTCGGCTCCGTTCCGAGCAGCAATCCTCTGTGGAGATTCCGGAACATTCTAAGCGTGACCCATCCCCAATCCGAACCATTTCACAATAATTTCTCAAAGCCTCGTCTGAAAGAATTATTGTCGAGATTCTTCGCGGACACCGATCTTTTCTATGAGAATTTGCTGATGAACCTCTTCTTCACGGCCCAGAGACCTACGCCCAATAGGCGCCAGGCCTGAATGCCCATTTGCTTGCTGGTTGTTAAATAGCAGTGGTCCTTCCCAATCGCGATATTACCAATGTATCCGTACCCTGGATGGCGACGCGTGCTCTTTGTCGCAGTCCTTGTCGTCGTGCTGGTCATCGCTTTGGCTCCCTCGATCACCCAGGGCACTATCAAGGTCCACATTTATGGATTGACTGCGCCGGGCGTGATTGACCATCTTTACGTCAAGTTCACGAGCTTGCAATTCCACACATATGGGCTCGGATTCGGTGCGGGATGGGTTAGCGTCAATGAGACTACGCCAATCATCGATCTGATACCCATCCCAACTCAGTTCTTGCCGCAAATCGTCGCCTCTGCACAGATAACTTCAGGTAGATACGATGCAATTCGGTTGCTTATGACAAATTCGACCGCGCTAATAGGCACAACTCATGTGTCTCTATCGAATACCCCGACGTTGAGCGCTAACTTCACTCTCCCAATCCCCCCGAACGGCTTTGGAGATGTTCTATTGCTGGTAAGCTTCGATGATTCTGTCGTATTCGCCAATCCGGCAGCCCTCTCAATTCAAGTCGTCCAGATCTCAGAAGTCTAACGATCCCACCGAAACCATCAAATTCGACCGTCTAATCAGCGGTTTACATGTGTGTGATCGGCAAAAACCAACTCGTTAGCCTAATCAAGGCTCACAAATGCATTCATCCATTTGACTATGGACTCTTAGACGGAGACGGTTATGTGCTTACAGTTAAGGAGGAACGGACACTCCACTATCTGGAACACCAGAACCTGGTCTCCAACGAGGTCGTGTTCACGCCCCCGGAATTTGTGGCGCACCTCACTGCGAAAAGCAAGTACGGTAGAATGGGGCTCTCGTTCCTGAATGCGGCAAAGGTCCACAGCGGTTTCATAGGTCGCCTCGCACTCGAGCTAGTTAATCTTAGCAACGAACGAACACCCATAACGATCAAGAGGGGCGACCCGCTAATGCACATCGAGTTCATGAAACGCGAGGGAGAAGCCTCACCTTACAACGGAGGTTACATGTTCCAATTCATGAGCGAAGATGAAATCTGGGAATACATGTCGATCCTGGCGAGAGACTTCAAGACTTTGTTTCCTAAAGAGTACCTAACAAAGGCGGCTCAGGCGCGCGTTGCTGTGGTCACTCAAATCTAGCAGCGCGGCCGTCGAATAAACTGGAGTCATTGACCATAGTCGGCTCCGTCCGGATGGACTCGCTCTTACTTCGGAGAGGAAATTTCGTCCAACAGCTGCTTTAGCTTGGGATCTTTGATTGCCGCCCTAGAGGATTCGTAGAACTCTTTGAGCTTCGCCGCTTCAATACCTCCCCTAGCATATTCGTTCGCCTGAAGGGCCATCTCCAGCTTATCGAGCTCGTGAACTAGCAGAGCTTCTTTGCTCTTCTCGTTCTCCAGTTCCGACCATAATTCCCGGTAGACTTTCCGATTCTCCGTTGGAAAGTAGGAAAGCAATTGTTCGCGGGCAACGATTTTCTGAGCCTTGACGACATCCTGGCCCCTTGACTGCTTATCTTGGGGAGTCAGATCTCCTGTAATCGCTTCCTCCAAGTCGTGCAATAAGGCGAGCTTTAGCAGTCTTTCCACATTGTAGCCACGTCTTTCACCTTCGAATAAACAGAGAAGCGATAATGCAAACGAATGATCAGCCACTGACTCAGTTCTTTGAAGACGAAGTTTCTTCATCCAGCCCCTCCGCTGTTCGGCCTTTAGTCTTGCCGCAAATTCCCAAAATCGGACAAGCTGGTCCAACTGTTATCCCTCTCGAGTCGCAAATCCTACCGCAATACCTAAAAACCCTTCACAATGCAAATACGTCAACTATTCAACCCGTTAAGGCTTAGCAAATTGGTTAAGAAAATCCTAACTAGATTCGCCGTAGCAAAGAAGCCCGCTCGGTCTGCGGGTACTCAATATAGATCTCCACGAATATATTTGCCAACAAAACTGACTGATGACTCTAGCTTTCCATTCAAAGAAGGAGATTTACTCACTATTCGAGTTGATGGCCGTAAGTTGATCGTTCAGAAGGCCCAGAAAAGCATTCTCCAGATATCTGGGACCGGAGATGCCAGGCAGAAACCATAATACCTCAGGGACCCGACCCGTCCCGCGTTGCAAGCCGAATGTTAAGAGCGACCGTGCAAATTACGAGTCTTACTGGTGAACGTTTCTGGGGCCAAGACACTCAATTACCGCCTCAAGTCCAGATCGCTGTTAACATCAATTTCGTCGGTCTAGAGATGAAAAATGAGTTCACAGCTGACGCTCCATTTGTTTTCACGGTGAACTACAGTCCGTCGATTGCACAGCTCAGCGTCAAAGGCCGGGCGCAAGTGATCGGCGAAAAAGAAGAGATCTCTAAGATGATAGATGAGCACAAACAGAACAAGCCGCCACCAGTAGCGATAATCCAGGCAGTGTCGAGCACTGCGATGGCTGAGGCGATTCTCTTATCGAAGAGCCTGGGGATCCCCCCGCCACTTCCTCCTATGGGCCTTCCACCGGAACAAATGCAAGTGCAGCAACAGCAGGGACAGAGAAAATTCGAGCCGCGTTACACAACGTGACGTAACTCGGATTTTTTTTTGGTTTGAGCCTTCCAAAATTTTGGAGGGTTGTGGTTCCTCCAAGAAATTGGAGGGCATGGCAGAAGAAGGGATAGAGGGATTGCGTTTTTTTCGGGCTGGAACCCATCGGGCCACGCCAGCAAAAAGATGGCTGACTTCCATTAAATAGTTAGGGCTAATGAGCATGAAAATGTCGGAATCTCTATATAGAATCCGACATACATGGCACGCAGTCGGGATCCCAACGAGATACAAGAAGAGAAAAGCGTGGCTGACTGGAAGCCAAGTCGAGACAATCCTCGGATTGGCCGGGAGGACTAGCCCTCGCGATTACGCCATGATGACATTGATGAGATGGGGTCTTAGGGTAGGGGAGATAGTAGGATGTG
>WNGG01005805.1_pt1 | contig 13736 bp, 10 predicted proteins | sample 5400661 | NCBI WGS metagenome assembly WNGG01 (sample SAMN13153372, study PRJNA577476) | soil metagenome | isolation source: 100 cm soil or saprolite under Garry oak tree replicate 1 | place: USA:California | collected 2016-06-15
CAGCATCCGTCACGATCCGGACGCAGGACGGGCGCTTCCGGCTGCCTCGCCCCGATCTGCTCGCCGGCCGGCCCATCCACGGCACCGGCCGCGCCTGCTGGCAGCCGGTGCGCACGCTGAGCGCACCCGGCGTCGCGGTCACGCTTGAGGACACCGATCCCTACCGTGACTGCCATCAGTGGGCCGCAGCGCCACGGCTGACCGAAACGCAGTTTGCTGACTGGCAGCGGGAGTTCGGCTCCGCCTGGGCGGAGATCCAGCGGGTGCACAGCGCATACGCGCCCGGCCTGGCGACCGGGCTGCGCACCGTCACCCCGCTATCACCGGCGCCGCCCGGCCGCGACGTGAGCGCTACCGCACGGCAGGCATTCGGCGCCGTCGCGGCCGCGCTCCCGGATGACCACTGGGCGCTGGCCCTCCTGCTTATTCACGAGTTCCAGCATGTGAAGCTCGGCGCGGTGCTTGACCTGTACGACCTGTACGATGCGGCGGACAGCCGGCTCTTTCCTGCGCCGTGGCGGGACGACCTGCGTCCGCTCGAGGGCCTGCTGCAGGGCACGTACGCGCACATAGCCGTCACTGACTTCTGGCGAGCCCGCCGGAAGTCCGAGGTCGGCCCCGCGGCGGCGGCAGCCGAGGCGCGGTTCGCGCACTGGCGCGAGCAGACCGTCGGCGCGATCGATTGCCTGGCCACATCGGGCTCGCTGACCCCGCTCGGCGAGCAGTTCGTCGACGGCATGCGTGGCTCCATCGCTCCGATGCTGACGGAACAGGTAACCGCCGGCGACCGGGCGGCGGCCGATGACGACATTGCCGGGAGCCGTCAGCGTGACAGCGCGACACGGCGCACCCCAGGCTCGCGATTACCTGGCCGCTGACCTGCGCGCACCTGGCGTCACGGCCGGCCAGCGCTCCTGATCGATGCGTCACTGAGCAGCCTCGGGCCAAGTACGGCGGCCGGCCACGGTCGCGGGGCGCTACGAGAGGCCCGCCGGCGGCGTACGCACTAGATCATCAGGTAAGTCCGTCTTACCCGCCCCAACGGCGCAGCCCTTCTGCTACCGGCAAACGAGCCAAGAAGCGGGCTCTGGACCGCCTATCGGTTACCCATATATCATCTTACGTACTCAGCTTCACGATACAGACAGCCTCCTCCGACTAGGTGGCGGGAGGATGGGCTCGGAGTGATGCATGGTGGTAGGGGGAACAGGCGGCGATGGTTCACGAGCATGAATCTGGGCCCGCGGTCAACATGCCATACTTCTTCCTGAGCTACGCTCGTACCCCAAAACGTGATCAGAATGACAAGAGTGACCCGGACCGATGGGTTTACAAACTGTACCGTGACCTGTGTGAGAATATTTTATCTCTGATCAACGTCGAGCCCGAGTCAGTCGGCTTCATGGACCGGGAGAACCGCCTGGGCGTCAGGTGGTCCGAGGAACTAACCCGGGCCCTGGCGACATGCCGGGTCTTCGTGCCGCTATACTCGGAGCGTTACTTTGAAAGCGAGAACTGCGGCAAGGAATGGTTTGCCTTCGCTCGCCGGGAGCTGACTCACATAGCCCGGGGGCCGCAGCCGTCGATGAGTGCCATCGTGCCTGTTTTGTGGACGACGATAGATCAGAGCATCCTGCCGGGCGCCGCACGATCAATTCAGTATAACCATCGTGACCTCGGCGCCCGCTACTGCGCTGACGGGTTTTACGGAATAATCAAGCTTAATCGGTACCGCGACGACTACCAGCTGGCAGTCCTCCGGCTGGCCCAGCGTATCGTGGCCGTCGCACGCGAGACGAGGATCAGCAACGAGCCGCCCGCCGATTATGACGCCTTGCCGAGTGCATTTCCTCCGGCGCCACACCGCGCCGGGATGACTGCAAGCGACATGCAGATAACCGTGCTCGCCCTGGATAATTCAAATTTGCCGGCCGGCCGCACCGATGCCTATTACGGCAACACGCCGCGGACATGGAGTCCCTACCGTCCGCATTATTCGCAGCCGCTTGCGGAATACGCCGGGAAACTCGCAAAATGCAGCGGCTACGAGCCCGTCGTCGGCACGTTCGATGAGCACAATGCGCGATGGGCTATCAATGGCCAGCCAGTACCGCCCGGCCTATGCCTGATCGACGCGTGGGCATCGTTATCACCTGCGTACCAGGACCAGCTTCGCCAGCTCGACGCCATCGAGCAGCCGTGGGTCAGCGTGCTGGTTCCGTGGAACGTTCAGGATGCCGAGATGACCGCGGCAGAAAAGGACCTCAGGGTCAGCCTCAACTCGTTACTGAACCGCAAGCTCGCGAGCGTGCCGCGTAGGTGCCAGATGGCCGCTTACGGCATACCGACCCTCCCGGACTTCGGCGACCTGCTTCCCCGGATGGCAATGATCATGATGAAGAGATTCCGCCGGGATGAGAGTACTCCCGCGTACCCGCCCGAAGGTCCCGCCACGGAGCGCCCCCGGCTCAGGAGGACCGACTCGCAAGGTTCTGGAGGATCCAAGTGAGCGCGAATAGCCAAGGCCAGATCGTAACCTTCTACTCCTACAAGGGAGGCACCGGCCGGACGATGGCCCTCGCGAATGTCGCATGGATTCTCGCTAGCAACGGAAAGCAAGTGCTGGCGGTCGACTGGGATCTGGAGTCACCGGGCCTGCACAAGTTCTTCCATCCGTTCCTGGATGATTCGGCCGTCGAGGCCACGCCCGGGGTAATCGAGATCATCAATGAATATGCGTCAGCCGCAACAAGCCCCGGCCCGCGTCCTGGCGACTGGCATCTCAGGTACGCGCAAATACTGCCACACGCAGTGTCGCTGGAATGGTCCGGGTTCCCAGGAAAAGGCTGTCTCGACTTTCTCTCCGCCGGGCGGCAGAACCGGGACTATTCCGCCGCCGTGTGCTCCATGGACTGGGACTACTTCTATGACAAGCTAGGTGGCAGCCAGTTCTTCCGCGCGATGCGCATGAACATGAAGCAAAACTATGACTACGTCCTTATCGACAGCCGTACCGGACTAAGCGATGTCGCGGACATCTGCACGCTCGAGCTGCCGGACATGTTAGTCGTCTGCTTTACGTTAAATGACCAGAGCATAGACGGGGCATCGAATGTCGCCCGGGAGATCAGTGGCCGGTATAGCGACAGGGATATTCGCATTCTGCCAGTTCCGATGCGGATCGAGGACGGGGAGAAGGAGAAGCTGGACGTCGGCCGGGCGCTGGCCAGGGCAAAATTCGACGGCTGGCCAGAGGGGAAGTCTCCCGAGGACTCAGCGCAATACTGGGGCTCCGTCGAGGTCCCGTACAAGCCCTTCTATGCCTTTGAGGAGACGCTTGCCACCTTCGGCGATGCCCCGGCGTCCCCTGCCTCGCTGCTCGCCGCGTACGAGCGAATTACCGGCGAGCTCACCATGGGCGGGGTCAAGGCGATGCCGCCGATCCCCGAAGATCTTCGCCTGCTCTATCAGGACGCATTTACCCGCCGTCAGCCGCTATCGTCGGCCGAGATCTTCCTGAGCTATGTCCCGGAGGACCGGATGTGGGCCGACTGGATGGAGTCCGTCCTGACCAAGTCGGGGTTCCGCGTCACTCCGCGCAGCGCGGTCCCGGATGCCGCTGACACGGCCAGCGGCATCCCGCCCGAACGCGACCTGCAGACCGCGTCCCGCGCCATTGCCGTCGTTTCCGGCGCGTATTTGCATTCTCCGGAGGCCAGGGCCATCTGGGAGGTGATGGTGGCCTTCGAGGCGGCCGGCGGGCTGCGCGACCTGATTCCGGTCAGGGTCGACGATGTCCGGCTCGCGACGCTATTTACCGACCGGCACTCGGTGGACTTAGTACGGTTGGACGCGAGCCAGGCCGTGCGGACCTTGCTGCGCGCATTCGACCGGCCCGCCCCGCTCCCCCGGCGCTCGGAAGGGCATTCCGACGATCCTCGCTTCCCTGGCACGGTGCCGCCCATCTGGAATGTGCCGACGAGGAATGCCGACTTCACCGGCCGCGGCTCGACGCTGGAGCGGCTCAGGAACAACCTGGCCGGCGGCGGCATCGCGATCGTTCTCGCCCAGGCGCTCTACGGAATGGGCGGCGTCGGCAAGACGCAGGTAGCGCTCGAATACGCGCACCGGTTCAAGGCGGACTATGACCTGGTCTGGTGGATACCCGCCGAGCGGACTGACCAGATCAGCGTGTCGCTTGCAGCGCTGGCCCGCCGGCTCGACCTGCAGGTCAGTGAGAATGTCATGGAGGCCGCTGATGCCGCCCTTGAGGCACTGCGCCTGACGACCGGCCGCTGGCTGCTGGTGTATGACAACGCCGACAGCCCCAAGGAGCTGGAACATCACCTGCCGACCGGGTCGGGTCATGTCATCATCACGTCCCGGAATCAGGCCTGGACTCATGAGGCCGAGCCGCTTGAAGTGGACGTGTTCACCAGGCAGGAGAGCGTGGCACACCTGATGCGCCATGTCCCGAACCTGAACCTGCCTGACGCCCAGGAGGTAGCCGCGGCCTTAGGTGACCTGCCGCTGGCGATCGAGCAGGCCGGCGCGTGGCTCGAGCAGACCGGGACGCCCGCCGCGACCTACGTCCAGCAGATTGAAACCCAGGCCGCCCGCATCCTGGCATTGGGCCAGCCGGCCGATTACCCGGTGCCCGCCGTGGCGACCTGGAACATGTCCCTGGAGCGACTGCAGGAGCGGTCGCCCGCAGCCGTCCGGCTCCTGCAGCTTTGCGCGTTCCTGTCACCCGGGCCGATCTCCATGACGCTGCTCTACGGCGATGAGATGATCAGCCACCTCGTTCCCTTCAACCCGCTGCTCCGCGAGAAATTCATCCTGGGTAAGGAAATCAGGGAAGTCAGCCGGCTTGCGCTCGTCAAGGTCGATCCGGGCAGTAACTCCCTGCAGATCCACCGCCTCGTCCAGGCGGTGATCCGGTCCCAGATGACCGACGAGGAGCAGGAGACCGCGTGCCATCAGATACATGACGTGCTGGTCGGCGCCCGCCCGCGGCGGGGGGAGACGGACGACCCGGAGAACTGGGAGCGCTACAACCTGATCTGGCCGCATCTCGTTCCGTCCCGGGCGGAAGAATGCAATGAGGAGCGGACTCGCCAGCTGCTGATCGACTGGCTGAGGTACTTGTGGAAGCTCGGCGACTTCGAACAGTGCCTCGACCTCGCCAACCGGCTCGACGACCTCTGGGCCGAGCGACTTGGCAAGGATCACCCGCAGCGGCTGTACCTGCGTTTCCATATCGCGAACGTGCTGCGATCGCAGGGCCGTTTCAGTGAGGCCCGTGAGCTCGATGCCGCCGTTCTGGACAAGCAGCGGCGCAGGCTTGAGCCAGATCATCCGCACATTTTGATGACGGCCGGCGGACTGGCTGCCGACCTGCGGGCACTCGGCGAGTTCCAGCAAGCCCTCGAACTCGACCTAGTGACTTACGAGCGCTTCAGGGACCTTTTCGGGCCGGACAACCCGCGTACCCTCGCGGCCGCGAACAACCTGGCAATTTCATGGCGCCTGATAGGCAACAGCCGCGCTGCGCGCCTGCTGGATGAGGAAACGCTGGACCTGCGCAAGGCAGTGCTCGGACCGGACCACCCCTACACCCTCTGCTCGGCCGCGAACCTGGCTCGTGACATGCGGGAGGAAGGTAACTTCCTGGAATCAGTTACGCTGCTCCGCGATACCTACAACCGGTACCTGTCGGTCCTCGGCTCGGCCCTGCTTGACACGCTGCGCACAGCCAAGAGCCTGGCCGTCTCGCTGCGCCAGGCGGGAGACCTGCCGGAGGCCATGAGCCTGACCAGGGAAACCTACGAGCGGTACCTTCTGCACTACGGGGGCGATTCGCCCGATGCGCTATCGTGCGCGCTCAATCTCGCCTGCGACTATTCGGCGCTGGATGACAAGCACAAGGCACGGGAACTCGTCTCCGACGCCAAGTTTGCCTACGAGCGAAGCCTCGGCGAGAACCATCCGTACGCCCTGGTTGCCGCCAGCAACCTGGTGACCTACCTGCGCGGCACGAATGAGGTCGCGGAAGCCACCAGGCTGGCGCGCAAGACGCTGGCACCGATGCGCAGCATACTCGGCGATGATCATCCGTTCACCCTGTCCTGCGCCGTCAACCTGGCTAATTGCCTGGGGGACTCCGGTGACCTTGCCGCCGCGGAGCAGCTACAGCGCGAGACGATTGCCCGGCTGCGTGACACGCTCGGCCTGCTGCATCCCGATACGCTTACCTGCGAGGCGAATCTGGCCGTTACCCTGCGCGGGGCCGGGCAGGACGAGGAAGCCGAGGAACTCAGGGCGCGTGTGCTGAACGACCTCGGACCGGTTCTCGGACCGCATCATCCGAATGTTGAATTGCTGCAGGACTGGCAGCGGATCGACCGCGAGCTCGAGCCCCAGCCGACCTGATCATGCCGGGAGACAGGTCAGCCGACAGCCACCGCAGCACGTCGGGCAGCACGTCGAGCGCGCCGAAGTGCGCAGCGCCGGCCTGGACGATCACTGTCGCGCTCGGGATTCTTTCGGCCAGCCACCGTGCGTGGCTGGCAGGGGAGAAGACATCGCCTGCGCCATGCCAGAAAAGGACGGGGATGGTGACCTCGGCCGGGTCGAACCCCCACGGAGAGCAGAAGGCCAGCGCGTCGTCAATCCAGCCATGGGCGGAGGTGCGCAGCGCCTCGGCGTAGTTCTGCAGCAGCATCGCCCGGATGCCGGCGTCAGCCACGACCCGGCGGTCCGGCTCGGGCAACTCCACCTGCAGGCTGGCGATGAGACGAGCCGGATCTGCGCGGATGCCGTCGGCGGCCGCATGCAGCCGGTTCGCGATGTGCTTGTAGCCCGTGGCCGCGGCGGTGAACTCGATGACGTTCGATTTCGCCATGCCGTCGAACCAGTCGAGCCCGGCAGCGCCGTGCGGGGCGAGCCCGACCAGGACCGCGGTCCTGGTGATGCGGTCGGGCAGCATCGCCGCGCAGGCCAGCGCGTGCGGCCCGCCGCCGGACCGGCCGACGACGGCAAACCGCTTCAGCCCGTACCAGTCGGCTATGGCCGCGACGTCGGCAGCCACGTTAGCGACCTTGCGGCCCCGTAACCGGTCGGACCGCCCGTAGCCCGGCCGGTCGAAGGCGATCAGCCGGACGCCGAGCCGGTGCAGCACGACACTGCGCGGCCGCGGGCCAAGGCGGCTTCCTGGCGTTCCGTGCAGAAGGAAGATCGGAGCACCCTCGTGATCGCCGTACATCTGGACCGCAAGCCGCCGGCCACCAGAAGTCCGCACAGTGTCGGTCAACGCGCCCCCTTCAGGACCCAGGCCGCTCCCCAGATCCAGGCGGCCTATCACAGCATCGCGCTATCGGTGCCGCATCGGAAGAGCGCGGGCGGGCACGGCTGGTATCCGTGCCGGAACACCTCGTCGGTGACCGGTATGCGGGCGCCGCCCGGCCCCTGCACGATCCAGTCGCCAGGCTGGGCCACCGCGTTGCCCTCCAGCGTCCGCAGGCAGGCGGCCTCGCGGACCCGCCAGGCGCGGATGTTGCCGGTCCGGCGCCAGCGGCTGCCCGCGACGTGCGTGTGGCTGGCCCGGAATTCGCGATCACGCACGGTGCGCTCGTTGCCGGACTCGTCGGTGACAAGCCAGTCGCCTTTGGCGCCGGACATCTGGTCGCCCCCCGGGGTGCGCCAGGCGTGGCGGGCGGTGAGCCGCTCGGCACGGACCTCGCCGACGCGCTCGTAGCAGGCCGCGTCATCGGGGCCGTCGTCCGGCAGCACGGGCATGAACCCCACGTCCTCCAGCTGCCCGATCTGGGACCGGGCATAGTCGGCCAGCCCGGCCCGCGTTTCCGCGGACAGCTCGGCCCAGGGCCGGACATTGCTGTTGATCCGGCCGGCGTCATCGTCGGCCTGGCCGGGCCCGGCCGGCTGCCATCCGCGCGCCACCCGACGCCGGTACCAGCGGGTGTGCTCGTGCTCCGCCACGGCCGCGATGTCGGCCTCGTCCAGCTCGACGAAGCTGCCCGGCACCAGCGCGCGAACCGGGACCCAGCGACGGCCCCTGGCCACCACGGCCGACATGATCGAGCGCAGCTCCAGGACGGTGTCGTCGCGGAAGAACATGTCAAGCTCCGTCCACGGCTTCCTGGTCAGCTTCCTCGTCTCGCCGGCAGTGGCCGGGTGCGAAAGCCGGTAGCACTCATGCCAGTGCCGGGCGATCCTGGTCCAGGTGTCTTCCGGTGCCTGGTACCCGACGAGCAGCGTCCGCTGGAAGGGCCGCAGCAGGTCGAAAACGGCGTCAGTGACGCCGGCCCCGTCCGACGACAGCACGAAGACCGGCGTGCCAGGATACAGTCGCGCGGCCCGGCCAGCCTCGTGCATGTTCTCCTCCGCGGGAGCGTCGGCGATGACGACCGCGGTACCCGCAATCTCCGGCGGCTCCATCTTCTCCAGGCAGCGGAGCAGGCCGGCCCGCCAGGGCTGGTCACAATAGTCGACCGAGGCCAGCGCCTTCGCCATCCGCGGCGGCACCGTGGCGTTGTACTCGCGCTTCAGGTCCGCCGCCCGCCGGTCCAGCAGGATGACCCGCGTTACCGGGCGGGAGGCCAGGGCATCAGGGCCGGCCCCGTCGGCCGCTACCGCAGCTTGCCGCCGCCCCGCCGCCGCCGCCTCGGCACGGCCCCGGTGTTCCCAGGCGCGATGGGCGAGCTCGAGCAGGATCGCGAGCGCCAGCATGCTGTCCCCGCAGAGCAGCACCTGCCGGGCACCGGCCCCGTAGATCTGGTGCGCCAGCGCGCACGCCGTCGTCTCCAGCGGGCTCAGCGCGTCTTCGAACCACGGGCTGGATGCGCCGATCCGGTTGCCCCGCAAGAGGTCGGCGTGCCGGGGATCGTCGATCCGGGCGATCAGGTGGGGAGGGCGCTCCGGATCCGCCCCGATGCGGTCGAGCACCTCCTTGGCAGCGCTCAGGACGTCCTCGTTCTCCGCCGCATCAGCGCGCAGCGCGTACAGGTAACGCAGCTGCGGCCCGCGCAGCCCGCGGAGCATCGGCAGCAGCACCCGGCTGGACGCCGGGTTGGCCACCACGATCTGGGCGCCCATGGCGCGGACGTCGGCCAGCAGCGGGTGCCGCCCGTCCGGCTCGATGACCATGACGCGGTTCGCGTGCCCGGTCGCCGTCAGGTGCCCGAGCAGCGGGATCGTCATCGCGTCCAGCCCGGTGACGATCGTGGCGTCCTTCACCAGCCGGGCGCGGATCCGGCCCACCGGCTGCCGCCACAGCACCGAAGCCGCGGCCAGCGCGCCGATCAGCGTGGCCCCCAGGCAGAATGTGCGTCCCAGCTGCAGGGCCAGCGGCAGCGTCGAGGACGGGCAGACCTTCATCCCGTACCGCGGCTCCAGCTGCCCCACATACAGGCTGAGCACCCAGGAGACCACGGCCGTCCGCGACTGCGCGCCCCGGCACGGCGCGAGGGCGGCGGTGCCGAGCACAGCCCCGATCACCACCATCGCGGTGACGATGACCAGCCCCACCGACTCTGGCTCCCGCCACCGCGGCCACCAGTACCAGACCGCCGCCGCCAGCCAGAGCAGCACGACAAGAAGCAGGATCTTGTCGTCCTTCGGCTGGAGTAGCACCCGCCACCACTCATCACCTTGGCGGAGCCACCGCGGTTTCTCGGACGAGACCCACGCCCCCCAGGCCAGGAAGCCGGTGATCAGCGCGGCGGGCACCGCCGGGATGACCCAGAGCGCCCGGCCCCGGGCTAATCTCGCTGCGCGCGGCTGCGTCGTCACGGCGTCTCCAACAAGGCCTGGGGTTGACCACATTGAATCAGGAGCGCTTGGATGCCCGCATGGCCATACAGCGGGCGGCGAGCCCAGAGCCTGCCCCCGCCGCCGCTGGCCAGGACCGGCTTGCGGCCGTCCCCGGCGCGCTGTTCGCCTATGGCACGCTTCAGTTCCCCGGGGTGCTCAAGGCGCTGCTCGGCCGGGTGCCCGAGCACGCGTCGGGAACGGTCCCAGGCTGGCGGGTCGCCGCCCTGGTGGCGCGCACCTACCCGGGCATGGTCCCGGCCGGTCAGGCGACCGCGTCCGGAGTCCTGATCACCGGGCTCTCGGCGGCAGACTGGCGCCTCATCGACACCTACGAGCAAGACTTCTACGAGCTGCGGCAGCTGACGCTCGCCGACGGCCGCCGCGGCTGGACCTACGCCTGGGTGAATCACGCGGAAGTCGCCAGCCACGACTGGTCCGCCCCGGACTTCGCGACGCGGTACCTGGCAGACTTCACCGAAAGGTGCCGGGCCTGGCGGCGGCGCTACGACGCCACCGGCCAGCCGGGCCACGTCACCGGCCTGCATCAGGCCAGCCCGAGCAAGCGCCCGCGTGGAGGTTGAGAATGAGCGATCCCCAGGTCCTTTCGTTCCGCCCGGAGCCCGGGCAGTACGCCTGGACGTTCGGCGGCAACCCCCCGGTGGCCCGCATCACGCCCGGCACCGTCCTCGAGCTGTGGACCGAGGACTGCTTCGCCGGGCGGGTCCGCAGCAAGGACGACCTGGTCTCCGAGGTCTGCGAGTTCCCGTTCCTCAACCCGCAGACCGGGCCGTTCTACGTCGACGGCGCCGAGCCGGGCGACACGCTGGCCGTGCACTTCGTCTCGATCGAGCCGAGCCGCGACTGGGCCGCGTCCACCACTGTCCCGTTGTTCGGCGCGCTCACCTCCACCCACCTCACCGCCACCTTGCAGGACCCACTGCCCGAGGTTGTCTGGATCTGGGAGCTCGACCGGGCCAGGGGCAGCTGCCAGTTCGCCGCGCGGGACAGCGACTTCACCGCCGAGCTGCCGATGAACCCGATGCACGGCACGGTCGGCGTCGCGCCGGCCAACCTCGAGGTACGCTCGGCCCTCGTCCCTGACGCGTTCGGCGGCAACATGGACACCCCGGAGATGCAGGCCGGGGTGACCTGCTATCTCGGCGTGAACGTGGAGGGCGCGCTGCTGTCGATCGGCGACGGGCACGCCCGCCAGGGCGAGGGCGAGACCTGCGGCGTCGCGGTCGAGTGCGCGATGAACACCGTCCTGGCCGTCGAGCTGCTCAAGGGCATCGCCACGCCGTGGCCGCGGATCGAGTCGGACACCCACATCATGTCCACCGGCTCGGCCCGGCCGCTGGAAGACGCGTTCCGCATCGCCCAGGTCGACCTGGTGCAGTGGATAGCGGCCGACCACGGGCTATCCGTTCTCGATGCTTATCAGTTCATCACCCAGGCGGTCGAAGCCCCGCTCGCGAATGTCTGCGACACGAACTACACGTCGGTGGCCAAGCTGGCCAAGAGCTACCTGCCGGCCGGCGCCACGATGCGCGGCGCGCACCGGCAGCTGCGCGAGCTGGCCAGGGCTTACCGCGGCCGCTGAGACAGTCACGATCATTTTAACGCAGCCGGCCGTGGCCAGCCGGCCGCGGCAGGGGACAGCGAGCGATGTGCCGGCTCTTCGGGATGACCGCCGGGGCGGAACCGGTGAAAGCGACGTTCTGGCTGCTTGACGCCCCTGACTCGGTGGAAGCGCAGAGCCGGCGCAATGCCGACGGCAGCGGGATCGGCTTCTTCGATGCCGCCGGGCGGCCGGTGCTGGACAAGCAGCCCGAGCCGGCGTTCAGCGACCGGGAGTTCAGCCGCGAGGCCAGGCAGGCCGAGTCGGCGACGTTCGTCGCGCATGTCCGCTGGGCCACCGCAGGCGGCCGGACCGTGGCGAACACGCACCCGTTCGCCATGCACGGCCGGATCATGGCGCACAACGGCGGCTTCGGCGAGCTGGACCGGCTGGATTCCCAGCTCGGCGGTTACGCCGGCCTCGTGCTCGGCGACACCGACTCGGAGCGGTATTTCGCGCTGATCACCCAGCAGGCCGATGCGCACGGCGGCGACGTCGGGGCCGGGCTGGCCGCCGCCGCCCGCTGGATCGGCGAGCGACTGCCGGTCTCCTCGCTGAACGCGATCGTCGCCGCGCCCGGTGAGCTGTGGGCGCTGCGCTACCCCGGCCAGCACGCGCTGCACGTCATCGAGCGGCCCGCAGGGAACAGCCTCCCGGCCGGCCGGCCCGGCCCGGCAGCGGCGTCATCGGCCGAGGCGGCGGAGCCATCGGCCGCGGTAGCGGCGGGCGGGCTGCACATCCGCAGCTCGACGTCCCCCGTGCGCGCGCCCGCGCTGAAGTACGTCCCGACCGTCGTGGTCGCGTCGGAGGAACTCGACGGCGAGCGCGGCTGGCGCATGCTCGCCGACGGCGAGCTGATCCACGTCCGCCCGGATCTCACGGTCGAGTCCGCCATCGTCATACCCGGGCCGCCGGCCCGGCTTGTGCCGCTGCCGGCGGACAACCCGAACATCGACAGCTGACCGTGCCCGCCGGGCACGCCGGGGCGAGCTGGCCGGAGCCGCTGGACTTGGTCCCGGTCCGGAAGCCGCCGAACAGCAGCGAGAGCACCAGCACCAGCATGGCGAGCAGCAGGACAATGAGCAGGCACCCGCCGAGCCGGGTCCTCGGCCGCCGCCGCCGCCGCTGTCGCGCGGACGGCCCGGTCAGCCAGCTGCGGAAGTCGCTGCGCATGTCTCCTCCTGCGGGGAATCGGTCGCCGGCGCAGCCGGCCGCCATTCCGGCGGGCTCCGTCGCGGTGAATGCGTGAATCGCCGGGCCCAGGCCGGGTAAATGAGGCCGGGCAGCCGAGCCGGCTGCCGTGATGACCCGGAGCGGAATGGACGGGAGGCCGTGAAATGGCCCGCATACCCGGAGGTCAGAGATGGGCCGGGCGGCTGGTGATCCTCGGGGTCACCGCCGCGGCCGTGGCGGTCGTGTTGCTGGTGCTGTCCGCGGTGCGGCTGCTGCCGCAGCTGCGCAACCCGTTCGGCGAGACCACGACCGTCCGCAGCGGCCCGGTGCTGCTGAAGTCGATTACGCAGCTCAGCCGTTACGAGGCGGCCAGCGGATCGTTCCAGGTAGTGGTCAACCTGACCAAGCACGCCTCCTTTATGCCCTCGTTTATCGAGGGCAGTCAGACTCTGTTCATCGGGCAGGGCACCGATATCGCCTTCGTCGACTTCTCGCAGCTCAAGGGCCGGGCCATTCAGGTATCGCCGGACCGTACCGCGGTGACGGTGACGCTCCCGCCCGCCCGGCTTGAGCCTGCGGTGCTGGACGTGCGGCAGTCCTACGTCTACGCGCAGCAGCAGGGGCTGCTCGACCGGATCGGTAACTTCTTCGCCGGCAACCCGAACAGCCAGCAGCAGGTCTACGTCCTGGCGCAGCAGAAGATCGGGGCCGCCGCGCAGCACAGCCAGCTGATGGCCGAGGCGCGGAAGAACACCATCAGCATGCTCACCAGCATGCTGCACTCACTCGGCTTCCACCAGGTCACGGTGAACTTCGGCCCGGTGGCCGCCGCCAGGCACGGCCAGTGAGCCGGGCCAGACCAGCCCGGCCGCGGTCAGACCAGCCCGGCCGGAGTCAGACCAGCCCGGCCGGAGTCAGACCAGCCCGGCCGCGGTCAGCATGACCCAGCCGAGCTCGCGATGGACGATGTCGCTGTGCGCGCCGGACGGCGGATCCCCGTGGGAGACCACAGCGCTGGAGTCGATGTTCGTGAACCGGGAGGCGGCGAACGCGGCATACCTGGCCCGCGCGGGCCGCAGCGTCACCACCGCGGCGTTGACCGCCTGCGCCCCGT
>WNGG01005808.1_pt1 | contig 13731 bp, 11 predicted proteins | sample 5400661 | NCBI WGS metagenome assembly WNGG01 (sample SAMN13153372, study PRJNA577476) | soil metagenome | isolation source: 100 cm soil or saprolite under Garry oak tree replicate 1 | place: USA:California | collected 2016-06-15
CGTCCGAAAACGATCATCCGCTGGCACCGTACGGGATGGCGATTGTTTTGGAGATTCAAGTGCAAACTTGGCCGACCGCCGATTCCGGCAGAACTGCGGGCGCTGATTCGTAGAATGTCTTCCGAGAACCCAGTGTGGGCGAGGAGCGAATCGCGAATGAGCTACTGGTCAAGCTGGGACTCCGGGTCTCGCCGCGGACGGTAGGCAAGTACATGCCGAAGGGGCCGGAAGGGCAGCCACGAGGTGATCAGCGCTGGTCGACGTTCTTGAGGAATCAAGCGAGGGCGATTTTGGCGTGCGATTTCTTTGTCGCTGTGACGGCCACTTTCCGATTGCTGTTCGTCTTCGTGGTCATCGAACACGGCAGGCGCCGGCTTGCGCACGTGGGCGTGACGAACCACCCGACGGCAGACTGGACATTACAGCAGTTGCGAGAAGTGGTTGGGGAAAAAGGTGCTCACCTGTACCTAATTCATGATCGTGACAGCATCTTTGCCAAACACTTGGACAACTCAATTCAGGCACTGGGGCTGAAGGTGCTGCGGACACCGTTTCGAAGTCCCAAGGCGAACTCGATATGTGAACGGGTGATCGGGACGATTCGACGCGAGTGTCTGGACTGGGTCATACCGTTGTTAGAGGCGCACCTTCGGTTAGTCTTGAAGGAATGGGTAACTCATTACAATCGAGGTCGCCCGCATAGCATGCTGGGCCCTGCGGTGCCGGATCCGCCGAACGGATCGGCAACCATGCAAAAGCGGGTATCCCGGCATCGATTGGAGGAGGGCGTTGTTGTGCTCTCAAGATCGGTACTCAACGGACTGCATCACGAGTATTTGATTGCGTCGGTTACCGTTTGATCGAATCTGCGTGGCGGACAACGGCTCATGAGCATGCAAAGGCTGCGAACCGCCCCGCCAGGCCCGCTGTCCAATAAGGAGATCGAGGAACTCGACAAGTTCCTACTTGATGCGGAGGCGCTCGACGAGGCGATGGACGTCTGCACGCTCGACGGATTCCTCTGCGCGGTGCTGTCCAGCCCGAAGTTGATCCTTCCTTCCGAGTGGATGCGCTGGGTGTGGGACATGAAGGAGGGCAAACGGACGCCCGAATTCGAAAGCGAGAAGCAGGCGCAGCGCATCATTGAGCTTCTGATGCGGCACGCCAACGATATCGCGCTGATGCTGTCCCGCGGCTCGGAACATTATGAGCCGTTATTCTACGAGCACCGCATCAACCAGAGGACCGTCACGATCATCGACGAGTGGTGCTGCGGCTACGTGAAGGGTATCGCGATTGACGCGAAGGGTTGGGAGCCGCTGCGCGAGGCACACCCCGAGTGGCTCGAGCCGATCGAACTGTACGGCACCGAAGAGGGCTGGGACCAGCTGAAGACCTGGGTCGACAACCGGCCGGACGCCGTTGCCAGACATGAGCAGTGGGTCAGCCGGATCGCACCCGCTGCAAGGCAGATCCACGCATTCTGGCTTGCCCGCCGCGCTCCGGAGAGCGAGACGATTCGTGGTACACCACAGCCGATCCGTAAGGCGGCGCTTCCCGGTCGAAATGATCCGTGCCCGTGTGGCTCAGGCAGGAAGTTCAAGCACTGCCACGGCGCACCGAGGGGGTTACATTGACAACTGACGGCTCCGGATTCTGGGATTCGGACATCAACGGACGGGCACCTGGGGGAACGGTTCGCGGTCGTCACAGCGCGCATCCAGTCAAATCACGCGCTCGCGGATTTTTGCGGAGCACAGTTACATTGACAACTGACGGCTCCGGATTCTGGGATTCGGACATCAACGGACGGTGGCAACTGGGGGAACGGTTCGCGGTCGTCACAGCGCGCATCCAGTCAAATCGCGCGGTCGCGGATTTTTTCGGAGCACAGTCTGAAACTAGCCGCGGCAGTGCTGCTGCCAAGTGTAGATAGTGAGTGCGGCAGGAGCAGGTGATGATGCGCCACCGACATTGTATATTTTGTTTTGCTGGCATATGATATTTCGTTTTGTCGGCACATCGGAGAGGCGAATCTGCTTCGAATCATCCAAAATGAAGGATTCTTATGGACAAGACAAGCACGGTAAATCGTCGAAATTTCCTTAGTACGCTAGGCGTAGCAGTCGGTGGAACCGGCCTAGTTGGGGCCGGATTGGTCGGAGGCTCGCAGTTAGTTCGGGCAGCCACCGCGCCGGCGAAAGGAAAAATTCCCGATACCCCTTTCAAGACGGGGCATATGACTTTCCTCACCGGCCCGGCAGCCGTGCTCGGTGAGCCGTCGATGAAGGGCCATATCCTTGCGGCGGAAGAGATCAACGCTCAGGGCGGATTGCTCGGCAAGCGCAAGATCGAGACTATCACCGCAGACGAAGCCGCCGGAACGGACGCAAACGTTAAAGAGCTGCGGCGGATGAAACTTTCGGAAAAGATTGACATGTTTACCGGCGTCATCTCGAGCGGCAACAGCCCGGCGCTCGGACCTGTAGCCGAGGAACTCGGAGTGCTGACGATCTTCACGGACGGGTGTACCGACTTCCTGTTCGACGTGGCCGATCCAAATCCGAAATACGTATTCCGGATTACCAATATTCAGTCGGCGGACGGAATCACAGCTGCGATTGGCGCCTCACAAGCGTGGCCAAATGTGCGCAAGATTGCGCACATCCATCCGGACTACAGCTACGGTCGCAACGCGGCCGAGCACTTCACGCTTGCGATCGAACGTCTGATACCGGGCACCAAGGTCGTGTCGGAAGCGTGGCCGAAACTCGGCACCACCGACTTCACCGCGCACATTACCAAGGCCCTGTCGTCAAAGCCGGATCTGCTCTACACCTCGGTCTGGGGCGGCGACTATGTTGCTTTCTACAAACAGGCGCTGCGCTACGGCCTCTTCGACAAGATGAAGGTCGCAACCACGCTTGCGTTCGGCGTCGTGCCGCACGCCATCGGCAAAGATCACCCCGAGGGTGTGCTCGCCGGTGTCCACTCGAACTATCACTTCACCTATCCGGCCGGAAACCGGTGGCCGGAGAATGTCACCTTCGTACAGAAGTACTACAAGCGTTGGAAGGAATATCCGAACTTCCAATCCGAAGGCGCGTATGTGGCGCTGTACATGTTGAAGACCGCCATCGAACGCGCGAACAAGCTCGCCGGTGGCTGGCCCGAGGACGAGGCGATCATTAGCCAACTCGAGGGCCTCGGCATGGATACCCCGTCGGGCTATCTCTACATCCGGCCCGACAATCACCAGGGCTACAAGGATGCGATCACCGGGTTCAGCAAGAACCTGCCTGAATACCCGTTCCCGGTTTGGGATCCCGACCGGATCATCACCATTCCGATCCGCAACATCACGGCGCCGGCGAATTGGGCGAAGCCGGGCAAAGGCCACAACGAATCGACCGCTGCCGCCAATTGGATCAAGACCACCTGGCCGAAGGTCGGCTAGGTAGAGCTTTATTTTTTTTCGACCCAGCACGACCGCGCCCGTTTCATAGCGGGCGCGGTCGATCCTCCCGATCAAGACTTGATACCGTGCCGATTGTTGCGGCCGGGCAGACAACCGTGCGCGGTCGCTCGACCAGTGCTGGACGCTAAGCGCAAACCAAATTAGCCTGTCTTGCTCCGGCGAAGCTCAATCACAAGGAGCCCACCAGGAATTGGCAGAAAGTTCGTCCTCGCGGTAACGTGTGCCGGTGGGACGGCAGTTTCGAGAGGGGACGGACCGGTGACGATACTGATCATTCAGGTACTGAACTCGTTGTTCTACGCTTCAGTCCTTTTTCTCATTTCCGCTGGCCTTAACCTCATCTTCGGCGTCATGCGCATCGTCAATATGGCGCACGGAAGTCTGTATGCCATTGGCGCCTATGTGACGGCGTGGCTGATCGGGCGAGCGATCGGGCTAGGTTTGTCCCCTGGCTGGCTGTTTCTGTTGCTTCCATTGGGAGCCGTGGCCGTCGCGCTTGTTGGGGCCGTGATTGAGCCCTTGCTGCTGCGACCGTTCTATCCGCGGGCTGAGGAATACCAACTCCTTGTCACGTTCGGTCTGTTGCTGATCCTCGAGGACGTAATGCGATTTGTGTGGGGCGGATTGCCGCTGTCGGCCGATGCGCTCGTGGACGCGGTGCCGAGCATCCACATCGGTGGTCTGATCTATCCCGGTTACAACCTCGTCGTGATCGGAATCGGTGCTGCCGCTGCCGTCGCGCTTTGGCTCGTAGTCTACCGCACCAAGTTCGGTGTGATGTTGCGCGCGACGTCGCAGGATCGCCGTATGGCCTCGGCGCTCGGCTTGAACGTCGGGCTGGTCTTTGTGTCGGCGTTCGCGATTGGCTGCTTCATGGCGGGTCTGGGCGGCGCCATCATTGTCCCGAGCCAGGCAGCGGTGCTCGGCATGGGCGTCGAGGCGCTCGTCCTTGCCTTCGTTGTGGTGGTCATTGGCGGGCTTGGCAGCCTGCAGGGGGCGCTCGTCGGGGCGCTAATCGTCAGCTTCGTGCGGACCGCGGGAATTCAGTATTTCCCGGAGGCCGAGCTGGCGGTCCTTTATTTCATCGCCGCGGTGGTGCTGCTCGTTAAGCCGACTGGACTGTTCGGAACCGCTGGATGATAGCCAGCCTGACGATGGTCTCGCATCGCTCGCATGTGCCACTGCTCGTCGCTGCGGCAGTGGTCCTGCTCGTGCTGATCCTGGTACCTCGCTTCGTCGACACCTATCAGATACAGCTTCTGACTTATGGCCTGATCGCGGCCATTGCCGCGCTCGGCTTCAACCTTCTGCTCGGCTATACCGGCTTGCTGTCGTTCGGTCATTCCGCCTTTTTTGGAATCGGCGCATACACGACCGCGTTCCTGCTGCGGTATCTCGGCGTTCATTCCATGGAGCTTTATATCCTGCTCGGGGTTCCGATCGCGGCGATTGCGTCGGCACTGTTTGGCATTATCTGCGTCCGGCACACGCGGATTTTCTTCGGCATCTTGACTCTGGCTCTATCGCAGGTGTTGTACAGCCTCGCGCTAAAGCTGTTCTGGGTGACCGGTGGCACCGACGGCCTGCGCGTTCCCCAACCGACTTTGCTAGGCGGTCTGGTTACCTTCACCGGCGCCGGCGCCTTCCAGCGCTTTGTCAACTCTTACTACTATTACGTCCTTGGCGTGTTCGCGATTTGCGTCTTCGTAATGTGGGTGATTGTACATTCCCCGTTCGGCAAGGCGCTGCAGGCCATACGTGACAATGAGGTTCGTGCCGCCTTTTTGGGGCTGAGGATCCCCTTGTTCCGCGGGGTCGCTTTTTTGATTTCCGGAACGTTTACCGGGCTCGCAGGAATTCTCTGGGTTCCGCTCAATGGCCTTACCACGCCCGAGGTGTTGTATTGGCCCTTCTCCGGCGAGATCGTGTTTACCGCACTGCTCGGAGGCTTCCGCAACTTCACCGGGCCGATCGTCGGCGGAATCGTCTTCACCTACCTAAAGACCTACGCGATCGCCACAACCGAGTACTGGCAGTTCCTGCTTGGCACGGTACTCGTCGTGCTGATCTTGGTCTTGCCGACCGGTATCGTGGGGTCGTTTTCAAAGCTTGTTGCAAAACTGAGGGCGAAGGAGAAGTCCTGACGTGGCCCTTTTGCAGACGGTGAACCTCCGAAAACAGTTCGGCGAAACCCGTGCTTGCGACGGCGTGAACTTCGTCGTGCAAAAAGGCGAATTCCTTTCTCTCGTGGGATCGAACGGCGCCGGCAAGACGTCGCTCGTCAATTTGATCAGCGCGCATCTGCAGCCCGATTCCGGGCAGATTCTGTTCGAGGATAAAGACATTACGTTCACGACCGTGACCGAACGCATCAAGATCGGCATTGCCCGCAGCTTCCAGATCGTCAATTTGTTCGACGGGCTTTCCGTCTTCGACAATGTGGCGCTGTCGATCTTCTCGCGGGATGGCAAGACCGTGAAGATCGCATCGCTCGCGGACCGCGACGACCACGTCAGACGGGAAGCGTTCGAGGTGCTTTGTCAGTTCGGATTGCAGGGCATGAGCGAAGTCCTGGCAGGAGGGCTTGCACAGGGCGAGCGTAAGCTCCTCGACGTCGCCGTGGCCTATGCGCTGCGGCCGAAGCTACTCTTTCTCGATGAACCCACGAGCGGCGTCAGCACTCACGAAAAGGCACAGATTATGGACACGGTGTCGTCGGTCGTACGAGCGGGCACCGTTACCGCGGTCGTCATCGAGCACGACATGGACATCGTATTCCGTTATTCGGATCGCATCGTGATGATGCACGAAGGTTCATTCCTTGCCGACGGCACGCCCGAGGAAATCAGGGCGAACAAGGACGTCGCCGATATTCTGCTCGGTGCTCCGATGTCGGCGTGATCCAAGCGACGAAGAAAAACACGTGCTGCTCGAAGTCGACAACATCAACACCTATCGCGGTTCCGCTCAGATCCTGCGCGGCGTGTCGCTGTGCGTAAAAGACAACGAAGTCGTATCGCTCGTCGGACGCAATGGCGCCGGACGCACGACGATCATCGAGAGCATAATGGGTCTGCTACCTGTGCGCTCTGGTCGGATCCGATTCTGCGGGCAGGAGATCTCCGGCCTGCCGCCGCATCGGCGCGCCAAGCGCGGCATCGGCTATGCGCCCGAGAACTCCGGCATCTTCCCAGAGCTTACGGTAGCCGAGAACCTGATGCTCAGCCGCTGGCTCTCGGAAAAAGCCAAGCGGAACGCCGCCGATGGCGTCGACGCCGAAAGCCAGGCCCTTTCTGTGTTTCCGGAGGTTCGGCAGTTCTTGAGCCGAAAGGGGCTCAATCTGAGCGGTGGTCAGAAGAAGATGGTGGCGATCGCGCGCGCGATGGCGCTCGCTCCCACGCTCATGATCCTCGACGAGGCATTCGAAGGGCTCGCGCCGGCGGTCGTGCGGCGGTTCCGCGAGGCGGTCATGATGATCAAAGACATGGGGATTTCGCTGCTGCTCGCCGAGTCGAACCTCGTCAATGCGTCCGCGATTGCCGACCGGCTCTATGTCGTCGACCGCGGCGAAATCATCTTCCACGGCACATCGAAAGACGCCCTGGCGAACGAGGAGGTCATGCGCGCGTTGCGCGGGTGAGGCCAACTCCTCCGAATTATTGGATGGTGCAATGAAGGGCCGCAGTGCATACGTCGCGTTGCTGGTGGCAATGGTCATTGTCACGGTGGCGAAGGGCGGCCACGAGCTGGCGGTCTATCCCTCCTATTATCCGCATGAGATCACCATAGTGACGGTCGCGCCGCAGCGCGCGGCCGATCTACTGCGCGAAAAAAAGATCCAGGCTTATGTTGGAAGTAAACCGCGCTTCACAAGCGCATTGCCGGACTTCATCCGCACAATCGATTCGCTCGGTTCGTTCGTGACGGTGCGCGTCAATCCACAATCGGCGCTGATGAGGAAGGGCCCGTCCGCCTGTGGCGTCGCTGCGGCCGTCGTTCGCGACATGGCCGGACGGGAAGCAGGGTTGGTTTTTCATCCCTATCCGATCACGCCCTTTCACGGCGATTATCTTTATCACACCGACCTCGCCGACGCCGCGAAAGCGCGCTTTTCCGATACCTCGGATGCCGCCGCTATGGTGTCTCTTGCAAACTTGAAGGTGAAAGGGACCAGCGAACTGGCTCGAAGCCTGGTTCGGCCCGGTTGGTTGACGCATGCTGGGACGTGGGACGCCGAGGTCGAAACCGTTCGCGCCGACGATCTGTCGGCTACCTCGACCGTGTCGTTGAACGGTTGGCTCGGGCCGCCGTGGGTCAGAACGGGCTGGTATCAAGCCGAGCTTCTATTGGCCAACGCGGCCGTCGGAGCCGCCAGGGAACGCGCCGCAGCCGACTTTAAGCGTCTCACTGCGGGAAATTTCAACGGCCTCGTCGAGCGCATTAATCTGGAACGGGATCTCATGATCTCGCTTACCGCCGACTGCGGCAAGATCGTAGCCGGCTACACCGTGAAGCGCGAATATTTCAGCGCCGAATTCTCGGCCGGGCTCGAAAACATCGGTTATGACTCTCTTGTTGGCCTCAATTCGCCGATGTTCTTACGCACGGTGAAGCTGAAGGCCTTTCCTTGGAACGGCTGGCTCATGCTTGGAATCAATACGCGGCCGGCCGCCGCCTGGAACCCGATTGCTGGCATGACCGACAAGTTTGGACGACTGGTGTGGTACGCCCTGGGTGATCCAGCTCTGCTGCCGTCGCCCTATGATTCGGGCTGGATGCTCAATCGCGTCGCGGACGTTCAGCCCGGTCAATGAGACAGAGCACGACCATGTCCCGAGTCCGGCGAGCGCTTGCCACCGTACTGACCTTTGCCATGACAGCCACTGCGATTACCGGTGTACGGGCTGCGGAGCTCACGTTCGTGTTGCGGATAGAGAATGGACGTGTGCCGGAAAACGTGCGGCTCGTCCGCGTCACGCAAGGGGATGTCGTCAGACTTCAGTGGCGCTCGGATCGGCGCGTGACCCTGCATCTGCATGGTTACGACATCGAAAAGGTGGTCGCGCCTGGCACCGTGACCTACCTGATGTTCACCGCAAACGCGACGGGACGGTTCCCGATCAATCTACACACTACGAATGACAATGCCAACGGTCAGGGTCACGAGGAGCCCCTTGTCTATCTTGAGGTCTTTCCGCGATAGGCTTGCCTCGCGACGTCGGGGTATCACGGCGCTGCTCGTGGTCGCGGCCGGGGCGGCGATCGGCGTCACGAAGTCGGTCAGTGCCCACGGCTTCGGCCAGCGCTACGATCTGCCGCTGCCGCTCTCGCTTTATCTCTTGGGAACCGCGGCGGCCGTCGTGGTTACGTTCGTCATCGTCGGTCTCTTCGTGCGCGCCGCGCCGCGCGCGCAGACCTATCTGCGTGTCGATCTGCTCGCGCACCCGCTGGGGCGGCTGATCGCGCATTCCCGCGTTGCGCTTACGGTCCGGCTTGTTTCGCTCGTCCTGTTCGTCGTCACGGTGCTCGCCGGGTTATGGGGCAGCCAGAATCCCCTCCGGAATATCGCCCCGACGATGGTGTGGATCATCTGGTGGGTCGGCCTTGCCTATGTCTCGGCTTTTTTTGGAAATCTGTGGTCGCTGATCAACCCGTGGCGGACGATCTTCGAGGGCGCTGAGTGGCTTTACCGCCGCATTGCCCACGACCGCGACCTGTCGCTGCGTTTGCGCTATCCCGTAAGCCTCGGCGTCTGGCCGGCCTTCTTCCTGTTGCTCGCTTTCTCCTGGATCGAACTCGTCTATCCGAGCTCAGCCGTGCCCGCGCACATCGCATGGCTCGCCTACGGCTATTCCAGTTTAACCTTCCTCGGCATGGTCGTGTTCGGGGCCGAGACATGGCTGCGGCACGGCGAGGTGTTCACTTTGATGTTCGGCACCTTCGCTCGCTTTGCTCCGACCGAAGTGCGGGTGCGGGATCGCACCGTGTGCGAGCGTTGCGAATTCGACTGCCGAAATTTGGACGGGGAATGCATCGATTGTTGTCATTGCTTCCGCCGCGCCGGACCGCAACAGCGGGAATGGGCGCTGAGGCCTTTCGGAGCTGGACTCCTCGACAGCCGATCTGTTTCGACATCGATGACGGCCTTCGTCCTGCTGCTGTTGGCAATGGTGCTTTATGACGGCGTGTTAACCACACCCTCATGGAGTAGCCTCGAAACGGACGTGCTCGCGCGCATCCCCGCTTTCGGCGATGTCAGCGCGATCGTCGTCAGGACGATCGGCGTCGCCGCATGTTGGCTTCTGTTCTTTGGCGCTTATCTGGCGGTTTGCATCATCTCGAGCGTGATGGTGAGTGGACGTCGAGCTCCGCTTGAATTGGCACGGGATTTTGCTTTCACGTTTGTGCCGATCGCCATCGGCTACCATGTGGCGCATTACCTCACGTTCCTACTGGTGCAGGGACAGTACATCATACCCCTGACGTCCGACCCCTTTGGGATTGGCTGGAATCTTTTCGGCACGGCCGGATATCGGGTCGACATCGCAGTCGTTGGAGCCCGCTTCGCCTGGTACACGGCCGTTACTGCAATCGTGGTCGGGCACATCGCGGCTGTCTATCTCGCGCACATCAAGGCGATGTGGGTCCTCGATACGCGCGCTGCCGCGCTGCGGTCGCAGGTTCCCTTGACCGCGCTCATGGTGGGTTTCACCTTCGTCAGCCTCTCCATTCTCGCCGAGCCGCTCACCGAGCGCCGTGTAGCCGCGCAACCATCCTCAGTGACGCCTGCGGAGATCAATGTCCCGAAGGACGCGGTACTGCCCGAAGTGGGCGGCGGTCGCCTGCAGGCCGTGGGTCCCGGTAAGACTGCTAGATCAAAATTGACTTACCGTGTGCTCGGTTCCGCTTTTCACGACGGAACCAAGATGAGCGTTGCCGACCTGCTTTATTCGTACATGTTCGCGTATCGCTGGGGCGCGCGAAACGCAGCGTACGCTCCGCGTTACGATTTCGCGATCGATACCGCGACGGCTCTGATGCGTGAACACCTTGTCGGCGTACGAGTCATGGGGACTGACACGACGTCGAAGTCCGTCCGCTTTGGGGACTTCACCTATGTTCGCGAGCTGTTCGTGATCGAGGTCTATGCGACGAACCCGCCCTTCAAACCGGAACAGGACGCCGTCGTCGCGCCGCCCTGGAGCACACTTCCCTGGCATTTGACGGTCTTGATGGAAGAAGCCGTGAGCCGTGGCCTCGCGGCGTTTTCGCAAGCGGAGGCCGCACGCCGAGGCGTGGAGTGGCTCGATCTCGTGCGTTCCGAGCCGATGAAGCGTCAGCTGGCCGCCCTGGTTGCGACTTTCGAGTACGAGGGATACCGTCCCGAGATATTGCAATCGCTGGTGAGTGTCGACGAAGCGCGCAAGCGCTGGACCGCGCTCGCCGCATTCTACAAGGAGCATGACCACTTCCTGGTCAGCAACGGACCCTACCAGCTCAAAGGCTGGTCAGCGGATCGCGTCGTGCTCGAGGCGTTCCGCGACCTGAGCTACCCGTTGGGAGTGGGCTCCTATGATGCCTACGCGGTTCCGCGGCGTGCGTTCATCACGCGGGTCGAGCGCGAGAATGACCGCATCAAGCTTTTCAGCGACATCGAGCTGATCATGAAGCACCTACGCAGTTACGATATCGTGCGCAAGCCGCTGGAATCGGTTCCAATGGAAGTCCTCAAACGCGCGGCTCCCGAGTGCCGGTATGTGGTGCTCGATGCCGAGGGGCGCGCGGTGCTGGCGGGTCAGATCAATCTCGCCGACGACTTGAGCTTTCAAATCGACTTGAGCGGTAAGCTGCCGCCCGGACGGTTCACGCTGCGCGCCCAAACGACCGTAAACGGAAATACCCTGAACGCTGATATCCAACGCATACCTGTTGTCATTTCATCTAGTCCCTGAGGATTGTAATTTCATGATTACCAGCGGAGCTGCACCAGTTGCGGCTGCGATGGCGTTCCACTTTGCGGAACTATGCAAGTAACAATCGGGGAAAAACTCGCTCCGTTGTTGCACCAGAACCTGGAAGAGTCAATCCCAACAACTTTTCGGCGGGTTTATCGATGCGGTCGCTAGGCATTGTTACGTTGCCTCCAACACGTACTTTGCTCCTTTTTCGGCAATTACATACGTTGGCGCGTTGGTGTTGCCCGAGGTGATGCGGGGCATGATCGAGGCGTCGATCACGCGCAGCCGCCCGACACCGCGCACGCGCAGCTCGTCGTCCACCACCGCCTGGGCATCGTTTCCCATCTTGCAGGTGCCGACCGGGTGGAAGATGGTGGTGCCGAGCTCGCCGGCCGCTTTTTCCAGAGCCACGTCAGTCTGGACATCAAGACCCGGTCGGAACTCCTCGGGACGATACTTCGCCAGTGCCTTGGCGGCCATGATGCGCCGCGTGAATCGCATGCCGTCCACGGCGACCTTGCGGTCCTCCTCGGCAGAAAGGTAGTTGAGCCTGATTTCCGGATAGGTGGCAGGATCCGAAGACTTGATGCGCACCCAGCCGCGCGATGCGGGCCGCAGGTTGCACACGCTCGGCGTGATCGCGGGGAACGGGTGCAGCGGGTCGCCGAATTTGTCGAGCGACAGCGGCTGCACGTGCCACTCGATATTGGGCGTCGGCTGCCGCGGATCGCTCTTGGCGAACGCGCCGGCCTGCGAGGGCGGCATGGTCAGCGGGCCGGTGCGGAACAGCGCGTACTCCAGCGCCATCGCCGCCTTGCTCCAAAGGCTGTTAGCACTCTCGTTAAGCGTGCGGACGTTCGCCACCTTGTACTGCATGCGGATCTGAAGGTGGTCGTGCAGATTTTCGCCGACGCCGGGAAGCTCGTGGGCCACGGTAATTCCGTGCCGTTGAAGCAGCGGCCCCGGCCCGATCCCCGAAAGCTGTAGGATCTGGGGTGACCCGATCGCGCCGGCGGCGAGGATCGTCTCGCGCCTGGCCGCGGCGTACCGCTCCTCGCCACCGGCGCGATAGTTGACCCCCAAAACTTCACGACCTTGCACGCGCAACCCGGTCACCTGCGCATGCGTCAGCACGGCCAGATTGGGGCGATGCATCACCGGCCTGAGGAACGCCCGCGTCGCGCTCCAGCGCCTGCCGCGCTTCTGGTTCATCTGGAAATAGGCGCAGCCGAAGTTGTCGCCCTGGTTGAAGGTCCTGATCGGCGGAATGCCGCATTCCGCCGCCGCCTCGCGCCAGGCGTCGATGATCTCCCAGCGCACGCGCGGATCCTCGACGCGCAGCTCGCCGCCGGCCCCGTAGCCGTCCGCGGCGCCGTGCTCGTAGTCCTCCAGCCGCCTGAACAGCGGCAGCACCTCGTCCCACGACCAGCCGCTGTTGCCGAGCAAGGCCCAGTAATCCCAGTCCTCCTTCTGGCCGCGCATGTGGATCATGGCGTTGATCGAGGAGCAGCCGCCGAGCACGCGGCCGCGCGCGTAATGGATCGAGCGACCGGCGAGGTGCGGGTCCGGTTCCGTCCTGTAGCACCAGTCGGTGCGCGGATTGCCGATGGTGTAGAGGTAGCCGACCGGGACGTCGATCCAGAACCAGTCGTCCGCGCCGCCCGCCTCGAGCAGCAGTACGCTGGTGTCTGGACTTGCGGATAAACGATTCGCGAGCAGGCAACCGGCGCTGCCAGCGCCGACGATCACATAATCGAAATTGCCAAGTTGCTGCACACACACCTCTTACCGGATATTGTAATAAACGGTTGGTCGGCTTCGGGGAAACTGTATCGCGCTACTCGAGTATGGCGCTACTCGACATTTTCCGGGTGGGACAATTCAAGCAACAACTTGCTCAAGTCTTAGCGGAGCGAGACGAATTGAGGAGCATATATTGAGTCCTGTCGGTGCGCTGGAGCTGCATCAAGTGAAAGAGCAGATTCGGCAGCACGAAAAGAAACGAGACGGTGGTGCCGATGAACTTGCCAGTGGCCACGTCGGCAAGCTTTGCCTTCGTTATGCCGAGGACTACGAAGTTGTCCGCGAGCTTGATGCTGACGCGGTTGCCGTCGCGCGATGGGCGGGTTCATGCACCCAGTCAGGGATTAGATGAAATGACAACAGGTACGCGTTGGATATCAGCGTTCAGGGTATTTCCGTTTACGGTCGTTTGGGCGCGCAGCGTGAACCGTCCGGGCGGCAGCTTACCGCTCAAGTCGATTTGAAAGCTAAAGTCGTCTGCGAGATTGATCT
>WNGG01006260.1_pt1 | contig 13731 bp, 11 predicted proteins | sample 5400661 | NCBI WGS metagenome assembly WNGG01 (sample SAMN13153372, study PRJNA577476) | soil metagenome | isolation source: 100 cm soil or saprolite under Garry oak tree replicate 1 | place: USA:California | collected 2016-06-15
CTGGAACACGAGGACCAGAGGTCTTAACGACTCCAACCCTCTTCGAAACTAGGTAAGCAGCTCCAGAGGCGAATACGAGAAGGCCGACTGTAGTTACAACAGTCGCGCCAAGATTATTGGAGATGTACTGGCGGAGGTAGAAGTTGTTCTGATAATTCAGGATTAGAGCCGCGAATTCGCCAAGCGATATTACAAGCAGAAATACGAGGATTCCAATCCAACGAGCTTGGGAAGAACCGGTTTTGCTCATCACGCGCACTCATTGCCGTAGAGATGCCAAGCTCAATTTCTGGACTATTTACGCGTGATCCACAAAATACCTGTTGACCCATCAACAACGCAAGATGCTAGAATGTTGAAATGGTGAAGTCTCAAGAGGTAAGCTTGCAGTATTGTCCCTTAAGAGAAACACTGAAGGAGTTACCACTACAGCTCACTCTGTAATGGTCCGCGCCGAACATCCGAACTGGGCTGTCTACTCTGGACTTGTCTTCACGATGTTCGTCTGGGGACTCGCCTGGCCAGTTGGAAGACTCCTCGCAACGAATCTCCCACCGGTCTCCATCGCCGCGATAAGATACGCGATCGTCGTCCCCGTGCTATTCGCCATCCTCTGGTTCAGAGAAGGGTCTTTCAAAATCGAACGATCATGGATACCAACACTAGTTGCAATGGGTGTTCTCAACACAACTCTTTACCAGATCTTCTTCCTCTACGGCGTCAAATACGCAGCGGCCAGCGAAATCATTACAATTTCCATACTCTCTCCCAACACTCAAGTTCTCGACAGACCGCTCGGCGTGACCCTCGTCTTCGGCGGCGCAACTGCATACGCTCTTTACACAGTAATCCTGAGAAGATTCATCGCGGCAAATCGCGCAAACAGTCATGGATCTCAACAATCCTCGCTCTCGATACTGTCATGGATCAGCCTCTTCGGCTGGATCTTCCTGATCCCCCTCTCGCTCCTTGAAGCACCTTGGACCTACAACTGGAACGCTGGCTCATGGCTCGGAATACTCTACCTCGCCATCCTATCCACTGTAATCGGGTACTTCCTGTACATTGAAGGTGTCTCGAAGATCGGAGCTGGCAGATCAGCAATCTTCGGCAACCTCGTCCCCGTCTTCGGCGTGCTAACCTCCTTTCTCGTACTCAACGAAAACCTAAGCCCCTGGACCGCCGTAAGCTTTCTACTCATCCTCGCGGGAGTGCTCTTGGTCAACCGGCGAGTGAAGAACTCCGGTTCTTGAGCCCATTTCTAATACTCCTAACTTCAAGACAGGACCAGGAGACGCACCCCTATTGGGCCTAGACCTCTCAGCGTCATCGCGGAATGCTGAGAAGCGACTCTGGATCGCCCTCGTCATATCCTCAGTGATCGCCATCGTTGAGTTCACCGGAGGCTTTCTAGGCCAGAGCCTCGCATTGGTAAGCGATTCAGGCCACGTGCTGACAGACGTTCTAGCTGTTGGAGTGGGCATCCTCACACTTAGATTAGGCCGGAAGCCTCATACCGCAAGACGGACCTTCGGATACCATAGAGCCGAGATATTCGCAGCCCTGATCAACGGCTCGGTCCTGATAGGCGCGGCCTTCCTGATAATTTTCGAAGCCTACCTGAGACTTCGTCAGCCTCCAACCGTCCAGGGACCACTCGTCCTGGCAATAGCTTCAATCGGTCTCTTGGGAAACCTCTCTAGCGCCGGGTTGCTGTCTCGGTCGAGAAGGACCAACCTCAACGTCAAAGGCGTATTTCTCCACACAATCGGAGACGTTCTCTCATCCCTAGCCGTGATTGTTAGTAGTCTCATCGTGATATTCACCGGCTATCTTGGAATCGACCCTCTCGCAGCCGCCGTTATTGGTGTCCTAATCATGCGAAGCGCCTACGTGCTTGTTAGAGACTCAACGAACATCCTCCTCGAGGCTACCCCTAGACAAATGCAATTGGAGGTAATAGCCAATGCAATCCGTAGCGTTGAGGGGGTAAAGGGAGTGCACGACCTCCATGTCTGGACCATCACTTCGGGCCTCTACGCGCTCAGCGGACACATCACAGTAGACACGGACAGCATCAGTAAAGGCTCAACCATCGTGGAGAAGATAGAAGGGAAGCTAAAGGAGTCTTTTGGGATAGAACACGTTACCCTTCAAGTCGAAAAAGAGACCCTTGAGAACATTCAGGAGCACAAATCGTCTCCGATCTGACCGGAATGTAGGTCGGTCATTTAGCGATGCCCAGAGCTATCGGCTCTTGGGGCGGCCAGCGCGTTCAGCTCATCAAATGTTATCGCGCCCTCGATGAGGTTCTCATAGGTTCCCTTCTCAAGCATTTCCTTGGCAGCCCGTTTGAGGAGGCCCATAGCCGCATAAGATGGGCTGGGACCGAAGCTCACGCGAGCGACACCCAGCCTCTGTAGCTCACTGATTGGCGGCAGACCTTTTCTCACCATGACGTTTATCGGAAAGTCCAATGCCTTCACAAAGATCGCGATGGAAGCTGCATCCACGAGACCCATCGGGTAGACGCAATCAGCCCCCGCATCCCTGTAGGCCATGGCTCGACGAACCGCCTCCTTCAATCGCGCTCCTTCGTCACCCTCAGCAAATCTCAGCGCATCAGTCCGTGCATTAATCACGAGAGGAATCCCTGCTGTCTCGCCTAGCTTTCTGATCGCCTTGACATTCTCGACCTGTCTCTCAATCGGGTAGAGCTTCTTCGTGGCGTGGGCGAAGTCTTCGATGTTTATTCCGACAGCTCCGGTCCTTAGAATCGCTTTGACTGTCACGAGCACCTCTTTCGTGGTCGTTCCAAAGCCAGCGACAACATCAGCAGAAAGCGGAACCGACAGGACCCTGGCGATCCTTCCAACAGCCGAGACAAACTCGTCCCTACCGATCACCTCACCATCAGGATAGCCCAAGGAGACTAACAGGCCCGCGCTGGATGTCGCGATTGCAGGGAACCCCGCATCCTCAAACACGCGCGCACTCGGAACATCCCATCCGTTCGGAAGAATCAATATCCGCTTCCCATGATGAAGCGCACGAAAATCCTCCGCCTTCTCCTTCTGAGATTTCAAGGGCATCTGGAATCATTCGCTTGTAGTACGTTTACTTTGCTTCAATGATTCTCTTGCCCAGAACCAGTTCCCTAGGAACCATCTTCACAGCTTCCGGGTGTGGATTCTCCGAGAACAGCTCCGGATGTATTATGTGGGCTAGGATCTCAAGCCCGTCCACCACTCTAGGACCCGACCTGCTGAAATACGCGGACGCATTGACCGCATAGATTCTTGAGGACTGAAATGCCGGGATCTTCTCCCAGCCTTGATACGATCCGAGCACGTGGGCTTCTTCCATGACCTGGTTTGCATCGAACCCGCATGGGGAGAGGACGATAATCTCAGGTTGGTACTCAACAACCTCTTCCCATCCTATTCTATGGGAAGGCTTGCCGAGCCGGCCAAGCCCTTCGACTCCTCCAGCGTAATCGACCATCTGGGGAATCCAGTGTCCGCCAGCCCACGGAGGCTGGAGCCATTCCATGAAGAAGACCCGCGGCCTACGTTGTACCGTCCGCGTTTTCTCCTTCACACTGGTTATTCTTTGCAGCATTTGCGGAGCGAGTTTCTCGGCTTCTCCCAGCTTGCCCGTCATCCTGCCAACCAGTAGAATGTTATCGACGATTTCTTCCAGATTCGTCGGTTCTAGCGAGACGATCTTCGTATCCGCATCCAAAACCCGGGCCGCTTCCTTGACCTTCGTATAGGAAACAGCGCAAACATGGCAGAGTTCCTGGGTCAGAATAAGATCCGGCTTCAACTTCTCCAGAAGCTTCTCATCGATCTCGTAAATGTCCCCTCCACGCTGCTCAACTTCACGATCAACTTCCAGGCTCCTGTGGATCTTCTGGTGAATCGCCGACTTCGTCAAGACTGGCCGATTAGACGCTTCAGGAGGATAATCACACTCATGTGACACAGCCACAATTTGGTCGCCAAGGCCGAGAGCGAACGCGATCTCTGTCGCGCTTGGAAGAAGAGAGGCAATCCTCATTGTAGGTCGATCCTATTTCTTCGAATACCGATTGCAGGCCTCGACAAACCTTTCGGCCATTCTCTCATTAGACGCAAAATTCGTATGCATGTAGGATGCCAAAGTGCTGTAACAGGTCCATCCATCACGTCCATCGCCGACTCCGACTCCTCGCTTCAGCTCGTACGCGAACTCCGCATCCCGCGGCACGTCTTCCAAAGCAGAAAAGTGAAACTCATGTCCTCGCACAAGATTGCCCTTTCGAGTTAGAATATTTGGTCGCATGGCCCTAGCCAGCGTATAGCTCAAGGTGAGTCTCTTCACCATAGAGGTCTTCGCCTCGAGAAGTCCTACAGTCCGATGCTCGATTCCATCCAGATCTTGGATCGACTTGGTCAAGTACATGAGGCCGCCACACTCGGCGTAAATCGGCATCCCATCTTCAGCATATTTCGCCACCGAATCAAGCATGGGATGGTTTGCGGCCAGCCCCGACGCGTAGATCTCAGGGTATCCTCCTCCGATGTAGAGTCCACTCGCGTTCTCGGGAATCATCTTGTCTCCTATGGGAGAAAAGGACTCGAGTCGCGCTCCGGCCTCGACCAGTCTGTCCAAGTTTTCTTGGTAGTAGAAGTTGAAGGCTCTGTCTTTTGCTACCGCGATCACGGTTTCGTCACGATCCATTTCATATCGTACATTTGGCTTCTTGGGCACAGGGAGCTCGGCAGCTGATCGGGCTAAACCTTCTATCAGATCGAGATCGACGTGAGATTCGACATGGTCGATTATTCGGTCGAGGACTTTCATGTTCTCCATCTCGGTTGCTCGGACCAGCCCTAGATGTCGCTCTGGAAGGGCGATGTCCCTATTCACGGTGATCGCTCCTAGTACCGGAACCTTGGAATGACGCTTTATCGCATCTCGACACATTTCCGCGTGAGCGTCTCCCGCTACTCGGTTCAGAATCACACCGCTCAGCTGCATTTCCGGGTCTAGGCCCTTGTACCCGAACACTAGGGCTGCGGCGCTACCTGCAAGGCCATACGCATCAATGACCAATATCACGGGAGCCTTGAGCATCTTCGCTACCTCGCTGGTGCTGGCAGCCTCCGACTTGCCATCAACACCGTCGAAGACACCCATGACCCCTTCAATGATAGCAACATCTGCCCCCTCGCAACCGGAAGTGAATATCGAGGGGATTTTCTTTCTCGGAATCATCCAAGAGTCAAGGTTACGCGACGGTCTTCCTGTGACCGCGGTGTGAAAACTTGTGTCGAGAAAGTCGGGGCCAATCTTGAAACCCTGAACCCTTCTACCTTTCCTAGCAAGTGCGCCCATTATGCCGACAGCGACAGAGGTCTTTCCAACACCGCTGTGGGTCCCACCGACAACGATCCGAGGGATCTTCAGATTGGATAGGCTCCACACGTTCGGCAGAAAGTCGCTTCTTCCCTTACTTCATATTGACATCCGGGACATGTTCGTCCATTTGTCACGGGTCTCGGTCCGAAGACTCCTCGGAATATCTCGTAGTAGGCGAGGTGCTCCTTGTCTCTAATGGTCACACCCTCAAACTCTTTGATGTCTCGCTGTTTCTCACGAAACTCTTCGTCAGGTATTCTCTTGTCGAAGATTTGGGGAAGCGTCGTAGTTCCACAACCGTACTCGATGGGGGTCTTGACCCGCCAGGTAATTTGGCTCGGTAACAAGTCTTCAAAGGCCTTCCGAACAATCCACTTCCCCCATTTCTGACCCTCATGTTCAACAACTAGAAACGATGGGTCTACTCGGCTTGCTAGTTGCTTGACTTCCGGGTCGAGGAAAGGTATCTTCGCCACCATTCCCAAAGACTCGGCCATTGGAATCGCGGAGAAGCTCATAACATTCCAGAGTCTTGCCAGAGAAGCCTTCAGTTCCGACGGGCCTAGATTGAATAAGAAACTGTAGCCTGCGAACAGCTCGTCGCACGCGTCACCCGTCAGAAAAGTTGAGACCCCTTCTTTCTGCGCTTCCCTCATCCCGATGTAAACAGCAGCACTGTTTCTAATCTCCATAGGGTCGAAAACGCGAAGGGTCTTCACGACCTCCGGTAGGTTCTCGATTAGCTCTTCCATGCCGAAGATGTGCACCTTGTGTTTCAGACTGAGATGCTTGGCCATTAGGTTAGCGTATTCTATGTCCGGGGACGGAGCCCCGTCTAGGGCAACTGTATAGGCTCTAGGCGGGCCTTGCCGGGCTGCCAGCGAGGCGATTATGCTCGTGTCCAGGCCGCCTGATAAGAGAACGGCTTCAGCCACGTTCCTTTCTACAGCCGATTCTAGAACTGTTCTCAGGTTTAGAATTGTCTCGGATAGGGGTATCAGCGATTGCGTGCTGGCTGTCAAAACAAGCCTTGTCGGGAGGAAATTCTATATAAGGTAGCGGGTAACTTTGCCCGCTTGCCAATGCAAGGGCCATCGATAGCACCCAACGTCTTCGAGCGCACATCAACCAAAGCCACACTTGTTGCAGTATTCGCCGCGCTTTCTTTGGCTACTAACTACGCGCTCATTGCCCTTCCAAACATCAAGCTAATGGACGCTCTGGTCTTCATCGCGGCATTTCTCTTCGGCCTCAGATTGGGAATCGGAGTCGCGGCATCAACTTGGCTAGTGTACGGGTTCGTCAACCCCTATGGACAAGCCGACTTCGTTCTTCTGTCATTTCTAATCGTGGGAGAGTGTTTCTATGCGGTCGCTGGAGCCATTCTTAGTAGAGCTTTCTCCACCAGAGACCTTGTGAGAGAAAGTCAAGCCCAATGGCGACCAAGCCCAGTCTTCGCCTACTATAAGCTAAGTCTTGTGTTCGCACTAGTCGGCTTCCAAGCAACTTTTGCATATGACCTTCTCACCAATTTTGGCAGTTGGATCTTCAAGACCAACTCCCTGTACCAGGCCTTTGTGATCGGAATTATTACGGGAGCACCGTTCGCGGTCGCGCACGAAGCGAGCAATATTGTCTTTTTCGGAACAGTAGCTCCGGCCGTCATCGTTACCGCGAAGCGTTTTGGATTGGGAAGAACGGAAGAGAAGGGTTAGCGACCATATCGGGATCGAGAACTGGACACAAGGCCTTCTACATCACCCTGCTCTTGGTCGCAACGATCATCGTTGTCGTCCAGGCCAGTGCCTACTACTATTTTGAGAAAACATACTCCTTGCCGTCTGGGGACGCATGTTCAACAACAAGTTTGACCAATAGTTCAACGCTGGTTGAAGTGGAGACTCTGATAAATTATGGAAATGGAACCAGCAAATGGTTCAACTGGACTGATGTTCCGTCAAATTGGAACTTCTACATCTTGACCATGGCTCTCGTCAACAATAACGTTCAGGCCCAGTTCTACGGGGTGCCAACTTGCGAGCACTTTGTAACGGGAATCGATGGTGTCCGAAACAACTCCCAATCCTATTGGACCCTATGGGTCGTCTGCCAGAAAGACGATGCTTGGACGGTTCCTGCGGTTGGAGCAGACCTACTCGGTCTGACGACGTATCACACCCTGGCATGGTACTATCAGCCAATACACTCACAAGATCAATCAACGTGGAGCCCACCAGTGCCTGGGGCGAAGAAAATTGGATCGTGCAGCTGACGACTCCTCATGCCTTCCCGTCAGCAGCGTCATTTCTGAGTCGCTGGACGAGCCTCTTCCTTGGCGGACCGTAGCCTCCTCCCCCAGGCGTAATCAGGCTCAACACGTCTCCAGCATCTGTGGTAACTGTGGTTTTGGAAGGAAGTTTCGTGACAACGTCAGCTCGCAATATTCTGTACACTCCGGGAGATCCTCGTGTTCCCCCCTGCAATCCCCAAGGTCTACGCCGCTGTCTTTCGCCCATCAGTGAGAGAGTAAATCCCTGGGCTAGCACCTCTGTGTCTCTTCTGATGCCTAGTCCTCCTCGAAATCTTCCTTTTCCACCGGACCCTTGGACCAGCTCGTATCTCTTTACCCTGAGAGGGTAAGCTGATTCAAGCGCCTCGACGGGCGTGTTCAGCGTGTTTGTCATGTGGCTATGAATCCCGTCGACACCATCCTTGTTGTGCCGTGCGCCGAACCCGCCGGCGATGGTTTCATAGTAGGTGAAATATTTCCCGGTCCGCGGATCGACCCCTCCTATCGTTACATTGTTCATCGTTCCTTGACAAGCAGCACAGACTCTCTCCGGGATAATACTGGAGAAGGCCTTGAGGGTCACATCAACGATTCGTGTCGACGTTTCCACATTTCCACCGGCCACTGGTACTGGTGGCTCCGCGTTGACAATCGTCCCAGATGGTGCCTCAACCTGAATAGGTTTGAAGCAGCCGGCGTTTGCTGGAATCGAAGGATCCGTCACACACCTTACCACGTAATAGACAGCCGAGAGCGTAACACTGTAGACAGCGTTCAAGGGTCCCTGAACCTGCTTTGAAGAACCAGAGAAATCAAACGCTATGGATCGTCGACCAACCGTAACTTTGACCTTGATCGGGATGTCGGTTGTGCCAAACCCATCATCATCAAGATAGTCAATCGCTGAGGACGACTTTCTTGGCAGCTCGCGAATTCTTTTGATCATCAATTTCTCAGAGTAGTCGATCAACTGATTCATTCCGGACTCGACGGTGGATACGCTCGATTTTTTCAGCAGCTCAGTCAGACGTTTCGTGCCGACAAGGTTCGCTGCTCGTTGCGCTCTGAGATCTCCCAATCTCTCATCGGGCGTCCGCACATTCGATAACACAAGGTCGAAGATCTGCCGGTTTGGTTTGCCCTCTACCCAGAGTTTGACGGGCGGAATCCGGATCCCTTCTTGGTTGATGTCCCTCGATAGAGCCGACATGCTCCCTGGCGCAACGCCTCCGACATCAGAGTGGTGAGCGCGATTAGCCGCGAACCCGACCAATCGCTCCTTGAAGAAGATCGGCGAGACCATGGTAATGTCGGGAAGATGTGTCCCGCCACGGTATGGATCGTTGAGGATGATGTCATCACCTTCCGAAAGATCATCTTCGAACTCTTTCAGAACGGCCTGCACCGAATAGGGCATCGCACCAAGATGGACCGGTATGTGCTCTGCTTGAGCTACTAGCTGTCCTGACACATCGAATAGGGCGCAGGAGAAATCTCTCCTCTCCTTGATGTTGGGAGAGAAGCTCGATCTACAAAGTACAACTCCCATCTCTTCAGCGATCGAGATGAGCGAGTTTTTGAGAATCTCAAAAGAAACGGGGTCAAGCAATCTCGAATCGATTGCAACCTGATCATTGAGCTTATATGGCACTGAAGCGTTGAGCGGGTAACTTTGCCCGCTTCAGTAGGCACCTGTAGTGCCGCTCTAATCCTCATTCTCGTTGGTGGAGCCATCTTTCCGGTCCCCGGTCACGCAGCCAACAGTTACGGGCTATCTCAGTCGTCTGCTGTCAAATCCTCCCTAACTTGGTTGGTTAGTAACGAGAAGTCTGACGGGTCCTTTGGAAGCTCCCAAATATCCACGCCTCCAGCTGCCTACGCTCTTTGGTTGAACGACTCTCGTTCGCCTAAAGCATCGGCATCGTTCTCATGGTTAGCGTCGCAGCTCGATGACTCCTCCAGTTATGCGTGGGGAGAGGCGGACATCCCAGGGCAGATCCTTTACACTCTGAGCACGAGCGGAAATGTCAGGCTCCTGAGCAACTCATCAGACTCTTCCGGACTCTTAGCATATCAGCAAACTAATGGAGGGTTCTTGGGCTGGTATGACTCATCAAGCGGACAACAGACAACCAGCAGCATCGACACAGGCATGGCGCTCTGGGGCCTACTTGGAATGCACGCGATCAGTTCTTCAAAACAGCAACAAGCAGTCAGCTATCTTTTGTCACTCCAAAATCGCGATGGAAGTTTTAATCTCACTCGGACTGAGGCCAGCAACCACTACGAGACCCTCGGACCCGAATCGGTCAGTACGACTGCTCTCGTCGTTCTAGTTTTGAAGAGTGCTTCTTTGACAGCGAGCGACACACGTGTTTCGAACGCTCTGGACTTTCTAAATGCGGCTGCTTCTACAAATTTTACGGCTTCACGTGATAACAAAGGACACGTGTACGCGGCTGCTCTCTCTGCGCTCGCATTCAACGCTTTCGGGCGCGCTGTACAGGCCACTGCAGCTGTTGCTTTCATACTTCTTCAACAGAACTCGGATGGGGGTTTTCGTGATATCGGTAGGCTTTCGTCTGGCTCAAACGCTTTGGATACTGGATGGGCTGCGATTGCTCTTGAACAGGTTCAGCCTGGCCCGTTGTTGAGTTCTTTTCTGACCCCTGTTCTGTTGGTCGGGCTTATAGTCGCGGTAGGAGGGTTGGCGTTGGTTGGTGTTCTGGTAATCTATCTAGTGATGAGGAGACGTGCGGCCAACCATGTGGTGGCTTCTGCGACCACCTGAACACGATTCTACCATTTAGAGTAGAAATTATGAATTGTCGAAAAATCGCCTGTTTTCAGCCCTATTCTTCGATCTGGGAGGTCACTTTAACGTCACCCCTAGATTCGTTCGGGCAAATCGCGTTTTTCGCCGAGCCATCTACGGCTGGATTGTGCCCTGAATCGCCTGTCTCGCCCATTATCATTGCCAGACGGCTAGTGTTCTAGGAAATAAGGAGGTCTTAGCGACCGAGTCCTGCGTCGCATGTCCGGTCTCTCCGGTTTCCACGCCTATAGTTTGCTCGCGTAAGAAACGTAGAAACGCGTATTTCTAAGGAGTCCCGAAAAAGGGGGTTTTGGATTTCCAGAGCCTCAAGGGCCCTGGTTTCTCTTCTAGCTAGCTCGTACAGTTAGTTGTTCGTGGAGTGCTTCGTCCCGGATGAGTTATCGAGGGCGTGCACCAGGTTGACAACAACTCGCAGCGTTGGAAGCAATGCGATCAAGAGGAATATCAGCGGATAAGCCCACGGCGCGCTGGTAAAGTACTGAGTGGCGATGCCGCTGCTCACGCTGTAGAGAATGACAATCGCTATGATCTGGAAGATGTACGCTAGCAATGGAACCCAAGTCTCGTAGTTCTTGTACGCGTCCGAGACCGCTTTCGAGAGCTGTGTTCCGAACTTGAAGACGATGAAAGCCACGACAAGCCCGATCATGAATACAGCAATGTTCGCGATCGAAATAGTACTGCCCGAGATGTTCTGCGTGATACCTGGAAAGCCGAGCACAACTGCCTCGATAATCACCAGTACGATGACGCCCGCGATCAATCGAATGAACGCCGGCATGACTGGAGTAAACGCTCCCCACGTGCTGTTCGAGCCGCTTGATGTATTGGTCATATTTTCTTCACTGTTAGAGCAACCTACGAAGTGCTATCCGATATTGCCCTATTGAAACCCGCACCACCAGGTTCGGGTAACAGCTTTCTTCATCCCAGGCTCATATGGCAATCGAAGCAGATCCATTTCGGTCAATCACGTATCTTGCTTGAGGCGGGATTAGCAAGGTTGAATCGTAATCCTCGATCACGCATGGTCCCTTTCCCTTGGATCCAGGCGGCAGGCTGTTCCGATGTAAGACTTGACACTCGATACTACGTCCGTCCATGAACCAGACTCTCCTCGTCTTCGGGAGGCCTTCCTCTCGTGCGAGCGTACCCGTTGCTCTAGCAATCGTTCCAGCCTTTCCTCTACAGTAGCTGCGAACGTTGACAATCTCAACAAGCTTGTCCGGTTGAGAATACCCATATTTCGCTTGATGTCTCTGGTGAAAGTCTCGTATGGCAGATCGAATTACGCCTCTATTGATAATCTTCCCTCTTAGAGGAACCGATAATTCGTAAGATTGACCTTGATATCGCATATCGACGAGTCTCCGATAATTGACATCCTTCTCTTCTACTCGGAGCAGGCTTCTAGCTCTCGCTTCCATTCCGCGAAAGATCTTCTCAAGCTCTTTTCCGTTCGCACTCTCAGCGTCTCCCAGAACGGTCCGGACAGAATCGTGCAACGGCTCCGCAAGAAGAAGACCCAAGCTAGATAGCAGTCCTGCAGCCGGAGGCACAACTATCTTCTCTATCGCCAGTTGTCCAGCAACCTCACAGGCAAACATCGGTCCCGCCCCTCCGAAAGCCACGAGAACCATTTCACGTGGGTCGAGACCTTTTTCCACCGTCGCCGCCCGCAACGCTTCCGCAATCTTGGCGACAGCAATTCTCAGAACACCGATGGCGCCATCAATCACTTTCATCCGTAGCAGCTTCGCGACCAACCCATCAATGGCCGCGTAGGCAAACTCTGGTTTCAACGGTAGCTCTCCCCCAAGCAGGAAACTTGGGCTCAACCGGGCGAGAACAAGAGAGGCATCCGTCAGCGTCGGCAACCTGCCACCCTTCCCGTAGCAAGCTGGGCCCGGCGACGCCCCGGCACTCTGAGGCCCAACATGAAGAACGCGCGCATCATCCACCCAGGCAACGCTCCCGCCGCCGATTCCGACCTCGACGAGGTCTAAGACTGGAAATCTGACAGGGTATCCTGATCCTTCAACTCGCCTGCTTCCATGCAAACGGCCACCAACCTCGTACTCAGTAGTCACCTCGAACCCCTGGCCAGACCATACTCCTGCCTTTGACGTGGTCCCGCCGACATCTAGAGAGACGATGCTTTCAGATCCATTGGAATAGAACTTGGACGCCACAGCCCCAGCGACCGGTCCTGACTCTATGAGCCGAGCCGGCTCCAATGAGGCTTGGCGAGAGAGCACGGTTCCACTATTCGATTGCATTACAAAGAGAGGCACGCGGACTCCGAGCTCTTCCAATCCCTGTTCGAGTTTTTTCAAGTATTCAGAGAACAACGGTTGCAGGCACGCATTAACGACCGTCGTGCTGGTTCTCTCGTATTCTCGAAACTCCGGAAGAAGCTGAGAAGATAAGGACAGTTTCGCGCCCGGATGCTCTTTCCTGAAGATCTCTCCCACTTCCTTCTCGTGTTTCGGGTTGGCGTAGGAGTGAAGAAGGCAGACGGCAACGGTTCCAATACCGAGTCTGCGTATCCTTCTCGCAATCAGAACAGTCTGGGATTTATCAAGCGGTTCTAGAACCCTCCCATCATACACGATTCTCTCCCGGACCTCGAATCTGTATCGCCTCGGGACCAAGGGAGGCAGACGCTCGACCTGAAGATTGTACAGCTCAGGCCTATTCTGGCGCCCGATCTCCAGAACATCTCGAAAGCCCGAGGTTGTGACGAGTGCGGTCTTAGGAACGTTTCCCGTCAGAAGGGCGTTTGAGGCAAGCGTTGTCGCGTGAATGACGACTCTAACAAGACCGGCGTCAAACATCTTTTTTTCCAACAATCTTCGAACAGCATCGAGCGCTCCCGCCGACGGATCCTTCGACGTGGTCAGGACCTTGATCTTCCAAACCCCGCGTTTCTCGTCTGTAGCCACGAGATCCGTGAAGGTCCCACCGATGTCGATTCCTACCCTGATCGAATTTCTTGCAACCATTTCATTTGCTGGCCTCATATGATCTCAAGCACCGCCTACTGTGTCCGAGATTCGGCAGGTCACGTTCAGCTATCTCCAACTCTTAATATCGTTCCAGTTCATCCCGAGACATTGGTTGACTTCGGTAGCTAGATTACTATGACAATTCACGTTCTTCTAACAGCCGACAACCACCTAGACCCATCGGCAGTCCA
>WNGG01024640.1_pt1 | contig 13724 bp, 12 predicted proteins | sample 5400661 | NCBI WGS metagenome assembly WNGG01 (sample SAMN13153372, study PRJNA577476) | soil metagenome | isolation source: 100 cm soil or saprolite under Garry oak tree replicate 1 | place: USA:California | collected 2016-06-15
TTGACCGCCGTCCTCGCTGGGAATGCTGCCGATCGCGCGGATCATGCCGTCGAACCCCGAGTTCACCTGCTGAAACCGCAGCCCGGCGGGTCCGCGAAAGATGATGCCGATCAGCCCGCCGGTGTCGATCTGGTTCTGCGGCACGATGATCTCCTCGACACCATCGCCGTCGAGATCCACGGCGAGCGGAGTGGGCTCGAGCTGGTAAAAGTAGCTGCGACCGCCACGCTCGATGTCCCGGATCACCTCGATCTTCTCGCCACCGCCGCCGACCACCGAGCCCGAGCGATAGATCTCTTCGCTGCCGACGCTGATGCGCAGCCGGTTCTGCTCGTCGATGAAGGCCAACGCGCGGCTGGTCTTACCGTTCACGTTGGTGAACGTCGCACCCGTGGCGCGGAAGGAGTCGGGCACGATCGCCGTCTTGACCTTGACCAGGGAGCCGTTCTTGATGACCATCTCGTCGGCCTGGCCCTTCGCGAAGAACGTCTCCTTCCTGAAGCGCTGCGCCCACAGCGTCCGCTTCAGGCCGCCGCCCTGCTCGTCCACGGCGAGGAGAATGGCATCGACATCCTCGACGAGGGCCACCGGCTTGCCATTCGGCGCACCCAGGATGAACGCGTTCATGCCCGCGCGAGGATCGTAACGGTTGGCCACGACCTCCAACCGGCCGCTGCCCGTGAGCTCCGCGAACTGCACGGAGAGGATCCGACCGAAGGCGCGCGCGCTGTACGTCCAGTCGCCCTCGAAGACCTGGTTGACGATCTTGTAGACGTAGACTTTCTCGCCGTCGGTCATGACCACTCGCGGAATATGGTCGGCCGGCGCGACCGCCACGTCCATCGAGACCACGGTGTAGGCGAGTCGGGCCAGCTCCTTCAGCGAGAGAGACGTTTCGGCGCTCGAGTAGGTCGAGGAGTCGCTCCCCCACCCGAGGAGCCTCTGCAGGAGCGAACGTGGCTTGCGCTCCGCGGTCTGGGCGACGCGGTCCGAGCCCGAGAACCGCCCGGTCGGCACCGGCTTCACCGACGCAGGTACGAAGAACGACGTCGTCAGCGACGGTGACCGGCCCATGACGAAGACACGGGCGTCGACGAACGGCTTCCGCTCGACGATCTTGTGGTGAAGCACCAGGAGATTGTCGGCCTTGAAGCGCTCGGTGGCCTCGGCGACGCCCTTCCCCTGCACGAAGTCGTCAGGAGCGATCTTCTCCTGATTGAGCCAGGCCGCGATCTGCTCGCCGAAGACGATCTGGAAGCGACCGGTACGGTTCAGGCCTTCATAGACCTCATTCGTCATCGGCTCGATGACACTGGTCTTCGCGCCCTGGCTCGTCAGCGTGAGGAGCGTGAGCTTCGCCTTGCCGGCCGTCCGTACCCGGTCGCCGGGCTGGGCCGGCTCGCCATCATAGTTCGCAATCGAGAGACGGTCGGAGACCTGGGTGATGACTGCGCGACCGAGGGATTGCTCGGCGTTGCCCAGCACCTGCCCCGTGCGTGGATGACGGATTTCACGGCCTTCGCGAACGACGTCCAGGACGACCCCCGGCTGGATGCCACTGTCCCGGCCGACCGACAACGTCACGGTTCGGCCTCGGACCTCGACGACTTCGGCGTCGACGCGCGGGAAGAGCGCGACCGTCTGATCGACCAGCGCGCCGATCGAAACGGGTGGAGGACCTCCAGTCGATGGGGCGCTCGGCGCCGATGTCTGAGCGCCGATGTTCGCGGCGGCGATGATGCCCAGGAGCGCAGACACCAGGAAAATCAGCGCGATGCGACCGAGATGCATGGCGCCACTATATCACGAAGAAAAACGGGGCCCGGGAGACTTCCCCGGGCCCCGCACTACAGCAGCGAGGTCTTAGAAGGAGTAGCGGACCCGCGCCGCGACCGTCGAGACGCCGTGCGGATCCGTGTCCGGACGGTTCAGGCCGCTGACGGCTGCACCGTTAACAGTCAGCGGTGCCGATGCAAAGTTTGACGTGACGAGCGCCGCCTTGTAGGCGTCACCGACCCACATGTAGCCCGCGACCAGATCGAATGTCAGACCCGGGGCGAACCGCCACGTGATACCCGCATCTATTTCAGTGCCCAGGTTGCTGCTTCCGCCATCGCCGATCGCTCGGCCGATGTTGCCCGGGGTGATGCCCGCGCCGCCACTCCGGACACCGTGGGTATCGACTTTCTCTGCGGTCCAGCTCTGCATGGCGTTCATGCGGACGGTGAAGGCAGGCGTGAGCGCGTAGCTGGCCCGGACACCGACACGGCCGAGGCCGTACTTGTCGTAGCCGATGGCGAACGGAGGCGCCGTGCCGCGCGCCGCGTCGTCGCCCATGAACTGGTTGAAGTAATCGATGCCGATGTTGCTGATTTCACCCCAGCCCGCCCACCACTGGGCGTCCGTGCTGATCGGCTGGAAGGACCGGAACTGCGTCCGCGCATCGCGGACGTCCTGGCTGGCCTTGTTACCCGTCGAGTAGGAGCCTCGGCCCTCGAGGAGCAGCGGACCTGCGCGCCAGCCACCAGCGATGTCAAAGAGCCAGGCGTTCATGTCCTGCTTCTGCAGCGAGTTCGCGCCTTTGAACCCGGTATTGATCGTGACAGTGTTGACACAACCGGGAGCGCCGAGGGTACCCGCAGGGTACAAGGCACCGTCGCGGTGCCGGGAACGACGAATTGCCGGTTACCCCACTGATAGAAGACCGTGGGATCCAGGTAGAACGGCCCGTACGTCCACTTCGTATCGAGACCGATCGTGTAACGGTTTTCGATGGCCGACCCACCGTTCACCGGGTTGAGGGTCACAGCAGCAGTAGGTGCGGCCAGGGATGTGTTGATAGGTGCGATGGTCCCGATACCGCCCGTTGGAAAGTTGGCTGTGCTCGCGGCGAGGCCGCCGCGGCCCTGCCGCGTGCTCGACGACGTGGCGCCGTTGAGTTGGGCCCACGCGAAGAGCGGACGCAGGTCGAGGCCCTTGAACGGCGTGAGATCCACGCTCGCGATGACCGCGAAGTCGTCGCCGCGGAAGAAGCCATCGCCCACGCCCGTGGACCGCTCCTCGATCGCCGCGTACGTGAGGTTGACCCTGACATTCGGGGTGATCACGATCGACGTGAATATACCGGGGAAGTCACCCGTGGCCAGGGCGGAGAGCTTGTGCGTGACCGTGAACGGCTGCGCGCCGAGACGCATGATGGAGCCGCCCGGCGCCCACGGCAGCGCGAACTCGGTGTACGCCCACTTGACCTCGAGCATGGCCGGCATGTCCGTGTTCATGTCGGCGGCGCCAAACGTACCGGTCCTCTGGCCCACCGCTCCGGTCGAAGGTACCCCAAAGCCAGCCTCAGGCCGAGGACGAACTTGGTGGTACCCAGCTCGCCAGTGATGTCCGGACGAGCGCGGGTCCGCGCATACCACTCTTTGTCGACACGGGACGCGTCCAGGTCCCTGAGCGACATGTTCCTGTTCCACGACGTGACGTTGTCGATCAATCCGTTGATCGTCACCTTTGGCGTCGGCCCAGCCGCCGGCGTAGTCTGCGCGCCGGCATATGGGGCCAAGAGCAGGAGGATGACGAAAACGGAGGCGACGACGGCGAGGAATCTCCTCATGACCGCCTCCTCATGTGGAAGGTGAAACAGCCTCAGCGTTCGACCGGTACGACGGGCCCAACACCAACACCTACGCACACCAGGAACTGCGGGCACCTTTTACCGCAGGGCACACGAGGGGGTCAAGGAAAATGCTTACCCAGATTCGGGGCTAGCCACCCTCTCCGAGAGCCCGGAGCCGCTCGGTGGCAGCCTGGCCAAAGGGTGACTGTGGAGAGAGATCGCGGACCCGGCGAAAGGCGGCCCTCGCTTCGTCCCGCCGGTTCTCGGCGGTGAGCACGAGCCCCAGGTGGTAGTAGGGCGCTTCCTGCTTGGGGTTCAGGCTGATCGCGAAGCGCAGCGCTTCCTCGGCCTCCCGATAACGCTTCAGGTTGAGGAGGGCCATCCCCATGTTTTGATAGGTCGTTTCGGGCGTCGGGACGGTCCCCATCAAGATCGCTTTTCGGTAGGCCGCGACGGCTTCCTCCCATCGCCCGAGCTCGGAAAGTGCCACGCCGACGTTCTCCTGCGCCAGGCCGAAGGCCGGGTCGAGTTGAAGCGCCTTGGTGAACGGAGAAAACGCGATATCCGGGCGCCCAAGCTGCAAGTAGATCCAGCCGAGGGTGTTCCAGTAGACCGGAACCGAGCCGTCGAGGGCGATGGCCTCCTGTACGGCCGTGAGCGCCGGGCTCGCCTCCTTGTCCTTGACGTGCTGCAGCGCCCGGTCATAGGCGGCACGGGCCCGCAAGCGTTTGATTTCGGCCGACTGATTGGTCGACGCGCAGCCGGCGAGCAGCGTCGCGACGAGCGCGATGACGACGCAGCCGACCGGTTGTCTTGACACCTTTGGACCTCCCATGTAGCGTCGACCTCGTGCCGACCTACGAATACCAGTGCGATGCATGCCGGCGGACGTTCGAGGTCCGGCAGAGGATCACGGAAGAGCCACTGACGCGCTGCGACGAATGTGGTGGGACGGTACGGAGGCTGCTGTCGCCCGCCCCATTCATTCTCAAGGGCGACGGCTGGTACGTCACCGACTATCCCTCGGAAGCGCGCAAGAAAGCACAGGAATCCGAGAAGGGCGCGACGAAGGCCAGCCCATCCGCCGAGAAGTCTAGCACCCCTTCCTCGGAAGGCACCCCTTCTACGTCATCGTCATCGTCGACTACGTCGTCTTCGACCGCCTCGCCTTCGAAAGCGGAGCCGTCCGCCTGAGGACGACCGCTGCCCCGCGGCCGACATCCAGGCGTGCGGCCGCGCTCCCATCGCGAACCACGATCTCCAGCCGGTTTCTCGATCCGATCAGCGCTCCGGCTCGGCCAGGCGGCAGGTCGGCGTAGGTACCGACCAAGGGCAGCACCCGCCCGGCGATGCGGACGGCGGCGTCACCGCCGGCCCCCATCGCGCCGACGTGCTCGGCCTCGATCGAGGTGACGAGATTTCCGAAGCGGTCGATGTGGATCACCGTCCCGCCGACGCCCTCTTCGCCTTCCCGTGCTTCCGGCCAGGGCAGGCGGACGGGATCGTCGACGGCGGGGCCGAAGCGCTCGGGCGCGACACCGCGGGCGAGATGAGCCGCCGCCGGCGCGAAGATGTCGCGCCCGTGGAATGTTCGGCTCACGACGGGTCGCCGATACTCACTCGTCGTCAGCTCGAAGGCGCGCCACTCCGCGTCCCTGAACGTCGGCGTGAACAGGCCGTTGTCTGGCCCCACGAAGAAGTGACCGCCGGCCACGACCACGAGCGCGCGCCGATCCGTTCCCACGCCGGGATCGACCACCGCCAGGTGGATCGTCCCCGTGGGAAAGGCGGCGGCCGCCGCCTCGAGCGCCAGCGCCGCTTCGGCCACTTGCTGGGGCTCCACGTCGTGGGTGATGTCCACGAGCTGGACGTCGGCCGCGAGCGAGAGGATGACGCCCTTCATCTCGGAGACGTAGCTATCGCGGGTGCCGAAATCTGTGGTGAGGGTGATGATCGGGGGCACGCGCCGGCGGCCCGAGAATTACCGGTCGCGGTCGACGACGCCCGAGACCTGGTGCGACGGCAGATCGCGAGCCGCACGAGGCCCGAACGAGGAGCCGACCGGAGCGTACGTGGTTGTACGTGAGGATCGGTGACGAGTGAGAACGAGGTGCGGCGACGTGAGATGCCGTCGCACTATCGGTCGCGGTCGACGACGAAGTCGGCGATGAGCGCCAGGATCTCGCGCTCCTGAGACGGCGGGAACGCCTCGAGGTCCGCCTTGGCCGCCTGCGCATAGCTCGAGGCGCGCGTGCGCGCGTACTGCACGCCATCGTGCTCGAGCACGAGGCGGCGGATCTCGTCCACCTCGCTCGCCGACAGCGTTGGCCGCTTGAGAAGCCCGCGCACCCGCTCGGCCTCGACGGCAGTGGCGCCGTCGAGCATGGCGATGAGGGGCAGCGTTCGCTTGCCTTCGCGCAGGTCGCTGCCGATCGCCTTGCCGAAACGCTCTTCGTCGGCGACGAAGTCGAGGGCGTCGTCGGAGATCTGGAAGGCCACGCCGACGTCCATCCCGTACCGGGTCAGCGCCTCGACCTGCTCGGCCCCGAGTCCCCCCAGGAGCGCGCCGATGCGGCAGCACGCCGAGATGAACGAGGCCGTCTTCTGGCTGATGATCCGCAGGTAGTCGGCCTCGGTGGTGAGGCCATTGCGCTTCCGCTCGAGCTGAAAGACCTCGGCCTCGGTCATGGACACGGTCGCCCGGGCCAGCGTCTCCATGACGCCTCGATCGTTGTCGCGCACGAGCATCGCGAACGACTTCGAATAGAGATGGTCGCCGACGAGGACGGAGGCGTCGTCGCCCCACTGGGCGTTGGCGGACGGCCGGCCGCGCCGGAGCGGCGCCTGGTCGACCACGTCGTCGTGGATCAGCGTCGCCGTGTGGAGCAGCTCGACCACGCAGGCCAGCCGGACCGAGCGCGGGCCGCGATAGCCGGCCAGCCGCGAGGCGAGGAGCAGGAGCATGGGGCGCAGTCGCTTGCCGCCGGCGCCCGCGATGTAGCCGCCCATCTCCTGGATCAGCGCGACGGGCGAGCCCAGCTGCCTCCGGATTTCTTCCTCGACCGCCTTCAGCTCGTCGCCCACGAGCGCAGCGACGCGCTCCTTGAGGACCCGTTCCAGCGTGGGCGTGGGCACGCGACGCCTGCTACTTGGCGACGACTCGGTCGCGGATCTGGATCGCCAGTCCGGGCGTGACCGACTGGATCTCGGCGACCGAGAACTTCTCGCGCGTCTCGGTGATCCGCGCGGTGGCCACCTCCTCGTCGAGCTCGCCGAGGATCTCCCCCGTCACCGGGTGCACGATCGGAATCTTGTCACGGCGCAGGCTGATGACCGTTCCCGGCCGTATGCCGTCGACGGCCGTGAGGTCGAGCACGATGCGGGTCGTATCGATGTACACGACGTAGCCACGCTTCGGCTCCGGCACCGCCGGCGCCGCCACGGGCACCGTCGTGCCGCGCGCCACGGCCTGGCGGGGCGCTGCCCCGCCGCCGCTCACGGTCGACGTGGGCGGCGCTGTCGCGACCTGATACGGCACGCCCTGGCGCGGGCTGATCTTGCCCCCGCCCGGCGGTGCGCCGTACTTGGCGACGACCTCGGGCGTGGCGATGATGGCGCCCTTGCCTCGAATGAGAGTGGTGAGCGTCGTCGGGACCTTGTCTTCTTCAACCCACACGTACTCGGGCTCGCTGGGAACGTCACCGAAGCGCGGATTCTTGATGAGGAGCCACCGGCTCTCGGCCGACTTCAGCGCCGTTGGCTCGCTTCGCGAATCCGACCCGAGGATGGTCTTCACCGTGCTGCACGCCGCCAGGACCGGCACGAGCGCGATCAAGACGATAACGAGACGTCGTATCACCATGATTTGCCGCTACCATAGCACACCGCCACGCTCAATCCTCGGCCCGGGGCTCCCAGGGAAACCGCTGCTCCTCGGTGGCCGCCGTCGGCACGAGGGGCTGTCGTCGCGAGAAGAGAGGGGTGCCGGTGAGCGCCGAGATCCAGGTCGTGTCGAGGTAGGTGACGCCGTTGCGCTCGAGGACGACGGGGACCAGCCACCCCGTCACTTCGAGGTTGGTGGCCACCCGAATGGCACGCTCGGGCCGGGCCAGCATCTACGCGCCGGACGTCGGTATCCGAGTGGGTCAGGTCGAGCACGGGGGTGATGGCCACGCGAATGCGCGCCCGCGTGATCCGAATGCCGTCGCCGACCCGGGGCGCCGGCGCGCTCTCCTTCTGGATGAACGCGGCCTCGGAGAGGTGCGCCGCCACTCGCCGGATCTGGGCATGTCCGAGCTGATCCTCGTAGTGACCGAGCACTCGCTGCGTGATCGGGTGGTAGAACGCATCGCCCTTGCGGAAGACGATCAGCTCCTGCCCGACCTGGGCGCCGCTGTCCTCACCCAGATCGAGGTAGAGGACGTTGCCCTCGTACGCCGCCACCACGCCTTCGATGGGCTGGGCCACCCGGATGAAGTCGTCGGCCATGAGCTCGAACGTGGCGGCGAGCCGGTCGGCCATCCCGGCTGCCGCCGGCGTCACGACGATGAGGAGCGCCAGCGCGGCGAGCAACGTCAGCACCGCCCGGCGCGGCATCAGAACGTCACCGAAGGCTGGTGCGTGCCGAAGACGGCTCGCAACCGCTCGCAGATCTCACCGAGCGTCACCGAGGCCTCGACCGCCTCCACCAGGAGCGTGACGAGGTTCTCGCGCCCACGGGCGGCGCGCTCCAGGGCGTCGAGGGCGCGGGCGGCTGTCGAGGCGTCGCGCGTCTTACGGACGCGCGCGACGCGCTCGCGAAGCGCATCACCCACGCCGGCATCCACCTGGAACAGGTTGGCGGGCGGCACCTCGTCGGTCACGAACTCGTTGACGCCGACGATGATCCGCGCCTTGTCCTCGACCTCGCGCTGCCAGCGGTAGGCGGCGTCCTGGATCTCCCGTTGCATGAAGCCGATGGCGGCGACCGAGCCGCCCTTCTCGTCGATCATGCGAATGTACGTTTCCGCCTCCTCCTCGATGTCCCGGGTGAGCCGCTCGATGGCGAACGAGCCGCCCAGCGGATCGGCCGTTTCGGCGACGCCCGATTCGTGAGCGAGGATCTGCTGGGTCCGCAGCGCGATCCGGACCGCGCGCTCGGTCGGCAGGGCCAGCGCTTCGTCCATGGAGTTGGTGTGGAGCGATTGACAGCCCCCGAGCACGGCCGCCAGGGCCTGCACGGTCACGCGCACGATGTTGTTCTCCGGCTGCTGGGCGGTCAGCATGCTGCCGGCGGTCTGCACGTGGAAGCGCAGCATCATCGAGCGCGGATCACGGGCATGGAAGCGGTCGCGCATGATGCGCGCCCACAACCGGCGCGCCGCCCGGTACTTCGCCACCTCCTCGAGCAGGTGGTTGTGAGCGTTGAAGAAGAACGATAGTTGGGGGGCGAAGTCGTCCACGACCAGGCCAGCGGCCAGCGCCGCGTCGACGTACGCGATGGCGTTGGACAGCGTGAAGGCGACTTCCTGCGCGGCCGTCGAGCCGGCCTCGCGCATGTGGTACCCGGAGATCGAGATCGTGTTCCAGCGCGGCACCCGATCCTTGCAGTAGGCGAAGACGTCGGTCACCAGCCGCATGGACGGGCCGGGCGGGAAGATGTACGTCCCGCGCGCGATGTACTCCTTCAAGATGTCGTTCTGGACGGTGCCGGACAGTCGCTCGGCCGCCACGCCGTGACGGCGCGCGACGGCGACGTAGAGGGCGAGCAGGATGGCGGCGGTCGCGTTGATCGTCATCGACGTCGACACGCGCTCGAGCGGAATTCCCTCGAACAGGTCGGCCATGTCCTCCACCGACGCGATGGAGACGCCGACCTTGCCGACCTCGCCGAACGCGATCGCCGAATCGGGGTCGTGGCCCATCTGGGTCGGCAGGTCGAAGGCGACGCTGAGGCCGGTCTGGCCCTGATCGAGCAGGAATCGGTAGCGCTTGTTCGTCTCGGCGGCCGAGCCGAAGCCTGCGTACTGCCTCATCGTCCACAGCCGCCCCCGGTACATCGAGGGGTGGATCCCGCGCGTGTACGGAAACGTGCCCGGCGCTCCCAGGGCCTGGCCAGCAGCATCGACGGGCACGTCGGCGGGGCCGTACACGGGTTTGAGCCGCTCGTTCGGGCGTGGATCTTCTGTCATGGCCCTGCTCGTCTCGTCGAGAGGATCGCCCGGCCACCCACTAGAGTGGAATGTTCCCGTGCTTGCGCGGCGGATTCTGGTCGCGCTTGGTCGCGATCACCGCGAGGCCGGCCGCCAGGCGCGGCCGCGTGTCGCGCGGCAGGATGACCTCGTCCACGTAGCCGCGCTCGGCGGCGATGTAAGGATTGGCGAACTTCTCCCGGTATTCGCGAGTCTTCGCGTCTTTGAAGGCGCCCGGATCGGCCGCGGCGTCCATCTCGCGACGGTAGAGGATGTTCACCGCGCCCTCGGGCCCCATCACCGCGATCTCGGCCGTCGGCCACGCCAGGTTCACGTCACCCCGGATGTGCTTCGACGACATGACGTCGTACGCGCCTCCGTACGCCTTGCGGGTGATCACGGTCAGCTTGGGCACCGTCGCCTCGCAGTAGGCGTAGAGCAGCTTCGCGCCGTGCTTGATGATGCCGCCGTACTCCTGGGCCGTCCCGGGCAGGAATCCCGGGACGTCGACGAACGTCACCAGCGGGACGTTGAAGCAGTCGCAGAACCGCACGAAGCGCGCCGCCTTGACCGACGCGTTGATGTCGAGGCACCCGGCCAGGTGGGCGGGCTGGTTGGCCACGATCCCCACCGGGCGACCGCCCAGGCGCCCGAACCCGACCACGATGTTGGGCGCGAAGTCCGCGTGAACCTCGAAGAAGTACTGGTCGTCGAGCACGCTGCACAGGATCGCCTTCATGTCGTAGGGCTTGTTCGCCTGCTCGGGAACGATCGTCTGCAGCGACTCGTCACGACGGTCCACCGGATCGAGCGTCGGGTGCAGCGGCGGATCCTCGAGGTTGTTCTGGGGGATGAAGGTGAGTAGCTCCCGGATGAGGGCCAGGCACTCGTCCTCGCTGTCGGCCGAGAAGTGCGCGACGCCCGAGGTGCCGCCGTGGGTCGAGGCGCCCCCCAGCTCCTCGGCCGTCACCGCCTCGTGGGTGACCGCCTTGATCACGTCGGGGCCTGTCACGAACATGTACGAGGTGTTCTTGACCATGAAGACGAAGTCGGTGATCGCCGGCGAGTACACGGCGCCGCCGGCGCACGGACCGAGGACCGCGGAGATCTGGGGCACGACGCCAGACGCCAGCGTGTTCCGTAAGAAGATGTCGGCGTACCCGGCCAGCGAGACGACGCCCTCCTGGATTCGCGCGCCGCCGGAGTCGTTGAGGCCCACGACCGGCGTGCCCGTCTTCATGGCCAGGTCCATGATCTTGCAGATCTTGCGGGCGTAGGCCTCCGAGAGGGAGCCTCCGAAGACCGTGAAATCCTGAGCGAAGACGAACACCGGACGGCCGTGGATGCGTCCCGAGCCGGTGACGACTCCGTCACCCGGGAACTTCTGCTCGTCCATGCCGAAGTCGTAGCTCTGATGGACGACGAACTTGTCGATCTCCGTGAAGGAGCCCGGGTCGAGCAAGAGATCGAGCCGTTCCCGCGCCGTCTTCTTGCCTGCTTTGTGCTGGCGCCGGATCCGCTCTTCGCCGCCGCCCAGCTCGGCTTCCGCGTGACGGCGCGCGAGCTCGTCGAACCGCTCGTCCAGGGACATAGATGCGCACCAAGTATGGCATAATTCCCTCTCCATGCAGCCCTGGGTCCAAGGGCTCGTCATTCTGTGTCTGATCGCCATCACCATTGCACTGGTGCCGGCGATCATTGCGCTGCGCCGGTCCGCCGAGCGGGCCGATCGCGTGCTCGCCATTTTCGAGGGCGAGCTCCGTCCGCTCGTCGGCGAGGTGCGTGGGCTCGTCCACGAGCTCCGTGGCCTCAGCGAGGAAGCGCGGGGCGAAATGCAGCGAATCGGCGGCCTCACCGATCGCGCTCAGGACGCCGTCGAGGGCCTCAGCCGCGTGATGGCGGCCGTGACCGGGCTGACCCGCGCGGGTCAGCTGGTCGGCGTGGCGGCCGGCCTCAAGACCGGCCTCGAAGTGTTCCTCCATCGGCTCCGCCGGAACGATGCGGACGGGAAGCGAGAAGGAGATCAAGCATGACGTATGAGAAGGACAGCAGCGGCAATTTCGGGTGGTTCCTGTTCGGAGCTGCGCTCGGCGCCGCTGTCGCGTTCTTGACCACACCACGTAGCGGCCGGGAAACGCGTGACCTCCTCTCCGAGAGTGTCGCCAAGCGTGCCCAGGAGTGGGCCGGTGAGGCCCAGAGTCACGCCGGCGAGTGGCTCGACAAGAGCCGCGAGATGTTCGAGGAGCAGACCCAGCGCCTCATGAACGCGTTCGAGGCTGGCAAGGAAGCGATGCGCGAAGAAATCAGGAAGTGGTCGACCTCAGCCCGTGGCTGAGGTCGAGCTGCCCGATCCCCACGAGCTGGCCGAGAAGCGCGACCAGGCCTTCAGCCGTCGGGTCGCGCTCCTGACCGCCGTCTACGCGGTCGTGCTGGCCATCGCGGGCCTCGGCGGCAAGTACGCGATGAAGGAGATGCTGCTCGCCCAGCAGCAGTCGTCCGATCAGTGGGCCTTCTATCAGGCCAAGGTCGTCCGCGAGCACCTGAATCGCGCCAACAAGATCCTCGTCGAGACCCAACTCGCCGAGCCCACCGGGGTCCGGGGTGCCGAGCGGACGAAGCTCGAGACGTTGGCGAAACGGTTCGGCGACGAGGAGCAACGGATGGTCGCCGACAAGAAGGACATCGAGAAGGCCGCCCGCAAGCTCGAGCACGAGCGCGACATCTTCCGCGCGCGTGATCCCTACTTCGACTACGCCGAGGTCATGCTCCAGATCGCCATCGTGTGCGCCTCGGTGGCGATCCTGTCGGTGTCGCGCCCGATGGTCGCCGTCTCCGGGGCGCTCGCCATCCTCGGCGCGCTGCTCACCGTCAACGGCTTCACGTTGTTCGTGAAGATCCCGTTCCTTCAGCCTCACTAGGAGCGCGGCGAGCGCAGGGGTCAGCGTCGAGGCGCCAGCGCCTCCAGGTGTCGCAGCACGCCGTCGAGGCTGGCCCCGCCCGGCTGGAAGTTGGCCTCGAGGAACAGCTCGGTGAGCCCGGCCGCCGCATAGCGGCCGATGTCTTCGCGGATCTCGTCGAGCGTTCCCCACAGCGGCCGACGGGTCGGCCCCTGAGCGGTGTCGTGGACGTGGAAGGTGCCCCGGCTGACGACGTGGAGCGTGGCCGGATCGCGCTTGGCCGCGATCGCCGCCTTCCCGAGCTCGGCGACCATCGGCGCGACACGATCGAGCGGCACGTTCCCGCCGTTGAAGCCGTCGCCGAGCGTGACCGCGCGCGTGATCACCACAGGGCTGTAGCCGCCGATCGTGATCGGGGGATGCGGCTTCTGCACGGGCTTGGGCTCGATCTTCGAGCGTGGCACCTGGTAGAACTCGCCGGCGAACTCGACGACGTCATCCGTCCAGATCGCCTTCAGGCACCGGAGGAACTCGTCGGCCCGCCGGCCACGCCGCCTGAACGGGACGCCGACAGCGTCGTACTCGTCTTCCGACCAGCCGATGCCGAGCCCGACATCGAGGCGACCACCGCTCACGACGTCGAGCGTGGCGAGCTGCTTCGCCAGGAGGATGGGCGTGTAGTACGGCATGATGAGCACGCTCGTCCCGAGCCGTACGCGCCTCGTCGCGCCGGCGACGTAGGCGAGCGACACGATCGGATCGAAGACGCGCTCGAAGGCCTTCGGCCACGGCTGGCCGGGCATCGGTGGGTAATCGCCCTTCGGCTGGATCGCATAGAGCAGCCGCTGGAACACCCAGACCGAGTGGTAGCCGAGCGCCTCGGCGGTCTGGGCGACGCGCATCTGATTCTCCGGCGTGGCCCACGCCCCCGCCATGGGGAGCGCCACGCCCAGCTTCATCGCGATGTCCAGTTCATGAACTTGGGAGGGGGGCCAGGAGGCCTCCCCTCCCAAACCCTCCCCTTCGCGCGGCGCGCGACAA